>Ga0315533_1000930_pt1 | contig 23636 bp, 26 predicted proteins | sample SalMarSW160130MG_FD_203081 | JGI IMG/M metagenome (GOLD analysis project Ga0315533, IMG submission 203081) | Salt marsh sediment microbial communities from the Plum Island Ecosystem LTER, Massachusetts, United States - Salt Marsh Sediment SW1601-30 ... | reverse complement strand
AGTTCACCCTGACCCCAAAAGTTCACTTAGCGATGGCGCTCAGACTTTAAGATTTGATACTTTTACTCAATTAATGAAAGAAATCAAGCCAATAGTTCAGGCGGTAGGACGAGAATTTGGCATATCTGCTGAACATGATTTAGAGAGGATAAAAAATTAGAAGAATGAGGTTTATTACCGTATGGAAATGATATAATCAAAACAAGAGTAAAGAGGATGATAAAAAGCGAATTGGCATATTTACTATTATGTGGGAGAGATAGCAAGTGAAAGTCAAGGTAATCAGAGAATATATCTCCGAGTTTTCCAATCCCTTAAAATTAAGGAAGGGGGATATCGTAGTCATTGACCACTCGAAAGATAAGCATGCCGGGTGGAAATTTGGCAAAATAAATAACAATGAGGGCTGGATACCAAAAGAAGCAACCGAACATTATATTTTTTTTAACTTTTTTCTCTACAATTATTTCATTAATTTCACTTATTTTTATTATGCTTTCAATTCCTCTCCAAAAAGAACAAATATTTATTCATCGGGATACGTTTTCAAATATTGAGATAGCTATTCTTTTTGGATTTCTATTTATCTTTCTTTTTCATATCTTTTCACTGGTTTGGATTTTTTCCGAAACACGAAAGTTGAAGCCATTTAATGTCGGCAAATGGTTATTGTTTGTTTTTGGCAGCTTTTCTTTATTTTTATTTCTTGGTGAAAAAATCATGCTCGATGAAATTGGCCACGAATATTTGTCAGATTGGTCTATAACCGGTGAATGGGTAATTCTTTATTTATTATTTATTATCCAATTGATTTATAATTCAATCATTCTATTTCGATTAAGAGAATAAGATAAAAGAAAGAATTAATTTTTGTTTTGGAATAAATAGGAACAGGTGTACCAGCTCAATAATTCGGTAACTTTTTCTAAATTATTATGACTTCTACAAATACATTTTGTAATTTGAAATGAGGGAAAATTAGGACAGTTAATTATGTCCACTATTTTAGTAATTTTTTTATTTTAAGGAGGATTTATACATGGAAAAGCAAGAAGCCATTAATCAAGGATTGGAATTAGTGAATAGATCAACAATTGCTATGCTGGGTACTAATGGTGAAGATGGTTTTCCCAATATTAAAGCAATGCTGAAAATGGAAAACGAGGGATTAAAGAAGATATGGTTCAGCACCAATACCTCATCAAAAAGGGTAGAACAAATCAAAAAAAATCCAAAAGCATGTGTGTACTTTGTGGATTCTAATGAATTTAAGGGGTTGATGCTTGTAGGAAATATTAAGACACTCCAGGATAAAAGCTCCAGACAACGTCTTTGGCAGGAGGGCTTTGAAAGGTATTATCCCTTGGGTGTAGATGACCCTGATTATTCTGTATTATGTTTTACCGGGATGTGGGGTAATTTTTATCACGATTTATCAAATATAGACTTTGAGATTTAATTTTTAATAATTGGCCTTTTGTTGAAGGGCTACTGGCGATAGGCTGAAAAGGAAATTATTATGAATCGATTTTTCAAAATATTCCTTATGGGGCTCTTGGTATTAACAGGAGTTTTCTTTATTTATCATTACTCAAATCTAGAGCCTTCCACCAATTCTAATGTTATTCCGGTTTATACCTATAAGGTTGTCAATACTTATCCTCACGACCGAAGTGCTTTCACAGAAGGATTGGTATTTGAAGATGGTTTTTTATATGAAGGAACAGGTCTTCATGGGCGTTCCACCTTACGTAGAGTGAAATTTGAAACCGGAGAAATCTTACAAATTTGTGAACTACCACCTCAACTTTTTGGTGAAGGGGTGACCATTTATGGGGATAAGATTATCCAGTTGACCTGGCAATCTCATATCGGTTTTGTCTATGATAAATACAATTTTAAATTACTACAAGAGTTTAATTATCCGGATGAAGGTTGGGGTATTACACATGATGGAAAGCATTTAATCATGAGTGATGGTACCTCAACATTGCATTTCTTAGATCCCGAAACCTTTGAGGAGATTGATCAGATTGAAGTATATGCAAATGATATTCCCGTGACCAGAATCAATGAATTAGAATATATTCAAGGTGAGATCTATGCCAATATTTGGCAGACAGACCGCATCGCCAGGATTGATCCTCTAACCGGTCAAGTAGTTGGTTGGATAGACCTGAAAGGTATTTTAAGTCCGGAAGACGATAGTGAGACAGTCGATGTTCTTAATGGTATTGCCTATGAAGCAAAGAATGATCGGTTGTTTGTGACTGGAAAATTTTGGCCAAAACTTTTTGAGATCGAATTGATGGGGCAGGGAACTGCAGAATCCAAAGGGGAAACTAAACCATAGAAAAAATAGGATGTATTCCCGCTTCCCTTTATGTCATCCCCAATTTCTCTTATGCCATTCCCGTTCCCCTCTCTGTCATTCCCGCGAAAGCGGGAATCCATCTTTTTCCCCTCCGACTCGCTTTGTCATTGCAAGGAGCGCAGTAAGCCTGTCCCCGCGAAAGCGGAGACGGCAATCCCGTAATCAAGGGGGACTGACTTCTTTTATTTCTCCACATTTATGCTAGGTAAAAAGTAAAGCCAGAAATCAGGGGGACATTCTTCTTTTGTGTTCCCGCACTTATACTTGACGAAAAGTAAAGTGTGTCCCCCTTTTTATTTTTTTCCCAAAAAAGAAGGTTTTTTAAAACTTATGTCGTATACTTGATATAGAATACGTAAACCATGGGGGACATTCTTCTTTTGTATTCTCGCATTTATGCTTGGCGAAAAGTAAAGTGTGTCCCCGTTTTACAAAAATAGTATTTTGTGAATAAAATTTCTTACTCTTTTTGTTCAACGGAGCAACTCCTAATCTTTAGGAAAATCCATACAGAGTTTGCTTATAAAGAATTATTTCCTAATTTTCTAGGAAGAATCTTTCAGGTAAAAAGACAGAGTAAGAAAATATAATATTACTTTCTTGCTCTGTCTTTTTTGTTTGTAGATTCATTTTATTGATCAAATGAGGGGAAAGAGGAAAAGCGATATTGCAAGATCTGACCCCACCAGACCCTCTTTTGGTTTGGAAAAGTAAACTGTGATGTCCAGTGGATTGATTCTCAATAAAAAGGAGGAGAACTTCTTATGATAAAAAGAGAGCGCCGTAGTGGAGAAGAACGGAGATCGGGGAAAGACCGAAGGAAATCTGTCGATCCGAATTATAAAGGCGTTGAACACAGAAGTGGTCACGAAAGAAGAAATGTAGCTGACAGAAGAAAACATTAATAAGAGTCCGATGTATCATCTATTTATCTATTAGGATAGTCATTATGTCCTGTTAATTATCTATATTAATAGATGTCATCATTAAAGAAAATGGGACCTGTTGTGCTATTAATAATTCGGTAACTTTTTGCTGGAAACCTATAAGATCTAGAGAGTTTCTTAACTAAATGATTGTAACTTTAGGCATTATTGTAGATAGACGTCCTAAAGGAAAACTTTATAAACTGAAAAACTAAACCATAGAAAAAACAGGATATGTTGTCCCTATTTTAAGAAAAAAAAGAGTCAATAACTGGTATTTGAGGAATTAATAAAATAAATTTATGACAAGCATAAGAATCTATAAAGATATGCCTTAGTTATGTTGACCAGCGGGATATCGGAGGGATTAAAAGCACTTTGGATTTTTAGAGAAAATTACAATAACAAGAAGTTACAATTTGAAACCTCATCTATAGTTATGTATAAACGAATTAGTTCGGTTATTTTAAGTGAAATATCATCCTATCAAAAAAGGAGGTGAAAACCATGGCAAAGACAGTAAAGTCCATCACCATAAAGGCTCCGGTGGAGAAGGTCTTCGACTATCTAAGCGAACCGACCAGCCTACCGGAGATTTGGCCCAGCCTGGTGGAGATCAAGGATGTGCAGAAGTTGCCCAGCGGTGGCAACAGAAACCGGTGGGTGTACAAGATGGCCGGCATACGTTTGGAAGGCACCAGCGAAAGCGAAGATACTGAGTGCATCCCCAACCAGCGCCTGGTCAGCAAGACCAAGGGTGGCGTCAAGAGCACCCAAATATGGATGTTCCAACCCGAGGCTGGTGGGACAAAGGTGACCTTCGAGGTCGAATACACTGTACCCATCCCGGTGCTAGGCAAGCTGGCCGAGGCCATTATTGTTAAGATGAACGACCACGAAGGTGAATTGATCTTGGCTAACCTGAAAGCCAGGATGGAAGTGTAAAATCCAAACTTAAACAGACGACCAACCTCACATAACAACAGGCAAAGCGGTGGAGGGGCATAGTCCCTCCACTCAAATTCACCTTTGCTTCCACTGCAATAGATAGACATCCCAAAGTAGAAAGTAAGTAAAAGGGGTCAGGTCTTGCAATACAACAAAAATTATGCTATACTTATCTCATGTCCAGACCATTACGTTTAGAATTTAATGGCGCCCTCTATCATATCACTACCAGAGGAAATGCCCGGCAGGCTATCTTCCTTAGCCGGAAAGACTTCACTGATTTTCTTAGTATCTTAAGCTTAACGGTAAAAAGATATCACTTCCTATTGCATGCCTACTGCCTGATGGATAACCATTATCATCTTTTACTTGAAATCCCGGAAGGGAATCTTTCCAGGGGGATGCGACAACTAAACGGACTCTATGCCCAGCACTTCAATAAAAAACATCACTAATTAATACAAAGTCAAATAATCTGATGAAATTAGTAGTCAACTTCGGAGATCATAAGAGAACGATAATTGCAGATATTAAAAACGGAAAGAGAAAACCCTAAAGAAATTCAAGGTAAGCAAGCTTTATTTGTGCTTAACCTCCCCGCCAAAGAAATGTTTGGAGAAAAGTCGGAAGGAATGCTTTTTGATATCGGTTATGAAAATAAAATTACCCCAGTGTTGGCTATACCGGAAAAGCAGGTACCCAACGGATCAACAGCAGGATAATCGTTATGATATTTTAGAGTCAGCCTTTTAGATATTGGAGGTTTTTTTTTGTTAAAAATATGGGGCTAAATCTTTATTTTCGACCCCATATTTTTACACGTTAAGTAAAATATCGCCATGTATTATATGAGAGGTAAGTTATGAGAATTGAACATGTTGCTATCTGGACAGGGGATCTAGAGCGTTTAAAAAGATTCTATACTAAATATTTTAAGTGCATAGCAGGTAATAAATATCGTAATGAGTCAAATGATTTTGAGTCATACTTTCTATCTTTTGATAACCGCGTTCGTCTTGAATTGATGCAAATGCCATCAATACCTAACAATTTCAATGACCCAAAGATACAATATGAAGGAATTATTCACATTGCTATATCAGTTGGTAGTAAAGAACATGTGGTTGAAATTACTGAAAAGCTACGATCTGATGAATATATAATTGTAAGCGAGCCGCAAACAACAGGCGATGGGTATTTTGAAAGCTGTGTGCTTGATTCAGATGGAAATCGAGTAGAAATAACAGTTTGAGGGGGTGGTACTTCCATGCACCTTCCATTTTGCAATTATTTTATAAAAAAAAGAAGGATTTTTAAAAACTTATTACGTATATATAATATGTATTGTGAAATATTTTAGGTAAATAAGTATTTTGTATTCTATAAATTTATAAATTACATACCGTAACCCGTATAAAGGTAACAGGAAAGACTTTTTCTTTTGTTTAAAAAAGAAAAGGAGCCGAAGATGTAAGATACGTGATGTGTCCAAACTTTCAGGCAAAAGGGCTGTTACCGAACAGAACTTTGTAAAAATTTCTGTTGCGGAAAATCTATGGAAAAAATAGAAGGTCAAGGGAAGAATAAAATTTCAATAAAAGGAGGTAGTCATGCCTGAATTTGGAAATCCGTTTTCTGGTCTTAAAAAAGACCGTAAGCTCACGAGTGAAGAGTTAATTCGTGCAATAAGGTTTATGATTGCAGCAGAGTATGAAGCCATTCAGCTTTATATTCAACTTGCTGAATCAACTGATAACAAATTAGCACAAGATGTGTTGAAGGACATCGCAGATGAAGAGCGTGTTCATGCTGGAGAATTTCTCAGACTTTTGAAAGAACTTGCTCCAGATGAAGAAAAATTCTATAGAGAAGGCGCTAAAGAGGTAGAAGAAGAAATTAATAAATAAAGTAAAGGAAATTAAAAATGAAACGCCTATTTAATTGGCAGATTTTATTAGGTCTGTCCCTAATAGCTTTATCCGCACTGGTTTATTTTATTCACTATTTAATTTTTAGAGACGCACATCATATTTTCATATATCTTATTGGAGATATCGCTTTTGTTTTCTTTGAAGTTTTGTTAGTAACTTTGGTTTTGCACCAGTTACTGCACTATAGAGAAAAGAAAGTTATGTTAAACAAATTAAATATGGTTATAGGAGCGTTTTTTAGTGAGGTTGGTGGAGAATTGCTTAAAACATTTTCAGGTTTTGACACAAAGTATTCTGAAATTACTCAGAAACTGGTTATAACAAATGAGTCTTTTGAAAAAGAGTTTTTGAAAATTTACAAAAGTGTCAAAAATCACACTTACAACATTGACAGCAAGAGAGGGGATTTGGAGAATATTAAAAATTTCTTGAAAAAGAAGAGACAGTTTTTGCTGAATCTTTTGGAAAACCCCAATCTATTAGAACATGAGTCATTCACAGATCTACTTTGGGCAATATTTCATTTAACAGATGAGCTTACTCACAGAAGAAGCCTGAATGGATTACCAGAAACTGATTATCAACACCTTGCAGGAGATATAAAAAGGGCATATCATCTTTTGATTTTAGAATGGTTGAACTATATGAAGCACTTAAAAGCTGATTATCCCTATCTTTTTTCTCTTGCAGTTAGAACAAATCCTTTTGATGCAAATGCATCGGTAGAGGTTAAATAGATAGTTGCTTGTACTCAGTAAAACAAGCCTACCATAGAGAAAACAGGGGTAGCAATCTCAATGCATTGTTCTGTCATTACTCGGGATGAAGACCTGATACAATCTCATATTACACATGCCGCAGAAGTATTAAGTGTAACTCGCCAAACAATCTACAATTGGATGATAAAAAGAAGAGCTATAAAGTAAAGATTAAAGAGATCGATGAAGAGCTGGAGGAAATAAAAGAAGCTGTTATTCGATATGCCGGAAATATAGGGGTAGAAGTGGTGATGGGGAGTGACCATAAGTTAAAGATTACCTCAAGTGAAAAAATCAATGTGCCGGGCAAAGGGACCAGGGAGAGAGAATCTTTGATAGAGTTGTTAAGCCAATTAAATAGATTGGAAGAAGTATCAGCCTTTGATGTCGCTGAATTGAAAAAGGCAATTAAAGAGGAAAAATGGGATTCGGATATTTTAGATGAGATAAAAAAGTTCGTAGAGATTGAAACAGTGAAATCAGTCCGCTTATCAAAAAACAAGAGAGAAGACTGAGTGACAGGGAATGGGGAAAATGTGACCTCGGAAATCTATTTAAAATAAATATGTAATCTGGCGTACTATTTAAATTAATTTCCTTTGTTGAAGATTGGGAAAAAACAAAGATGCTAATGTGATATAATAGGCTAGAAAATGGAGTTAGTTATTTACTATTGACAATTGAATAATTTTTTAACGATAAAAATACGATTCAAGTGAACTTTTCAATACAAATATGTGCTCTCCAAATACAAAAGTATTTTTTAGTTGTTGCAGAAATCGAGGGGATGCAAAAGAAAAATATAAGATTATATTTTTCTTTTAATTATTCGCATATTAATAAGGATGTGTCTATTTTATTAAATATGCTGATATTGTCATAGGAAATGAAGAAAACTGCTAAAAATCTCTTGGCATTAAAATGGATATAGATGTTGAGTCAGGAAAATTTCAAACAGAAAAGTATAGAGAATTGACCGATAGAGTTCTTGGTTCATATCCCAATATCTAAAAAATTGCTATAACCTTAAGGGAGAGCCATTCTGCAAACAAAAACGGATGGTTAGCAGTGCTTAATAATCGGGAGGAGTTTATTATCTCAAAAAAGTATGAAATTAATAATATTATAGATAGGGTAGGAGAAGGAGATACTTTTGTAGCAGGTTTAATCTATGGTTTTAATAGCTTGCATAGTGATAGGGAAGCCCCGGAGTTTGCAATAGCAGCATCTTGTCTTATGCATTCTATTCCAGGTGATTTACCTTTGCTCTCAGTTGAAGAGGCAAAAAGCTTAGCTGGAGTAGCAACATCAGGCAGAGTACAAAGATAATAGTGTTACTAGAATTAAACAAATTGAGTTTTTATTGGCTTACTGTTGTACATGGGTAGCTAATTCTTGTCTCAGGCAAATGATTCCTTGTGACTTTAATCATGTAGCTTCTTACTGGGCAAGATAAATATGCTAAATAAAAGGGGGGGGTGGTTAACGATAGAGTAGAGTATAATGTATAATAGTAAAAGAAAAGTAATAAAAAATAAAAAAATGGAGGTATAAAAATGAACACGAAAAGAATGAAAAATTCTTTGGTAGTATTATTAGTTCTCGTGATAATGTTAAGTGCGGCTGGGACAATATTTGCTGCATATCCTGAAAGAAGCGTGAAGATAATAATTCCTTGGTCTGTTGGTGGCATGACCGATGTTTTAACAAGGCCTATTGCAAAATGGCTGGAGAATTATTTTGATGTGCCTTTTGTAGTTGAAAATAAGCCTGGTGGGGGCGGAATTATAGGATCGCTTCTTATCGAACATGCTGTAGATGATGGTTATGTAATTGGCACTACTTCTATGTCTACTGTTTCAGCTCAATATGTGTCTCCAGTTTATCCTAAGATGGAAAATGTTGAACCGATTGCTCAGGCAATTACTATACCGGCAACAGTAACTGTCAATGCAGATAGCCCATGGAAAACTCTGGATGAATTTATATCTTATGCAAAAGCAAATCCCGGAAAAATAAGGAGTTCCAATTCTGGAATTGGAGCAAGCGCTCATATTTATTCGATTGTATTTGAGGAGGAAGCTGATATAGAACTCAAACACATACCTTACCCGGCTTATGCTGAAGCAGTTATCGCCCTTTTAGGAGGGCATGTAGATTCTACAAATATTCCACTTCCCGATGTAGCACCTCATGTAGAATCTGGAAAATTGAGAATGTTAGCAATTGCTTCTGATGAAAGGCATATCGATTTTCCGGATGTACCTACTTTAAAAGAACTGGGAATAGATATTGTAATGGGTAATTATTCGGGTTTTGTTGCTCCAAAAGGGATGGCAAAAGAACAAATTAAAGTATTAGAAGAAGCTATAGGTAAGGCCATGCAGGATCCTGAGATCAGAAAATTCCTAATAGGTGCAGGTTTCCAACCAGTGTATCTTAATGCAAAAGATTTTTCTCAAGTTATCAAAGGTGCTGAAAACCAGCTTGACCACTTGGTTAATGTCCTTGGTGTAGAATTTGTTGATGATTAAAATGGTGCTATCGTTACTGGCTCAACTTATAATTATTTTAAATAGAAGGAGTTGATTGGCGGTTATAAAATATTGAGATTGGCGTTCTCCTTCCCAGGAAGGTTCTGTGTTGAGGATTTTCCAGGGAAGGAGAACTAACAGTAGATGTTTTTTATGTATTTCGCTCGGCAGGAGGAGAGCTATTTCGTTGAAAAAAAATGACATTATAACCAGTATTTGTTTATTAATTATTTCTGGGGTTTTGTATTTTCAGGCAGGGACTTTCCCGATTCGTGAAGGTAGAATAAAAGTGTTAAATGCTGGTTTTTATCCCCAACTACTCGCAGTGATTCTTGGAATTCTTGCCCTTTTTTTACTTGTTGTTTCTCTAAGAAAAACCTCAGAAGACCAAAAAGGTAATAAGTTTTGGACTACAAAGAGTGCATTATTTCTCTTTTTTCTTACCCTGGGGATGTTAATTATTTATCCATTTTTATTAAGTAGTTTAGGTTTTATAGTAGCAACTTTTATTTTTATAGTCGTATTGGTATATTGCCTATCTGATAAAGAGAAGTTTAGTTTAACAAGTATTTTACTTGTTTCTACAGGTATAACTGCTATTATATTTCTGGTATTTAAGATTTTTATCAAAATTCCTTTTCCCACGGGATATTTGTTTTAATTAAGTAAATCGTATTAATTTAATGCTATGAGGTGAAGTTTCGTGGAGTTATTTGCATTTGATCTTTATCTTGAGGGATTACATTTTTTTACTAACCCATTGATGTTTGTATCATCTGCCTTTGGTGTTCTTGTAGGCATAATTTTCGGGGCATTACCAGGGTTAACAGCTACAATGACTATTGCTATCTTTATCCCCTTTACTTTTGGGGTGGATGCTGTGCTTTCATTTGCTTTTTTGCTTGGAATTTATACAGGGGCTGTATACGGTGGTTCTATTTCAGCGATTCTTATAAACATTCCGGGTACTCCCTCTGCGATAGCTACGGTGTTTGATGGATACCCCCTTTGTAAAAAAGGAAGAGCAGGGGAGGCAATCGGTGTAGCAACTATTTCATCTGCTTTCGGGGGGTTATTTAGTGTATTTATTCTGGTTATTGCCGCTCCGCTTATTGCAAGTATCGCATTAAAATTTAGTGCAGAAGAATATGTCGGAGTAACATTAATTGGTTTAAGTATCATTGCAGTTATCTCTCCCGGCTCATTAATAAAGGGTTTAATAGGGGGAGTGCTAGGTCTAATTATTGGTATAATTGGTATGGATCCAATTACCGCTTTTCCTAGATTTATTTTTTCACGGGCTGAGCTAATTGACGGTATTAGCGTAATCCCGGTTATGATCGGAGTTTATGGTTTAGCAGAGATGTTTATTCAAATCTCTGAACAACAACACATAAAGATTATTGGGCAAGCTCTAAAGAATTTAATTCCCACTTTATCAGAATTTAAGAGACTGATGCCTTCTATATTAAGATCTTCTGTTATCGGAGTTATTGTAGGTGCAATACCTGCAGCCGGAGGGTCTATTGCTTCTTTAGTTGCCTATGGACAAGAGAAGAGGTTCTCTAAAAGGAGTCATTTATTAGGCACAGGAATAATCGATGGTGTTGCTGCTCCGGAAGCAGCTAATAATGCAAGTACAGGCGGGGCTTTAATCCCCATGCTGACACTCGGAGTTCCTGGTGATCCTATGACAGCTGTTTTGATGGGCGGATTAATAATTCAAGGGCTTAGACCCGGACCGATATTATTTCAGCAGCAGATGCCTTTTGTTTCATCTATTTATATTAGCTTATTACTATCTGTTGTTTTTATGCTGATAATGGGGCTTTTGGGTGCAAAATACTTTGCCCGATTGATTACATTTCCCAAGAATTATTTAATTCCTGCTATTTTAGTTTTCTGTCTTGTAGGATCATACGCAATTAATAACTCGATATTTGATATATGGATTTTAATAATTAGCGGTGTTATCGGTTTCATATTAAGGAAATTATCTTTTTCACCTGCTCCAATAATATTAGGTTTAATATTGGGGCCAATCTTTGAGAGTAATTTACGCAGAGCCGTATTGTTATCTGATGGTAATTGGTCAACTTTTGTAACCAGGCCTATTAGCTTGTTTTTTTTAATTTCAGTAGTTTTGATTCTGTTTGGGCCATATATCTGGTCCAAAGTAAAAGCCAATCGATAAAAGAATAAATTGGGGTGATGATAATATCAGTAAAATTTAATTATAAGACTCTGGAAGACATAAAAAAAGACTGTCAGCAAAATAATATAAATATCAGTTTTTCAGAGGATTTAAGCGTATTAAGTAAGAATTCAGAGATTAATGGAAGGATGGTTCCCAATAGGTTTGTCATCCAGCCTATGGAGGGTTTTGATAGCAATGACCATGGTGTTCCAGGTGAACTGACTTTTAGAAGATATAAGAGATATGCCAGGGGAGGAGCTGGTTAAATCTGGTTTGAAGCGACAGCTGTTCAGGCTGATGGCCGAACCAATCCACACCAGATGATTTTAAATAAAAAAACTGAATCGAGTTTTTCTGAATTGTTAAAGACAACAAAAGAAACAGCAAGAGGAGAATTTGGAGATAATTATGAACCCTTCTGTGTTCTGCAGATAACCCATTCGGGTAGATTTAGCCAATCAAATGTTTTCAGGAAACCCTTGATTGTTGCCCACGATCCTGTTTTTGATAAAGTTGTTGGCGTAGATGAAAGTTATCCTGTCCTAACAGATAAAGAACTGAATCAGATTCAGAATAATTTTATTGAAGCTGCTAAATTGGCTTATATAGCTGGTTTTGATGCAGTTGATGTAAAGTCATGTCATAAATACCTGATATCAGAGCTGCTTGGTGCCAGAAATCGTTCAGGAAAATACGGTGGTTCTTATGAAAATAGGACGCGCTTTCTAAAAGAGATAGTAGGACGGATTAGAGAAGAAATCCCGGAGTTAATTGTTGGAGTAAGATTAAATATTTTTGACGCTGTAAATTCAGAAAATTCCTGGGGAGTTAATCAAGGTGTAAAAAGAGAAGTTGTTAAGGTCGATCTTACAGAACCAAAAAGATTGGTAAAAGAACTACAAGAATTAGGTCTGGCCATACTCAATACCTCTGCCAGTACCCCTTATTATCGCCCATATATAACCAGACCCTATGATCAGCCAGTTAATAAAGGTTATGAACAACCAGAACATCCCTCAAAAGGGATTGAACGGTTATTTATGCTTGCAGAAGATATGCAACAAGAATTTCCCAAATTACCTGTGGTGGGAAGTGGATATAGCTGGTTAAGGCAGTTTGACGGAGCAGCTGCTGCTGCCAATATTATAGCTGGAAGACATACTCTGGTCGGATTTGGTAGACAGGCTTTTGCCTATCCGTATTTTGCCAGAGATCTTATGGAAAAGGGTAAACTTGACCCCAAGAAGTGTTGTATTACCTGTAGCAAGTGTTCCCAGCTTATGATTTGGGGTTCAAAAACAGGCTGTGTTGTCCGTGATGCTGACCTCTATGCCAATGTGTACAAAGAGGCATCAGCAGTGTTAAGAAATAAATAGATGAATCCGGCAAATACAAATAAAAAACAGTTGTTTAAAAGAACAGGAAATGCTGAAGCTAAGATTAGATAAATCGAACTTTTTCTTTATCCAGTGAGAGACTTTTTATACTTTAAATACATTATTAAACCCTGTTAAAAGGAGTGTGGAGATATGATTAAGCAGAAGGTCGCTGTTGTTACAGGAGCTGCCCGAGGAATTGGGCGTGGTATTGCTTTACAGCTGGCGAAGGATGGCTGTGCTATAGTCATATTTGATATTCTGGAGCCAAAAAAGGTTGAAAAAAATATAAAAGAGCATAAAGAAGAAGGTCAACCGATATTTTATTTTCAGGGAGACCTTGCCCAGAGTAAAGACCGCAACAACTTCTGTAAACGGGTTATGAAAGAGTACGGGAGGATTGATATTTTAGTAAATAATGCAGGAGTTGCCCCCAGGATAAGAATGGATATCCTAGAAACAACAGAGGAAAGCTTTGATTTTGTAAGAAATAATAGAAATAATAGGGTCAGGTCTTGCAATACAACAAAAATTATGCTATACTCATATTATGTCCAGACCATTACGTTTAGAATTTAACGGCGCCCTCTATCATATCACTGCCAGAGGAAATGCCCGGCAGGCTATCTTCCTTAACGAGGAAGACTTTACTAATTTCCTCGGAATCCTAAATTTCGTGGTTAAAAGATATAACTTCCTATTACATGCCTACTGCCTGATGGATAACCATTATCATCTTTTACTTGAAACCCCGGAAGGGAATCTTTCCAGGGGGATGCGCCAACTAAACGGACTCTATGCCCAGCGCTTCAATAAAAAATACCAGAGAGTCGGCCATCTCCTGCAGGGCAGATACCAATCAATTTTAGTGGATAAAGAAAACTATTTACTGGAACTCTCCCGTTATATTGTACTCAATCCGGTAAGAGCCGGTATGGTAAAAAACCCCAAAGACTATCGATGGAGCAGTTATCAGGCGACAGCCGGTGATACTAAAATCCCCGGTTTATTTACAGATTGGATTCTCTCGCAATTTGGCAAAGACAAAGAGAAAGCCTCTCATCTTTATCAAAGCTTTGTCCTCTCCTGCACGAAGGCAGCATCACCTTTAAAGGAAGTAAAGGGGCAATTGTATCTGGGTAAAGAGACCTTTAAAAAGCAGATAAGTCCTCACTTGAAAGACAAAGAAAAATCAAAAGAGATCCCCCGCAAGCAGCGATATATCCACAGACCGGGATTAAAGGATCTTTTAAATTATCGTAATAAACACCAAAGAGATCAGGCTATCTATATAACGCACGTGCATCATGGCTATACCTTAAAGGATATCGCCGAATATCTCGGCATCCATTATGCTACCGTCAGCAGAGCGGTAAAAAGAATGGAAGAAAAGGAATAAAAGTGGCATTACAAGACCTGACCCTAAAATTATCAGGGTACCAGCGGTAACCAAAAAATCCCTGGTTTGTTTACCGATTGGATCCTCTCTCAATTTGCGAAGGAGAAAAGGAAAGCCTCAATACAGTATCAGACGTTTGTTTTATCGGGGATAAAAGACGCATCACCTTTAGAGGAAGTAAAGGGTCAATTGTATATTGGTAAAAAAACTTTTATGGATCAGATTGGACATCTTTTACAGGGCAAAGATAAACTAAAAGAGATTTCCCGAAAGCAACGCTATATCACCAGACTGTCTTTAAAGGAAGTTTTAAATTACCAGAATAAGAATCAAAGAGATCATGTCATATATATCGCTCACCTGCAGTATGCCTATACCCTAAAGGATATAGCAGAATATCTTGGCATACATTATACTACGGTAAGTCGAGCGGTTAAGCGAATCGAAGAGAAAGATGAAATGTGATATTGCAAGACCTGAACTTCCCATCTGAAAAATCAAGATAATTTTAAACTTTTTTATGCAGCCTTCTTTAACTCTTTTCTAATAATATAATCTCTATCTTCAGTTAACATTTTATATATTACTTTAATTAATTGCCGGGCCAGACAGCGTAAGGCATGATTATGGCTCTTCCCTTCTGTTCGCTTCTTTAAATAATAAGCCTTGCACTGGAAGCTAAAACGAATACTACCTCCAGCCATAGTAATTAAAGTTTTTTTACATATTTTATTAGCCTTATACACCGCTTTGGCTTTAGTTACCTTACCTGAATTATTGTCTACACAGGCTACCCCACAGTAGATAGCCAATTGCTTTTCAGAAGGGAAACGATTAATATCTCCGATCTCTCCGATTAACCTGCTGGCCAGCTTGGTAGCAACTCCGGGAATAGTCTTTAAATGGTTAACCTCTTTACTCTTTTCTCCTATTTCATCTAATTTTTTATCTATATCCTCAATCTCTTTTTGTAGTTCTATGATACGTTTAGCATAAGATAAGATGATCGTTTTGTATATATCAGTTAGGCCAGGCATATACTCTATATTATTTAACCTTTTAAGTAAGAAGAAAGCTCCTTTTTTTCCTATTCCCTTTATCTTCAGTAGAGATTTAAGGGTAATCCTTTTGTATTTAGAAAAATCAGGATATTTGGCTAAAATAGCAACTATCTTTTTGTTCTTCAGTTTACCCAATTTTAATGTCTGGGGACATACTTCCAACAATTTTTTTCCTAACCGGTTAACAAGCCTTACCTTCTCATCAATTAGAGTCTGCTGGTGGCGAGAGAGGAGCTTCAGGCTTTCGGTTAGAGGAGAGGGTTTCTCTATTTTAATAAATACCTTCTCTCTTTCACTATTTATATACTCTTTTAATTTTAACATCTTAGAGAGCATCAGAGAATCTCTTTCATCATCTCTCCATTCACCGGCAAAGGCCTCCCTGAATCTTTTTAATTTTAAATTATCTACATTGTAAAGGGTAAACCCTTGATCCAGTAGTATCCGGTCAAGTGGGTTACTGTAGCCGTTCTTCCCCTCTAAGGCGAAGGATAGCTTTCCTCCTTCTTTTTTCTCTATCTGCTTGAATAGTTTTATGTTTTCAGTAAATTCATTAAGTTTATGAGCTACCTTCTGGTTATAAAGAAAATTGTCTTCCTCATCTAAGATTATGATGTGGTGAGATTCGCATCCCACATCGATTCCTCCGGATAGTCTTTTCATCTTTCTTCCCTCCTATCTTTTATGACCTTGCCTCTATCTGATATCCCGTCTATAATAGCCACTTTTTATAGGCATCTTCCCATTAGACTAAGGTAGAGGCAGAGGAACATCCGGCAGTTCAGGTCGAGTCACCAGGATAAAATATCCTATGTTTCGACAGACTCCAATAGCCACAAATGTTCCTCTGGCCATATAGTTTATTCTTACATAAAGAAAGTTATTTGACTATCCTCATCTTTCAGATTATTCTATAGTTATAAAATACTTTTTTAATTATAGACCCTTATAATTGCTCTAGGAGGCCTATTTTCAACATGGAACGGATAATCATAACAATCACATTACTCTTAATTATTATAGCAGCGGGATTGTACATAACACAATGGAGACATTCAACCTCATCGTTTGATGATTTGAATCAGGAAATGCAATTTTTGGTTTCCGATTTTGTAGCGAAAGACAAATCAGTAAGGAATTGCGTGCTGTCTGTGATGAAAGGTGATGGCTCGTTCGCGTGGTCGGGCGCATCCGGAATCGCAAGCCAGAATGGTCAGACGCCAATGACCAAAGATACTCCTATCTATATCGCAAGTATCACGAAGCTCTATACGGCCACGGCCATCATGCGATTATATGAAAAAGGGGAACTCTCCTTAGATGATCCCATGTCGAAATACCTTCCAAAAGAACTGATACAAGGCATTCATATATATCAAGGGAAGGATTATTCTCGCGAGATTACCATAAAACAATTGTTATCGCATACTTCGGGCATAGCAGATTACTATACCGAGAAACCGAAAGGGGGGAAGAGCCTCTTCGCATTGTTCCTGGAAGAGCCGGAACGATCATGGACAGTTGATGAGACCATCGAATGGGCGCAAAACAAGCTGGAACCTAATTTTCCACCAGGTACGGATGCCTCCTATTCGGATACCAATTTCCAGTTATTGGGAAAGGTTATCGAAGCTGTAGCCAATAAGCCGCTTCATGTCGTATTTGAGGATTTTTTCTTTCGCCCTCTGGAACTTAAGCATACCTGGTTGGTCGGCCGCTCTGAACCACAGTCCACGCCATTGGCTGCTCCAGCGGATGTATTTTGTAATGACAAGAACATTAGCGATATCCGCTCGAATGGATCATACTGGGCTGATGGAGGGATTGTTTCGACAGCAGAAGAATGTATCATTTTTCTCAAAGCCCTCAAGGAAGGGCGAATTATCCGTGCAGACACGCTGAAATTGATGCACAACTGGCACAAATTGCACTTTCCGCTTCAATATGGCTACGGAACAATGTACTTCAAGCTACTCTGGTTCATGAAAACAGTGATGAATGTTCCGCCTATATGGGGCCATTCGGGCTCTAGCGGGTCCTTCCTGTATTATTCAGAAGATTTTGATGTATACATTGCAGGTTCTATTAATCAGACGGAATCGAAGACGAAACCGTCTGAACTGATGAGAAGGGTAATAAAGGCTATTCGATCGAAAAGATAGGAGAAGGCCTAACCGGGGTAATAATAGGGGTCAAATCTTTATCCTGGACAGTTAATTAAACTATTTGTCAAGAATAAAGATTATGACCCTGGTAACTTGGACCCCGGTAACTTGCATTTAGGAAGCAGGTTTAACAGTTATTGTCCCTGAACGTTTGCCACCTCTGCTACAATTCGTTTTTACGGTAACCTTATCTCCCGGTTTCAAAGAAGGTATCGTATAAGAAACCTTTTGCATATTATCTGTTTGCATAAAAAATATTTGTCTAACAATCTCCTTATCATTCAAAAAAACCAATATTTCGTTAATATAATGATTTTCAGGATTACCGACATTATGATTTACAGTTACATGAAGCACCTTTCCTTCTACTAACAGGGTTACTTTACTAGCCGGATGAGAAAATGCTTGTGACGAGAACATTAAAAAAAGGATTACCAAAAACAAAACAATGATATTTTTTCTCATAATATTTACCTCCTCTTTTTTCTTTTATAATTACGAAATATAATTAATCCAAGGTGAAAGCAAGCAAATACAAATGCCAATATAGCAGTATAATAATGTAAATTAAAGGAGCTTTGAGTGATTCCGAGAAGAAAGACAATGAAAAGCAATATAAATGCAATGATTCCCAACCAATTAATGGTTTTATATATATTCAGCATAATCCGTACTCCTTTTATAAATTTATTTATTATTTGAAAAGATCATGAATTAGTAAATTTATTTTTTACTATTTAGAAATAATTATTTCTATTGCTATTTTTACCATAAAATAATGATACTTTCAAGTGTAAATCTTATTTTGTTATTTATAATTAAAATAGAGACCGACACTTATTTTCTTTGTCTTGTCATCCTCTATGCAGAGACGAAAAGAGAAACAAAGAGACAGGTTGTTTTTCTCTTCCGCTTGACTGTGCTAGAATATAGGGACAGTGAAGCTAGGAGAGAAGTTGGTAAATAGGTATCTGTCGCTATTTTTCGCTAGTCCCTATTTTTCGCTATTTTTCGTACATTTTCTATTAAACAAAGAGAATTGAGAAAATTTAATTTGTAATAATGAAAATTTTATATAAAACAAAAATGTATATTATAGATGAATAGACTCCAGTAACACCCAGACTCTGTGCCCTCTTATAATTTAATAGAGAATCAATAGTAAGTTAATTAGGATAAAAGATGCTTTCAAAGGATGATAGAAATTAAAAAATAAACTTATGGAGATAATTAAAAAAAGCAGAAAGTGAATGTTAACAAGAGAGGTGTTTCCATGAATACAAAATCTTATATAAGTTCTTCATTAATTGCTCCCTGTGGTATGAATTGCGGGATTTGTATGGCTTATCTTAGAGAAAAGAAAAAATGCCCTGGTTGTAACGGAAGTAATGAAGATAAACCGGTTTATTGTGTGAAATGTAGAATAAAAAATTGTGAGATTATAAAAAATAATCAATCAGGATTCTGTTTTGAATGTGAAAAATACCCCTGCTTAAGATTAAAACAACTGGATAAAAGATATAAAACGAAATACGGTATGAGTATGATAGAAAACCTGGAAAATATAAAGAATTTCGGATTAAAAAAATTCATAATCGAAGAAAGGATAAGATGGACTTGCTCTGAATGTGGCGGTATCATCTGTGTTCATAGAGGTTATTGCTATCAGTGTGGCGAAAGGAAAAAATAAATAGGGAAGGTATGCCAGGTCAATAATTCGGTAACTTTTTCGGAAAATCTATAATATCTAAGGAGTTTTTTAACCGGATGGTTAAAACCCTAGATATTATTATGGATAGACAGCCTAAAGGAAGACCTCGTAAAAGGGAAAGCTAAACCATAGAAAAAATAAGATGTGGTTCTTATTTTCTATTTAAAATGTTATTCGGATATGATATTAGGTTGAAATATCGACTAATAGTGTATATAATATAGGATGTAATCCTGTATTTATTACATAGAAGGTAGATATTATGGAAAATGAAAAAACTTTAGGAAAAATTAGCGCTAAACTCATTAGAAAATTGTATGATGAAAATAGACCTATTTTTAGAATTAAACATGCCCAAAGAATTTTAGGAAAAAGTTATAATGCTACTACAGATTTATTAAGTGAATTAATAAAGCGAAAAATAATTGTTCGTCTAAAGGCAGGTAAGTATTTAATTATTCCTCAAGAAATGGGTAGCGGAGGGAATTATTTAGGTAACTGGTATATAGCTGGTAAAGAAATTATTAGTTCTCAGAAATATTATATTGCTTTTTATAGTGCTATGAATTACTGGGGAATGTTAACGCAACCTTTGATTAAAATATTTATTGCCACACCTAAAAGACAAATTGTACCTCGCGAAATGATAGGAAAAATGATTTTTGTTACTGTGAAAGAAAAGTCTATTTGGGGAATCAAAGAAGAATGGATAAACAGTAAAGAAAAAATAAGAATTTCAAATATTGAAAAAACTATTATTGATTGTTTAACTTTTCCTCAATATTGTGGAGGAATTACGGAAATAGCCAAGGGCATTTGGATAGTTAAAGATAAGCTCGATTATAAAACATTGATAAATTATGTTAATAGACAGAATAAAAATGTTGTTGCAAAAAGATTGGGATATTTACTAGAATTATTAAATATTGGAGACTCAAATATTATATTAGAATTAAAAAAATATGTAAAAGACCGCTACGATATATTTGATCCCACATTATCTATAAAAAGAATTAATAAAAACAGCTGGTGTTTAATTGATAATGTGGGTCAAAAACAAATAAAGAATATAATAAGGTTTTAGGAAAATGATAGATTATTTACAGGTACAAAGATTAGCCTTAAAAAATAACGTATCTCCGGAGATAATTGAAAAAGATTATTTAATCGAACTTGTATTATTTTATTTTTCTAAAGATAGTTCTCTTTGTGAGAATTTAGTTTTTAGAGGAGGCACAGCTTTAAAGAAGGTCTATTTCCCAGAATATCGATTTTCCGAAGATTTGGATTTTGTAATTGATAGCAAGAAAGAAATTAATGTATATCAAGAAATAATTATTCAAATATTGCAAAAAATATCTTCTGATTATCCTATAAAAATAGATAAACGTTCTATGTTTGAAAGAGACCGATTACAATTATTTATTATATATGACATTATCCCTGATATAAAGGGTGTAAAAGAATTAAAGGTAGATATTTTACAGGATTATTATATTCCAAAACACGAAAGAAAAAGACTTATATTTACATATCCGGAATTCGAAAATAAGAATTCAATCTTAGAGACCTATGTATTAGAATCCGTGCTATGTGATAAAATTGGAAGAATTTTGGATGTTGATAATGAGCCGAGAGATTTGTATGATTTGTGGTACTTATTAAAATTAAATACTGATATTAAAATAATAAAGAAAGAGTTTAAAAATAAATATGGTTATGAAATAATAATTCCCAATTTGTTAAGAGAGATTGTTAAAGATGATTATAAGCAAAATTGGGAAAATAGATTAATACACCAAATATTTGATCTTCCTGATTTTAATATGCTAATTAAAGATTTAAATAAATTGATAAAGGAAAAATTTGAATAATAATATTTTATTGCAAAAGTTGACTAATTTTATTATAACTTTTAATTAAGAATTTATTTAAAAAAATAAAATGTATTTGTCAAGAATAAAGATTTGACCCCGGTAAATCTCCCCCGTTATCTCCGTTATCTATTGGCGATAGGCTGAAAAGGAAATTATTATGAATCGATTTTTCAAAATATTCCTTATGGGGCTCTTGGTATTAACAGGAGTTTTTTTCATTTATCATTACTCGAATCTAGAACCTTCCACCAATTCTAATGTTATTCCGGTTTATACCTATAAGGTTGTCAATACTTACCCTCATGACCGAAGTGCTTTCACAGAAGGATTGGTATTTGAAGATGGTGTTTTATATGAAGGAACAGGTCTTCATGGATATTCCACCTTACATAGAGTGAAATTAGAAACTGGAGAAATCTTACAAATTTGTGAACTACCACCTCAATTTTTTGGTGAAGGGGTGACCATTTATGGGAATAAGATTATCCAGTTGACCTGGCAATCTCATATCGGTTTTGTCTATGATAAATACAGTTTTAAATTACTACAAGAGTTTAATTATCCGGATGAAGGTTGGGGTATTACCCATGATGGAAAGCATTTAATCATGAGTGATGGTACCTCAACATTGCATTTCTTAGATCCTGAAACCTTTGATGAGATTAGTCAGATTGAAGTATATGCAAACGATATTCCTGTGACCAGAATCAATGAATTAGAATATATTCAAGGGGAAATCTATGCCAATATATGGCAGACAGGACATATCGCCAGGATTGATCCTCTAACCGGTCAAGTAGTTGGTTGGATAGACCTGAAAGGCATTTTAAGTCCAGAAGATGATAGTGAGACAGTCGATGTTCTTAATGGTATTGCCTATGACGCAAAAAATGATCGGTTGTTTGTGACCGGAAAATTTTGGCCGAAACTTTTTGAGATTGAATTGATGAGGCAGGGGACTGCAGAATCCAAAGGGGAAACAAAACCATAGAGAAAATAGTATGTGTTGTACTAGCTCAATGATTAGATAGCTTTTTCTAATTTATCATATCCTATTTTCTATAACTTTTTTCTTTAATTAAAGTTTTTGATTTTTATTTTGGTAAAAAGAAGGGCTGGTAAAAGGGGGACATTCTTCTTTTGTATTCCACACTTATACATTAAAAGGGGGACTGACTTCTCTTATTTACCCACATTTATACTAGGTAAAAAGCAAAGTCTGTCCCCCCTCTAATAAATTATTTTCCTCAAAAGAAGGACTTTTCAAAACTTATTAAAACAAAAATATTACAAAAATGTACGCTAGATCTCTTGACTTTAAAGCCAAATATTATTTATTGTTCCATAATATGAAAATAATATGAAAAAAAAGAAGGATTTTTATAAATTTTGTCGTATATTAAGTATTAAGTGTAAAAAATTAAGTTTAAAAGCAATGAGGAGGAATCTAAAATGTAAAATTTTTTTAATCATAAAAAATTAGCTATTGCATTTTTCTTTGAAAATATTTTTTAGTTTTAAAAAAAGCTTAAAAATTCTAATTTTAATGTATGTATACGATAATTATTATTTTAATAATTATAGACCAACGGTAAAGCGGTCGGGTACATTCTAATATTCCCACCATAAATCTTCAAATAAATCTCTAAAAGAATCCTAAGAATCATAGACCTAATAAAAGATTTTAAATTTAGTAAAAAATTACTTAGCATTAATAGGAAGTTATTAATATTTTTCCTATTCTACTGTATTTATCTGACACCTATAGAGTTTTGGATTTTAATCAAATTATCGAACTTATCTTAGTAGTTAGGCGAAATGGCGGCAACCAGCAATAAAAACGACTCAGACATGGGCTGAGTCGCAAAGAGACAAGGAGGTAAAAAAAGATGCATAAATTTGGAAAAATTGTCAGCTATTTAATCCTGGTCATTGCCTTTACAGTCTTAATGGGTTTTATGGCTGAAGGTGAGAGCAAGACAGCGGTAACAGAAGAAAACAAGGCTATCATCGGCCGTCTCGGGGAACTCTGGAATACGGGGAACCTGGCCATAGCAGACGAGGTTTTCGACGCCGACTTCCTCAACCATGATCCCAACAATCCCGGGGTTACCAATTCTGAGAGCTACAAAGGATATGTCCCTGCGATTCGCATTGGCTTCCCTGACTTCCATGTCGCCACTGATGACCTGATCGCCGAAGGGGAAAAGGTGGCATTCCGCTGGACAATTATTGCCACACATCAGGGTGAGCTTATGGGTATACCCGCAACAGGAATCCAGGTGGTGTGGACAGGGATGACAGTGGCTCATTTAGCCGACGGCAAGATAGTGGAAATGTGGTGGGCTCATGACACCCTGGGTTTGTTCCAACAACTCG
>Ga0315533_1000929_pt1 | contig 23662 bp, 20 predicted proteins | sample SalMarSW160130MG_FD_203081 | JGI IMG/M metagenome (GOLD analysis project Ga0315533, IMG submission 203081) | Salt marsh sediment microbial communities from the Plum Island Ecosystem LTER, Massachusetts, United States - Salt Marsh Sediment SW1601-30 ... | reverse complement strand
AAAGCATGCTAAATTCTTCAATCCAGAAGGTAAAGCACATCTTGCCATAAAAATGCAAGATTATTGTGCTCTAATCAACTCTTTGGTACTATGTGTTTTCATGCCAGATGGTGGAGGTCTAAGTTTTACTTCCATACTAAATATATTCAATTCAATTACTGGGTGGGATTGGGATATACAGGAAGCTATGACATGTGGAGAGAGAATTTTTACCTTACAGCGTTTAATAAATCAAAGAGACGGATATACTAAAAAAGATGATAAACTTCCTCCAAAAATGTATGTGCCAGCCAAAAAGGGGTTTAGAGCAGGGAAAATCTCCCCTGTTAATGATTTGTTAAGTGAGTATTATAGACTACGGAGGTGGAATGAGAACGGACAGCCAACGAGGGAAAAACTGCAAGAGCTCGACTTGAAAGATTTTGAAGAGTACGAGTGAACCTGAAAAAAGAACCAATGTGGAATATGCGATGCTTGAGGAAGTAGAAATAGAGGCCGTTACTGTTACGTACAGTATTTGTCCGATACAAAATAGAATTAGTGATGAAGTAATGACAACGACGGTCGTATGCACAGATGATTATGGCTGTGGGATAGTGGAGGTGGGGGTGTTGGAAGTCGGCAGATCTGAAAAAGGCCACGAGATCGCTTGTTTCATTCCGGAGCCTATGAGGCCAATAGATAGAAGAATCAAGGAAACCCAAGGGATATTTGAACCTATGATAAAGCCATGGGAAACGGATTTTCCATGACGGGATTGTAGACAACGTATGGGGCAAAAAGATTATATTAGCAAGTTCTGAAGGGGGGATAAGGGATAATGAACAAGTCTGTGATCGGTGCAGAAAAAGAAGTAATCAGTACTCCAGCTCTATTGATTGATCTAGATAAGATGGAGTACAATATTTCAAAAATGGCGGATTTTTTTCAAGACAAAAAGGCCAAATTGAGGCCTCACATGAAGACTCATAAAACACCCATGATCGCCCATAAACAAATAGAGGCTGGGGCCATAGGGATAACGTGTCAAAAACTTTCTGAGGCAGAAGTTATGGCTGAGGCGGGTATTAAAGATATCCTAATTGCCAATGAGGTCGTTGGTGCCCGAAAGATCGAGAGATTGGTTAGCCTAGCTAAATATACTAAAATCAAGGTAGCTGTAGATAATAGTGACAATATTGTAGATATTTCGAAAGCAGCGAAGAAAAAAGGAGTAAAAGTGGGTATCCTGGTTGAAGTGAATATTGGTATGAATAGATGTGGTGTTTACCCTGGAGAACCTGCATTACGATTGGCCCAGGAGGTCGAGAGAGAGAAGGGTCTGGAGTTTCTGGGGCTTATGGGATATGAGGGGCATACAGTTCTCATTAAATCATACGAGCAGCGAAAAGATAAAACTGAGGAAGCTCTGAAGTTATTGATTGAGACCAAGAGACTCCTTGAAAAAAAAGGACTAGAATGCAAAATAGTCAGTGCTGGAGGGACAGGTACTTATGATATAACGGGATCCTATCCTGGTATAACCGAAATAGAGGCGGGCAGTTATATAACTATGGATACAAAATATAATGGAATAGAGGGTATAAGGGGAGAGTTTAAGCAAGCACTGAGTCTTTTAACGACCGTGATAAGTAGGCCCACAGATGATAGAGCTATACTTGACGCTGGCATGAAGGCTATTAGTATTGATATGGGAATTCCTGAGATAGCGTATCCTAAGGGAGGTAAAATCAAGTCTCTCGATGAGGAACATACGCACGTTGTTGAATTAGAAGGCGCCGCAAGAGAGCAGCTAAGAATTGGTGAAAAGGTTGAAATGATCCCAAGCCACGGATGCACAACCATAAATCTTCATGATTACTTTTACGGAATAAGAGATGGTATAGTTGAGTCAATTTGGAGTATCAGAGCGAGAGGGAAATTTGAATAGCGTATGTGGTAAAGGTAGAGACATGGTTCAATCTTCTCTAAAGTGTAATAGTTCCTTGTGGGGGAGAAGCTGAAAAACAAGACTGGGAGCTTGTGAGAGAGTAAATAAGCCATTAGTTAGGAAACAAAAGAGAGCTTTGAAAGAAAGAAGTGTCGAAAAGTTAATTTTTCTTTTAGGAGCCTTCCACAGAAAACTGAACTATGTCAATCAATTAGAAAGGAGAATGCACCAATGCAAAAGAATGGAAATAAGAACGTATTTGAAAAACTCGCTGAAGTTAATCCCGAGGCGGAGATCTGGTGGGACTCCTCACCCCTTATTTATCAGGCGTGGGCAAAACAACTTTTAAACTCAATAGAGGATAAGGATAAAAAAGAAAAAATAAAAGAGCAACTTCTGCGTCTTTACGACCCAAATCATCCAGAAAGATCCCTTCTTAGAGGGGTAACCACTAATCCGCCTCTTTCCCTTAATGTTTTTAGTTACCACAAAAACTACTGGGCAGAGTTCGTAAATAGAATTCTTCGTATCTCTCCCAGGAAAAGTCTGGGAGAGGTTTTCTGGCAGATGTATAAGGAAATTGTTCGGAAAGGAGCAGAACTCTTTTTGCCCATATTTAAAAATTCCGGGTATAAATATGGTTATATCTCAGCTCAGCTTGATCCCAGAGATAGAGAAAACTTTGACTCTATGTTAGAAGAGGCAGAGGAACTGGCCTCTCTTTCTCCCAACGTTATGATTAAGGTTCCAGGGACTAAGGAGGGCTATGAGCTAATAAAGGTTTTGACTTCTCGAGGAATCGCTACAAATAACACCTTATCTTTCATCATTCCTCAATTTATCGCTTGTGCTAATGCTGTAAAAGAAGGAGTTGAAATGGCAAAGGCCAACGAGGTTGATCTTAGCGGCTGGAGATCAGTAATAACTTTTATGAGCTCGAGATTTACTGCTCTGGGTGATCTAGAAAAGGAAGCAAAGGAAAAAGGTATCCAGCTTTCTGAAGAAGATATAAGATGGGCAGAACTTGCCATCATGAAAAAAGCATATCGTATAATGAAGAAAGGGAGTTATCCATCTAAAATGCTTCTCTGCTCTATGAGAATAAGCCCCACTATAAATGGACAAAAACGCTGCTGGCACTTGGAAAAATTAGCTGGTGCTGACATAGTTTATACCTGCCCACCCAAGTTTATTGCACCGCTTCTTTTGACGGGAGACCATGTTGACTTTTCCAATCAGATTGATGAACCAATACCGAATGATATCCTGCAAAAATTAATGAAGATCGGCTATTTTGCCAAAGGATACGATGAAGAAGGGTATAAACCAGAAGAGTTTAACTTCCATCCAGCTCTTTTAAATACTGCAAAACAGTTCAGTGGGGCTGTTCAGAAAATGATTGATTTTATCAACGAGAGTGTGAAAAAAGACTGAGGAAATGATTGAAAAGGAGAAAATGAGTGACTATAGACCTAAAGATGTTAATCTCGCTCTTGGATGCAGTAGCTAATGTCATTATAAGGGAGCAAAAGGTATTAACTGAGTTGGATGCAGCGATTGGTGATGGTGATTTTGGTACCAGTCTCTCCAGTGGGTTTTCTAAGGTTCAAGAACAGCTTCCAGAGATAGAAAGGACTAATATGGGAGACATACTGAAGAAAGTAGGAATGACCCTTACCACATCTGTGGGAGGAGTTTCTGGCCCCATCTGGGGCACAGCTTTTATGAGAGCAGGGATTAAAGCCGGAGATAAAACAGAGCTAAACTTATCTGATCTTTCTGAGATGATGGAATCTGCTCTGGAGGGAATAATAGCACGAGGAAAAGCCAATCTGGGTGATAAGACTCTGGTTGATGCTCTGCACCCTGCCATCGAAGAACTTGAAAAGGAACGGAAATCAGGAGCAAGTCTCGCTCAGGCCTTTGAAAAAGTGGCAAAAGCAGCAAGAGAAGGCTCTAATAGAACGATTGAAATGGTAGCCAAGAAAGGAAGGGCCTCCTATCTGGGAGAGAGAAGCAAGGGACATCGAGATGCTGGCTCCTGGGCTATTGTCTTAATACTTGAAGAAGTTGCCAAGAATCTTAATAAAATGGAGGTTCAGAATGAAGAAGCTCATTAACAGACCAGAGACGGTTGTCCTTGAGATGCTGGAGGGTCTCCTAGCTGCAAATAAGGATACGCTAAGACTGGTCCCGGAAAAGAAGATTATTCTGAGGAAAGACTGCCCCGTCAAAGGGAAAGTTGCTCTTTTGAGTGGATCGGGGAGCGGCCATGAACCGGACCAAGCTTGGTTCGTCGGAAAAGGAATGTTGGATGCTGCCTGTCCTGGTGAAGTTTTTGCTGCTCCCACCATGGATGCAGTCTATGAAGCCACCAAGATGGTCGCTACTGATAAGGGAGTGCTTTACCTGGTTAAGAATTTCAGTGGAGACAGGATGAGTTTTGATATGGCTAAAGAGATGGCTGAGGCAGAGGGGATAAAGGTTGAGACAGTACTGATCAATGAGGATGTGGCCGTAGAAGATAGTACCTATACGGTAGGAAGAAGGGGTCTGGCCGGGGCTATCTTCGTCTATAAAATAGTTGGGGCCAGGGCTGAGGAAATGGCTTCCATTGAGGAGCTTAAGGCTCTTGGCAAGAAAGTCAACGCTAATGTGAGATCTATGGGAATGGCCCTTACCTCCTGTACTACTCCAGCTAAAGGCTCTCCCACTTTTCAACTGGGAGATGACGAGATAGAGATGGGCGTAGGTATTCATGGAGAACCTGGAACTAAGAGAATGAAGATCAAAGGTGCCGACGAGATAGTAGAAGATTTGATGGAGAGAATTACTGAAGATCTTCCCTATAAGGGAGGTGATGAGGTAGCTGTTATTGTCAATGGACTCGGGGGAACTCCCATAATGGAGCTATACATTGTTTTTAGAAAAGTGGCTAGCTATCTTGAGAAGAAGAATATAAAGATATTCAAAACCTATATTGGTGAATATGTGACTTCCCTCGACATGGCCGGATGTTCTATCTCACTTATAAAACTGGACCAAGAAATGAAAAGGTTGCTCTTGGCACCTGCGGATATTCCTTTGACTATTCTGTAGTCAGAAGAGTTAAACTGGCGTGCTTCGTAGAAATATTGTCAGTAACCCTCTGACTACGATGCTTGCTTGATGTGGATTTACCTCAAAGTTCCTGAAAATCTGTTACGCAGTAGGGAATTGGAACGTGGGCTGACAATTAGCTCAAAAACGGAAAGTGTTCAAAGAGAAATATCGAGGAATCAGTTTCCCTGTGGGGGAGTTCTCTGTATAAAATTGAAGCTGTTCTTTAGTTTAGCTCAAATATTTGAAAATAAAGGGGTTTGAAGGAAGCAATAGGATATTTCTTGCACCACTGGCTAATTGGGAAGGAGCATACTGTGAATTACGTCTTTCGCTCGAAGGATACAAGAATTCTGAGTCCTCACTTCGCAATGCTCTCACCGTCGCAAATGGAGGACATTCATTTTGCGTCTCTCGAGGTCCTGGAGCACACAGGGGTAAGAGTCGATCACCCAAGAGTACGAAAGTTACTACGTGAAAGAGGAGCACACGTTTGCCAAAGGACAGGCATCGTGAAAATACCGCCGGTCCTGGTCGAATGGGCTCTTAAGGTGGCTCCAAGCAAAGTCACTATTTATGACCGACTTGGCAGGATCAAGTTGCGATTAGAAGGTCATAGAGTACATTTCGGGGCTGTTGCAGATATCTTTTACGTTATTGACCCACAGACTGGGACGCATGTTAAGTGCACACGGGAATACGTGACTCCCATTTTAAAGGTGGCGGATGCCTCAGAAAATATTGACTTTGTTAACCCAGCGGGTTGTATACAGGGGGTACCACCCGAGCTGGCCAATCGCTTGTCCTTGAAGGATGCGTTGATGTCTACCACAAAGCCTCTTATATGGGAGCCTCGTTCCGTTAGGGAACTTGAACAGGCTATCGCACTCTGCGAGATGATAGTAGGAGGACGGGATCGTCTTGTGGAGCAGCCTTTCCTGTTAGTATATTGCGAGCCAATTTCTCCTTTAGTTCATATTTGGGAGGCGTTAGAAATTCTTTTCCTTGCTGGAAAGCATCGCATTCCTGTCATATATACTCCTATGTCCATTGGTGGATCGACCGCACCCGTTACACTGGCCGGAAATCTGACGATTTGCAATGCCGAAGTTCTCAGCGGAATCGTAATCACCCAGCTGATTCAAGAGGGGCTTCCCTGTATCTACGGAGGTATCCCTGGACCGATGGATATGCGCACAGCTATGTTTCCATATGGTTCACCAGAATCAGCTTTACTCTGTGCTGCTCTCACAGAAATGGCTCATTACTACCATCTGCCAATGTTCGGTACAGCGGGAGTCACGGAGGCAGTGGAAGTAAACTGTCAAGCGGCTTCTGAAATTACTCTCAATTGCATGTTATCCTTATTGAGTGGAGCTAACTTAGTTCACAATGTAGGCCTAATAGCGGGAGGCAAGGGGGTATCCATGGAGATTATGATATTGACGAATGAAATCATAGCAATGCTACGACGATCCTTGCAAACGATAGATACGGGTGGAGATTTCTTAGCACTGGATGTGATCGATTCTGTTGGACCGGGCGGCAACTTTCTTACGCAAGATCATACCCTGAAGTACTACCGAAGAATCTGGAGCCCCGAGGTTTTCCAGAGGATAGATATTGAAAGGTGGTTGGCTAGTCCGCAAGGACTGTCTGAGAGAGTAGCTCAAAAACTGCAAGAAATTTTGACAGGTCACATTCCTACACCCTTGGATGGAAAACTCGCTAGTGAACTTGATCGGATAGAGAAATCGTGGTGGCGTGAGCAAGGGTCAGTTTCTTAATGAACCTATTTCTCATCATAGAGGAAAATAGCAGTGTTGGGCTAGTTTCTATTGGAAAGTATACCCCGAAGGCGTGTAAGTGGCAGAGTTAGAAGAAATTGCCAAATAACTGAGTGCGTAGCTATTCCTTAGGTACCCCCCGTTACGTACCTACTGCATATTATACGAGGAGGGTTGAAGATGAAAGTAACAAGAGAACAGATCACTGAAGAGGAAAAACAAGCAATTCGAGATTCCCTTCCAGAAGTCGATGACATCAAAAATGAGGAATTGCGAGAGAGAGTAATACTCGCCTGGGCAATGGCGCTAAAGGAAACAAGCTTCACCAGCCTGGAAGATGTGGATTCGGGAGGCAGAAAGGGTTTTCCCATGATTGAGCATGTGAGGGGTGTCGCTAATATGGCTCTTGGAGCCGCAGAGGGAATGAAAAAAGTATCTCCCAAGATTTCAATCAACAGCGATATATTGATAGCAGGCGCTTTGTGTCATGACATAGGAGGACCATTTCAATACGATCCGAACAACATTAGAAGATGGAATAAGGAGATTGGATTAATGGGAAGTCCTGCGATTAGACACCCAGTCTATGGAGTACATATTTGTATGAGAGCTGGCCTTCCCTTAGAAATAGTTCATATTGTCGGAGCTCATTCACCGGAAGGAGATTTTCTAAAAAGGAGCGTTGAATGTTGCATAGTTTACCACGTGGATTGTCTTTGGTGGGAGATAATTTATAGGGAGAAACACAACCAGCCCTCCCCATGGGAAAAAGAAGAATACGCGTGATATATTGGAATCTCTCTGACTTTGTTTTCACCTAAGGAGAAGGTATCAATGAAACCCAAGCCAAGCTAGTAGACTCTTTCTGACAATTGTCAATAAAATTAGGCCTTTGGTAGGAGGAAGAGCTAATAGTGAGGTCGGAAGGGGGTGGCGAACCGATCGCCCGGTTAGGTATCAGGAAGCAAAACTCTCCAGGGGGAAGAGAACGCTAAGCAACTTGATGGCGTTTCAGAAGCTTTCAGGGAAAAATGAACCAAACCGGGGATGGAACGAATCTTTTACTCTCGGCTAGAAAAAGAATGAGTCTGTTGATTACGTGAAATAGATTTGTGAAGGGAGACAGAGCATGGTGGATGAGAGTCTTTTTGAAGTGAGGGGCAAAGTAGCATTGGTGACAGGGGCAAGCCGTGGGATAGGGAAGGCTATCGCAATTGGTCTTGCAGAAGCAGGAGCGAAATTAGTTGTCTGCAGCCATGCCTCTAGTCTTGCAGAAACACTTAACACTGTCAAAAAAATAGGAATACAAATAATGGGAGTTAAGGCGGACGTAGCTCAGAAATCAGAGGTTACTAAAATGGTTCGTCAAGCGATAGATCGATTCGGTAGAATAGACATTTTGGTAAATAATGCAGGCATCTATATCAACAAATCACTAGAAGATTTCAGTGAGGAAGAGTGGGATCGACTAATCGACACCAATCTAAAAGGTTGTTTCCTGTGTTCCCAAGCTGTAGGCAGAGAAATGATTAGACGAAAATCAGGAAGAATCATCAATATCACCTCTATCAGTGGAGTAGCTTCTATGCCTAATACTTCGGTATATTGTACAAGTAAGGCAGGTATTATTGCATTTACAAAAGGGTTGGCTGTGGACTGGGCGAAATATAATATTAACGTAAATGCCATAGCTCCGGGCGATGTAGATACAGAAATGAATAGAGAACAGCATCCCGATCCAGACTATATAAAAACGGTAAGAGATAGCATCCCGATGCATAGAGCAGCAATGCCAGAGGAGCTTGTTGGGACTGTTGTTTACCTTGCAAGTAAAGCTTCAGATTACCTGACCGGGAGTTTGATTGTGATAGATGGCGGCTGGACGGCTCAGTTGTAGTGTAAGGAGAAGTTCGTACACGGATCAAATTATGGGGGATAACAGATTAGTTAAATTCCGCATAGGTTTGTCTTACTTAGGAGTAGGCGTTTACATCTCTAAGTTACTGTTTCAGTAATAACCTACCCCAGAGAGGTAGAGATGCAAGGATTTTTGGGGAAGTACATCAGGAAAAATTACTAAAAACTAGCTATGACATTACAGTAAACAATTGAAAGGGGGAAAAATGAAGTGTCACAAAGTAAAGTCCCAAAAGTTGTGGGAGGAAGCAAAGAAGCTTATCCCTAATGGTTCATGTTTTATTGACAGAGGTGCGCAAGACTTTATGAAAGGAGAGTATCCGCTATTTTTTAAGCACGGCAACGGTTGCCGTCTAATTAGCGTAGATAATGACGAGTACATTGATTACGCTGCTTATGGTGCGGTTGTTTTAGGATATAATTATCCTCCCGTGATGGAGGCAGTAAAAAGACTCCTGGAACACGGAACATTTTTTAGGCGTCATCCTGTAATAGTTGAACTGGCGAAAGAATTAGTCGAGGTAATGCCAGGTGTCGAAATGATGTATTTCTTCAAGACAGGTTCTGAAGCTACTACAGCAGCAGTGAAGATTGCAAGAAGCTATACCGGAAAAGAAAAGATCGTAATGTGTGCCCATCACTATTATGGTTGGCATGATTGGTGCAGGGTAGGAGAAAGAGGTGTCCCGAGGGTATTAAGTGAATATACTCTCACTACTGAATTCAACGATTTAGAATCTCTGGAGAGATTATTCAAGGAAAGGGGACATGAGATTGCTTGTTTCATTCTGGAGCCCGTGAAACCAATAATAGGAGAACCAAGAATACCTAAAGGATATTCAGCAGTGCCTAGGGAAGGGTACCTCGAAGGTGTACGGGATCTTACTAAAAGATATAACGTGGTACTAATCATTGATGACGTCAAAACTGCTTTTAGATTGGCATTGGGTGGTGCTCGGGAATATTACGGGGTTATTCCCGATCTTTCAACTTATGGCAAAGCTATGGGAAACGGGTTCCCTATTGCCACGGTTGCGGGGACGAGAAAAATAATAGAAAGTGCAGAAGTCGATTCTTTGAAGTCCACTTTAAGTGAAGAAGCAGTAGGAATGACTGCTGCACTAGCATTGATAAAGGAAATAAAAACAAAGGATGTAATTGCGCATATTTGGGATCGCGGAAGGGAACTCTGGAAAGGATTTGATAGCTTGGCCAAGGATTTAGGCATTGAGGCAAGGTGCTCAGGCATCCCGCCAATGTTTAATTTTTTCTTTGAAATTGGTCAAGAAAGGTTATACGAGATTTTTTTTCAAGAGTGTGTAAGAAGAGGGATTCTGTTTAGGTTTAAAGGTTTTTTTTATCTTTACTATACCCACACAATAGAGGATATCGCCAAGACTCTGGAAGTCTGTGGGGACGCTTTGAGAATCGCAAAAAAGAAAGTGCCTCGTTCGTCAATAGCAAAAAAGACGAAGTAAAGAAGAGAGAGCAATATGCAAGAGAAAGTCGTAATGGGGAGTTTTCCTAAAAAATATGAATATTTATCTTTTGTTAACCTACTGTGCGAGAAGGGATGGTTTAGTCGTCTAGATAAGACGAAGAGTAAGAGAGCACCTTATCTATCCTAGTATTTACAGGATCTAGGGTGCTCTTATTCTTTTAGGCTCATTGTTAGTGGAGAAAGAAAACTCTTCTTGAAAAGCCATGAGCCAATCTTCCTTATTGGTAGCTAAGTGGTTCATAAATAATGCGACGCATTATTAAGACTTTTTGATATCCTTCTGACGCTAAGAAAGAGCTTATAGCGCCCAGTAAGATAGGTAACAGAATTTATGAGATAGACTACTTAGTAAATTTCTCTCAGAGGAAAAGGGATTTTTCCCCTTAAATGAGGGGAAAATTGGGTAGAAAGCTGTGTATGCCAGAAGGTAATGGGAGATGAGTTTGGTAAAAATATCCCCTCATTGAAAGCAAAAGACTTAACAAAAGGAAAAGAGAGCAGAAAGACGTTTTTTTAACTTTCTTTGAATGGGGATGAGGTGATCAAATGATAATCGGTCTACCAAAAGAGATAAAAGAGAAAGAGTGGAGGGTAGCTCTTACTCCTGCCGGGGCGAAAGCTCTGGTAGATAAAGGCCATAAAGTTCTGTTAGAGAGGGAAGCTGGGGTAGCCTCTGGTTTTCCTGATAGTGAATATGAGGAAGTAGGAGCAAAGCTAATTTCAGACAAAAAGAGCCTTTTTGGCAAAGCTGGTTTGATCGTAAAGGTAAAAGAACCTCTCCCCTCCGAGTTTAACCTTTTCCGGGAGGAACAGATTCTTTTCACTTATCTACACCTTGCTGCGGATAAAAATCTCACCTTGGCCCTTATGAAAAGGGGTATAGTAGGAATAGCTTACGAAACAGTGCAGGATCATCAAAAAAGACTTCCTCTTTTAACTCCTATGAGCGAGATAGCAGGAAGAAGTTCAGTTCTTATTGGAGCTTATTTTCTCGCCCGACACAAGGGAGGTTCTGGTATTCTTCTGGGTGGAGTTCCCGGTGTCCTCCCAGCGCGAGTTCTTATCCTTGGAGGTGGTACAGTAGGAACTAACGCTGCTAAGATGGCTGCCGGATTGGGCACAAATGTTATTGTAATGGATATAGACCCCTACCAGATGCGCTACTTAGATGATATTCTGCCTCCTAATGTTTCTACCTGCTACTCCAGTAGTTATACGATTCAGAAACTGCTACCTTCTGCGGATCTTGTTATTGGGGCGGTATTAATCCCCGGAGCTAAAGCTCCCCATCTTGTGAGCCGTGACATGCTATCCTTAATGCAAGAAGGTTCAGTGATTGTGGATGTAGCTGTAGATCAGGGAGGCTGCATTGAAACTACCCACCCCACCACTCACAATAATCCTACCTTTACTGTAGAAGGTGTTATTCACTACTGTGTGACCAATATACCAGGAGTTTTTGCCAGAACTTCCAGTCTAGCTCTAACCAATGCTACTTTGCCTTACATTATCAAAATAGCTGACGTGGGGTACCGCCAAGCCTTTATTGAGGATCAGGGACTTGCCAAGGGGCTAAACATTATAAAGGGCAAAATAGCTTGCAAACCAGTGGCTGAAACCCATGGAATGAAATGAACAGGCGTGTCAAATCATTTAACCCCGTAACCCAATTGGAGGTAGTTGAATCATATAATTTGTAACCGAACGAGGTCTTTGTTTTTTTGAGGGATTAGCATCTCTTGTTCTCTTTTTCTCCTCATATACTGTATAGAGCCTGCGGGTTTTCTCATCGATCTTTCTTTTGAGTTCTGCCGGATTAAGACTGCGGTAGATGGCTTCTAGTTTTCTCTTTGTCTCTTCGGAGATTTGTCCTGACTCGATGAGTCTTTGATAAGGAGTTTTAGGAATATCGTACTTTCTTTTGACCTTACCTGCAATCCTTTCTTTGCTGAGGAGTTTCATCACTGGAGAAAAGAAGTTTTTATAGAGCCTGAGCTCATTCTCATAAAGAGAATTCATAAGGGCAAGTTCTTTCTTGAGTATCATATCGTAGATAAGCAACTGTTTTCCTTACGTGGGTCCAGTTCTTTTGTTCAATATAGGCGTTATCATTCTTCTCTCTTGGTCTTGAACGGGTAAACTCAAGATTCTCTTTCTCACAGTAGTTGATGAGATGATGATTGATAAACTCAGGTCCATTATCCGAGTCAATCCCTTTCCACTCAAAAGGAGCTCTTTTTCGAATTCTCTTGAGAGCCTCAAAGGTGGGATCCTGTCCTTTTCCCATAATCGCCTCTGCTTCCCACCAGCCCGAAGATATCTCTACCGTATTCAAAGAACAGATGTAGCATCCCAGAGCAGAAGAGCCAGAGTGAATTACTAAATCGATCTCCAGGAAACCTAACTCGGATGTATCCCATTCAGTGAGTCTGATCGGTACCTTTTTATACAGGAGCGAGGCGGGCATTGGTCCTCCCCTTGTTCGATTAAGGTGCAAGACCTCTCTTTGATGCTTGAGATTGCGATCAATAGTAGCCGGGCTAATTTTTTTGAGCTTTCCCGCTACTTCATTATAGATAAAAATCTCCTCGAGTTGTCTTAATCGAGATACCTCCGTTTTTAACAAGGGAGCCAGTCTCTGTCCGCAAGGGTAGTCAAAAATCTCCCAGATTTTGGCTAAGGGTGCCTTCACGTAGCCATTGTAAATCTGTTTTCTCTTCTTTTTCTCTTTGGGTTTGGAAGAAAAAGAGGAGTTAATCTTACTAATGATGTATTTCCTATTCTGGTGAGTATTCTTGCAGTACTCATCCAGAATAGAGGATCTTTCCTTTCTCGATCGGCTCATGAGGTACCTTTGTTGCAATTCCTTGAGATATTGGTTCTTTGAATGCATATCCATTATCCTTTCCTCCCTATCTCTTTAGCTAATTAGGGAGTATTATATCAGATTTGGGTTAGATTTTAAATGATTCAATCGGTCCTCCTTCGGTTAGGTTTTAGATGATTCAATTCGAACATGATTCAATTCGAACACTTGACAAAAAATTTTGGTGTAGTATAATATAAATGAAGACAATTTTCAAAAAAGGTGCTCATATGATAAAATTAGGCAGACCTAAGGCTAGAACTCCTTGGAATAAGAGAAGAAATTGAATTTTTCTTTCAATAAAGTGAATAAAAGACTAGATTCAGAGTACAGGGTAAAATCTGTTGATCGAGCACTATATCTGCTTGAAATTATGGCAGGGGAAAAGAGGGAAGTGGAACTAAAAGAACTTTGTAAAAAAACACACATTAATACGACAACTCTCTATCGACTGTTGCAGACTTTACAGAACAGAGGATTCGTTACCCAGAATCCCTCGACGGGAAGGTATCAACTTGGATTAAAACTCTTGGAACTCGGAAACGCAGCAGGTGATCAAATTGAGCTGAGAAGAATTGTCCTACCTTTCCTAGAGGAGCTAATGGAAAAAACAGGGGAGACAGCTAATTTGGTTATCTTAGATGAAGGTGAGGCAGTCTATATTGAGAAGGTGGAGAGTTCTGCTTCCCTTAAAATGTTTTACCGAATAGGAAAGCAGGCTCCAGCTCATGCTACCGGTGTTGGTAAAGTTCTGCTTGCCGCCCTTCCCTCAGAGAAGGTAACACAAATTATAAAAACAAAAGGTCTGTGTAAGTTAACTGAGAACACTATTACTTCTCCCGAAAAACTACAAAAAGAATTAGAAAAAATCCGTGGAAATGGATTCGCTATTGATAATGAGGAATGTGAGGTAGGAGCAAGATGTATAGCTGCCCCAATTAGAGATTATACCGATCAGGTAGTTGCGGCGGTAAGCATCTCAGGGCCCGGTGCCCGACTTTCAGAACAACGGTTAAATGAGTTAGCAGAAATGGTAAAAGACACAGCCTATAAAATCTCAGAAAAAATAGGGTATCGCGGGAAGATCTAGGTTTCAAGGTTGGATGGGACTGACTTTGTTTGGATTGGTAGTGAAAAGTTAAGGGAGTATGTGAGGGTTGGTTGCATGTTGAGAAGTATCTCGCAAACCGGGAGAAAAGATGAAAGTCGATCCAATATATCAGCATGGTTTAGAAATACATTTACATGGTGCTGGACCAAGCGATGTGCCCCCAGAAGTTCTTAGAGCTATGTCGATGGCTACCCTGGGCCACCTGGATTCAGAGTTCATCAGAATAATGGACGAAACCCAGGCGATGTTACGAGAAGTATTCCAAACCGAAAATCGAATGACCATTCCCATCTCTGGCACAGGAAGCTCTGGCATGGAGACTCTGGTGACTAACCTTGTTGAACCCCAAGATAAAGTAATAGTTGTGAGAAGTGGACTCTTTGGAGAAAGATTTGCTGATGAAGTATCTCGATTTGGAGGAGAAGTCATACCTATTAATCTAGAATGGGGAACCACAGTTACACCTGATGAAGTAAGAGAAGTTTTCTCTAAGAGTAGCTGTCAGGCACTTGTCCTGGTACATGCAGAAACATCTACCGGAGCTCATCAACAAGATATGAGAGAAATTGGTGAGATTGTTCACCAAAATGATGCCTTATTTCTAGTTGATGCGGTAACATCTTTAGGAGGAACAGAAGTAAAGATAGACGAGTGGGGAATTGACGCTGTCTTTAGCGGAACCCAGAAATGCCTTAGTGTGCCGCCAGGACTTTCTCCCGTTACTTTGAATGAAAAAGCCATGCAGAAACTACGAGCCAGAAAGGCAAGAAGTTGGTATTTTGATTTGGGGATGATAGAACAGTACTGGAATGAGGGATATCAGAGAAAGTATCATCATACCGCTCCCATAAATATGATCTACGCTCTGCATGAGGGACTCAGATTAGTGTTGCAAGAAGGACTTGATGCGAGATTCCAGCGTCACAGAAGAAATGCCGCAGCCCTTCAAGCTGGACTTGAAGCATTGGGCTTTACCTATGTAGTGAAGGAACCGGACGAAAGGCTTCCCATGCTTCATGCCGTCTATCTTCCTGATGGAGTGGAAGAAGGTAATCTTCGTAGAGAAATAAGATCCAACTACAATATTGAGATCGGCGGAGGTCTGGGCAAGTTTAGCGGAAGAGCCTGGAGAATTGGGCTAATGGGTTACTCTTCAACAGAAGATAAAGTATACAGACTCCTCAATGCTACTGGAGAAGTATTTGAGAAACATGGTATTGTTGATGATGCAGAAGCTGGATCTCAAGCTGCTAAAACTGCTTATGATCGTCAAGGGACCGGCGTAAAACTAGCATCTGATTCTAATTATCAGAGAAATCCCTAAATTGGGAATAGATATATTGAAAAAGACGTGTAAGGTCAAAGTTGATGAACTTGGTGGAGGCCTTACTAAAGAGGAATTTATAGGAGAAGTTAAAGATATAGATGGTCTTCTCCCTTTGCTCACCGATGTTATTGTTAGTGAGATAATGCATGATGCTCCTGGACTTAGGATTATTAGTAATTACGCTGTAGGATATGATAACGTCGGTGCTGAGACAGCTACTAAAAAAGAGGAATCATGGTGACCAATACTCTTGGTATATTAACCGATACCGCAGCAGATCCAACTTTCGCTCTTATTTTGGTGTGGGAGTAATAAAAAAAGGCAATGTCATCGAAGGGGTTTTCATCGAGACAAAATCTGGGCGACATGTAATCTTGGCTAAAAAAGTTATAAAGGAGGAGTCGAATGGCAAAAGTATATTACAGAGGAGATAACCTGAATCCTAAGTACCCTGGCAAGGATCGTGCATATGGATGGTTTTGTTTTAGCTATGCTCGCCCTGCAGATTTCTGTGTGACTCTTGATGTAGCAACCAAGGAGCCAAATATCATGGCTGGTACCGTAGGTCCTCTCACATGGAAGCCTTTTACAATGTGTCTCCACATTGAGAGGGAGCACTCTGTGGATAGCTATAGAAATTTAAGGGAATCAAAAGAATGTGTAATCAGTGTTCCTACTCGAGACCTAATTAGGCAAACCTGGCTAGTAGGACTCCATGTTCCCAGAGGCATTAGTGAATTTGAGGTAGCAAAACTGACCCCTTTTCCATCCAAATGGGTTGAACCTCCCGGCATCAAGGAATGTCCGGTAAATTTTGAGTGCAAGGTGGATTTCTTTAATGACTACTACACGCACGGCATTGTATTTGTTCGCGTCATTGGGGCAAGTATTGATGAGGAGATCTTTGGTAAATCCAGAGAGGAAATTGTAAACCAGTACCCTACCTATGAGATAGACACTATAGGTAATAAATATGGAGGAAGTACACATCGCTTAGGGATAATGGGAGAGATATTTGAATGCCCTACTTTTCCTGTAGGTTCAGAATCTGGGTTGAAAGGAACTTTCCGCAAATTGGTAAACAACTTAAGGGAGAGAGGCTATATCAATGGGCAGGAATGTGCAAATCTTATAGAGATGTCAAAAAGATATCAGGACCTGTTTTATGAAGTAGACAATTCTGAGCGAAAAAAGCTTCATAAAAGACTTACAGAAATCTGTACATATTTAGCTTGGGAAGAGTGGGAAGGACTTCACCGCTATATGAAAACTATATAAAGCAGGTGTCTTGACTTTTCATTAAATTCTTGATGAAAAAGTGTTAACAATTAGTAATGAAGTTAGATCTGTGGTAAGTGAAAAGCTAAAAATAAGGCCAGAGGGAGGTGAAAAGCAGGTAGGCCGTTAGCTAGGAAATAAAAGAAGGTTTCCCAATAAGAGAAGTGTGGAAAGATTAGTTTCTCTTTTTTGGGGCTTCTCACATAAAAATAAACAATGTCTATGAGGAGGGTGTTAGAATGACAAGGAAAAAAATAGTATGTTTTTTGATCTCTATAATCATCGTAATGGGTTGTGGTATTACGTTCAATGTTTTTCGGGCAGAAGCAGCCCAAAAAGTAGTAATTAGGCAGGCGTATTGGCCTCCTAATGAAAGGTATGCCAAATGGCTTGCCCAAATGGTAAAAGAATACCAAAATGAGAACCCCAATGTTGTCATTAAGTTAGAAAGAACAGACGTGGGTTATTGGGAAGGTGTTATGGCTTGGCATGTGGGAGGAGTAGCTCCTGATGTTATTCGTGTAGGGGCCAGCATTATGTTGCAGTGGATAGCTAAAGGTGTTTTGAGACCGTTAGATGATCTTGTAGCTGCTTCTCCGCGAGCTCAAGAGAGAGTAGCTGATATATATCCCTTTTTACTAAAGCCACTGACATATAAAGGTGAATTATATGCTTTAAACAGTTACTTTAGTCTCTGGACTCCATTTTATAATAAACTATTGTTCTCACAGGCTGGAGTGCCGTATCCAACTTCGAATTGGTCCTGGGAAGATTTCCGGGCAGCTGCTAAAAAATTGACTCGTGACTTAGATGGTGATGGTAAACCAGAGGAATTGGGATTCTCAGCTGCTGATTGGAGAGTTATTTACCCCTTTTTATATCAAAGCGGTGTTGATAAGTTTCTAAATGAAAATGAGACAAAAGCTGCTTTTGATACACCTGAGGCATTAGAAGCGTTAAAGTTTGTTCAGGAGCTTGCTTTTTATGATAAATGTTTCTACGTTCCTCCGTCCTCGGATAGAACACAGTTGTTTATGATGGGAAGGTTAGCTATTTACCAGCATTGGAGTATTACGGAGAACAGTTGGATAGATGTTGGTTTAGATTTCGGTGCCTCTCCTTTACCTTATCACAAAGAAAGAGCCACAATTTTCGATATCCCTCCTTATGGTGTTTCACCTCAATCTAAGCATCCAGATGTTGCTTTTGACTGGATTCTGTTTATAACTTCACCAGAGGTAGCAATGAAAGGTGCTGAAACGGGAGGTCCTTGGGCAGGTGGTTTCTCCCCCTATATGTCTTCATTGGAAGATCCAAGTCGGGAACTATCTAAGACGGGGCGTTCTATAGAAGAAATGCTGGATTATACAAAGAATCAATGGGTGTTTGGTGTCCGGACAGGACCCATACAGACTGCTCAAGAAAATTTATTAGACGAACTTACAATTAAGGGGAAAAGTCCAGAAGCGGTGCTGAAAGAATGGGTAAAAATAGTAAATGAAGCTTTAAAGGAGCCGTTTTAAGTAGAGGAATAAAAACTTATAAGGTTGTTCATTCATCCCCCCATAAGGGGGGATGAATGGCAGGGGTTATTAGAAGGCGACATTATTCCAGAAAGATCTTTAGATTAGTGGCGAGACTGAACAATGTTAAAGCCTAACTTTTGTTCTTTGATTCTATTTTCTACTGTAGCTCGGTTGTTGTAAAACCTACAACAGGATAACTTATCTAGCTCGCTCTTTGAAATATTAGTGACATAGAATCTGTATTCAACTGTAAAGGGAGGCTCAACTGGATTGCCAAAGATGTCCTTTTCCTTTTCATCGTAGTATAGGATTGGGGGAAAGGGATTTTTTGATGATCATTCTGCGCTCACTCTTCCAGGTTCCATAGGAATACTCTATCTCAGTGAGATAAAGGCTGGTTTTTTCTACCTCTTCCCATTCGTCATCGGATAAGGAAGCTGCTTTCTTTCTTAAGGGTCCGGTGTTCTTACTGGCGGCTACATATCTGATGCCCTCTTCTTCCAGATACTGGAAGGTATTTTCTCCAAAGTAGCCTTTATCTAATCTTACGAAAACTATCTTGTAATTTGAGGGAAGAAGGGAAAGGGTCCTCTGAAAGAATTCCTTGAAACCTTTTTTGCTGTGGGATTTTCCTCCATCTAATCTAAGGTTTACACAGTCCCCATTATTGGCAATAAAGGCGGTCTTTATCGAGTAGCTGGGTCTGCCTCTTTTCTTAGGGTTATAGCCAACTTCAGCTCCTTCTTGTTTGCCATAGACTGTAGCTACCGTCGAGTCGATATCAAGGCCTATCTCCACTGTCTTATCGGTCTGATTGGCTTTGGTAAGATTTTTTGAAATAACCTGACGCATTCTTTCTACTTCTTTATTGGATGCCTGGGTAAGTTGTCTTCTAAGATTAGACTCTTCTGGAAGTTGATCTAGACCCAGAGCTTTGGTGAGAGCAGCATCATCTCTGATAGCGTTTAAGTGGTAGAGCCGATCTACCCCTACGGTTATTCCAGTTATTGCGGAGAGGAGAATATCACTGGTTGAATAGATGTATCCTTGGTGATTAAATACATCTTCCAAATCTTCTTCAATTCCCATCTTTTCTATAAAAGAGGTGAGAAGAGGCATTCCACCAAAGCCAGTTAAGTTTGGCTGATTGAAATAGACTCTACTATTATAGGGGGTCATCTTCCCCTCTATATCACAGGCATTAATGGGATTATCCTTTTGGAAAAGTTCTTTCTGATACTTGATCCATTTATGACATCGCTTAGGAAGAGGGCTCAAATAGTGAATTTCTTCACCTTCTTTTTCCTGACCCCATTCCTTTGAAATAACGGGGAGAAGATCGGCCTTAATTTGCTTCATTTTTTTCTTCTGATGTTCTCAATAAATTTTCTCTATTATACATCAAGAGAGAGTTTTAGTCAAATTTAATCATTTTATTTTTGTTTTTTATTAGATCTTTTTTCAAGAAGCAAAATCTTGAATTACCGAAAATAGGTTAAACTGTGTCTGAGTGAGTTGAAAAACTCAGGCGAGTTAGAGACGGGCAGTTCTTAAATCGTATATGTATCATTAAATTCTGGTTTGATAAGCTTTTGATGATTAATTCAGCAAATCCGTTAAAAATGAGAAAAAGATCATCTTTAAAAAAATCACAGAGGCAATTTGCTTATCTAATTATTCTTGTACCACTTTTAATGATTTTAATATTTAGGGTGGGCCCGATTTTTACTTCCTTTACTTTATCCCTTTTTAGGTGGGATGTGGTTAATCCCCCTCGTTACCTCTTTATAGGTAACTACCAAGAGCTTTTTCACGATAGAGTTTTCTGGAAAAGTTTAATTAACACTTTATATTACGCAGCTGGGGTAATACCTTTAAATGCAACTATCCCTCTCTGCATTGCTTTTATTATAAATGAAAAATGGTTTAAGGGTAAGACTATGATAAGGTTGATTTATTTTTTACCAGTAGTGATTTCAGCAACTGTAGCTGGTGTAATGTGGATGTGGATGTTCGATCCATTAATTGGAGTGATGAACTATTTACTCAAATTTATAGGATTAGGCCCTTATCCTTGGTTAAATGATCCCAATCTAGCTTTACCTTCTGTAATATTGGTAGCTGTATGGCAGGGGATTGGCTATAATATGATAATTTTTCTAGCCGGTCTTCAAGGTATTCCTGAGTCTTACTATGAGATGGGTATGCTAGATGGTACAAACAAGTTTCAGCAAATTAGATATATAACCTTACCCCTTTTGATGCCAACAATACTATTTGTAATGATTTTCTCAATTATAGGCTCATTTAAAGTTTTTGACAGAATATACATAATGACTAGAGGAGGTCCTGCTAATGCTACCATAGTAGTGACTTACTATTTATGGGATAGAGCTTTTGCTGCTTTTAAGATGGGATACGCTTGTGGGATAGGAGTTGTATTATTTTTTATAATCCTTATCTTATCGTTGTTTCAATTTAAAATCTTTAGGCTTCGAACATGAATGGAAATAAGATAGATGCTAAGGCAAACAAAAAATTTTTAGGTCTTCCATTAATTATTAGAGCAGCGCTATATTTTATCATAGTAATAGGTGCAATTGTTATGGTGTTTCCGTTTTATTGGATGCTGTTAACTTCATTCAAGATACTTGGGGAAATGTACACATGGCCCCCCTCTTGGATACCCCATCAATTTTATTACCAAAATTATATCGAGGTATGGAATTGTGTTCCCTTGCTTCGGTACTCTTTTAACAGTGCTTTAGTAACAGGTGTCATTATTTTAGGAAGTCTTTATTTTAGTTCCTCAGCAGGCTTTGCTTTCGCAAAATACGATTTTCCTGGTAAAAATATAATTTTTGTAATATTTCTTTCTACATTGATGATTCCAGATCAAGTTATTATTATTCCTGTATTTCTTATTTTAAGGTTTTTAGGATTGGTTAATACCTACTTTGCGCTGATCGTACCTTGGCTAATTAGTGTATTTGGAGTATTCTTATTTAGACTATTTGTGGAGGGATTGCCTACTGAATTAATAGAAGCTGCAAGGGTAGATGGTTATTCTGAGATTAGAATCTATTTGGAGATAGTTTTGCCCTTATGCAAACCAGTCTTGGCTACTTTAACGATTTTTCTATTTATGTGGCATTGGAACAGCCTTTTCTGGCCTCTTATAGTTACTAATAGTGAAGAAATGAGAACCTTGCAAGTAGGAATCGCTTCTCTTCGGGGAGAATTTCATATCCACTGGCCTATGCTTATGGCTGGAGCTACTATTTCTATCATTCCTGTAATTATAGTATTCATAATTTTTCAAAAATATCTTGTCGGAGGAATAGCTCTGACAGGCCTTAAAGGTGTGTGAAAAAATGGAGTGCACTCCTGTGATTGGACAGATTAGGTTAGAGTAATCTGACAAGGCACAAGTGATTTTTGGTTTTCCAAAAGTGAGGCGCTTTAAGAACCCCCGTTTTCTACTGAAAAGTGGATAAGAAATGTGTGAATGAGAGGTGGGTTGGAAGAGAAAAAGTAGAAGTTAGGGTACCACGAAGTTTCATGCGTAAATATACGCTAACGTACCAAGGTAGGCTTGGTAGCTACAAAAAAGAGAGGGTATGTGGGTGGCAGAAAGTGGGTTATGACATCAAGCAAGTTTGAGGCAGCAAAAAAACTTTTGGCCGAAGGTATGCCACCAAAGGAGATTGCTCAGAATCTAGGGGTTTCCGTTCCCACTCTTTATAGATGGTGCCCGGCATCAGATAGAGCTTAGCGTATATTTACGCATGAAACTTCGTGGTACCCTAAAATAATAACAATTATAAATACCACCACACCAATTCCCCCACTTTCGCCCTTCAACAAGAAACGAGCGACCCTTCCGAATATGGCATACTCCTCCTTGTTTATTTTTCTATCGTCTTTATAAGTCCTGTAAAAAAAGCAGCTTTACTTTTTTTAATTTGTTTTTGATGGTCCATATCTTTGGTTATACTAAAAGAAGTGATGAAGGAACCCTACGAAGAGGAAAATCAGATTCTTAAGGTGGATCTTGATAAGAGTGTTGTAGAAATCTGCTCAAGCGCAGGTCAATAAAGCATTTTAGTAACTTGGCCCTTTTCGAACTGGAGGAAAAGTCCAGAAAAATTGAGACTTGACTAGAAAATGGCACTTGACAAAAAAAGGAGACCTACTAACAATTGTTAATAAAGTTGGATCTTTAATAAGAGAAAAGCTAAAAATAAGGCCGGAGGGAAGTGAATAGTAAGTAAAGCGTTCCTTCCAGTTTCCAGGGATAACAAGCAAAGATTGGGCAATTTGCTGTGATTTGCTTGATCTACATAGGAAATTATATGGTCTACCGAAGGACATTCCTCAAAATCCGTTGCTCGTTGCTTGTCGCTAGTTGCTCGTGCTCCCTCTTTCCGAGGGGAAGAGAAAGAAGTACGTAAATCGTATTGCGTCAATAGTATTGCTTTGTGGATCTTAAGGTCTTTTCTTACGAGATACTAGCAACGAAATGCAGCGACGGAAGAAATTGTCCTGAGGTATTTCTTGAGAATCTATAACTAAGTAGTCTAAGGGGAGGTATGCTTATGAGTATGAGGCTTCTAAATTCGATTTTTACAATAGACTCCCATACAGCAGGACATCCAACCAGAGTTGTGGTAGGTGGCTTACCAAAAATACAAGGGGACTCAGTAGCTGAAAAAAGAGAGTATATGAGAAGTAAAATGGATTATCTTCGTAACTTCCTGTGTAATGAACCCAGGGGTCACTCTGGTATGTATGGTGCGGTCTTGACAGAGGCGGCCAGCAAAGATGCTGATTTTGGTGTAATTTTCTTTAGTACTGTAGGTTACGATGATATGTGTGGTCACGGCGTAATGGGAGTAACTACTGTGCTCATTGAAACAGGTATGGTTTCCCCAAAAGAGCCTCCAATAAAGGTTATATTAGAGACACCAGCAGGGTTGATTCAAGCAAAGGCAACTGTTATAGATGGCAAAGTAAAAGACGTCTCTCTTATAAATGTAGCGGCATTTTTATATAAAGAGAATATATCTATCAATGTTCCTGGATATGGACAGGTCAAGGGAGATATTGCCTTTGGTGGAAACTGGTACTTTTATATAGATGCAAAGGATATTGGCATCAGGGTGAAACCTGGAAATATTGATAATCTAATCGAAGCCGGAATTACTATAAAAAAAGAGTTTAACAAAAGATTTGACTTAATACATCCCATAGATTCCAACATATCAAAAAAATTATTGGGTGTCTCTTTTATAGACTCTCCTATCAAAAATCAAAATGC
>Ga0315533_1000928_pt1 | contig 23683 bp, 19 predicted proteins | sample SalMarSW160130MG_FD_203081 | JGI IMG/M metagenome (GOLD analysis project Ga0315533, IMG submission 203081) | Salt marsh sediment microbial communities from the Plum Island Ecosystem LTER, Massachusetts, United States - Salt Marsh Sediment SW1601-30 ... | reverse complement strand
GAATTCGGAATCAGTTAGTAAGATATCAGAATCTTCTATTGTTTCTATTTTTTGCAATAGGATATTTCCTGTGGCGATACATAAATTTTGACTATCTTGTTTGGGATGATACATCGAGTGCTTCTTTTAATATATCTGCGAATAATTTATACTATTCACTTGCTAAGGAAAATTTTATAGGCTGGATGCTTAGGGATGTGTTCGGTAATATCCAGGGTGACGGATACAGACCTTTTATTGCATTTATCAAACGTATCGGGGTAGGATATTTTATAGATCCCGGAAAGAGCACTGTTGTATTCATCCTGTTTAATTCCATAATAACTGGTCTTTTTGCAATTATTTACTTTCACTTTTCAAAACGGTTTGTCCGGGCGCGCCTAACTGCTCTATTTGCTGTCTTCCTGCTGTTCTTTTCAACCCCCATTCTGTCGGCAGGTTTGATTGTTTATTCGGGCTATCATTGCATTATTCCTTTAATTGCCTGTTCAGGATTGTTGTGCTACTATAATTTTGTTGAGCAGGGACGGCATAAATTTCTTTGTTTTGCAGGATTATTAGCAACAATGTTGCTTGGGCCACTATTTAGAGAATACCTCGGCATAGTTTCTTTGTTGATTATTGTTTTAGAGTTTCAACGATTACGCCGCGCTACCTGGATAATGGGTTTAGCATTAATATTTTTCTTGCACGCTCTATTTCCAACAGCTCTCATCAAATGGACCCTTTTCCATAATATTCCAATTCGCCCTGTATTTGCCATGGGAAATCTCGGAGCCTATTTACAAGCTGGAATAAAGGGGAGTGGATTTTTGCATGTCATTCGAAATCTGCATTGGCGGATTTTTGTAGATATCATTAGTATTTATCCGACGACTATTTTTGTTTTAGTCTTATTGTCTATAGCTATCAAATTTAAAATGTATAAAGATAAGCCGCTCTTTGATGCGAACACCAGATTCCTCTTGATTTTTTTCTTGTTGTCTTTTCTTCCATTTCTTAAGGCGTTCAATGAACAGGTCCACCTGGCATACTGTATGATTCCCGCTTCGATATTATTGGCAAAGGCCTTGGAAGATTTGTGGTTTATGATGGCTGAATGGAACAGGTTCATAAAGATTTCTAAAGTCGTGTTCATTGCGTTGATAATAATGATATCAGCTGATCATGCCTTAAATGTTTACGCAGTACGTAAAGTGACGGGAGATATTTACGAAGGGATCACCAAATCTGCAGATTGGTTTCTTCAAAATGTACCAAGGGGAACACCTGTAATTACCAATGCCCATCATCTTGAAGATGTCCGCTTCTATAGCAGGGGGCATATTGAGCCTTGGGGCGCTCCAGGAGGCATCCCTGACCAACGCCGTTGGATGCATAATACGTCTGATTTGCAGAGGCTACTTGATACACGAGGGGACCGTGAGGTCTATTTCTTCGATGTGCGAATCAAAGAGACACCTGGACAACGTGGTTTAGGACGAGTTCTTTTCTATGTCAGGGATAAGAATGTTGAGATGGAGGACCTGGGAATTTTACATACTACCCAATCTCGTTATCCTTTTCTGGATCCACTCAAACATTTTATTCCAATGGGACAGATAACCTGGCCTGGTCCTCCTGATTTGGAATTTGATTTTTACAGAGGTCCGGCTCTGGATGGAACGCCTTTCTGTCGAGAGGTATATGCCAGATATCATCTTTATAAGGCGATTAGTGATAAAGTAGTTGGATTCTCAGGTTATCCACAATTAGTAGAGGAAAATTATCATGGTTTTAATATAGTTTCGTTCCAAAACCGTATCTACGCAATTCCACAACCAGAGGGAGCGTTTGAGCTAAAACGGGTAGAGAAGGGAGATTACAGCCGTTCATTCCAGGGTGGTAGTGTTGAGGAAGTAAAGGAAGCGATTAGGCAAGCATACGAACAGGATAAGGCGAAGGTTGAAAAGGGATCTGAATCTCCACCACGGTTAATTGAAGAGAACTATTATGGATTTAACCTGGTATTGTACCGTAACCGCATCTATGCAATTCCACAGCCGGAGGGAGCATTTGAATTGGAACGGGTGGAGAAAGGAGGTTACAGCCGTTCATTCCAAGGTGATAGTGTTGAGGAAGTAAAACAGGCAATCAGCAGCAACGCATATCCTGATAAGATGAAAGAGGAGAGGGCATCTGAATTTCCACCACGGTTAATTGAAGAGAACTATTATGGATTTAACCTGGTATTGTACCGTAACCGCATCTATGCAATTCCACAGCCGGAGGGAGCATTTGAATTGGAGCGGGTGGAGAAAGGAAGTTACAGCCGTTCATTCCAGGGCGATAGTGTTGAGGAAGTAAAACAGGCAATCAATGATGCATATTATGCTGGTAAGATGAGAGAGGAGAGAGTATCTGAATCTCCACCACGGTTAATCGAAGAGAACTATTATGGATTTAACCTGGTATTGTACCGTAACCGCATCTATGCAATTCCACAGCCGGAGGGAGCGTTTGAGTTGGAACGGGTAGAGAAGGGGGATTACAGCCGTTCATTTCAAGGCGACAGTGTTGGTGAAGTAAGGGAAGCGATTAGAGAAGCATACGAACAGGATAAGGCGAAGGTTGAAAAGGGATCTGAACCTCAACCGTAGTTGGTTGAAGAGATCTATCGGGGTTTTAGCATTGTACATTTTCACGGTCATACTTATGTTATTCTGCGAATAGAAGGCTCATTTGATTTAAGAAGATTTAAAAGAGTTTGCAGACAGATGATATACGGCCTTTTTTACTTTTTAACCATATTTGAAAATGGACTTTTCGTTTTCGCTTAACAAAGTGTGTTAGAGATAGGTGTAAGAAATGAAAGTAATGCTAATAAATTCTCTTCCAAAGGATGGCGCATATGCAACATCCGATTGGGATACAGCACAGGAGGATATAGGAGCCTTTCCTCCGATAGGGCTCAGTTATCTGGCGGGCTACCTTGTTAAGTATACTAACCATGATGTCAGAATATTAGATGCTGTGGCTGAGCGGCTTGATTATCCACAGATTGAGGAGCGTATCTTAGAATTTAAACCTGATATTGTCGGATCTACAATATTTACGCCAACCTTTTACGGCAACTTAATGCTTGCGCGTCTTGTTAAGCGAATTCTTCCGAACAGTTATGTTTGCTTGGGTGGCGTCCAACATGTAAGGATGTTTTTGGAGGAGACATTGTCTCATCCTGAGATTGACTTTGTCGTGCGAGGTGAGGGCGAAGTGATCTTTGCCAATCTTCTTAATGCCCTGGAGAATGGAGATCCATTGTTTTCAGTGGATGGCATAAGTTTTAAAGAAAACGGCGAGATAGTCTCTTGTGGCGAAGAAGGTTATATCAAGGATATCAATAAATTTCCACCACCTGCCTTTGATATTATGTCGCTTAATTTATATAAAAGTGTTTTAGGTACTGGTAAAACTGTCGGTACAATTTCAACATCCAGGGGCTGTCCGTATGAATGCACTTTTTGTGATCACCCCTATAGGACATTCAGGGTTTACAATATTGAGAGGATTCTCTCAGAAATGCAGTATTTTTATAATAGAGGAGTAAGAGAATTTATGTTTTTCGATGATATGTTTAATATAACTCCCAAAAGGGTTATGGATATAAGCGATGCAATACTTACGACGCTCCCAGATGCCACCTGGGCTTTCCGCGGTAGGGCGGATCAGGTGACAGAAGAAATGGCTATAAAAGCCAAGAAGGCAGGTTGCATGCAGATGATGTTTGGATTAGAGGCTACAACAGATGAACATTTAAAGATTATAAAGAAGCGGATTACTATTAAACAATTACATGACAGCATAGCCATTTGTAAAAAGATAGGTATCAGCACAAGCACCAACTATATTATTGGGTTTCCTTTTCACAAGAGTCGCCGGGATGTTTTGGATGTAATCGATTTTGCTATCAACTGTGGCAGTAATTATGCCCAGTTTAACATACTTTTACCCTATGCAGGGACAGAGGTTTATAATGAAGGGGTAAAGAAGGGGGTCCTTCCTTCAAACTTCTGGAGTGATTATGTTTCTAATCCTGAGCCTAATGCATATATTCCCATCTGGGATGAATATCTAAGCAGGGATGAGCTTAGTGAGTTGTTGAAGATGTGTTATCAAAAATTTTATCTGCGCCCATCAAAGATATGGGAAAATGCGATTAAGATAAGAAGTATATCTCAATTAAAAATGCGGATTAAGGGCATGCTAACAGTAATGGGTGTCAGTGGGGGATATAAGAGAGAGAAAGCTTCTTAAAATATAAAAATAAACTAAAAAATATTCGTAACGGTGATGTAATAGTATGGAAAAGCAATTACATAGTATCATTATACCGGTCTATAATTCCAAAGAGATCTTAGAGGCTTTGGTTGAAAGAGTATCGAATGTTATGAGAGAGGCCGATTTGCAGTTTGAGATAATTTTTGTCGATGACGGCAGTCAGGACGACTCCTTTGAAGAGATAAAACGGTTGGCTTCTATCCACAGCATTATTCGCGGATTTAGGTTATCGCGGAACTTCGGTCATCAGGCGGCCTTGATGATAGGACTGGGCGAAAGTCGCGGTGAGTTGGTTGCGATTATGGATGACGACCTTCAGGATCCTCCGGAGCTATTACCAAGATTATTTCAAGCAGTCAACAGTGGTGCAGATATTGCCTATGGTGTCCGAAAAGGGCGTAAAGAGCACGTTCTAAAAAGGATCTTATATTTCGTCTTTTACAGAATATTAAAGCTTATGTCTCATATTGATATTCCTCTTGATGCTGGTGACTTTTGTGCTATGAAGCGATGCGTCGTTGATGTCTTACTGCGACTCAGGGAGGCAAATCCATTTCTAAGGGGTATTAGGGCATGGGTAGGATTTAAGCAGGTTGGAATAGAATATGAGCGTGCTGCACGTCATAAAGGCAAATCCGGTTATAGCCTAAGAGGATATGTCAACCTTGCTATAACGGGATTAATTATGTTTTCCTATATCCCTTTACGCATTGCGACATACCTTGGAGTTTTTGCAGCTTCTATTTCCTTTCTGTATGCTATCGTTATTATTACTTACTGGATATTTGTCCCCTTTGATGTTCCAGGATATCTCTCTCTTGTTGCTATTATAACATTATTAGGAGGTGTACAGCTTATTTCTATTGGGATTATAGGTGAGTATATTGCACGATTAAATGATAATGTCAGAAGATGGCCTATTGCAATTGTCGCTGAAACAACACAAATAGAGGTTAGTAATGAATATACTTGTATTAGGCGGTGACGGTTTTATCGGGTCTCACTTTGTTGATAAAGCCGCTTCTTTTGGACATGAAGTGACAGTATTTGACCGTTTTCCTTATAATGTTTCCAAGAATTTAGAACATCAACGAGAGAGGGTCCGCTTTATAGACGGTGAATTTGCGAATCGTGAACAGTTAGCAGCGGCGCTTCAAAATCAGACAATTGTGTATCATTTCATATGCACAACGAACCCAGCTACAAGCTGGCAGGATCCTTTTGTTGAAATTGAAACCAATCTGAAGAATTCTGTGCGGCTCTGCGAGCTGGCATCTGTTGCAGGCGTAAAAAAGATAGTTTTTCCTTCTTCTGGCGGCGCAGTTTATGGCCGACAAAAAAGTTTAATTAAAGAGAATACACTACCACGTCCTTTCAACCCATACGGCATTACTAAATTAACAACAGAGTACTTCTTAAACTATTTTCGAGAACGTACCGGTATAGCTTTTGACATTTATCGTATAGGCAATGCATATGGTCCTCGTCAGCCTATGGATTCTCCTCAGGGAGTTATAGCAGTCTGGATGGGTAAGATACTAAAAGGGGATAGAATAGTGGTGTATGGAGATGCTAACACTGTACGTGACTATATTTATGTTGAAGATATAGCCTATCTCATTACTCATTCAATTAACGATATTAAATCTTCGGATATTTACAATTTAGGTACAGGCCAAGGTATTTCTGTGCTTGATCTACTGGATGTCTTTCGTGCTGTAATAGATAAGCCCTTTGAGTATGAAGTATCCTCCCGTAGAAAATTTGATAACACCAGTGTTATTTTAGATAGCTCAAAACTACTATCTTTTTTCTCAGGAGTTGAATTCAAAAGAATAGAAGATAGGATTAAAGATACTTGGTTGTATGTAAAAGAGCATTATTGTCCGATTATAAGTCAAATAACATCAATTGATTACAAGAGCCAGCATTTTAAGTCGTTACAACGTTTATCAGATCAAGCACCGGACGGTAGCAGTAAAAGAGTGATATAATAAAGAGCTAAGTTATTAGTGTGAGCAATAGATGATTTGTAAAGCAGATTTTGACAAACACTCGCGCAATTATAGAGAGACACTAAAGTCCAGCTTGAGAATATTTGGAATGAATGATAAGTCCTTTGATTTGTTAAAAGCAAGCTGCATAAAAAAGTGGGTAATAAAAGATAACGATAAGTATGATATATTGGACTTTGGCTGTAGCGTCGGCAAGCTAACAAGCTTATTGGCAAAGGATTTTCGTCGGTCCAGTGTGTTTGGATATGATATTTCCATGGAATCTCTGGCAGTAGCTGAAGAAGAAAATGCAGGACTAAAGAACATTCATTTTACCAATGAATTTCCAGAAGGGCAGATGTACGATTTTATAATAGCAGCCAATGTATTTCATCATATTGATCCCAGACAACATGTAGATGCATTGTGTACAATAAAGCAGCTTTTAAAGTCAAAAGGGAAAATAGTTGTTTTTGAGCACAATCCCCTTAATCCCTTAACACGTTATATTGTAAAAATATGTCCTTTTGATATAAATGCAAGACTTATATGGCTTCGCAACTTTGTGAAAATAGCTAATATGAGTAATCTCAGGGTTGAACTAAGAAGCTATGTCTTTTTCTTCCCATGGCAGTCGCATATATTCAGAAAGATGGATTGGGTTTTGAGACACATCCCTTTGGGCGCACAATATATGCTCATACTGGTTCATAATTAGATGGAGATATAATGATTAAGGATGAGAATATATCGACATTTAAAGCGACATTCTTTCTACTTCTAACGTTTTCGCTGGAGTGGTTTTTATTCAAATCGTTTGTTCAGCGTGAGATGGCATGGTCGCCTTTTCTAAATGGGGATGCAAACTGGTATTTAGGCCATAGCTATATTGTATTTGATTCTATTATAAAAGAAGGGACAGTTCCTTCTGCGTTTTTTAATGATCCAGCTGGTATTATGATACTATTAGTTTCGTCACTTTTGTATCTTTTTTTTGGGGCATCCAGACTGGTTGCTTTGTCGACAAATTTTATTTTTTATCTCATATGGCAGGGGCTTGTGCTTTATACAATTCGGCACATAACTAAATCCTGGTTATTTGCTTTTGCGATATTGGGGCTGTGCTTAACTGTATCTGTGCCGTTTCAAGTAAATACCAATTATATGCTCAATTTCATGGAATACCAGCGTGAGTTTGTTGTGTTCTGTCTTTTTAGTGTTTTTATTGCGCTGGTCTTATTCTCCGATACATTTCTCAAAAAGAAATGGTCTGTATGGGCAGGTCTTATCGCAGGATTTATGGTCACCTTCCGGTATAACGTACTATTTCATATTCTGGGAATCTACTTTATTATATTTATGACATTTTTTTTCATACTATTTATTAAGCGCAAATATGCTGAGACAGTAGCCGTGTACAGGAGGCGAACTGCGAATGGGATACTTTCTTTTTTCTTTATGGGCGTAGTATGCAGCTATCCTTTATATCGCGCTAAAAACGCTCTTTATAATCATTATGTGGTTGGGAAGATAATCGGCCCCAAAAAGGAAAGCTTTATCCAATTATACCAGCAGGGAGTAAGAGATCTGTGGCAACAAATTGTATATTATCCGAGGATTATTTTGCATAGTGGATTAGGTTCATTTTTTATTAAAACCGCTGCAGTAATAGGTGTATTACTCTTGTTCTTGATTATAGTGACTAAACTCTTGCGGACTCGTCCGACAGCAGCGCAGGATGTTAGAAGAGAGCCAAATAGTTTGCCTTTTAATGCTCTTACTTTCTATTGGTTTCTGCTTATTTGTGTTTTTGCTCCATTACTTTTGCTAACCGTCTATCCGGTCCGCAGCGGGAATGTAGGTATTCCTGTTGCAGCACCTTGTATAATGTTTATATGTATCTTCTTTGCCCATCTGTATAACAGGTACGCTGTTTTTAATAAAAAGCTATTTTCAAGAGTTACTGTTAGCATAGCTGTGGTAGCTTTAGCATTGGGAACGCTATATCAAATGAAATGCTATGCTCTTGTTTCTTTCTCTTCGCGCAATCGCAGTGACTACTTAGAGGTAGCGAGGATGTATGATGATATAATTGCTATATCCAAAGAGGGGGATATTGAAAGGCCTGGAATCTCTGTAAATTTCTCAGAGAACTATGTTTTAGGTTGTGGAGAAGCTATTACTGCATATCAGTATGAGCATGCAGGAGAGCTGTTCAGAGTGAATGCAAAATTAGGTAGTGATATAGGAAAAAAGTTCGAACAGGATGAAGCGATTGGGCTTATTCGGGAAAGTGACTTTATGCTGTTAGATACAAGTGAGGAACCTCAAGGATTGCATGATACAGTGAAACGTGGATTAATATCCCACAATCTGGCCGAATACCCATTTTCGAAATCCATGCTTCCATTGAGGCCTATTATTAAAAAATTTGTCGAGGATAATTTTTTGCTAAAAGGGTGTTATCAGATATTCAATCGAGAAGTTGAGCTGTATGTAAATAAAAATATAGAATTTAAACCGATTGCGATTCGGGCCTCTTCGCAACATGAGCAATATTCTGCTGATACTATAATGGAAACATCATCTAAGATTTGGCATTCAGAGAGCACCCCTACTTATCCTCAGTGGCTTGAATTTGAATATAAATCACCTCTTATTATAAATCGCATTTCGATACTATGTCAGATAGGAGCTCCGGAACGTGCACCCTCAGATTTCTATTTTCAAGGACAATACGAGAATGGCCAATGGCTTAATCTGCTCAAGGTAAACAGTGCCCCTTTCAAAGCCGGTAATGAATCAATATCCTGGTCTATAGAAAACACTCATGCATTTAAACGTTATAGGCTCTACATAACAAAAAATAATGGGGCGGCTGATCTGTTGACCATAGGACAGATTAGCTTTGGGTATGCTAATAACAAGGACATGTAGTCCAGAATGTTTTTGTCCCTGTCAAATCCATCTGTTTATTTATTGTTCCAGGGAATGCTCGGTGCTACCAGAGCGCGCCGGCAATCTATAGAGGAATATGTACATCCTTCACATGGACAGCGTATCCTTGATATTGGCTGTGGTCCAGGATATGTCAGTGAGTATGTCGAAGGCGTAGATTATGTAGGATTTGATACAAATAAGGCATACATAGATTATGCTAAAAGCAAGTATGGTCATCGGGGCTGTTTCTTTTGCCAGGAGTTTAATGATGCAGCCGTTGATCAGTTTGAGCCTTTCGACATAGTTATAATGAATGGTCTGCTGCACCATTTGGAGGATAATGTTGTTGTGGTGCTTCTGCAGAGAGTGAAGCGCGTTTTAAGACCAGGAGGAAGGCTTGTCACATTAGATTGTTATTATACAGAAAATCAAAATTTTATTGTTAGAAAATTGCTTCAAATGGATCGAGGCAAGTATATTCGCGAAGAGAAAGACTACAAAACACTTGTATCTACGGTGTTTGATTCGGTGGTCACGCATATTCGCAATGACCTAATGTTTATACCTTATCCCCTTATTATTATGCAAATTTCATGAGAAATTGAGGATATGAATAAATTGTTAAGTTATGTAAAAAATAGAGTAATAGTTCTGTTGGCCCGTCCCCAAAAACGGGTCCAATTTTAGTTAGAATAAGATAAAAATTATATTTTAAGGAGAATGCAATGAGAAATGGACTCGAAACAAAAGTATTAGTTGTTGTTTTTTAAGTATGTTGGTTCTGCTGACCAGTTGCAAGGAAAAAACAGAGAAGAAGAGAAGTATGCTCCCCCCATGAAACCGTCTATATCTACTGAGAATATGGAATTCAGACCGATTGCAATTCGCGCCTCTTCGCAAATGGATAATCATTATACTGCCGATACTATTTTAGAAGCATTCTCTGCGGTTTGGCATTCAGGGGTTAACCCTATTTATCCTCAATGGCTTGAGTTTGAGTATGAATCACCCGTTGTTATAAACCACATTTCGATACTATGTCAGATAGGAGCTCCGAAACGCGCAATTTCAGATTTTTATTTTCAAGGGCAGTCTAAAGACAGCAAATGGCTTAATCTGCTCGATGTAAACAGTGCCGCTTTCAAAGATGGTGATAAATTAAAGTCCTGGCCGGTAGAAAACGTTCATGCATTTAAGCTTTATAGGCTATATATAACAAAAAACAATGGTGCGAATGATTTGCTGACAATACAACAGATTAGTTTTGGTTATGCCAATAGTAAAAAGAAGTAGTTTTTAAGCCTCAACTATAAGGACCTATTATGCTGTTTTCAGGGTAGAGGATGGAGAAAAAACAGATTTTTCTGTGAAGTCCTTTTCTTTTAAGGAAGCTACTGGTAGAGAGGAATAAAGAAGGAAGTTTAAGTCTATCCGAACTGATAAAGATAAAATAAAGTTGAAAAACGGAAAAGCTAATAAGGGCAATATCTTTTGCAGCGAACAAGGCAGTTATATCTCTGGGAGTATAGATTTCTGTCTTGGGCTATGGTGGATGGCGGCGATTGCCTTTTTGGTGCCAGCCATTATATTTTTTGTATTCCGCTTTGAGTTATTTCCAATATTTAATTCTGATGCAACTTTCGTTTTTGCAGCTCAAGATATAGATCTATCAACGGCTTTTTCTTACAGATTTAACAATATGAATTTTCGTCCCCTTTCAGTATTTCTTGAAATGAGAATAGGATATCTCTATAAGGCTTATGGTGAACAATTCCATACAATTGTTGTATCGATTGTAGCTCTCTTGAATGGCCTATTGTCTTTACTGGTTTACGAAATTTGTTTCAATTACTCAAGAAGCAGATCGACCAGCCTGCTGGCATCTTTATTTTGCATACACCGTTTATATCATGACGCACACAAAGGCGCAAGTTGCGCATTTTAAGATTTTGATAATTTTTTCAAGAGTTGTGAACATTTACTGTTGACAAGTGCGCATAAAAGAAAAAGATAATGAAGATAAAAACAAATGAACCAGAAGAGAAAGGAATAACATGGGGCATTTAAAGTATTGCTTGGGAATATTAATGGAATTGATTCCAGTAGAGAGGTCTTGTGCCTACATCGACCCAGGAGTTGGCAGCACCATATTTCAGTTGATAATAGCGATTTTCTTTGGTGGAATATTTGTTGTAAAGATGTACTGGAAGAGGATGAATAGTTTACTTCTAAAGTTATTCTCAAGAAGGAAAAATAGTAAAAATGGTAATAACGAATAAAGCTATTCCCAGTTCATTCAGGGACCCAAGTGGATTTATGTTTTATCGGAATGGCTTGGCTTATCGTCAATTAAACCTTTCTGGTAAAGATGATTATGATTTTTTTATAGAGTCAGGTCTATATGAATCTCTTGTTAATGCCGAATTACTAGTTCCTCATGAAGAAATATGCACGGATATTATGGAGAATGATGGGCTTTATAAGATTATAAAGCCCAAGCAGATACCGTTTATATCATATCCATATGAATGGTGTTTCAGCCAATTTAAGAGGGCTGCTTTGACGACGCTTCAGATCCAAAAAATGGCTCTTGAATTTGGGATGTCACTTAAAGACTGTAGCGCCTATAATATACAATATGCCCAAGGTAAAGCGATGTTTATAGATACACTTTCTTTTGAAAAATACCATGAAGGACAACCTTGGGTCGGTTATAGACAATTTTGCCAGCACTTTTTTGCTCCTTTGGTTCTGATGTCGTGTACTGATATACGCCTAAGCCAGTTATTAAGGGTATATATCGATGGGATTCCACTTGACCTTACAAGTAGGCTTCTTCCTTTCCGCACTTTCATAGCCCCGTCTATATTATTTCATATCCGCCTGCATGCCAAAAGTCAGAGCTATTTTGCTGATAAAGCTGATAAAACAGTCAAGAGAGGCAACTTTAAAATGGGATTACTGGCCTTGCGTGGCTTACGTGGGCTGCTTGATAATTTGGAATCGGCTGTATCTATATTAAAATGGTCCCCCCCTCGCACTGTATGGGCTGATTATTATCAAGATAATAACTACTCATCTGATGCCTTAAGCCATAAAAAACGGATTGTGTCTGAATTTCTCGATACACTTAACCCGAAGACCGTTTGGGATCTTGGAGCGAATACGGGAATGTTTAGCCGTATTGCTAGCGAAAAGGGAATACAGACGGTAGCTTTTGATTTTGATGCTGCCGCAGCGGAAATAAACTATTGCGAGTGTATGCGTAACGAAGAACCAAACTTGCTGCCTCTATTACTTGATCTAACAAACCCGAGTCCTGGTATAGGATGGGAGAATAGGGAGAGAATGTCGTTGGTAGAACGTGGACCGGCTGATACTGTTCTAGCGCTTGCTTTGATTCATCATTTGGCTATCTTCAATAATCTGCCATTCAGTAAGATCGCCCATTTTTTTAAGACTATATGTAAATCATTAATCATCGAGTTTGTTCCGAAAAGTGACTCACAGGTACAAAGGCTTCTCTTGGTGAGGAAGGATATTTTTGTTGATTACACGCAAAAAGCTTTTGAAGAGGAATTTGGTAAATATTTTAGCATATTGAAATATGTCAAGATTCAAGATTCCGATAGGATTATGTACCTGATGCAAAGAGACGAGAGTTAATCTCTAACATATATGAGTGCGAAGGCTTTAGCAATGGAAAATAATGCAAATAGCGAATTGCGCAAAAAAATAAGTATCTTTATAGCGGTAGCCGCTTTTCTTTCTTCCACGCTTTTTGTGTTCGGGCCATATCGTTCTTATTTACATAATTATACATATATGCATGTTTTATTTTGCCATGTCTTTCTGTACTTTATTATTGCGGCAGTGTTTTTTTTCATTGTAATGTCAACAATAGCTCTGGTGACTATAAAAACATTATTTTACCGCAGGATAATTTCGTTTATGTTTATCCTAGCGGTGTTAGTCTGGCTTCAGGGTAATTTTCTGGTTTGGAACTATGGGGTGTTTGACGGCACCGCAATGGATTTTGATAAGAATCTTAAATATGGAATAATTGAGCTTGTCGTATGGATTACATTGCTTGCCACGTCATTTATTTACTATATTCGTGTGTACAAGATTGCGCGTGTAGCCTCTATATTGTTGATATTAACACAGGTCTTATGTGTAGGTTATGAAGTTCGAAAGCTACCACATGACCCTTACTGGCTGAGGAAAGGCCTTGATTGCCAGAGTAAATCTTTCCATAGATATTCAAAAGACAAGAATGTGGTTATTCTTGTGCTAGATGGGTTTCCATCGTTTATCTTTCAGGAGATAATTGAAGAAGACCCTTCATATGGTGACATATTTGATGGATTCACGTTTTACCGGAATGCTTTGTCAGGATATCCGAATACGATGGCATCTGTTCCGAATATGCTGACCGGACAATTTTACGATAATTCACAGCCATTTCCTGAATTCGTAAAAGATGTCTTTTTAAATAAATCACTACCGAAAATCTTATCAGAGAATGGGTATCAAGTAGATGTGTTTGAAACGAATATTTCTATTATTTACAGTGAGGTATTTTCAAATAGTATTCCGAGACGGTTTTCACATGACAAGAGAAGGTATACGTTAAAAACTTTAGCAAAGATTACCTTATTCCGCCATTCTCCGCATTTTATCAAAAAGCACTTTGTGATAAGTAGTTTCGAAGATCCATTGATTGGGAGTGGAGGTATTAGGCCGCTCAAGAACATGAAGTCTATTGTTGGTAATCTTCATGTAAATGAAGGGAAACCATTGTTCAAATTTTATCATTTAATGGCCCCACATCCCCCGATCGTCTTTAATGAGGAACTTGAACATGTGAAAGACTTCGTAAAACCCGACAGGGAGAATTTTGTAAGATACTCGAGGGCCAGTCTAAAATTAGCAAAAATGTTTATTGATAAGTTAATGGGCTCAGGCATATATGATAACACTCTGCTATTTATCGTCGCTGACCATGGGTACGGGTTGCTTATGAAAAATAGCAAAGGAAGTAAAATAGACGCGAGAGCACTGCCCCTTATCTTAGTTAAGCCGTTTGGGGAGCGTGGGAAGATGAAAATCTTGGACGCACCGGTCGCTCTATGTGATATTCCTAAGACTATCATAACAGCCCTGGACATCAATGAGGATGTCCCGGGTTTTTCAATGCTTAAGCTTAAGGAGACGGATATTCGCCAACGCCGTTATTTTCAATATACATACATCGGACGTAGAGAAGTGATGTGGCCTACTGGTCCCATGAAAGAATATATTATATCCGGATTTAGTTCATCGCCTGAATCCTGGTCGACGAATGGTAAGGTGTTTAGGCCGCACAGGCAGGTTGAAAAGGAAGCAAGCATTACGGTAACCTCCGATAAAATCAGCATTAATAGCCCACCGGATTTTGTTCTGAAAAAGCATTACACATTTTTTTGGGAGGTATCAGGAGCTTATCCCAACTGGATAAATTTCGAATTTGATCCCAAACCTAAAAAGTTTAAGATTTATTCCCTTGTTGCTGGCCGTGATACAATGTCCGGAATGCCGAAATCCTGGCTGCTTCAGGGGTCTAATGATGGTATGCAATGGGATATTTTGGACGTTAGGAAAAATGAGGTGGATTGGAAGAAAGATGAAAAAAGGACGTATCATATTACTGACACCGGGCGTTATCGAAACTATCGCTTGTATTTTTTGGAAGGAAATCGCCTCAATCATATTAGGGTATACGAAATCATTTTTAACAAATGAATGAGAAATAGCTCTTGATGAATAGAGAATATTAGCGGGAGGTGCTATCTAATACATATGAGTGCGAAGACTTTATCATGAGAGAAAAAGTCAATACCTTTATAGTGGTAGCTGCTTTTTTTCTTCCATGCTTTTTGTGCTCAAGTCATATCGTTCTATGGCGGATTCAACTCATAAGTGCAACAAGTAGCAAAAAAGTGGTGATTGGTTACACTTACTCGCTACTATAAAATACGCTACAAGGAGCGTTTATGAGCAAGCATCGCCAACTCGCCGAAGAAGATCGTATTGAAATTTATGCTATGAAGCGAGCAGGAATATATCAGGCTCAATAACGTATTATATTATGCGCACATTTTTATGGGACGTGCCAACTATGTGTGGGTAGACTGTTTTACCACACAGTCTCTAAACCGGGAAGTTTATGACAGATTAAAGAAAGGGGGTTTTCAGATCTGCCTTGCTTCACCAGAGCTTCAGAGGCGAGATGTTTCTGAGATAGAGGTCTATGCCAATGCTCTTCGCACACAGGGAATAGATATTGACGCAATTTGTACCAAAAGACCTAAGCTTTGGGAAGAGGTAATATTAAGAAAGTGAGGATAAGATGATTACAAAGGCAAAAACTATTCAGGAATTAAAAGAGAAAGCAAATGAGATTCGTAAAGCGGTTTTAGATATGTGTTGTAAAGCAAGAACAGGGTAAGGCTCGTCGCGGTGTGAAAAGAAACCTGAGAGTTATTGGGGTCTGCTTTATCTTATCTGTGCCATAATTACGTTCTGTTGTTCTGTATTATTCGAATAGGCTCTTAAATTGTTATATCACGTTGTAAATTAAAGGTGTCATATGTCTGTGAAAAAGTCCGTTGATTTATTACTTGTAAATCCTGGAGATAAACAGCAAATTTACCAGAAATTAGGTAGTGATTTATCTGCTACAGAACCACCTATTTGGGCTGGCATGATAGCAACATTTATACGAAACAAAGGATACAGCGTCCAGATCTTGGATGCTAATGCGGAAGAGCTCAGTCCAATTGATACTGCTAAACGAATTGCTGAAATTAAACCCGTTTTAGCTGCCATTGTGGTTTATGGTCAGAATCCTTCTGCTTCGACGATGGTTATGCCTGCTGCTGGTGATATCTCTAAAGAAATAAAACAATTAACGCCTGAACAGAAGGTTTTGTTAGTAGGAGGTCATGTTGCAGCACTCCCAGAGCGGACCTTGCAAGAAGAAAATGCTGATTTCACTTGTGATGGTGAAGGTCCTTATACGATTTTAGATCTTTTAGAGGCCCTAAGGCATAAAGAGGCACGATTGGATAAGGCAAGGGGACTTTTATACTGGGATGATGGCAGGATTGTACGAAACTCATCAGCGCCGTTGATTATGAACTTAGACCAGGAGATGGGAGGTATTGCATGGGACCTTCTTCCCATGCAATTATACAGGGCCCATAACTGGCAATGCTTTGCTCATATAGATCAACGTCAGCCGTATGCCTCCCTATACACTACTCTGGGGTGTCCTTTTCATTGTACTTTCTGTTGTATTCAGGCTCCATTCAAATCGGGGGAAAAAGTTCTCGGATATTCCCCGAAAGTTAATACTTATAGAAGATGGAGCCCGGAATCGGTAATAAGCCAGATAGATACTTTAGTTAACAGGTATGGCATAAGAAATATCAAGTTTGCCGATGAAATCTTTGTTTTAAATAAAAAACATGTGCTTGGAATCTGCGATCTTATTATCAAACGGGGGTACGATCTTAATATATGGGCTTATGCCAGAGTGGATTCATGGAGTGAAGAGATGCTGGAAAAGATGAAGATGGCTGGCATTAATTGGGTCTGTCTTGGTATTGAATCCGGAAGTACACGTGTACGTGATGACGTGCATAAAGGCTATAAGCATCAGGATGTTTTCAAGGCGGTTGAAGCCTTTAGGAAAGCCGGTATTTATATTATTGCCAACTATCTTTTTGGTCTGCCAGAAGATGATTTAGAAAGCATGCAAGAAACACTGAATATAGCATTGGATCTAAATTGTGAATTCGCCAATTTCTATTGTGCTATGGCTTATCCTGGTTCTGAACTGTACGAACAAACTATTGCAGATGGTTTACCACTTCCGAAAATTTGGGCTGGCTATTCTCAGCACGCTTATGAGACACTCCCGCTGTCAACAAGGTATTTAAGCGGTCCCGAAGTGCTTGGATTTCGGGACAAGGCTTTTGATACCTACTTTAACAATCCAAGGTACCACGAAATGATTTCTAAAACCTTCGGGCCACGAGTAGTTGAACACATTAAGGAAATGGCATCTTATGAACTGAAACGAAAATATGTTGAGTGCACAAAATGAAGCAGGGGTGTTTATGAAGGTTACATTGCTAGTACTAACTCTTGATGAAATAGAAGGTATGAAGATTATTATGCCAAAGATAAAAAGAGAGTGGGTTGACCAGATACTTATTCTTGATGGTGGCTCTACAGACGGAACTATTGAATATGCAAAGGAACATGGTTATGAGATTTATGTACAAAAGAAAAAGGGATTTAGATATGCCTATATAGAAGCATTGCACCTTATTAGAGGTGATATTGTCATTACATTCAGCCCAGACGGCAATAGTATACCTGATTTAATACCTGCTTTAATTAATAAAATTAAAGAGGGCTATGATATGGTCATTGCTTCTAGATATTTAGATGGAGCCAAGAGCTCAGATGATGACATCTTCACTCGATTTGGCAATTGGTTTTTTACCAGGACGGTTAATGTGCTTTTTGGCGCGCATTATACAGATGCTATGGTAATTTTTCGTATTTACAAAAAGAGCTTGATCTATAATCTAGATCTGGATAAGGATATAAGCTACACAACGCCCGAAAAGTTATTTCTATGTAAAATTAGCTGGGAGCCATTGCTTTCTGTAAGAGTTGCAAAAAGAAGATTGAAGATTGCTGAAATATTCGGGCGTGAACCTCAACGAATTGGAGGTAAAAGAAAACTTAGAGTGTTGCAGTGGGGAGCCGCTTATTATTTTCAGTTTATTAGAGAAGTTTTTTGTTGGCGATAAGTTTTTAACGCTCGGCGAGAATTATTATGCGGATATCTTTGTTATTTCCACAGTGGACAGGAGTATTTGGCGTTTTTTCGAAACTTGCCAAAAAGACTTCTGGTTTTCCGCCTCTTAATATCGGATATTTAGCGGCTGTTGCTGAAAGAGCGGGGCACGAAGTTCAGATTGTTGATGGCGAAATCGAGGAATTGAGCAGCCAGGATATCGTGGATCGTGTGAGAATATTTTCTCCGGATCTCATAGGTATAACCAGCACAACACCTATATTTCATTTAGCTGTGGAGCTTGCAAAAGCATTGAAAGCCAGCATGGATATCCCCATTATAATTGGTGGACACCATGTTACTATTGTCAAAGAGAAAGCTTTTGAGAAGTGCTTTGATTTTCTTTTCATAGGTGAAGCAGAGATGGTTTTTGCTGACTTTTTGGATTACTATGAGAACAAGAGAGACCTATCCAAGCTTCCAGGTTTAATATTTCGTAGTAATGGAAATAACGTATTTACTGGGCACCCTGAGTTAACTGAAGATCTTGACAGTATTCCATTTCCTGCCAGACACTTCATGAAACATGAAAAATATCGGTTGGGTACTTTACGCGGTACGCTTAATTATACTTCTATTATGACTACCCGGGGATGCCCTTTCAAGTGTATCTATTGTGCCAACAGTGTATATGGCAGAAAAGTCAGAAGAAGATCAATCGAAAATGTCGCAGATGAAATCGAACACGTTGTCAGCAATTTTGGTATACGGCATTTTTATTTCGTGGAAGATGTCCTGACGTTAAGCAAGAAACACAGTTTGGGCTTATGTGATGAGATTGCCAAGAGAAATCTTAAAATTACTTTTGAGGGAAGTACCCGGGCTAATCTTTTTGATGAGGAACTGGCTGAGCGATTGTCTGCCAGTGGGCTGATACGAATAAGTTTCGGCCTTGAGACAGCAGATCCTAAGGTATTGAAGATAATCAAAAAGGAAGTTCCGCTTGAGAGCTATATCGAGGCCAATAAACTCGCAAATAAGTATGGTATCGAGACTATTAATTCTGTAATGCTCGGCCTTCCGGGGGAAGATAGGGCCAGTATAAATAGAACGGTTTCATTTTTGCGCAAGGCAAAGGATATTCATCATACTACCTATGGAATTGCCATACCTTATCCAGGAACGGAATTTTATGAAATGGCCAAGAGAGGTGAGTATGGTCTTAAACTTCACACGGACGATTTTTCTAAATACCAACGTTATGGAAGTGCAGTTCTTTCTGTGAATGATATGACCCCGGAGGATCTTATACGTCTTCAGAAAATAGGATTACTCAAGATTTACCTTACTCCTTGGAGAATATGGCCCATGCTTAAGAGGGTAAAATTAGCTTCGCTCATACGACCAATTGGGGCAGCATTATGGGTAATGATACAAAGTCCTTTTAAAAAAATGATTAGGTAAGGTTTGTATTGGATGGAGATCATTTTTGAAAATAAGAACTCTGCTCTACCAAAGGCAAGTATCATTCTGATTGATTGGTCGTGTCGTGAGAGTTTCCATATACTTGAGTATTTGAAGAATCAGACGGTACCCCGGGATCAATACGAGGTAATCTGGATAGAATATTACAATAGACGTTCTTTGGAAATAAAAACAGCATTAGAAGAATGTAAGAAGCTGGGCAAACCACCAGTTGTTGATAAATGGATAGTCCTATGTATGCCGGATGATATCTATTATCATAAACATCTAATGTATAATGTTGGAATCATAGCCAGCAAAGGTAAGATTATAACTATCTGTGATTCTGATGCTATTGTAAGTCCAACATTTGTTGGGAGCATCATCGAAGCATTTCAAGGAAATAACAGTATTGTTTTACATATGGATGAGGTAAAAAATATTGACAAGAGGTTTTATCCCTTCAACTATCCGTCACTATCCGAAATTACCAGTAAGGGGCGAAAAAACTGGAAAAATGGCAAAACCAAAGGTCTTTTTGACAAGGAGGATTTTCTGCACACACGTAATTATGGTGCTTGTATGTGTGCTTTTCGCAAGGATCTTATAGATATTGGCGGTGCAGATGAGAACATAGATTATCTTGGCCATATTTGCGGGCCATATGATATGACATTTCGACTTGTAAATGCAGGTAAAAAAGAGATTTGGCATCAGAATGAGTTTCTTTATCATGTGTGGCATCCTGGCACAGATGGCGATGATAATTACCTTGGCCCTCATGATGGTAAAAATATGTCTACTGTCGCGCTAGAGGCCAGAAGCTCAAGCCGCATATTGCCTTTGGTAGAAAATCCCACAATAAATATACTCCGTACAGGTAGAGAAAGAGTATTGTATGATTCTTTGCTCTCACAGAGTATTCCAGAGCTTGAGGTAGTAAGATGGAAACCTCGAAAAGTGAGACAGGGCTTAAAACAGAATTTCATCTCGTGCATTAGTATGTGTAGGAGTTTAAAAAAGAATCCAGAATATTTCTTAAAATGTTTTATAGTGAACCTTATGCTTTATAAGGCTATCGTGTCATTGATAGTTAAGCAAATTTATAACAAGATAACAAAGCGTACCGGGAACGAAAACCATGTAATGCAAAAAAGTATATCTTTTAACTTTAAGCTATTTCCCCTTTTTTTTTGGAGGATGTTTAAAAACAGTATTTATACAGTGAGATTATGCAGACAGGCTATCGAAAGAGTAAGTTCGGAGGGAGTAAAAGATGCTGCTGTTTACGGAACAGGTTTTATAGCAAAGATTTTATATATACTTACAAGGAAAATACCTCTTAAAATATCAAATATCTATGACAAATCTGATGTGGGTAGCAAATATTTAGAATTTGAGATTCTTCCGTTACAGTCATTAAAGGGATATAGGGGGAAAATTATCATTGCCTCTTTCATTGGTGTTTTAGAAAAGGCTACAGAGCTTAAAGGAATAGGTATTGAAGAGGAAAATATTATTAAATTGTAATAACCTTGTGGAAACATCTTGGCCGATGAAAACAGCAGGAATTGACAAAGATACTCTATTAAATCTTTATACACTCATTTCAAAAATCAGAAAAGTAGAAATAAGAATCGAACGTCTCTATCATGAAGATGATATGAAGACTCCTGTGCATTTATGTATAGGTCAGGAGGCGATTGCTGCAGGGATCTGTGAAAACTTGGAAAGGGATGATTATGTCTTTAGTAATCACCGCGGTCATGGGCATTATATTGCCAAGGGGGGAGACCTAAAGGCAATGATCGCTGAGTTGTATTGCAAAGAAACGGGATGCTCACGAGGCAGAGGTGGATCAATGCATTTAATTGACACCTCGGTTGGATTATTGGGCTCATCTTCCATTGTCGGTGGATGTATCCCTTTAGCTGTAGGCGCTGCCATGGGCTCTGTTTTAAAAAAGGATAAAAGGATTTCTGTAGCATTTTTTGGTGACGCTGCGTCCGAAGAGGGAGTATTGTATGAGAGTATGAATTTTGCGGCGTTAAAAAAGCTACCGGTTATCTTTGTTTGTGAAAACAACTTTTATTCTGTCTATTCTCATCAGAGTGCGAGGCAAGCCAATACAGATATTACTACTCGTCCTAAAACTTTTAATATTCCAGCATATAAGGTTGATGGTAGAGATGTTATAGATGCCTATAAAAAGTCAAAAGAAGCTATTTATGCAGCTCGTTCAGGAAAAGGACCTGCTTTTATCGAATGTTGCGCCTATCGGTGGCGAGGGCATGCGGGTTCAGGAGATAGTTTGAGAGATCAATACAGAAAATTGGATGAATGGGAAAAGTGGATGAAGTATTGTCCAGTTAAAGATTTTAAAAATGTTCTTGTTAATGAAAAGATTTTGACAGAAGAAAAGATAGAGCAAATTAATAAAAACATAGATACGGAGATTGATGAAGCCTTTGATTTTGCGCAAAAAAGCCCTTTGCCAAAAAAGGAAGAACTCACAAAATATCTCTATAGTTAAATAATAATGCCTTGGACAAAGATTCTAATTGAAAAACAAGAAGCCGGCTTTGATGAACACGCCGGCCAGGATGTAAGAAAACTTACTTTTCCTGAAGCTATAAGGGAGGGCCTTGACCAGGCACTGGCCAGGGATAATAATGTATTTATTATGGGGCAGGGCGTGGATGACCCTCTTGGTATGTTTGGAACAACTCTGAATCTGGATAAGAAATATGGCAGAGACAGGGTCTTTGATACACCACTATCAGAAAACGCACTTACTGGAATAGCTATTGGTGCAGCATTAGTAGGGATGCGTCCTGTTTATATGCATAACCGTCCAGATTTTTTATTGTTAGCGATGGATCAGATTGTAAACCATGCGTCAAAGTTGAGTTATATGTTTGGAGGCGAAGCTAAAGTTCCGTTGGTTATCATGGCGGTTATAGGAAGAGGATGGGGGTCAGCAGCCCAACACTCTCAGGCACTTCATGGTTTATTTATGCATATACCTGGTTTAAAGCTTGTTATGCCCAGCACAGCTTATGATGCAAAAGGTTTATTAATCAGCAGTATTGCTGATAACAATCCTGTGATTTTTATAAAACACCGCTGGCTCTTTAAACACTCAAGTTATGTTCCGGAAGAATTGTATTCTGTACCGTTCGGCAAAGGCATTATACGCAGGGAGGGTAAAGATGTTACTATTGTTGGTATATCCTATATGGTTATAGAAGCTCTGCGTGCTGCTGAAAAACTGCAAGAAAGTGGATGTGACGCTGAGATTATAGACCCGCGAACATTAAAACCTCTGGATGAAGATATCATCCTAAATTCCGTAAGAAAGACAGGCCGGTTGATCATTGCTGATACAGATTGGGTGACAGGTGGAGCTGCTTCTGAGATTGCGGCAATAGTGGCGGAGAAGGGTTTTAGATATTTAAAGGCTCCAATCAAACGGATAGGTTGGCCGGATGTTCCCACACCAAGTAGTTATGTTTTAGAGGAAGAATTTTACCCGGGCGTAGAAGAAATTATTAATACCGCAAAGGAGATTGTTAAGTGAGGATTTTAGTTACTGGCGCAGCTGGTTACATCGGCTCAGTCCTGGTTCCGGAGTTGCTTAAAAAAGGCCATGAGGTAATAGCCATAGATAATTTTATGTATAATCAGACATCTCTGTTAGACTGTTGTTTTCACAAGAAACTAACGATCATTCGTGGAGATGCCCGAGATAAGGAACTGATATCAAAGTACTTAAAGAATGTAGATGTTATCTTGCCCTTAGCCTGTTTAACAGGGGCTCCACTCTGTTCCAGGGATCCTATTGCAGCCAAGGCAACAAACCTGGATGCGATAAATATGATATTAAAATTGCGTAGCAACAAGCAGAGGATAATTTTTCCAACAACTAACAGTGGATACGGTATAGGGCAGAAGGCTAAATTCTGTGATGAAAATACTCCCCTACATCCGATTTCTTTATATGGGCGATTAAAAATTGAAGCAGAGAAAGCTATACTCAACTCCGGTAGTTGTATTACATTGAGGTTGGCCACGGTATTTGGAGTAAGTCCACGGATGCGTCTCGATCTTT
>Ga0315533_1000926_pt1 | contig 23744 bp, 19 predicted proteins | sample SalMarSW160130MG_FD_203081 | JGI IMG/M metagenome (GOLD analysis project Ga0315533, IMG submission 203081) | Salt marsh sediment microbial communities from the Plum Island Ecosystem LTER, Massachusetts, United States - Salt Marsh Sediment SW1601-30 ... | reverse complement strand
TTGTCGATGTAAAAGAATTTGAATCTAAGGGACGGAATTGTCCTTTTGATGGATGGAAATTGAAAGGGAAAGCTGTAATGACCATTGTAGGCGGTAAGATAGCGATGAGTGAAGGCAAAATTTGCGAGCCACCTACTCTAGACCCACGCCTGCTACAACAATTAAGGCTATTGTAAATTGCAGGAGTGAAGTGAAGAAAGCGATTTTAGTCCTCGAGGATGGGTCGGTTTATGAAGGCCGTTCCTTTGGTGCCGAGACCACTGCCTATGGTGAAGTAGTCTTCAGCACCAGCATGACCGGCTACCAGGAGATGCTCACAGACCCCTCTTATGCCGGTCAAATTCTTGTCCCTACCTATCCCTTAATTGGCAACTATGGCATCAACGAATCCGACTTTGAATCCAGGCAAATTCAGGTGAGAGGCTTTGCCGTTCGAGAATATTGCTCCCAGCCCAGCCACTGGCAAAGCACCCGGACTTTGCACGAGTTTCTGCTGGCGTATGGCATTCCTGGCGTCAGCGGCATAGATACCCGTGCTTTAACTCGCCGCCTGAGGTCAAGCGGGGTGATGATGGGTATTCTCAGTTCAGAGATGAGCATTGAAGAGGCATCGAAGGAGCTAAAGAGCTTGCCGAAATATGACTTTACTGATTTCGTTCACCAGGTTAGCACCGAGAAGGCATATGAGTGGCAATCCAATGCGCCAGCCAATGTGACCCTGCCTTCTCCGTCATTGCGAGGAGCGTCAGCGGTTGCGAGGCGAAGCCGAAGCAAACTCGGCGAGATTCCTCGCTCACGCTCGGAACAGGCTCCGCAATCTCATATCCTGGTTATCGACTACGGCTTGAAATACAACATACTGCGTATCTTGAGCCAGCTTGGCTGCCAGGCAAGCGCTATACCGTGCACTGCTTCAGCAAAAGACGTCCTAGCCTTAAATCCCGATGGAATTGTCCTCTCCCCCGGCCCTGGCGACCCCGCTCTCCTTGATGATATCACGGACACGGTAAAAGAGCTTATAGGGCGAAAGCCAATAATGGGTATCTGCCTGGGGCATCAGCTTATAGGCAAGGCTTTAGGAGCACAGACATTCAAATTAAAGTTTGGGCATCGCGGCGGCAACCATCCCGTACGAGATTTAGCCACCGGCAGAGTTTATATCACCGCCCAGAATCATGGCTATGCCATAGATGCCAATACCTTGAAAGGGGGACTCGAGGTCAGCCACATAAACTTAAACGACAACACAGTGGAGGGGCTCCGCCACCGGGACTTGCCCATCCTGTCCATCCAGTACCACTCCGAAGCCTCCCCCGGCCCACTGGACAACATGTATCTATTTGAGCGATTTCTGGAGATGGTGGAGAAAGCATGAAAGAATTCTTGGCTGCCCACATTGTTGAAGCAAGCATTGTCATTGCAGGTATCACGGCAGTAGGCGTATTTGTTGGGCCTTGGTTCACCAGTTGGCGGCAGAGAAGGAATACGGAGCAAGACAGAAAGTTAAGGGCACATTTTGAAGAGCTAAAAAACGAGGCAGAGGATTTAGTCTCCTTAGTCTCTAGTCTTAAAGAGAAGAATCTGAGGATTGTTGCTGTCGATACAAGTGCTGCAGAACTAGGTGTTGGATATGCAGAGATTAGGGCAGTACAGATATCGGATAGCTTCAAAGCACATTTTCTTCGACAAACGGAAGAGTGGAGAAGATGGGAGCAAAAAGCTATCGAGCATAATGCAAGATGTGAAGACTTCTGCCAAAGAACCAAAATAGCCTTTGAGTCAGAAGGAATTCCTGTCGTGCAAAATGACCAAGGCAAGTCGTTTACCTATATCTATGAAGATGTCTTTAATCCACTTTTTAATATGTGGAAGGAGCTTGCTCAGGGCAGGCATCCTCGGCCCGATTTTCAAAACATTGACACCGCGTCAGTTGAAGGTAGTTATTTCTTATACCCATCAGGCTGGGAGGCAAGTGTGGTTGCGTTCGCGAAGACCGAAGACGATTTAGAGAAATGCAAACTTGCCCTTGCTAGAATAGCAGGAGACGGGGAGAATCAAAGAGAAGCAGCTGAAATCTTTAGCTCAGCTAGTGAACTCATGAAAGAAGCAAGAGAATTTGCAGATCAGTTTGCTAGTAAACTTAATGACATGGATACGTTTTGGCCCCCTAAGAAACCCAATGAATTCAAGGAGCTTAAGAAAACCTGTCCAAGGTGCAAGGAGCTATTCTGAGTGAGATGTCCAGAATATCTAAAGTTCTAGTCATTGGCTCGGGGCCGATAATCATCGGGCAGGCGGCGGAGTTCGATTATTCCGGGACTCAGGCATGCCGGTCGCTTCGGGAGGAAGGCGTGACCACAGTTCTGGTGAACTCGAACCCGGCGACCATCATGACCGACGAGGGCATTGCCGATATCGTTTATATCGAGCCGCTCACCGTGGAGGTTCTGGCCCGCATAATTGAAAGGGAGCGCCCCGATGGGCTGTTGCCTACCCTTGGGGGGCAAACAGGGCTTAACCTGGCAGTGGAGTTAGCCGATGCTGGCATACTGGATAAATATGACGTGAGGATGCTGGGAACACCCTTAGAGACGATAAAGAAAGCCGAGGAGAGGTCTTTGTTCAAGCAGCTTCTTGTTGATATCGGCGAGCCTGTGCCCGCAAGCGCCACAGTGAAGTCGGTAAAGGAAGCGAAAGAACTGGCAAACTCCATTGGCTTGCCTCTTATTGTGCGTCCTTCCTACACTCTGGGCGGCACTGGTGGTGGCATCGCCCTCACCATGAAAGAGCTCGAGCAGATTGTTGCTAATGGTCTGGATTCCAGCATGAGCCACGAGGTTCTGGTGGAGCAATGCGTTTTAGGTTGGAAGGAAATTGAATACGAAGTTATGCGGGATGCTGCTGATAACTGCATTACCGTGTGTAATATGGAAAACATTGATCCCATGGGCGTGCATACCGGGGATAGCATTGTAGTAGCCCCCAGCCAGACTCTCACCGATAAAGAGTATCAGATGCTCAGGTCAGCCAGTCTGAGAATCATAAGAGCCTTGGGAATTGAAGGTGGCTGTAATATACAGTTTGCCTTGACCCCTAGTCCAATAGTGGCGGAAAAATGGGCCCCTGACCAGAAGGGAGTTGCCAAAAGCGAATATCATGTAATTGAAGTTAACCCTCGTGTCAGCCGTAGCTCGGCTTTAGCCAGTAAAGCTACTGGCTATCCTATTGCTCGGGTGGCTGCCAAAATAGCCATAGGCAAGAGGCTCGATGAGATCCCTAATAAGGTCACGGGCAAAACGTTGGCCTGTTTCGAGCCAGCCCTAGATTACTGCGTAGTCAAGATTCCCAGGTGGCCTTTTGATAAATTTGCTTTGGGTGACCGGAAAATTGGCAGCCAGATGAAAGCCACTGGTGAGGTAATGGCCATTGACAGGTGTTTTGAGGCTGCTCTACAAAAGGCGGTGCGCTCCCTGGAATTCGGCAAACGCACTCTGCTTTGGGAAGACCCCAGTTGGAGTAAAGGGAAAGGGCCTAATTCCTACCCGCTTCATCCTAACGACTTAAGACTATGGGCGATTATGGCAGCGCTGCGAAGGGAAGCCACGCCTGAAGAGCTTTCCCAGATCACTGGGATAGACCCCTGGGTTATTTATAAGTTCCAGAATATTGTGGACATGGAGAGGAGGCTTCTTTCCGAACCATTGAAACCGGAGCTTTTATGGGAGGCGAAGAGGCTCGGCTTTTCCGATGAGCAAGTGGGCACTTTGGCCGATAGGTTGCCGGAGCAGGTAAGGCAAATTCGCCATGAATGGCAAATCCGCCCGGTGTACAAGATGGTGGATACCTGTGCTGCCGAATTTGATGCTGAGACCCCTTACTTCTACAGCGCCTATGAAAAGGAGAACGAAGCTGCGCCTTTGGAAGGGCAGAAAGCTGTAGTTATCGGCAGTGGGCCTATACGCATCGGGCAAGGAATTGAGTTTGACTATTGCTGCGTCCATTCAGCTTGGGCGCTTCAAGAAGCAGGAATCAAGAGCATTTTGGTCAATTCTAATCCTGAGACAGTTTCCACCGATTTCGACACCAGTAATCGCCTCTACTTCGAAGCGTTAGATGAGGAAAGCATCCGAGATATACTTGAGAATGAGAGTAATAATGGCTCTGCTCCAGCATCTATCGTCCAGCTCGGTGGACAAACACCCATTAATCTGGTTGGGCTCTTAGCTCGCAACAATCTGCCAATACTCGGCTCAAGTGCCGAAGCTATAGACATCGCTGAAGACCGTCATCGCTTTGAAGATTTCCTGGACAGATTAGGTATTCCTCAGCCGCCGGGGGCTGGAGTGACATCCGTTGAGGAGGCACTAAATGTAGCTAGGAACCTGGGCTATCCGGTCTTAGTGCGTCCTAGCTATGTCCTGGGGGGCCGGGCTATGGAAATCGTGTACAACGAACCTGAGTTAACCCGCTACCTGACACTGGCTCTGGAGATGGATAGCCAGCATCCTGTGCTTATTGATAAATACTTCCAAGGTAAAGAAGTCGAGGTAGATGCCATTTGCGACGGGGAAAAGGTTCTTATTCCTGGCGTGATGGAGCATATTGAAAGAGCTGGCGTACATAGCGGTGACGCCTTGTCTATCTACCCGGGAATCAATCTCACTCAAGACGAAGTAAATGCCATGGTGGATTACACCACCAGAATCGGACTGGCACTGGGAATTAAAGGGTTGATGAACGTCCAGATGGTAATCATGAGGGAAAATGGTCGCTCAACGGTATATGTTTTTGAGGTAAATCCCCGCGCCAGCCGAACCGTGCCTTTTATCTCCAAGGTAACCGGCGTGCCCATGGTAAGAATTGCCACTAAGGTCATGGCTGGGATTAGCCTCAGGGAGCAAGGCTATGAAGGTGGTCTATGGAGGAGACAAAACTTGGTAGGTATAAAGGCTCCCGTTTTCTCCATGTCCAAATTGATTGGGGTAGATAGCTACCTTGGTCCTGAGATGAAGTCCACAGGCGAGGTCATGGGGATTGATTACAGCTTTGAGGCAGCCTTGGTTAAGGCACTTTTAGCTGCTGGATTGATGCTGCCCCAAGGAAGTAGTCTGCTACTTAGCATTGCAGACAAGGATAAAGCTGAATCCTTGCCTCTGATTAAGCAATTGCATTCCCTTCACCACGAGCTCTACGCCACGGAGGGGACCGCAGCTATGATTGAGTCTACGGGACTCCCGGTAAAAATGGTGACCAAGAAGCTAAGCGAGGGGCATCCGAACGTTATTGATATTATTCAAGATAATTCTGTGAGCGGAGTGATTAATACTATCACTGGAGGGCGCATCCCGCTAAAAGATGGGTTCGATATCAGGCGTGCCGCGGCAGAAAAGAGAATACCATGCTTCACCTCATTAGATACTGCTCGGGTAGCTATAGGAGCATTAGCAAATAGTAGCCAAATCTTTAACGTTCAACCACTCAGGGAGTATCTAAAGAGGGAAAATAACGCAAAATGACAGGGCAAAGTATGATAAATCCTAAGCACAAAATTCGAAATCCTAAACAATATCAAAGCACTAATGACCAAAATTAAAAATAAAATGAGCTTTGTATTTAGATTTGGAATTTTGGACTTATTTAGAATTTATGGATTAGAATTCCGTAAGAATTCGCTTGGATTTTAGCATGAAACAAACCTTGTGCTCCATAGCTTCTAATGTGGAGATCATGCCCGGCATACACCTCATGTGGATTGAGGCACCCAATATAGCTTGTTCGGTGCTGCCGGGGCAATTCATCACAGTGCGGTGTGGAGATTTTACATTGCGTCGCCCTCTCAGCGTCCATCAGTCCTCTCCCTTGACGGGAGAGGATTCAGGTGAGGGTGAGATTGCCCTCCTGTTCAAGGTAGTGGGCAAAGGCACCCTCTGGCTGTCACAGCGAAAAACAAGTGAAAGAATAGACATTCTTGGCCCTCTAGGGAAGGGGTTTAGTATCGAGCCAGGAGCAAGGAACTTGCTGCTAGTGGCTGGGGGAATTGGCATTGCTCCGCTCGTTTTCGTGATGCAGCATGCTTCGTCACAGCACCAGATAACTTTAATTCATGGGACGAGCACTGCTGCTCAGCTCTATTCCTCGGCCATGCCCAAGACAGGCCCTTCTTCTGCGGGCAAGAAGCGAAGCAAACTCTCGCCTTTACCAAAAGGAGTTCAATTTATTCCCATCACCGAGGATGGCAGCATGGGCAAGAAAGGCATGGTCACGGATATTCTGCCTGATTTCTTAGACTGGGCTGACCAGGTGTATGCCTGTGGTCCAGTAGATATGTATGAGGCGATGGCCCTCACCCTTAATCCCTCTCCCTTCAAGGGAGAGGATAAAGGTGAGGGTGAGAAGCAAAGTAATCTCAAAATAAGAAAATGTCAGGTTTCTCTTGAGGTGAGGATGGGGTGTGGTTTTGGAGCTTGCTATAGCTGCACTATAAATACCAAGAAAGGCTTAAAACAGGTATGCCGTGATGGACCTGTATTTGAATTAGACGATATCATATGGCAGGAGGTAAGAATATGACTGTAGTCACTAAAGACATCGCCCTTCAATCAAAAGGTAATTGCGATATTATCGATATAAGCTCTCAAGTGGCAAAGAATGTAGAGGAATCTGGGATGAATAGTGGAATAGTCACTTTGTTTATAGTCGGTTCAACAGCCGGAATAACCACCATAGAGTATGAGCCAAATCTAGTTTCCGATTTTAAGAATATGTGGGATAGAGTGATACCCCAGAATATTTCTTATGAGCATAACAAAACTTGGGGGGATGGGAATGGCCATTCCCACGTGCGTGCTTCCACGCTTGGAGCTTCACTAATAATACCTTTTGTGAATAAGGGGTTAACTCTGGGCACCTGGCAGCAGATAGTTTTCGTAGATTTTGATAATCGCCCAAGGTCCAGAAAGATTACTATTCAGATATTGGGCGAGTAAGCAAAATTATAGGATATTCCAGCGAAAAGCCGCCTGCATCTTCCATCGACTTCACCCCACATTCCTATTTAAAACGGCAAGCAATTCTGCCAGGGGCAAAGTATTTAATATATGCTGCGGCTCACACCAAGCCCGCCGTGCAACGCCAACCCCGAATCGCATAAAGCCCAGATGAGCAATGCTATGAGCATCGGTCCCGATGGCGAGCTTTACCCCCAAATCTCTGACACGGAAAGCATGAATATCTTTTAAATCAAGGCGGTCAGGCATGGCGTTAATCTCCATAATCTTATTATACTTAGCTGCCGTCTGGAAGATGGCTTCTAAGTCTATGGCTACGGGCTCACGCTCTCCCAAAAGGCGGCAAGTAGGGTGGGCAATCACATCAACATCGGGATTTTCTATGGCGTTTATTACCCTCTGGGTCATCTTTTCCTCACTCTGGTTCATGGCAGAGTGCACAGCGGCAATCACTATATCCAATTCAGATAGAACTTCGTGTGGCAGGTCCAAGCTACCATCCGCCCGAATATCAACTTCAATGCCAGTAAGCACACGAATCCCAGTTAAACGCTCGTTAAGAGCTCTGATTTCAGCAACTTGCTTCCTCAGCCTCTCCACATCGAGACCGTGAGCAATAGCACGTCCAGCGGAATGTTCCGTGATTGCGATATATTGATAGCCTATATCTTTGGCAGCCAGAGCCAGTTCCTCGATGGAATCATGCCCATCGCTCCATTCGGTATGCGCATGAAGGTTTCCCTTTATGTCGGATAACTCCACGAGCTTTGGTATAGCTCCCTGCTCAGCCTTTTCTATTTCACCCTGAGCTTCTCTGAGTTCTGGTGGGATATACTGAAGCCCCAGCCGATGATAGAATTCCTCCTCCCTAGAAAATTTTTCCAGCTTATCTGTAGCTACAACAGTTATCCCATATTCACTCAGCTTTAACCCTTGCTTACGCCCTCTTTCTCTCAGGGAAATGTTATGCTGTTTATTCCCGGTAAAATACTGAAGCAAGGAACCAAAGCAATCATGCTCCACCATCCTCAAGTCAACCTGCAATCCGCCGCTGACAATAACACTGGCCTTGGTTGACCCCTGGGCCAGCACCTGCACTACGTGAGGCAGGGCAGCAAAAGCATCTATAACCTCCTTAGGGTTATCGGCAGTGCCCATCAGGTCAATATCACCCAATGTTTCCCGAAAGCGCCGTAAGCTTCCAGCGGGAGTGAGATTTCTCACGCCGGGGACAGAGCGAAGGGCGCCTAGGATTTCCTCGACAATGGGCAGAGCCTCGCCAATGGGGATGCGCTGGTCTTTGCGACGCAATGCCTGGATTTGGTGAAGGATATTATCAGCGGTCTTCTCGCCAAGACGGAAGAGTTGAGCCACGCGTCCTTCATTGATTGCTAGCTCCAATTCATCCGCCGAGCTTATCCCTAATTCGCTGGAAAGCTTGTTAGCGGTCTTAGGCCCAATCCCTGGTATGGCCAGGAGATTAGTCACCCCCTGGGGAAACTCAGACTTCAGATTCTCATAATAACCCAGCTTACCGGTCGTTATCAGCTCGGTGGCCTTTTTAGCTATTGCCTCACCTACGCCGGGAATACTCTGTAAGTCCTCCCCTTCGCCAATCATAACCTTTAATTCCCTGGGGTAGTGCTCGATAGCTCTGGCTGCCTTCTGATAGGCGCGAATCTTAAAGACATTCTCCCCCTTAAGCTCCAGAAGGTCAGCAATGTCCTGAAATACCTTAGCCACCTCGTTGTTTTTCATGGCTTTGCTCGCTTCCTCCCCGTTCTTTGTTTATTATACCCCTGTTGCCCAAGCCTGTGACAGCTGAAAGTGCTTCCCATCATCTCACTCCGATGAAATCGGAGCTCCAGGTAATTACCCTGAGTAGTAGGAGCCATCGAGCATCTCTCCGTCTTGGTCAACCTTGTTGGGGCGGTGATTACTAGCCTAATGAATCAGGCAGCTACGAAAATGTGGAGGGGGGAGGCTTCCAAAATGCCTAAAATTGAACGGAAAATCAAAATTGAACAGCCTTCCCCTTGCAGAGCCCGCCCAGCATTACACCTTGTAGACCTTGCAAAGGAAGCCTCTTAAATTAGAAGAGCCCATCTCTCGGTTAAATGGCGGCTTATCATTTGTCAGAATGTTAACATTTGATTTTGCCCAACCATATAATTCAGATACCCCTTTCTCTGGAAACCACCAACCATAATCAACACCAACTATTCTGGGATCAATACTGGCTGTCAAAGTAGCTTTCTGCCTTATCCTGCCTCTCTTGGTTTCAATGTATACCCAGTCGCCCTCCTTTATTCCCAGCTTGTCTGCCGTTTCGGGGTGAATCATAATAATTGGCTCTGGGTGGCTACCTCGTAAAGAAGCTATTTGCCTACCTCCGCTGTGGCGGTAGGGTTTCCGTTTCCAGGTGATAAATATTAACGGATACTCTTTAGCCAGTTCAGGGTCGCTATAAGGTGTCTCAGGCGGCTCATAGTATGTGGGTAAGGGGTCAAATCCCCATTCTTTCAGCTGGCTTGAGTATAACTCAACCTTGCCTGAAGGTGTTTTAAAGCCATTTTGTTCGTATCTTCGGTACTGGTTGGGCTGTTTCTCTTTACCAGTAAACAGACCTATTTCCTTGAACTCCTTAAAGGTTAAGCCCACCGGCTCCAAAATAGCATCCCAAAAATCGTCAATACTATCCCAAAAGTACTCTTCCAGCCCCAGCTTTTTTGCCAGCCCATTTATAATCTCATGATCTGAACGGCACTCACCAATCTGGGCAATCTTTCGCTGAAGCCGAACCACCGCGCCATTTGGCGGCATCTGAATACCTTCGTACTCGAGATAGCTGGCTGCCGGAAATATTATATCAGCTAAAGCCGCTGTCGGCGTCATAAACATGTCCGATACTGCCAAAAAGTCTAGCTTTTTGAGTGCCCGGTACGCCTCCTGAATATTAGGCCAGCATGACAGAGGATTAGACGCCTGAACAAAGGCGGCACGAATACGATAAGGGCCTCCTTCCAGGATAGACTTTGTGACGGAGTGAGGAAGAACGTAGCGAAAATCCGGTAACATATTCAAGTCGGCTCCAACCTTATTTCGTCGTTCCTCCCTCGGTAGCTTATCACGGAGCTCCAGTTGGGATGACCAGCGCCCTAAAATGCCACTTTCTGAGGACTCAGTGTCCCCGAAACGGAAGCCTGAACCACGCGACTCCATTTCTCCCCCGGGCACGCCCAGGTTACCGGTTATTGCCATCAGGATTGAGATAGCACGGGAGGTCTGAAAGCTATTCACGTTGTGGTCAAGAGCATTACCCCACTCTATATGTCCCGGCCTGTTGGTGGCATACAATCTGGCTGCCTTTACAATCAGGTCTGCTGGGACCCAGGTTATTTCCGCCACCTTCTCTGAAGGATAGTCCTGAACATGGGCCTTGAGCTTATCAAAGCCAATCGTCCATTTATCAACGAAATCCTTATCATAAAGGCCCTCGTTGATTATTACATTTAGCATCGCCAAGGCCAGGGCTAGGTCTGAGCCCGGTCTGACTCGCAGCCACAGGTCTGCCATCCTGGTAACTTTTGTTTCCCGAGGGTCTATGGCAATCAGCTTTGCCCCCTTATTCACTGCCCGGACAAGGTCTTTGTGTCTAAGAAAATGTGTCTCGGCATCGTTGGCACCCCAGGATATAATACACACCGGCGGGTATCCATACTCAGCACCGGGGAAGAACCCAAAGGTAAATTCTGCAGCCAGCACTCTCGGTATATGACAAACGTAATCAGAGCATACCACATTTGGCGTGCCAAAGGCATTAGCCAACCGCACCAAATGGGTGTCCATCGATCCCTTTGCCGAGCCGTGTACCATGACTACTGCCTCTGGCCCATACTCCAGCTTCATTTTGTTCAGTGCCTCAGCCGCCAGATTAAATGCCTCGTCCCACGGGATTCGCTGCCACTTACCTTCACCCCTCCTTCCAGCTCTTCTTAAGGGGTAGGCTAACCGGTCGGGGTGATAAAGGTATTCCAGGGAAGCCCGACCTATTGGACATAAATCACCTTGGTTTGGTGGACTCTCGGGGTCTCCTTTTATGTCAACTGCCTTACCCTCTTCCAAAGTGACCAACACGCCACAACTACCCACGCACAGACCACACACGCTTTTTACTACCTGGGTTGTTGCCACTACTTGTACGCTTCCTTCAACATTAGTAACCAATGCTATTATATCCAACCATCAAATGCAACAGTTTAGCTTTTCCAAAATCTCTAGCTTATAATATTCACTACATCACCCCCTTGCACTGTCAAGAGTTTTTCGATATTTTTGAAGATTCTCGTCGGATTGGTAAAAAAGTCCACAAATTGGGTGGCAGGGGCTCAGCTCCGGCTCTCATACCAAGCAGTTCTGCGTTATGCTTAGAATGGGAAGTGGGGGAAGTAGGGGAGCACGTTGGCAGGGAACAAGAGGAGGAGGACCCCGATGACTATCGGCCACTGAGCAAGGTATATCACCAGCGGATGTCTTCCCGGCAAAGTCAGCGCTGAGGTAACAGGATTGCTGAACTCATGAATATTGAATCTTCTATTTCCTTGCGGGTAGAGAATTTTGCCGAAAAACATCCCCACAAGAAAAAGGCCAAACCACGGCAGCAGTGGCCAGTAATCCAACGTCCAAAAGCCGCGTGGCATCAGCCCCAGCCAGAGCAGCCAGGGAAAGTCGAAGGAAATACCCCCCAGGTAAATGCCTATTGCCATCAGAGCAGCACCCAGTATCAGGTTGATGAAACGGAATCTTAAAAAGAAAGGTGCGAGTATGAACGCAATCCCGAAGAAGTGAAGTATGCCGAATCGGACGTACCCCTCTCTGGAGATTAGCCACGTAATCAGAGTAATCCCCATACCCCATGCCAATATCTTCAGGCCTCTGAGCATAAACCCCGAGATTCTTTTTGACCTGGAATAGGTGATTGTGAGCGATACTCCGGCGACGAATATGAAAGTCCCACCGGTCACTCTGGGAAACCACCACCAGAACCCATAAGGCATGCCGGGCACGCCGGTGTGGTGGATATTAAAGTAGTTAAGCAGATAGAGCACGTGGAAGGTTATCATCATTACTATGGCGACGGTGCGTAAGAGGTCTATCTCCCAGAAACGCTTATGCGTACTCATATAACCATAAGTTGTGCGTCTCATTCGTCAACTTGCTGGCACGATTTTATCATGTCTTGAGCAATCACTTAACATCAGACCTTACGCTGGCTTTCTCTATGGTAGTTGAATGATTAATTTTGAATTAGATTGGGGACTGACTATCGTGCCATCTGTGGTATCGCTTTATTGGTCATAGCGGTTGCTTGAGGCGTCCAGCTTTGCGTTCAGGCGATGCCGCACTTTCCAGTTGAAAAAGTAGGCTGGCAATCACTTGAGCAGGGCCTTCCGGCCAATAACCTCATGCCCAACATACCACCTCCGGATAGCCTCAACTACCTCATCAGGGCGATCCAGGACTCTCAATACGTCGAAATCACTCTCAGAGACATACTTCCTGGATAAGACGGAGCTCCGCAGCCAATCCAGAAATCCCTTCCAAAATTCGCTGTTGAACAATACTACGGGAAAAGGTTTTATCTTGTGGGTCTGCATCAGGGTTAGTATCTCTGTCACCTCGTCAAGCGTGCCCAAGCCACCCGGCATTATGACAAAGGCAACGGCATATTTCACCAGCATGACTTTACGAGTAAAGAAGTGATTGAACGTTATCGACCTTGTGGCGTAGGCATTACTGACCTGTTCTTCGGGAAGGGAGATATTCAGCCCGACCGATGTAACCCCAGCCTTTCGTGCACCTTTGTTGGCTGCCTCCATTACACCCGGCCCCCCTCCAGTTACAATTGAGAAGCCCAACTGTCCAAGCCGATAGGCTATTTCTTCCGTCTCCGCATATAGCTCGTCATCCACTCCCAATCTAGACGAACCATATATGGTCACTGCCGGCTCGATACCGGAGAGATTATCAAAGCCCTCTACAAATTCGCCTATTATTCGAAACATCCGCCAGGATTCTTCCTTGGCCAGTTCATTTATCTCATATCCGTACGACATATCGCCTCCCTTTAAAAAGCACACCTGGCACCCAGATGAGCCGAGTAGACCGGCCGGTGCAGCCTTGACCTTGCATTTTATCACCGTTTGCTTTCTGCGGGCAAGCTGTGAGTACCTGGCATAGGCGATGATGTTACACAGTCTTGTAAACCCCGCCTGCTGAGTCAGCAGTGCGATGCGAGATAATAGTTGTTTCTGCCTTGATTTCCTTTGTTGATGCAGGATATAATTCGTCATTTGGGAATGAAAATTGCCGTTAGTGGTAAAGGGGGAGTAGGCAAGACAATGTTAGCCTCCCTCCTTGCCACCATACTTACCCAGCTTGGTTACTCGGTTCTGGTCATAGATGCCGACCCAAATGCTACCCTGGCAACTGCTCTCGGCTTTCCCCACCCAGAGAGGATAACCCCTATATCTGAGATGGGAGACCTGATTGAAGAAAGGACAGGGGCACGTCCTGGCCAAGCAGCACCATACTTCAAATTAAATCCCAGGGTTGATGATATACCGGAAAAGCATTGGGTGGAGCATAATGGAATCAAATTAATGGTGATGGGGCGGTTAAAAAAGGGTGGTAGTGGTTGTTATTGTCCCGAAAATGCCTTACTAGAAGCTTTAGTTGCCCACATACTCCTGCGGAGGGATGAAGTAGTCATAATAGATATGGAGGCCGGGATCGAGCATCTGGGGCGGGCGACAGCGAGAGCCGTAGATGAGATGATTATTGTGGTGGAGCCAGGTAAAGGAAGTATTGAAACAGCCTACAGGATAAGAGAACTGGCAAAAGACATAGGTTTAGAAAACATCGCGGTGGTGGCTAACAAGATTCGAAGTGAACAGGACAGAGATTTTCTTATTTCCGCCATGCCAGATTTTGAATTTCTGGGCTTTATTCCCTACGACCAGAGCATAATAGAGGCTGGCCTTGGCAACTTTCCTCTCATCAATTCAAGTTCAGAGGTCATCAGCCGAGTGCGGGATATTGCGGCACGTCTTAGTATTGTTAAGCCGGGAATTATCAATAAAGCGATAGGTTAAGAATTAAGAAAGGAGGTTTAGATGACGGCAAAGATAATTTCGGGAAACGAGATAGCCAAGGAGATTAGAGCTGAGCTAAAAGAGCGAGCGGCCAAGCTCAAGGAACGGGGCGTAACGCCGGGCCTAGTCATGATTCGCGTAGGAGAGGACCCGGCATCCGTTTCCTACGTCTCGGGCAAGGAAAAGGCAGCGGAGGAGATAGGCGTGTGGTCCCAAACCATCGTCCTGCCTGAGAGCGCCTCAGAGGAGGAACTCCTCTCTAAAGTGAAGGAATTAAATAAAGCAGAGCATGTTGATGGCATACTAGTTCAATTGCCACTGCCAAAGCATATTAATGCAGACGAAGTGCTAAATGCCATCGACCCAGCTAAAGACGTGGATGGCTTCCACCCTGTCAACGTGGGCAAGATGCTCATCGGAAATCCCTATTTCATGCCCTGCACACCCCATGGCGCAGTAGAGTTAATGATCCGCAGCGGCAATTCCCCTGAAGGCAAGCATGTGGTCATATGCGGTCGGAGCAACATAGTAGGCAAGCCTCTCATGGCTATGCTGGTGCAGAAAAACAAGCGTGCCAATGCCACCGTGACCGTCGTCCACACGGGGACTAAAAACATGGCCGAAATCACCAGGCAGGCAGATATCCTGGTTGCCGCAATGGGCTCTGCCGAAGTTATCAAACCGGACATGGTAAAGGAGGGGGTAGTTGTTATTGATGTCGGTGTAAACCAGGTGGGATGGAAACCCAGCAAGACGGACCCCAGCAAGCAGGTCCGCGACCTCAGAGGGGATGTAGAGTTCGAGACGGTTAAAGAGAAGGCCAGCGCTATTACCCCGGTGCCCGGAGGGGTTGGCCCAATGACTGTCACCATGCTTATGGTCAACACAGTAGTAGCGGCTGAGCGCAGGGCCGAGCGTATGAGAAAATAAGAAATTAATAAACTACAAAGGAGGTTACCGTGGCTTATGATGCGACAAAACTGAAAGATTGGCAGATTTCGGAAGCTGCCGAAGAAAACATGCCGACGCCTGATGAGTGGCGAGAAAGACTGAACTTGCAGAAGGATGAGATTATTCCTTACGGGAGACTATGCAGGCTCGATTTCATGAAAATTATCGAGCGCCTCAAGGGCAGGCCGGATGGCAAGTACATCGAGGTAACTGCTATAACTCCCACACCGCTAGGAGAAGGAAAAACAACTACCCTGATGGGCATTCTGGAAGGTATAGGCAAGAGGGGTAAGAATGTGGGCGGTTGTATACGACAGCCCTCAGGCGGCCCCACCATGAATATCAAGGGTACCGCTGCTGGGGGAGGCAATGCGCTGCTTATTCCCATGACCGAATTCTCTATGGGGCTTACCGGCGATATTAACGACATAATGAATGCCCACAATCTGGCCATGGTGGCGCTTACCTCTAGGATGCAGCACGAGCGCAACTACAACGACGAAGAACTGGCCAAGCGCAGCAGAATGCGCCGCCTGAACATTGACCCTACCAGGGTGGAGATGGGTTGGATCATGGACTTCTGCGCCCAGAGCCTCAGGAACATCGTAATAGGCCTCGGTGGTCGCATGGATGGCTACCCAATGCAGTCCAAGTTCGGTATTGCCGTGAGCTCAGAGCTTATGGCTATGTTATCTATTGTCACGGACCTGGCGGACCTGCGCAAAAGGATGGACGAGATTACCGTCGCTTTTGACAGGGATGGCAATCCTGTTACTACCGCCGATCTGGAGGTGGGAGGCGCTATGACTGCCTGGATGCGCAATACAATCAACCCCACAATGATGTGTACGGTGGAATACCAGCCTTGTATGGTGCATGCCGGTCCCTTTGCTAATATCGCCGTGGGACAATCCTCCATCATCGGTGACCGCATCGCGTTGAAGATGTTTGACTATCATGTTACTGAGAGCGGCTTTGCCGCAGACATCGGTTTCGAAAAGTTCTGGAATGTCAAGTGTCGCTATAGTGGTCTCAAGCCGCATGTGTCGGTACTTACAACCACCATCAGGGCACTGAAGATGCATGGTGGCGGCCCCAAGGTAGTGGCTGGTCTGCCCTTGCCCGAGTCCTACACTAAGGAAGACCTGGGACTTCTGGAGAAGGGCATTCCCAATATGCTGCACCACATCAACACCATCAGGACATCAGGCATCAATCCCGTGGTGTGCATCAACTCCTTCCACACTGACACTAAGGAAGAGATCGCCATGGTGCGCAAGGCAGCTGAGGCAGCCGGGGCACGCTGTGCGCTCAGCGAACACTGGCTCAAGGGTGGTGATGGTGCCCTGGAGCTTGCTGATGCAGTTATGGAAGCCTGCGAAGAGAAGAACGATTTCAAATTCCTTTACCCTATGGAAATGAAGCTGCGAGAGCGGGTGGACAAGATTGCCAAAGTGGTCTATGGAGCCGATGGAGTGTCATGGACCGCGGATGCTGAGGCCAAGGCCAAGATGCTCGAGGCCAATTCTAAGTATGATGAATATGCTACCATGATGGTAAAGACCCATCTGAGCCTGACACACGACCCAGCCATTAAGGGTACCCCTAAAGGATGGAGCTTGCCTATCCGCGATGTGTTGATTTATTCCGGGGCGAAATTCCTCTGCCCCTGCGCCGGGACAATCAGCCTGATGCCAGGAACCAGCTCCAATCCGGCCTTCAGAAGGGTAGATGTTGATACGAAGACTGGCAAAGTACAAGGGCTCTTTTAAAGGATGATAGACCGGTCTGGGAAGATAACCTCTGCTTTATGATATTCTCTCCCTCAGGGGAGAGAATAAGGGGGAGGGTACTGGTAAAAGTTAAAAGCGTTTCTTTGACGATTGATGGTAAGACAGTAGAAGCTGCCCAAGGTGAAAAGGTCCTGTGGGCAGCTCTGGATAATGGCATCTACATCCCCAACCTTTGCGCCATTCGGGAAAAGAGCGAGCCTTTTGCTTCTTGCCGTCTCTGCTTTGTGGAGGTTGAAGGTAAGGATACTCCGGCCACAGCCTGTACTACGCCTGTAGCAGAAGGAATGGTGGTCAATACCAAAGGGGCAAAGGCATTGAGGCTAGCCCGCACCGCTTTGGAATTGCTTCTAGCCAGTCTTCCTGTGGATTGCGCCCATTGTCTAAAAAGTGGTTCTTGCGAACTTCAGAGGATAGCCGAGCATCTCGGCGTGAAGCTCAAAACAAAAAGGTTCAGGAAAATCCTGCCTGAGCTACCCATAGATTCTAGCAGCCCCTTGTTCATTTATGACCCTAATAAGTGTGTGCTCTGCGGCAGATGCGTATGGGTATGCCAGGAAAAACTGGGCAAAGGAACCATTGGTTTTGCTTACCGTGGCTTCCGGAGGATGGTCACCACTTTTGGGGATGAGCCTATGGGTAGGTCCCGTTGTCAGGACTGTAGCAAGTGTGTTGCCGTTTGCCCTGTTGGTGCTCTGGTGTTTCGTAAGGTTATGTAAAGTTCTTCATCGTCGGAGCGGTGAGAACGCTCCACCCTGCCATTATAGCTCTTCCTTACTTTGGGTACACTGGCTAGACGAGCTCCTAAAGGGCGTTTATTAATCTATCCATCTCGCCCCAGTTTCTGCCCACCTTTATATCAATCTTCACAGGGACACGAAGCTCAACAGCCCGGGGCATAAGTTCAGTAACCAGGGATTTCATTTCCGCCATTTCCTCCTCGGGCACCTCGAAGAGCAATTCGTCGTGTATTTGTAACAACATCTTGCTCTTAAGGTTCCGCCTCTCCATTTCTCGATGGAGATTTATCATGGCAATTTTAATGATATCGGCAGAGCTGCCCTGCACCGGGGCATTTATAGCCATGCGCTCCGCAGCCTCCCTGACCATTCGGTTGAAAGAATTAATTTCGGGTAGGAACCGCCTCCTCCCCAACACTGTTTGCACATAGCCCAGCTTCCGAGCTCGTTCCTTCGTTGCCTCGAGATATTCCTTCACCCTAGGATATTTCTCGAAATACAGGGCGATAAATTGAGCGGCTTCCTCCCGACTGAGATTGGTAGCTTGCTCCAATCCGTAATCGCTCATGCCATAAACAACTCCGAAATTGACTGTTTTGGCATTCCGGCGCATCTCGGGGGTCACTTCACCGGCGGGGATGCCGAAGATATTGGAGGCGGTCAGGGCGTGGATATCTTCGTCGTGGGCAAAGGCGGCAATGAGACCGGGGTCTTGAGAGAGGTGAGCCAGGGCTCTCAGGTCAATCTGGGAATAATCGGCGCTTAGAAGGTATGCCCCGGGCGGAGCTATAATAGCTCTCCTTATCTTATTCCCCATCTCGCCCCTTACAGGTATATTCTGGAGGTTGGGGTTGCTGGAGGAGAGCCGGCCGGTAGCTGTGCCCGTCTGGTTAAAATTGGTATGCACCCTCCCCGTCTTGGGGTTAATAAGCGCGGGCAGGGCATCAACATAGGTTGACTTCAGCTTACTAAGCTGGCGGTATTCCAGTATGAATTCAATTACGGGATGAACGCCTCTTAATGCTTCCATGACCGAGGCTTCCGTGGAATAGCCGCTCTTCGTTTTGCGGGACTGGGGTAGCCGGAGGTCCTCAAAAAGCACCCTGCCTAATTGCTGGGGCGAGTTGATATTAAATTGATGCCCGACACTGCCGTAGATTTCCTTCTCCAGCTTCAGCAGTTGCTGACCTAGTTCCAGAGACATCTCACGGAGCAGGTCGGTATCCAAAAGAATGCCATCTCTCTCCATAGCCACCAAAACTGGAATCAAAGCCATCTCCACTTCGGTGAAGAGCTGCCACAGTCCCTGCTTTCGTAGCTCAGTTTCCAAACTCTCTTTTAAACTCCAAACGATGTCCACGTTAGCGCAGGCATAGTCGGTAATTTGGTTTACCTCTAGCAGGGATAGGGAGCTTTGTTTCTTTCCTGCGCCACTTAATCCAGCGGGGGTTGACATTTCAATGCCCAGTTTATTAAAGGCCAGCGCTTTAAGCCCCAGGCTTTTTTCGCCAAGGAGATAAGCAGCGAGCATGAGGTCGAAATTCAGATTCCTGACTTCCACCCCACAACCAGCCAACACCGCCATAACATGTTTGCCGTTATAGGCAATTTTGCCTATGCTGGCATTTTCTAAAATTGTTTTGAGCCTGGCTGTGACTTGGGTTAGCGGCAATTGCTGCGGCTGATTTAGACCAATGTGTCCCAAAGGTATATAAAACGCCTTCCCCCGGGCTGGTGATATTGCTATGCCTACCAAATCCGCCATCGCAGCCTTTTCGCCCGTAGTTTCAATCTCGATGGCGAGGCCTTGTGCCGCTTCCAGTTCGCCTATAAGCTGTTCCAAAGCCGTCTCAGTGTTCACCATGTGGCACTTGACTGCCGAGGGTTGAGAGTTCTCGGCCTTCATTTGGGGCAGCCTGGGAAGCAAATTGATGAACTCAAGCTCCTGGAAAAGCCTTGCCACCTCGTTCCGGTCATAGTGGCTTACCTGGCAGGTTTTCAAGTCCAGCTTGATGGGAACATCTTTGACTATAGTGGACAGCTCTTTACTCTGGAAGGACTGAGTGCGGTATTCGCGTAGCGTGTTCCGCAACTTGCTCGGCGTTATACCTTCAATATGGTCATAGATTCCCTGGAGGCTGCCATACTGCTGAAGTAATTTAGCGGCTGTTTTCTCACCAACACCTGGCAGGCCAGGTATATTGTCCGAAACATCGCCAGCCAGTGCTTTAAGGTCAGCGAGTTGTTCTGGTTTGATGCCATATCTTTGCTCTACTGCCTCTTCATCGTAAAGGATGGTATCTGTGAAGGTTCGCCTCGGAGCAAGGGCTTTCACTCGAGGCAAAACAACTTGCAGCATATCATTGTCCCCGGTAACAATGATAGTTTCAACGCCCTGCTCATCAGCCTGCTTGCTTAAGGTGCCCAGGACATCGTCGGCCTCGAAGCCATCAATTTCAAAAACGGGAATATGGAAAGCTTCCACTAACTGGTGAACCTTTTTTATCTGGCTTTTCAACTCCTCCGGCGTGGCCGGGCGCTGCGCTTTGTATCCCTCGAACATTTCATGCCTGAAGGTCGGGGCAGGACGGTCAAAGGCGACAGCCCAATGAGTGGGCTTGAAATCAGCAAATACTTTGAGCAAGGTACTGGCAAAGCCATAGACGGCATTTACCAGTTCCCCGGTTTTGGGTTGGGTTAGCGGGGGCAGGGCATGAAAGGCACGGTGCACCAAGGCATTGCCGTCAAAAAGCAGTAAAAGTGGTTTCTCTCCCTTTGCCACAGCCTTATTATACTATGGCTCCGCCCTACATTGCCTGCTGATCACTTCCTCCTCGATTTCGGCAATCCTAACCATCTTGGCGTCTTATCAATATACTCACGATAGGCCTCGCCGTACTGGTCGATAAGGAAACGTTCTTCTGTAGGGATAACAATATGGAAGAAGACAATCCATAAAACAGCGCATAGCAGAAGAATCCAGGAAGCACAGGCTATGCCTATGCCAACGTACATCAAGGCGGCGCTTAAGTATATGGGGTGCCTTGAAATCCGGTAGAATCCTTTGGTAACCGGCTTATCAACCGGGCTGGTGGCAAAGCTGATGTTAATCATTATTGTCATAACTATGGACAGTGCAAAAATGGGCAGACCTGCGTATAACCATGCCGTGCCTATTTTTAGCGGCAGGAAGATAGAGTAGATAGCGGCAGCCGGCATAATGACGGCATGGGTGGAATAAGCCAGGACCTTCTCAGTCCCACTGAATGGTGCAAACTTGGTTGCCCTTTTCGCTTTTTCTTTGGCTTCTTGGCTCATAAAGAAATTGGGAATGATCATTGATAAAAACATCAATACCCAGAGTATCCAGGCATTCCATATACCTATTTCAAAAGCTGGTATAAGCGACATGATTTTGCCTCCTAAAATTGATTACCAACTTCCCTTTCTCATTTCCCCATGGCCATTATAGCTCTGCCTAACTCCCACTCAGGCTCCTTCTTCCCCGGAAACTGCACAATCTCTATTATGGTTAATCCCAAGCCTTCAAGCAAGGCTCTCCACTCGTTAATAGTAAGCACTCTGGATTTCGTTTCCGCTTGGTATTTGCTGAACCTGAATGCGAACCGGAGAAAAGGGGTCATGACCTTTCCCAATGCGCTCCTCCATTTTTCAGGCGCATATATGTCGGCAATGACAATCTTGCCTTCCGGCTTCAAAACCCTGATAAATTCACTTAAAGCCTTATTTATATTCATGTGACGAATGGCAAAGGTGCAGGTTACTAAATCATAAGCCGAGTCTTCACCTGGGATGCTTTCGGCTGGGGCTTTCTTAATCATTATGACATCCTCAAGCTGTTCCTTTTTGATGTTGGCTTTGGCGCTGGTTGCCATTGCCTCTATCGGCTCAATTCCCGCTATCTTGCAGTTTCCAGAAAGTGCCTTGGCCAGAGCGATGGCGGTGAGCCCTGTCCCACTGCCGACATCCAATATATTCATGCCATCTTTTAATCCGCAGCATTTTACAAAGCGGTCCATAAACTCCTCATAGCTATATCCTGCCCGGGCAAAGATAGCCACTTTTTCCTTATCATAAGTGGCTGCCCAGGAGGTGTATTGCTCTTTTACTTTGCCACTGATTTGGGTATTCCTATCCACCTTGGAGTCCGGTTTATGTATTCACGATAGGCGTCGCCGTATTTATCAAGGCAGTAGCGTTCTTCGGCCTCTACGAATAAAGGCGGCATAATTATATCTACAACGGAAAGTAATAGGAAAATCCATGAGGCTGAAGCTATGCCCGCTCCTAATAACATTAGAAACATAGTGAGGTACATGGGATGCCTTGAATAGCGATACATTCCCCTGGTAACGGGCTTGTCAAGTGGTGTTGTCACAAAATTCGCAGCCAACATTGCATACGGAATGAATCCTATCAGAAAAACAGAAAGGCCAACGTAGAACCATACCGTACCTAATTTTAACGGTACGAAAATAGAGTATATGATAAGTATAAAAAAGATTAGTTGGGTAGTAGAAAAAGCATTTTTCTGCATCTTGCTAAAATAAGCAGTAAAAGCGGTTTTCCCCTTTCGGCCTCTAGAGACTAAAGGCATAAAAAGAAAAATAACAGGTATTAGACTGCAAACCATGAAAATCCAGGCATTCCATAAACCTATGTCAAAAGCTGGTATAAGCGACATAATTCACATCCTCTAATTTGCTTGCCCCGCTTTAACTTTTTAGCCATTTACTACTCAGGGCGAAAATTGGCTTTAACGAGAGGGCAGAGCAACTCCCCCGAATTCCTAATCAATCCCCCGACCGTTGGACATAGCATTTATTGATTAGATTGCATCCACGATAACCTTCCTGGCTACTTAAACACATCTTGTCAGGGTTCCCTTTAGCAAAGGCCGTGCAGCCCCAGCATTGTAGGTGAGCAAATCTATACCACTTACCACGATTCTCCTGACGGATTTCAGCACATAGTTGCAGAGCTGTCTCTCTAGGTATAGCATCCATATAATAACCTCCCGTATTTAGGTTATTCTTGACTTGTGCAGTTGTCAATACCCCTCTGCCCTCGTTGACAATCTCGCCATTCAGGGATAATAATTACACGAATCCTCCGAGTACCATCTGATGTCTAAAAAGCTAACGGTAATCCCTGAGCAGTGTTCCGGTTGCAGGATCTGTGAACTTGTATGTGCAATCAAACATTTCGGAGTGAACAACCCCAAGAAGGCAGCGATAAGAGTTTTGACCACATACCCTCAACCGGTCGTGAGAATGCCGATTGTGTGCAGTCAATGTAAGGTGCCCGCATGTGCGCAAATATGCCCCACTGATAGCTTGCGATGGCTTGATGGCGTTGTGCAACTGGACAAGGAGAATTGCACTTCCTGTTACAAATGCGTGGAAGCCTGTCCTTTTGGAGCGATGTATATACATCCAGATTATGACCTGCCCATCAAGTGTGATATGTGTGGAGGAGACCCGGAGTGTGTCAAGAAATGTCCCAAGGGAGCACTCATGCTCATACCGGAGGCTGCCCTGGGCGAATCCAGGCGTCTCAACAACGTCCTGAGCTACACTCAGATGAAGGAAATTGAGTTTTATGAGAAGGGCGAAAAGAAGGTCATCCGCTATGCCGAGGTAGGAAAAGAAGAGCTATGAGCATAAAGAGCGGATATTTTAAGCAACACCTCCACATAGACCTTACGAAAGGCACTGCTGAGCGCCGAACCACTGCTGACGCCTTCATCGAAAAGTATGTCGGGGGACGTGGCTTTGGTGCGAAGTTGGTCTGGGACAATCTAAAGAAGCATGATTTCAAGATAGACCCCCTCGGCCCTGAGAATCTTCTGGTTGTCGCGCCGGGACCTCTGACCGGGGTTTACCTGCCCTCATCGGGAAAGAACTCCTTTGTCGCCATCTCGCCAGCTACTGGGCTCTACGGTGATTCCTCCATGGGTGGTGGCTTCGGTGTCGAGCTCCGACAAACGGGAACTGATATTCTCTCCGTTACCGGCAAGGCGCCGGAACTATCTGTTCTTTTCATCGACAATGGTGAAACGACAATCCTTCCCATGCCCGA
>Ga0315533_1000924_pt1 | contig 23773 bp, 18 predicted proteins | sample SalMarSW160130MG_FD_203081 | JGI IMG/M metagenome (GOLD analysis project Ga0315533, IMG submission 203081) | Salt marsh sediment microbial communities from the Plum Island Ecosystem LTER, Massachusetts, United States - Salt Marsh Sediment SW1601-30 ... | reverse complement strand
ATTGCCATAGCACATTTAGCTTGGCAAGGCCCGCTTGTTCCGACACGACAGATTATACCTGCAGGAGCATTAACGCTACCATTTGCAGCAAGTAGCCCCTATCCAGCTGATAACGCCATAGCAATCAGACAGACACCTACTCTTCGGTGGACCGCAGGTGATGGTGCTGTACAGCATGATGTGTACTTCGGCACCGATGAGACGGCTGTGGATAATGCCGATACAACAACTGCTGATATCTATCGCGGCCGGCAGGAGCTGGCAAATACCGAATATATCCCCGCTGAAGCTCCTCTTCCGTGGGGCCAGACTTGCTACTGGCGAATTGATGAGGTCGAGGCTGATGGGACTGTACGTAAAGGCAGCGTCTGGAGCTTTACGGTAGTCGACTATGTCATAGTTGATGACTTTGAAGACTATGATGACATCGATAATAAGATATACAATACATGGGGAGATTACTTTGTGAATAACACCGGCATGACTGTGGGGCATCTTGACCCTCCATTCGCTGAACGTAGTATTGTGCACAATGGCTCTCAATCCATGTATATGCGTTACGACAATGATGGTACCGTGAACGAGGGTACCAACTACGAACAAAGTGGGACATTGCTTTATTCTGAGGCCGAACGCCAGTGGATCCCTGAGGGAGATTGGACCGCAAACGGTGTCCAGTCCTTAGCGCTGTGGTTCAGAGGCATACCGGCATCTGTGGGCAGCTTTACAGAAGGGCCGCCGATTACGATGACCGCTGGTGGTGCTGATATATGGGGTACGGCTGACCAGTTCCACTTTGCCTATAAACAACTCTCTGGTGGCGGTAGTATAACAGCGAAAGTGGTCAGCGTCAGTAACACCGACCCCTGGGCAAAGGCGGGAGTGATGATTCGCGAGTCGTTGGCTGCAAACTCATCGCACGCCACGATAATTGTCTCGCCCGAAAATGGAGTTTCTTTTCAGCGCCGCCTAATTGCTAACAATGACAGCGAGTCAGATACAATAGCTGACATCACCGCTCCACAATGGGTGAGATTGACTCGTAACGGCAACAACTTTACAGCCGAGTATTCAGCTAATGGGACAACTGACTGGCAGGTACTGGGTGTACCGATAACGATACCTATGCTTGCGGATGTCTATATAGGCTTATGCCTGACAAGCCATAACGTCGATGCAACGTGCACAGCCGAATTTTCTGATGTTACCACCACCGGCACAGGCGAGTGGCAGTCTCAGGATATTGGCATACAAAGTAATGAGGCTGAGCAGCTTTACATAGTATTACAGGATAGCGCGGGCAATAGTGCGGTTGTCCAACATCCAGACTCGGCTGCGACGACATTTAGCGACTGGACGCAGTGGGATATTCCACTTACAGATTTTACCGGAGTAAATCCGCAGGCGATTAAGAAGATGACAATTGGTGTCGGCGACCAAGTCAATCCGCAGGCCGGCAGTGCAGGAACGCTGTACATTGATGATATTGGACTGCTTTTTCCGCCGCAGCAATAAATCGTGGGATACAACCTGAATACATTGCTCTGACTGACTAATTCGGGGCCTATAATAAATCAATCGTTATAGGCCCCATTTGTTTAGCGGCTCGTGCTTCGTAGATACATAAAGTAGCATTGGATACCCATTTTGTACAGTAATGGGTGGACATGATATGTATCGTGTATAGCAGAGTTAAGGAAAGTAGTAAAAAAATGTGAGAAGTCAGCGGCGCCACTCGGGTTTGCGGACCATCAGGGGCGGCATTTGTTGAGGCCTGGGCTTTCGGTTGCCTATACTCAAGCAGCTTCGGTTACTCGGATACCAGCGAATAGTAAATATCTGGGGTCTACAGGTTAATCTGTCCTTTTTAAATTTGCCGAACATCGCTGTATCTTTTCCCGGGAATAACACGAAAGAACTTGTACCTCCTCCTATCGGCTGAATTACACAGCGACTTTTGAGAAATGTTTGAAAGCGGCTTCTGCCGTGAGGCATCTTGACGATTGCAGCTTAAGAACCGACAAGTTCATCCTTCGTAGTCCTAAGGACTCCTTACGGAGTACTACGGAGAATGGACTTCGCAGTCCCTTAGGGAAGTAGGCACTACGGAGAACGGACATAGAAATAATGCCGCTTAAATATTCACCGGTATCTGATGTTCTGCCAGATACTCTTTCATTTCTCTGATAGTGTACTTGCCAAAGTGTGCTATTGATGCTACAAGGACGGCATCGGCATGACCATCCACAATAGCCTGGTAGAGATGCTCGAGTGTTCCAGCTCCTCCAGAGGCTATAACTGGTATTGTCACTGCATCAGCTATAGCTCTTGTCATCGGAATATCATAACCAGCCAGAGTACCATCGGTGTCCTTGCTTGTCGGCAGGATTTGGCCGCATCCCAGGCCTTCGACTCTTTTCGCCCATTCGACAGCGTCGATCCCTGTGCCGATGGTGCCGCTTGCGACCATAACTTCAAAACCGGATGGTAGCTTTGAATTGCCGGCTGTATCTATTGCAACCGTGATTTTATCGCTGCCGAATTCTTCAGCAGCTTCTTTAACAAGGTCTGGTTTCCGCACAGCAGCGGTGTTAATCGATACTTTTGCCGCGCCCATATCCAGCAATTCCTTAATCGCCTGACAGCTACCGATCCCGCCCCCTACGGTCAATGGCACAGACGTCCTCTTGACGGTTCTTTTAACTACATCAAGCAGAGTTTTTCTCTTTTCGAGTGTGGCAGTTATATCAAGAAAAACAAGCTCATCCGCACCGGCGTTGCTGTAAGCAGCGGCGTTTTCCGCCGGGTCGCCTACATCTTTCAGCTCGATAAATTTGACGCCTTTAACCAAACGACCATTTTTTACGTCCAAACATGGGATGATTCTTCTGTAATCCATTAGTTCTTTCTCCAAAAAAAGGGTTATAAACCCCCAAATAAATTTGGGGGCTAAACGGTTAGCCCCGTGATTTATCACGGGGTCTTACCCCTGTCGGTCTCATATTTGTTTAAGAAATATACCAAACCACGGAATATTGGTCGAGTAAATGTTCTAAAAAAGCTGCGTGAACGAAAACCGTTGAAAATCATATTATGTGTAAAAGGAATTGACTAATTACGTTGGTGCTGTTAGCCTTTCAGGCCATCAGAACTTAAATTTATTAACGTTGTTGAAAGGATAAATCATGGCAAAAGCAACAATGCCCCATATAGGACATGATAAGCATTTATGCTACCTGAACAATTTAGGCTATCAGATAAGCAATCCTAAAGAGTTCAAGTCTCTGGTCAGTAACGGCAAGTTTTTCTGCAAAGTCTGCGGCCGCGTAGCAGCCAGCGAAAAGAACCTTTGCAAACCTGTAAAGCTGTAAGCGACAGGCAGAGCGATTTGGGGTTGCGCGGCTCGTGTCGGTTGCGTTAAGCGTAAATCGTCTTTAAGACGTAACCGTAAAACGATAGACGAAACGAGCAGCGCAACCGATTGACGAAATTCGTAACCTGATCCGGCAATACTGCTGGACTGCTTGGCAACCTATTATAGGGAATGTTATGAAATTGGTATTAGTAAGACACGGTCAGAGCACGTGGAACCTGGAGAATAAATTTACCGGCTGGACCGATGTGGACCTCTCAGAGCAGGGCATTGCCGAGGCTCATGAGGCAGCCGATGCGCTCATAAAACAAGGCTATACTTTCGATGTGGCCTTTACCTCCGTGCTAAAGCGTGCCATCAGGACGTTGTGGATAATACTCGATGACATGGACCTTATGTGGATTCCGGTCTACCGCTCGTGGCGGCTTAATGAGCGCCATTACGGTGCCCTGCAGGGACTCAATAAACCGGAAACCAAAGCTAAGTACGGTGAAGAGCAGGTTCAACTGTGGCGTCGCGGCTATGACACACCGCCGCCGGCCCTTTCAGAAACGGACAGCCGACATCCGCGTTACGACCCGCGCTATGCAGATGTGCCGGCTGAAGAGCTGCCTGCTACCGAGTCACTGAAAATAACCCTTGAGCGGGTTTTGCCATACTGGCATGAGCAGATTGTGCCGCTGTTAAAACAGGGCAAAAAAGTTTTGATATCGGCTCATGGCAATAGCATGAGAGCGCTGGTCAAACATTTGGACTCTGTATCCGATGAGCAGATTACCGGCTTGAACATTCCGACAGGAATTCCCCTTGTCTATGAGTTGGATGAGCAGCTTAGGGCAAAGACACATTACTACTTGGCGGACGAGGAAAAAGTCAAAAAGGCAACCGCCGCGGTAGCCTCACAATTAAGCGGTAAGTAGGGCGCGAAATATCGCACCGCAATCCTTCGACTTGGTTCGACTCTTTCGACTACGCTCAAGACAGGTTCGCTCACCACAGGTTGCTCAGGCCTGTCCCGAGCAAGGCCGAGGGGACAGGTTTATTGCGAGGTTTTTAATTTTAGGTTAGCCCCCAGATTCATCTGGGGGTCTTCTTTTACATTACCGCAATTTAATTTAGCATGTAGGGTGCGATATCTCGCACCATTTTAATTATACCTGTGGCAGAGCTATCGATTCATTTTCCTGCAGCACCTGCAGTTCATCATGGCGAGTATTGGGTGGCGATGGTGGTTTAATATGTCACTGTAGAGTTAGACCATCCCCAAGCTACGCCCTTCGACTTGGTTCGACTCTTTCGACCCTTCGATTCCACTCAGGACGGGCTACGCTCAAGACAGGTTCGCTCACCACAGGCTGCTCAGGGCAGGCTTGTTGCTGTCACGCGCTCGCCGTCATTGCGAGGAGGCCCCCGTTTTTACTTTCGCAATCACCGGGATGGCTTACGCCAGAAAGCATGGGGGACGCCGCGGCAATCTCCCTTTCTGTCATTCCGCACCCATTCGGTGAAACTCAGGGCAGGCTTGATGCGGAATCCATACGAAATACAAATGATGAATCTATTCCTTTATGCCCTTGTACCTTCCTTTTTTTCTCGAAGATTTCGATGATTTTTTTGATTTCCTGGCGTAAGCCATCTGACGGAATTCATTCTCTGGCGGACTGGCGATTTTGACAGTGGGGCAAGCACCGCATAAGTATATGCGTATATACTTATGGACTTTTGTGGCGTAGGCCATCCTGGCGATTTGTCAGCTTTTTGTGTTGTGCAAATTATTGTGCTGAGCAGTTTTCTTGATGAATCCACCACCCAGAAATAGGCGGGCCTACGCGGCAATCTCAAAATGTTTCGCACTGATTAAAACGAAAAAAAAGGCCACAGAGTACACAGAGAGTTAACCATTTATTTTGAAAAATTTATGAAATATACAGGTTAGCCCCCAGATTCATCTGGGAGTCTTCTTTTACATTACCGCAATTTAATTTAGCATGTAGGGTGCGATATTTCGCACCATTTTAATTATATCGATTTATTCTCCCACGGTACGAAAAATAATGATTAAAAATTTATCCGCCTTCGGCGGACAAACAACGAATGATAACGCTTGGGTTAATAGGCTGACAATGATCGCAAGCGTTTTGTCAGTCCTTGTTCAGTCCGTGATTAGACAAGGCCTTATTTCCTCGGAGGAAGCGAGGACTGTAATTCTTGAATCCAGCGTGATTTTTCTTGAGGATCTGGAATAACTATAGATACAATTTCATTGAGTTCTTTCAAGATTTGCTCAGTGGCTTTTCGAACTCGCTCTGTTCCGAACTCATTTTTCGTTTCAATTTGTAGCCAAGTTATTTTTATCAGCAATAGCGCAAGATCAGATGAAGCTTTGTTTAATATCTCGATACGGTCTTTTGTTTTATCTGCTTTAGAGGCAATATCTTGTAATGACTGTTCTTGATGGCTTATCTTCTTAATAAGTGATTCTACGGCCTTTTTCTGAGCATCGATTTTTTCTCTAGTATCATTGAGATTGGCTATAAACATTGCGATGGATTGTTTATGATTTGATACCTCTTGCTCAATTTCCTCAAGTGCATCAACCTTAATATCGTGAACTTTTCGCTCATATGTTTCAAGTTCAAGGTCTCGCCATTTCATCTTTTTTATTATGTCATAGTTGGCTATCACAAAACCGCCAATTAATGCAAAAATTAATAACACTACCGAGATTTTTGAGTCAATTCGCTTTGTCACGATCAAATGCAAGGTGAAAATAGTCACGCAAATACCAAAAAGGAGGGCAATAGTCTGTTTCATTTAGCAATTCCTAAACCAAAAATTTCTAAGTGGTCTAACATAATAATACCTGTGGCAGAGCTATACAACACGATTCAGCCCGTGAGATAGGCAAAGCTGGCCACCGTGACATAAGAAAAGCAATATCTCATGTGGTAAACATCTCACGGGTACCTATGGCACAGGTTAAACTAATTTTATGCTGCCATTATGCTAATATCAACCCCGTTGCAAAGCAAGGCCCGTTCTATATCACCGAACGAGTCAATGCAATCGTTGTGCTTTACTATGTCGGGATAGTTACAGACCCTTTGCAATACCGTCACCATAGTCCTTATCGGCTCTACGGAAGTGTTCTACCATTTTCTTCTGGATATCCTTCGGGGCTTTACTGAGTGAGCGTACAATATTCTGAATCAGTCTTTGCTGTTCGTCAGTAGGCAGCAAACGATAAAGGTTGCCCGGTTGGATGTAATCATCATCCACTCCCCGTTTTTGCTCATACCAATCAGCGTCACCGCGGATTTTCAGGGGAGGCTCTTTATAGGCAGGGTCTGCTTTAGGGCCACCGAAGCTGTTAGGTTCGTAATTCGGTGAAGAACCGCTGTTATCGTCGAACCTCATTTTGCCGTCGCGTTGATAATTATTTACTTTTGTCGCATGTGGACAGTTGATTGGCAGGCGCTCAAAGTTAACGCCTATGCGATACCGTTGAGCATCCGCATAAGAGAAGATGCGAGCCTGGAGCATTTTACAAGGTGAGAAGGATATGCCGGGAGGAACATTTGCCGGAGAGAAAGCAGACTGCTCAACTTCTGCAAAGTAGTTCTCAGGATTTTTGTTCATCTCAAGCACACCGACCTCAATAAGTGGATAGTCTGCATGAGGCCATACTTTAGTCAGGTCGAAAGGATTCCAACGATAATTCTCCGCTTCCTTCTCTGGCATAACCTGAATGGAAAAAGTCCATTTCGGGTATTTTCCTTTCTCTATCACTTCAAACAGTTGCTTTGCATGATAGTCCGGGTCCTCTCCTGCAAGCTTATCGGCCTCTTCCTGATATAAGCATTGGATTCCTTGCTGCGTCTTGAAATGGAACTTAACCCAGAAGCGCTCGTTGTTGGCGTTAATGAAACTATACGTGTGACTGCCGTAGCCATTCATGTAAGGGATGCCTTTAGGAATTCCACGGTCAGAAAACAGAATGGTTACCTGATGCAGTGATTCGGGAACCTGCGACCAGAAATCCCACTGCATTGTGTCATTCTTGGCATTTGTCTTGGGGTCTCGTTTCTGCGTATGAATGAAATCAGGGAATTTGATGGCGTCGCGGATGAAGAAGGTCGGCGTGTTGTTCCCTACCATATCCCAGTTGCCTTCTTCAGTATAGAACTTGAGCGCAAAGCCTCTGACGTCGCGAACCGTGTCCGCGGATCCTTTCTCCCCTGCAACAGTGGAAAACCGGCCGAAGACTTCCGTTTTCTTGCCAATCTTTGAGAATATCTTGGCCTTGGTGTACTTTGCGATGTCCTGCGTAACGGTGAATACACCATGTGCGCCGGCAGCCTTTGCATGAACAACACGCTCGGGAATACGTTCCCTGTTAAAGTGGGACAGTTTCTCAAGCAGATGATGATCCTGTAGTAATGTTGGACCTCGTTCTCCTGCCGTGAGAGATGTTTGATTGTCGGATACTGGAATACCAGCTGCGGTGGTTAGTTTTTTTTCAGCCATTGTTCTTCTCCTTATTTTCTTTATTTACGAGCATAACAATGATTATACAGTTGGTATAGGAAGTTGCCATTGCTTCTTCAATAGTCGCCTTTTAATAAAATGAGTATTAAGAAGATAACTTACCCCAGCTTACATCCTTCGCCCTAAGGTGTTTCGGAGGACAGGTCGCTTGCGCTACGATATGACAAGTTATCATTAGCAATTTAGTCTGCCGGAAATAAAATGTCCACCCCAGCGAGATGATTTACCTGTCTAACCGGGGGTTGGCCCTGTGGTTTTGTCTTTCGATAATTCATGACAGCCACCGGTTTCTACCTTTCGGCTTCAGCCTGCCCGCCGTCTCTTTCGCTAAGGCGGGCCTGCTTTTTCTTCTTCGCACCTTGGGCCTTTTTCTTCTTTTCGGTCGTACTGCTGGTCATGAACGGGGACTGAAATTGCAAGCTTAGTTGTTATACTTTTATGTCACCGTTATAGATCGTTGCAGTCCTCTACCTCCCACTGTAGTCTTGGATAATCACCTTCGCAAATTATCCAGACGTGGTCGAAGTCCCAGCCGGCGCTGCGAAACGCGTCTTCGTTCCGCATCTGCTCCGTGGTGAGGCCTGTTCCGAGCTCCAGCGGGTCCGAGCCGGTGCTGACAGCTATTCCCGACAACTCTGCGTCCCAGAAGCAGGCGACTGTCAGGGGTACCCAGTACGGCGTAAATATATCTCCAAACAGCCCACCAACGAGTGGATCTGTGCCTTCGGTTTCCAGGGCAAAGAGCTCGCAGGCAGCGTAGCAATTCATAACTTGATTGTGATGGGACTCTCCCACCAGGCCTCCCACGATGGAACCGGTGACTGAACCTTGGGCGTAGCAGTCCGCGATCGACAGGCCATTACTCCAATGGGCGCTGCCAGCCAATCCGCCGGCGGTTTGCTCAGCGATCACTTCACAATTTGCCGAAGACCGCCAGATCATCATTCCGGAACTACCAATTAGCCCACCCACATAGCTGCTGCCGGTGACCGTGCCGGTGGCGCGGCATTCATGAATTGGCCCATCGTGGCCTCTACCGACGAGCCCTCCGACGTTCCGCTGGCCGCTGACCTCGGCCTGGACCTCACAGCGCATCAGAGAGCCGCCCATGACGCCGACCATTCCACCGACATTATCCTCGCCGGTGACCTGCACCTGAGCAACACAATCCACAAGGCTTCCATCCCAATTGTCACCGACCAGTCCGCCGATATTTTCTACGCCTGAGACCTGCCCCATCACGCTGCAGCGGAGAATCATCCCGCAAAGATTAAACGACGCGATCGCCCCGCAGGGCGTTCCACTGACGACCACGTCGGTGAGGCGCAGGTCCTTAACCAGGCCTGTAAGAATGCCGAACAACCCGGCGTCGTATCCATACTTTCCCTCGATGTGCAGATTGGCAATCGTATGTCCCTGGCCGTCAAGGACCCCATCGAATGAGGGGCCCACGTGCCCACCAACACGATTGGATTCATCCTGCGCGATCAGCGCATCCTTGAATACGCGGCCGCCGGGCAGGTTGGGATCGAGGTCGATATCCGCCACCAGGACAAAGCTCTTGTCTAAGAGATTGGGATCCGAGCCAATGGCGATCAACTGATCGGCCGTGGCAACCTGGTAAGGATCGTTCGGCTCGCCCGTGCCTCCAGCAAATTCTACAGATAAAGCTGAAGATTGTAACATTAAACACACCATTAATATTATCCCGCGTTTCATAGTTACCTCCTTTTAGAAAAATATAAAATGATTATAAAAGATTTTTATGGTTCGTAAGCTAAAGTATTGGGTCTCTGTGCATAGTTTAGCCTGTCCAAAAATCAAAATCCTTCTGCTCCATAAGAACCAGAGCCGTGTTTTTGTTTAACACGCAGGAGTTTCTTCAATACAGACGACCTAATCCTGGACCACGAAACCGAGGTGTACTCTCGCTTGTTGTTATGTAATTTACACTGCCGGAGGGGAATTTTCAAGTGAAAAATAGAATTAGGGAATTAATTGATTAGAGAATTGGAAGATTGATAATTAGCTGTTAGCGAGATTGCCACGCGGAGTTTACCCGCCTTCGCAAAAAGCCACGGGTGTAAGCACGTGGATGCCCGTCCTCCGCAGTAGCAGAAATACTGCTACGGAGGATGGAAATGCGAAAAGGGTAACCCTACGTAGCCTTGTCGAAGGAGGGTATGCCTGCCTGCGCGTCCCGCCTGCCCAAAGTGTTACGGCGGGCAGGAGCCGTCCATTCTCCGTAGCACTGCGAAGGATGAACTTCGGCGAAGGCAGGCTTCGGCGGGTTTTGCCGAAATATGTGAAGATGCCACGGCTGTAAAGCCGTGGAGCTTCACTCCTTCGACTTGGTTCGACTCCTTCGACTACGCTCAAGACAGGTTCGCTCACCACAGGTTGCTCTCGTCTCGGCGAAGTGCCAAGCCGTAGTCGGACAGGACAGGCCTTGAAACAAGTGAAGGGCTCAGAACGGCGCCTGGAAATCCGGATTTGTTCAAATAAGGATTCCTCAGATAACAAGAATACCTAAGTATCTTAGGTATTATGACTCACGCATTTAATGTCGAGCATCCAGGATTGGCATTCGAGTATCCAGCCTGCTACAAGCAAATCCGCCCGTGACTGACTTTGCTCCAGCATCGAGCGTCAAGCATCCAGCATCCAGCATCTTACACCAAATACAGATTCATCAATCAGCATTAATACCTAAGTATCTTAGGTATTATGTCTCATACATCCAATATCGAGAATCCAACGTTAAGTGTCCAGCTTCCTTATCTAACCTGTCGCCAGCTCACCGGCTGTTTGTCGACCTCGATTAGCTCAACTCGATTGATTAGCCATCTTTTGTCAGGCTGTTTTTGCAGATGGAGTTTTACTTCTATCAGGAAGAGTGCTTTGTAGCTCTGAGCTATGAAACCGGCCTCGTTAAATCTTGTCCATAACGTCAAATCGGCAGTTGCTTGCGGCGGTGTGATTTCTATTAGCAAGCCGGCCTTTTTGTTTTTCTCCACCGGAGAGCGCGACAGCTCCTCTCGGCAGTGAGCCATTAGACGTGCTTTGGTATCGTGATAAGAGTCGTTGTAGTTGTCGGCAATGATTCTGTCGATGGTGTCGCAATTTTCCTGCTCGACGGCTTTGATGCCGGTTTGAACGACGGCTCTAACTTTCTCCAAATCGGTTTTAACAAGGAAATCCAGCCCAAAAGCAGCGAAAACAAGAAAAACCGGCAGCAGCCATTGCCACCAATGTCGTTTTTCCGGGAAGATACTACGGAAGGTAAAAAGCCCGAATAAAACAAGAACAGCTAAAGCTGTCAGTGTCCACGGCTGTTCGAAAAAGTTAAACATCCTTGCTTTTCTGGCTACGGCTTGGCGCTTCGCCAAGACGAGTCGCCCAGTTTACCCCGTAAGATAAAGCGCTGGGGGCCAGTAAAAAGACTTACGGCTCGTTATCTCACGGGGTGAATTTTAGCCTATTGAGAAGCAGGTCTTAACGCATATCTTCTCTGCATGAATTTGAGGTCTGAACTGTCAGGATGAGTTGGATTCCAGCTGCCTTCAGCATAAACGTCAGCCATTTCGATTGTGCGTTCATCCAGCCACCTGTGCATTTCTGCGCGACCATCAGCCCAGCCGAGGGTGCTTCGTGTGCCGTGCCAGACTGTCAACGGGTCGCACCAACTATCTCCCGTAGGATATATAATCCAGGAGCCCATGTTCCACTGCCTGGGGTCGGCTTCCTCCACGAATACATATTTAGTGGCGGGATTTCTTATTTCAGTGTATTTTATGATACCCCTTTCGGTATAGCTATAGCGCTCTTCCCCATTCATTCCGCCGGCAATGGAAAAGCTGCGGAAGGTCGCTCTATCCGGGTCCCTTTTTCTGTCATCCGCTGGGCAGCGATATACATCGACATCCTTGGCATAAGGATACAATCCCCCTCGCTCTATGCCTCTCAGCTCGTCCTCAAGAGTGGGCTGTTCGCCCGTGTAGCTGCCTAAGGGGCCCTGCGGTGGCTCTACCCAGAACGTATCAGGTAATTCATTGAATTGTGCGCTCCGGGGCACATTGCCGCTGACTAACATGTTATCATTATCATCCTGGTACATGAACCACGCCATTGCCAGAGTCCTTACATTGCTAACGCAGTGGACACGACGGCCCTGGTCTCTTGCTGCCCTTAAGGCCGGCATGAGAATTGCCATCAAAATGGCAATAATCGCGATCACCACTAACAGCTCAATCAGCGTAAATCCCGTTAGAAATATTCGTTTTTTTCTATTTGGAATTCTGATTTCTAACGGGGTAAAGGCTCTTTTTTTTATCAGTTTCATTTTTCTGTTCTTTCCGGCGGAAAATCCCTTTGACAAACCAAGAGAAAAATTAGCTTGTCAATGCTCATTATATATTCAATACCAAAGCACTAAGATGCACAAAAGCAGTGTTGTGTTCCGTTAATTCTGCCCTCTCTACAGTTTTAAACGGTTTGCTTTGTATAATAAATGATACAAAAATGAGGCCTGGATGTCAACTATCGGTTTCAGAAAATTATAAAGGTTCACCCCATTAGAAAAATTATAAGTCATATAAGGAGGACAAAAAATATAATTTCTAACAGGGTGAATTTTGGGTAAACCCCGTTAGAGAATCAAGTTCTCAAACGGTAATTTGGTCTGTTAGGTCTCTGATAAAATCTGTGGCTTTCAGCCCGACGCAATAGGCTTTGGCTGACGGCGTCTCTAACGGGGTAAACCAATAATACGGCACACAAAAACGCCGTAGCTGATATGCCTAAATTGCTATTCAGCCCCGATTCATCATCCACCACCCAAAAATGACACATCAGCGTGAGATTTACATGGAAAATGCCGAACCATATATTCGTAGTCTTCACGCTCATCATCCGGAGGTGCCATATAAAACGCGAATCCCGGCTCAAACATGGCTTTATGGCACCAGTCAATGAAACTCTGGTTATGCCATTTGTGCATTTCTGAGTGGCCATCGGCAAAACCCAAAGTAGTCTTCCGATTATGCCACATTGCTAATGGGTCTATCCATTGTTGAGGAGTATAATTTATCTGCCAGGAACCGACATTTTCTCCTCTGGGGTCGATGTCTTCTACGAATATGTACTTGGTAGCAGGACGTCTTATATCGGAATAAATCTTGGCCACAGTGTGATCTCCGGGCCAGTTTTCTCCATTTGCACCGTTGGCGATGGAAAAACTTCGATAACAAAATCGACTTGGATGCTTTAATCTTAGGTCGGCTGGGCAGCGATATACTTCCACGGTATTGCCGACATAAGGGAAAAGTGCACCATCTTTTATGGCTTCCAGTTTTAGCTCAAGAGTCTGACTGTCCTGTGCACTATGTGCCCAATCGTCCGGCTGCCATTCAGCTCCGGTGTGGCCCCTGACTAAGTTATCATCGTTTTCATCTTTGTACATAAACCACCCCAGCGAAAGGGTCTTTACATTGGCAACACAGTGGATACGACGAGCATGGTCTTTTGCTGCTCTTAAAGCCGGCATCAGAATCGCCATTAAAACTGCAATGATTGCGATTACTACCAACAATTCAATTAGTGTAAAGGCCTTCTTTGCCATTTTCGTCCTCCTATCTGAAAAATCGCTATTTCTCATTAACTTCCTTAGCCACCATAATAATTTATACGTATCCGTAAGTGTCATAGTTCTGTAGTGTTAGGTACGTCCCGTAGTGCGCCCGAAGATGCACCGGTCGGGTAAACTATGCTGATTTTCTCAATATCAGTTCGGTTTTGATCACCTCCATTGTCGGGGCCATTTCATATTCCGGATTCTCGATGCGTCTCAAGAGCATACCTGCTGCAGCTTTACCAAGCTCGTATGGAAACTGCGAGACCGTGGTGAGCGGCGGATCAAGATAAGACGACAACGTGATGTTGCCAAAGCCGACTAAAGCCACATCTTGTGGAATCCTTAGCCCCTTACGTTTGATTTCCTTGTAAGCACCAAGCGCAACCGGGTCGTTCACGGCGAAAATCGCCATGGGTATTCGGCTGCGTGATAATAATTCGTGCAAAGCTGCAGTCCCATTATCCTCTTCCAAACCGCCGTAAGTAATCATTTCATGGTCGATAGGAATCCCATTTTTTTTGAGCTCATCCATATATCCTCTGCAGCGGTCTCTGCCGATGGAGGTATTTTGGGGACCGGCTAAGTGAGCAATGCTCCTGTATCCGGATTGTATCAGATGCCGCACGGCTTTCATCGCCCCATCATAATCGTCCACAACCACCTTGTCGGCCTCAATGTCTTCACAGACCCGGTCAAAGAAAACCAGAGGGACTCCCTGTTTCTGAAAAGCAGTGAAATGTGCGCCGGACTTTGTCGTCTGGGCCACGGAGACCAGTACACCGGCAACCCTGTTAGAAATCAGGGTACGGACATGAATAGCTTCCCGGCTGGAATTCTCGTTGGATTGGCATACGACCGTATTAAATCCCCGTCCGTAGGCCACCTCTTCAATACCACTGATAACTGTGGAAAAGAAGTCATTTTTGATTGAAGGCACAATGACACCAAGCGTAGAAGTTTCCTGCTTCTTCAGGCTCTTGGCAATTGAGTTTGGATGATAATCTAATTCCTTCGCCACCGTAAGAATGCGTTGCTTTGTCTCGGCACTAATATCCGGATGGTTACTAAGCGCTTTTGAAACCGTCGTATAGTGCAGACTCAATTTATTAGCGATATCTTTGACTGTTACCTGTCTCATAGCCTTTGAAGGATTAAAATCGGCCAATAAGTGCGTATCACACGTTTGATATAACGTTAGAAATAACATAAATCAGAAGAATCGTCAAGAGAATTACTTACAGAAGTGAAAAATTTACCATTTTATCTGCTGCTGCAGGCGGCGTATTTTCTGATGATTTGTCATATCCGGAACCAATGGCGTTACGGTTATGAAGCCCTCAGCCAATGATGTTGCGTCGGCGGGGGTGCTTTCGAGCCGGTGTGGGCCGCCGGCCAACTGAAAAACGGTTTGACCTTGTTCGTTTTTCTGGGGGATATAGTACTCATCGAAACCTTTACTTGATTGAGGTACAACTCTTACTCCCTTCGGCTCACCTTTTGACAATAGCGGTATATTGATATTTATCACATCGCCTGCCCTGAGCAGGGTCGAAGGGCCTTTTTTGACCGGCATAAGCTTTTTCAAGATTTTTGCACAATATCTTGCAGCCTTTTCGAAATCCATCTGCTCCTCAGCGGCAAGGCTCATCGCAACAGCCGGGATGTTTAAGAACGCACCTTCCATAGCGGCGGCAACGGTGCCGGAGTAGTAAACATTTATTCCTGCATTTGCTCCGTTGTTTATGCCTGCAACGAGCAGACCTATGGGCCCTTCGTGTAGCTGCATTACTGCGAGTTTAACACAATCGGCGGGAGAACCCTGGACGCTGAAGCCTTTGAATTGGCCGTTGATGTCAACTTTATTGCAAAGTAATGGCCGAGAGAAAGTAACACTATGGCTGGCACCTGACCGGCTGTCAGCCGGCGCGACAACAGTTACATCGCCGAGCTTAACCAGTTCCTTGTAAATGGCAGCCAAGCCAGGCGCGAAAATACCATCATCATTTGTCAATAATATCTGCATATTTATCCATACTGGTAACTGGTAACTGGAAATGGTTCGACTTTGTTCACCATCCTGAGCTTGTCGAAGGACTGGTAATTACCAATAACCAATAACCAATAACAATGACACCTTGCATTGTAATTGCACATAGAGTTTCTGTCAATCCGCCTTCGCGAGAGGGTCGAAGCCGCTTCCATTCTCCGTCCCTTAGGGACTGCGAAGGATGAATCGGCGGAGTCCCTTGATGCTTCTGCTGCATAATATATAATGTCCGCTTGGGGATGCCTTACGGCACTTGATTATGGAAAAGAATGTAGGTAGAATGTAGGGTCGGCTTGAAGCCCACCAATATCCTATACGAGATACGAAAGGACCTCAACAAAAGCGAGAAATAAGTAAGGTGGCCCGAGATTTTCCCAGATTCTCCGGCAGGAATACTTGCTTTCCAGAGATATACTTGGTAAGGTTAACCTGATGTATTAGCTGACGGGTCGCTGTCATTGTTTCTAGACATCTCGATAGCCTAGCTCAACTGAAGTCATGCCGGACTATAAGTCGATACTATTATGGAAAGAGATGAATATACTATCAGAAAACTTGTGGGGAGGCCTTCTTACTGGATCAAGTTCAGATCCCCCGCGGAAGCTGAAAGCTTCGTGAAATCCTTATCTTTTGTGAACTGGTACAGCTATGTAACTGGTCCCAGTACCCCTTACGGGGTTTTATTCCACATTTTTGCTCATGGTAACCAAGAAGACATTTCTCAGCCCGCCGGCCCTGCTACATTGCTTATAGGTGGCAAAGGCGTTACAATCGAACAAATGAGAGAGGTCGCAGAGCTATCTATTAAGAAACGCGGGCAATTTGTGAAAGCGTTTCTTCCCCAAGGAAATGACTGGGCGGAATTGGCAGATACGATTATGAACACTGTTGGGGAATCTGAATACCTAGAAATGGGCGTCCTGAAACCTAAGTCTGGGAAATTTACTTTGCTTATTGCCATACTCATCGTGGCTGCTATGGTTCTTGCATGGTTTTTGTTTCTCCGTTAGATTAGGGAATTAAACGTGTACGCTACTTTTGGGTCTGCCTCTTGGTCACAGGCGGGAAAAATAATTGTGTTGTCTCTATGTCAAATTACAGTCGGGTGAAATGTTTTTGTGAATGAATAGGTCTGCGTGTGCAACCTGTTGCATACCATACAAGATTGACAAAGTGTAGCTACGGTGAAGATTCCCAAAAATCCAAAGATATATCATATTACCCATATCCGTAATCTCGACACCATTCTTGGAGACAAAGTGTTGTGGTCAGATGCGAAACGTCTGGAGCTTGGACTGGATTGTGAAATAGTCGGCATGTCGGAGATTAAGAGGCGGCGGCTTGAAGAGCTTGAGGTAAAATGTCATAGCGGTACTATGGTGGGTGAGTATGTACCTTTTTATTTTTGTCATCGCTCTATCATGCTTTACATATTGTATATGGGAAACCATCCCGGTATTGATTATCATGAAGGCCAAGGGCCAATTATCCATTTGCAGGCTGATTTGAAAGCTGCTGTTAAATGGGCAACCGACAATAGAATTCGATGGGCTTTTACTGATATAAATGCAGGAACATATGCCGCTCAATTCTACGACGACTTGAGCCAATTAAATGATGTAATAAATTGGTCCGCTGTAGAGGCTACCGATTGGCGTGATGCAGCTATCCAAGAATACAAACAAGCAGAGTTCCTTACCTATGAATCGTTTCCATTGGGACTTGTGGAAAAGATCGGTGTCTGTAATAATCGTATTAGAGATCGAGTAATCGATAAACTTGGAGATATGGCTTCGCTTGAAATAAGCATTGAAAAAGAATGGTATTATTAAATATTCATTAGACTTAGAGGTCGTTATGTTAGAGTTAATTAAGGGAGACATACTCAAGGCCGATGCTGAAGCTTTGGTAAACACCGTTAATTGTGTGGGTGTTATGGGCAGAGGAATTGCTCTGCAATTTCGCAAGGCTTTTCCCGACAACTTCAAGGCATACAAATCCGCTTGCGATAAAGAACAGCTTTATCCAGGTATGGTCTTTGTCTATGATCTGAATCGCTTTCAAAACCCACGATATGTAGTTAACTTCCCGACCAAAAGACATTGGAAAGGTAAAAGTAAGATCGAAGACATAGAGTCCGGCTTGGAAGCATTGGTGCGAGAAGTAAGTAAGCGTAATATTCGATCCATCGCAATTCCTCCATTAGGGTGTGGCCTTGGCGGTTTGGATTGGACACAGGTCAGGCAGATAATCGAAGAAGTATTTAATTCTATACCCGATGTGCACGTACTGTTATATGAGCCTGCCGGGGCACCACTGGCAGAGGTAATGGTCAAAGAAAAGAAGTCACCAAGAATGACTATAGGACGGGCAGCATTGTTGGGATTAATGAATCGCTATTTGAAGGCAGTCATGGACCCATCCATAAGCCTGCTTGAAATCCACAAACTCATGTATTTTATGCAAGAATCTGGCGAGAATCTTAGACTGAATTATACTAGGGCTCTTTACGGACCATATGCCCAAAATCTACGGCATGTTCTTAACATCATAGAAGGACACTTCATCATTGGTTTTGCAGATGCTGCTGATCAGCCAGACACACAAATACAATTAATTTCAGAAGCTGCCAAGAAAGCTGACATTTTTCTGGCAAAGCATCATAGCACTCGTGAACATTTTGACCGGGTTGTAGATTTGATTAAAGGATTTGAGACTCCCTTCGGCATGGAATTGTTGTCAACCGTTCATTGGGTGGCTATGAGAGAAGGAGCCAAAACTGCGGCACAGGCAATTAAGAAAGCTTATTCATGGAATGTGCGGAAACGGATGTTTAAAGAAGAGCATATTACAATTGCATGGAAGGTTCTCGAACAAAGGGAATGGTTGCCGAAAAATGGCCAGTGAGCCAAACGTATATATCTTGTCAGTTGTGTGGGCTGACTTCGAGAATTGAGGCCTATTAGTGATAGGCAAGTAGTAACACCAGCAGCAAGGGCGGAGGTAAGACAGAATAATGAAAGAGATAATATTATTTGAATATCGAATATCGAACAAGAAATATCCAAGTCCGAAGGCCAAATCCGCGTTAATCTGTGCAATCCGCGGTAAGATTTTCTTTGTGTTTTTTTGTGAGAAATAGGGGTCAGGAGCATTTTCTGGGTTGGCTATGAGGTTACTGGATGTGATTTCATTGCACCCTACGTTTCTCTAGCTCTCCGTAAGGAGTCCCTAGGACTGCCACAGGTAAAATCCTTTATCCTTAAAGCACTCCATAAGTATATACGCATATACTTATAGCTCTGCCACAGGTATAGTACTGACCCAATTTTCAAACGGAAAACAACATACTCATCGTTAACGCAACCGTCATACGATAGACGAAACAAGAATCGCAACCGTCAGACGAATAACTTATCTGTTGCCAAGAATGCAAAAGAGAATTTAGGGGTCACATCTTTTTTTTACAACCTCGCCAGCCTATGGCTTGTCGCAGCAGGTTATTTATTTGACCTTATTTCACCTATGACCCGTCCTCCGCAGTGCCTACTCCGCCGACCTCGCTTCGCCGAAGCGGCTACGCAAAGGCGAGAGCAGCTGCGAAGGCTGGAAGCCCTGCTACGAAGGGTGGAAGTTAGAACGGTGTGATTTCATTGCACCCTACGTTCCTCTAGCTCTCCGTACCTGTGGCAGAGCTAAGGAGTCCCTAGGACTGCCACAGGTAAAATCCTTGATCCTTAAAGCAGTCCATAAGTATATACGCATATACTTATATAGTTTTGATGCAATTGCCAAACTAAAACAAAAAACTCATCGGAATCTTCCAGAAAAAAATCTCCAACACTATTTCTTCTCTTTGGACCTAATGCCTATTCATCTTCGATTCAACAACCACTTTCCTAAAATTTTAATCTTTGAATCACTCCATAAGTATATACGCATATACTTATAGCTCTCCGCAAGGAGTCCCTATGACTGCCACAGGTATAGTGCTGACCCAATTTTCAAACGGAAAACAAAATACTCATCGATATATTCGAGAGCTAAATCTCCAACATCATCTCCTCCCTCTGGCAGACCCCGCCGTGAACTGTCATCCGCGATTAAATAACCACTTCCCCTAAGACAGAGATTCTTATTAACTTCATAAGTGTATACGCATAAACTTATAGCTCTGCCACAGGTATAGTCTGATGCAATTGCCAAATGTAACGCAAAGAACTCATCGAAATCTTCCAAAGCAAAATCGTAAAAACAATCGCTTTCTTTTGTTTCTGAAATTTGGCTTGTTTTTTGGCAGTTTTTTGGTATAATACGGCCTCGTTACGCGTATAGCGTATCGCGTACTTCGTAATGCGTACATAAGAATATAGCATATCACAGACGGAGGGTTCACCCCATGAGATAAAGTCATTTCTATTATTTACAGCCTATCTCACGGGGTAAATCAGGTTATCAGGAAATCAGGCAATGGATGGATTCGACAAGCTCACCACATGTATCAGTGAATCAGGGTAACAGGGAAAGAATGTCCGGTTGCGGTCCGCTTGGGGATGGCTTACGCCATTGCGCTGCTCGTCACGTTAGACGTATAACGTTAATCGAAACGAGTTGCACAACCGACAAACGCATAACGAAACTAACAAATGCGCTCTACAATTGTCGAGAGTTCTCTACAAATCGGCCTATTTTTTTGCAAAACAAAGCCAATTTACCGGATGCTTAAATGAACATAAGCGTTGTCATAACAAGGAATTATGAAAATGAACCATGCTTTCAGGATACGGGAAAACAAACCCAATCCTTCGACTCCGCTCAGGACGGGTCAAAGCCAATCCTTCGACGATTCGACCGCGCTCACCGCAGGCTTGGTTCGGCTCTTTCGACTACGCTCAAGACAGGTTCGCTCACCACAGGTCGCTCAGTCCACAGGACTCCTATCGGAGGACAGGTTTCAAACGTGGCCTTGATAAAATGGGTAATTATGAATGAGTACAGTTGAAGTGATAAGTTTAGAATGTAAAATAGATGATTATGGAAAGATATTCACCGGATAATAAATGTGTTGTAATGACGAGAGACGAGGTTCGTGCGTTTGACTCCTGGGCCATAAATACGCTCGGAATACCCGGTGTGGTTTTAATGGAGAACGCCGGGCGCAGTTGTGCCGAGCTGATTAAGGACAAGCTCACCAATGTTGCTGAGCCGAGAGTTTGTATTTTCTGTGGAACCGGAAACAACGGCGGCGATGGATATGTTATTGCACGACACTTATTAAACAGTAGCTTCAAAGTGACAGTAATTATTTGTGGTGAACGCAATAAAATCAAAGGTAACGCAAAGACAAACCTGGATATTTTAGAGCGGATGGGCCAGGCCGTCGAACAATTAAACATAGCAGAACAAGACATATCAGGACGTGTTGGAACTTTCGCTGAAGGTGCTGATATGCTTGTTGACGGCCTTTTTGGTACGGGTTTACACGGGCAATTGAGCGATGAATATAAAATGTTGATTGAAAGTATAAATGCTCAGGGTCGTCCCATTTTGGCGGTGGACATTCCATCCGGCCTGGATTGTGACACAGGTGAGCCGCTCGGCGCAGCTATAAGAGCCACATATACTGTGACTTTCGTTGCGGTAAAAAAAGGCTTTACAATGTCGAGCAGCGCGACTCAGCACACAGGACGGATTTTCGTCGCCTCGATTGGTGTAGTGCCGAATAAAGCCCCGCACTAATTGGCATTTGGAGCAAGACACAGACCTGAATGAGGGTAGTAATATTGATTTAAGTTCAATTAGTGCAAAGTCGAATCTTGATTGTCCACCCTCCGCAGTGCTACGGAGGACGGGTCGTTAGACAAGTTAAAACGCTCCTGGCTTAGTGACCTGCCCTTTATAACCTATAAAATAGAGGAATCTATCGTATGTAAACACAGGTATCCATAATCCCCGTGCGCTGTTTTCAGTCTCTTTGTAGGTGTTAAATCTTTGCATCGCAGCTTTGTGTCTTTCGTTGGCCATCGGATTAGCTTCCGATTCTTCGGTGGTCGGCTTTGGTGGAACTTGCGGCGGCTCGCCAAGAACCAGGAAATCTGTGTCGTAGGTAACTGTATTGGTAATTTTACCGCCCCATTTTTCAATAATTGTTTTTATTTTATCGACACCGTTGCGCTCGATAATTCCGTCACCATCGAGGTCAAAATCCCCGATGACCACGAACGAATTTGTTTTATCACTGTCCCAAACCAAATTTGCAACGATATCATTTATTGTGATGGGATTTTTCTTTTGTGATTGTGTAATTCGTGCTGATGAAACTTTTTCTGCGACACTAAACACTTCGACCTCGGCTTTTCCTATGCCGTCTCTTGGGATAGGCGAGTTTCTGTCATAAACTGAGAAGGTCAAACCGGGGTAAACGCGATTATCAGTTCCAATATTCAGATAGACTACCGCCGCCTCGTCATCAATCAATATTACTTTGCCGTCAGGCTTATATGCCGCCACCTCGCTGTCGGCTGATGGTTTGATCTGCTGGAGCTCCTCTAATGCACGCTCCATCCTATCACGAGCCAAATTAAGTTCTGCCTGAGTCTTTAACAGTTCATCATTTGTTTTTTTCAGGTTTTCTCTTTCTTCTTCTAATTGGGCATATAGCGTCTGAGCTCGTTCATCAGAGGTCTTTTCCATCAGAAGTTTAAGCTCATCATATTTTTGTGTAACGTCGATAACCTGCTGATGGTATTGCTCTTTTTCGGTTTCCAACTGCTTTTCTTTTTCCTGCGTTGCTGCCATTGCATCATCAAAACGTTGCCGCAGCTCACCGAGCTGTTTTTCGAGGTTGGCTCTTTCATCAATAACGCGGTCCAGCTCTGCTTTCAATTTTTGAACTAATGGTACCAATCCGGTGGTGTTGGGATCGATGCTATCCTTAAAATAGCCTTGAGCGAGCTCCAATGCGCCTCTGACATTTTTGTCGGCCGTTTCGATTTTGACTTCAGCGGAGCTATCTCCAAGTGAGCCGAGCGGCCCCAGGATCGCAGTTACGGTTTTATCAAGGTGATCGACCATTGTGCCGAGATAGGTCTTTTGTTTTGCTCCGACTATCGACCCTATATTACGCCATTCTGCGTCAGTGACCATCTCTTCACGCTCGCGTTTTGCATCTTGTGCTTTTCTCCTCTGGTCTTCAAATTTCACATAGAAGATAACCGCAATAACAGTAGCGACAATAAAAAGCCCAACAAAGACCACGAGGGAGTAGAGCATGGCATTACTTTGCTGCCTTTTACCTGCTGGCATGGTAACACTCCTCACAAACAATAAAAGGTCAATTTTTAAGATGATTCAGAATATATATTAATGCCTAAACACCGCTAAGTCAAGTAAAAACAGCACTGAAAGCAACTAAAGTGTGAAGTGGTTAATTTTAGCTCACTTTAGTTCTTTTTAGACACTTTACATCTTTACCGGTAAAGTGGATAATTGGCTGATTTTGTGGATTATATCGTGTGGCGGAGAGAAGCTTAGTCGAGCCGAAACAGGAAAAAACGATACTAAAATGTCCTTTGCGTAAGTTAGATGAGGTAAGCTGAGAATGATAGTTTTATTAACAGACTTCGGCCAGAGTGAATATGTAGGCGTAATGAAGGCTGTGATTTACAGCATTGACATAGACGCAAAAATAGTCGATTTATGCCATGAAATCTCTGCCCGGAACATCGTTGAAGCTTCGTGGCTTCTCAAAAACAATTACAAGTATTTTCCAAAAGGCACGGTATTTTGTTGTGTGGTTGATCCTGGCGTTGGTACGGAAAGAAAAGCACTGGCCGTTCAGACCAACAAGTACTATTTCGTCGCACCGGATAACGGCCTGCTTTGGGAAACACTCAAAGAGCAGAAGGTAGTTGAGATCAGGCAAATTCCTATACCGGAGAATGCGAGTAGAACGTTTCATGGCAGAGACGTGTTTGCAAAGGCGGCTGCAAATATTAATAAAGGCAGATTCGATTATCTTGGAGAGGAGATAACAGAAATCGAAAAACTGGAGCTTTATCACAGCGAAGGAGAAGGATTGATTGTTAGAATCGACAGGTTCGGCAATATAGTAACTAATCTGCCAAAGCAGGACAAAGATGAATATTACGTTGAAATAAATGGTAAAAAAGGT
>Ga0315533_1000922_pt1 | contig 23818 bp, 18 predicted proteins | sample SalMarSW160130MG_FD_203081 | JGI IMG/M metagenome (GOLD analysis project Ga0315533, IMG submission 203081) | Salt marsh sediment microbial communities from the Plum Island Ecosystem LTER, Massachusetts, United States - Salt Marsh Sediment SW1601-30 ... | reverse complement strand
TCGAGAGCTTTGGCTCGGCCGCTTTGACAGTCCATTACCAATATTTCATCGATGAGTTGTTCAACTGGTTTATCCACTTCTATCTATAATAGTCTATCTTTGTTACTGAGGGGTTCATTTTTTTTCGGGAAAATCTGCTGATGACAAATCCTAATCTGCAACAGATTACAATTGCAGGGCATTTAATCTGTCGTTATACTTGCGCAGTAGAAAAATAAGGCATCTTACTTTGCGATACTTTGTAAAAAGGATTAAAATAATAACCAATAACCAATAATCAATTAACAGTTACCAATTACCATTTAACCAATATTGGAGAGGTGTCAGAGTGGCTTATCGAGCAGCCTTGGAAAGGCTGTGTAGGGCTTGTCCCTACCGCGGGTTCGAATCCCGCCCTCTCCGTTCTTCGCTCTGCTACGAACGGCAGGCCGTTCTTCGAAGCGATATGAATGGCACAGTCGTTCTAGCAAGGCGCTACGAACGGCACAGCCGTTAGAGGTCGGAAGATTAGGATAGAGCTCGGCTCATCATCTCTTTAAAAGGTTTTTCACGGATTTCTCCGGCGGTTATTTTAATCATTCTCAGTACATAATTCGACACTCAACATCCATTTTTTGATATTTTGTATTCACCGTTTATTGTGACCGCCTTCATATAGGACTTGCAAACTTCATGGTTCCCATAATAACGCCATAATTGGGGGATGTATTTTAGCTATCGTGCATAGAAGGATAAACTAAATTAAGTAATTCTTTTATAAGGCCGATAGCAGTCGATGGCGGAATTATAAGTAGGACCTGTAAACTTAACGGTTCCCATAAAAAATACCACATTTGGGGGTGCGTTTTAGCAATCGTACGTGGGCGGGCAGCCTGCATAAAGTGGCTCTTTTATAAGACTGGTTATATCAATATGAATGCGGAGTCCCATCATACAAAATTTTGGAGCTGGCTAATCGTAAATTGCCTAACGACGGATCACCAGCAACGAGCCGATAGCAGCGAGTGCCGAATGGTTTCAGGAAGGTCGCGGCAAGCAAAAGTCTTTGCGGCATTACTGGTTTCAATGACGACCGGAATGATAGTTTTAAAGGCGATCGGTAATAATCCTCTCCCCGTTGGCGCGTTTTGTCTGGCACAGTATCGTCAGCTCGTCCCTGTAGAAGAGGCTATTTCCTCCCGTGTTACTCAAGCCGCCAACCACTGGAACCGCATCCAGGTTTATTATGGTGGCGCCAGGTCCGGCAACAGTCAACCGTCAGCATTGTTAGCTGGCCAGGCTGCTCCCGAAGATATGGACTGTCATTTTATTATCTGTAACGGCTTCGGCGGCGACGACGGTCAAATTCAACGAACTGAGAAATGGGAAAAACAACAGCCGGTCAATTTCGAATCACCGGACCCGGAACCGCAAATAGCCAGGAGTGGAAAGACTATCTGCATTTATGTTATAGCCGACGGTAAAAGCAATCGTCTAACTGACATGCAGATAAAAAGGACGGAGGCGCTGGTGGAAGGGCTGTGCAGGAGATTCGACATTAAGTTTGGATCCATTTACTATCCCGGTGACTGGCGATAGCTTCTATTAGTGTATAGCGTATAGTACGTAAGGAATTAAAAAATGTTGTTGGATACTCTTTCAGGATGGTTCACTCTGGATATTGGCATTGATCTGGGTACTTGCACTACTTTGATATGTGTTCGTGATAAAGGTATCGTCCTTAATGAACCCTCGGTAGTTGCAGTTCGCAAAGGAACCAATATCGTTGTGAACAATGGTCAGGCAGTTGGCTTTGCTGCGCGTGAAATGCTGGGCAAAACGCCCGGCTCGATTAGCGCAATAAAGCCTTTGAAAAACGGTGTAATCAGCGACTTCGAAATCACCGAGGTGATGTTGAGATATTATGTCCGAAAAGTCCGGCATGGCCAGGGCGACCAGGCCGAGAGCCTGGACAGGATAAAATCCTCCTTCGTGGGATTGGACGTGGTTAAACCCGGCTTTGTCAGGCCGGTCAGGTTCCGAGTGGCCATAGCTGTGCCAAGCGGAACGACACAGGTAGAGCGCCAAGCCGTCATAGAGATTGCTGAACGGATAGGTACCCGAAAAATCTATTTGATTGATGAACCAATGGCAGCAGGTATCGGCGCGGGATTACCCATCGGGGAACCTACCGCTTCAATGATTGTTGATATTGGAGGAGGGACAACAGAAATGGCCATAATGAGCCTGGGCGATATCGCCACTGCTCAGTCGATCCGCATTGGCGGTAACGATATAGATGAATCCATTATCAACCATCTTAAAAGAACGTACAACCTGCTGATAGGTGAGGCCAGAGCCGAAAAAGTCAAGATCGAAATCGGCTCCGTCATTCCACTGAAAGGGGAACTGACAATGGAGATAGCCGGCAGGGACATTACTTCGGGCCTGCCAAGAAAAGTTGTTGTAACGAGTGCGGAAGTTCGTCAGGCCATGCGTGGTCCTGTCATGGTAATAGTAGATGCAGTTAAAGCGACACTGGAAAAAGTCGAGCCTGAGTTAGCCGCAGATTTGGTTGACAACGGAATACACATTTGCGGGGGCGGGTCATTGCTGCGAGGAATGGATTCGGTGCTGGCAGATGCAACCGGCTTGCAGGTCCAAAGAGTTCAAAACCCGCTGTCCTGTGTGGCTCTTGGCACCAGCATGTATCTGGAAAATATACAGTTGTGGAAAGATACAGTGGCTGTAGCGAGTGTGAGTGGTAATGAAAAGTGGTAATTGGCGCATAACCGGTGGAACAGATTATATGTATATGGCCAAGAAGCGAGCCAGCTGCGCCAGAAGCATGTCATTTGTCTCATTTCTGTTAGCGGGACTTATTTTATTCTGTGTCCCACAGGCTCTGACAAGTAGAATTCAGATTGCTTTTGCTTGCGCTTTTCATCGGCCTTTAAGCATCTGCAGAAACATATCGCTTTTAGAATGTTTTGAGCTCTCTAATAAGGATTTGGTAAGCGCCGGAGAGTACGTGAGACTGAGGAACCATCTTGCAAATGTTATAGAGTGGTTGCGTCGAGAGCGGCAAAAAGTTGAGCAGCTATCGGAATTCCGTGATAGACCTGTCTGGAAGGGCTCTAAATTTGTATTTGCTGATGTTATTACAGCCTATGGCAGGTCGCAAGACAGGCTTGTTATCAACCGCGGCGAAGACGATGGCTTGGCTAAGGGGCAGTTTGTTCTTGCCAACAACGGTGTTGTCGGAACAATATGCGAGGTTGGCTCTCGCGCAGCCCAGGTCAAGTTAATTACGGACCCCACATCCAGGATAGCAACAAAGATAGCAGAATTAGATGCGGACAAAATAATGCAGGGCACCGGCAACAGTTCCGCCAAGCTCCAGCTTCTCCCGATAAAATACAAAATCAAAATCGGAGACATGATTTGGGCCCAAAGAAAGCCTGGCTTACTCGACACCCCTGTGATTGCAGGAACGGTGGCCCACTATGAAAAGGACGATGAGAATCCTTTATTCTGGGATATAACGGTCAAACCTGCTTGTGATATAGACAGCCTAAAGAATGTAGAGGTAATCATAATGAATCCACAAGGGTAGCTAAGGGCAATGTGGGCTTATGGGCTATACAGTAGTTGTAGGCATTGACCGATAAGTGTAAGTGTGAACATGAAAAAGTAATGTATTTTAACAAATAGCAAGGAGAGTGATATGGCTCGTTATCCTTCTCGTTTTTATAACAGGCGAAGAGGCCGAATCCGAAAGCGGACAAACATTATTCCGGTGTTAGTGATTATTGTCGTCGCGATTGTTTTTATCTATGGTCGTCATTTTCTCGGCAATAACAAAGCCGAAACTTCTGCGGCTTTAGCCAACACTAATGTAGAGAACCAAACAAGCTCGTTCGTGCCTGTAGAATCGACGCCGGAGCCAAAATCCCATCTTGAATTAAAGTTGTCTGAAATCACACCTGAGGGTACCTGCGAACCCAATCCCGAGGTAGCACAACGCATAGACGAAGCTATGGCACTGATTGATACGGAACCAGGCAGGATTGTAGAAGTACGTGACAGGCTTAATCAGGTGTTGTCAATGCCTATGAACAAGGAGCAGCGAACTGCTATTAAACGGCAGCTTTCTGAGCTTGCCGACATATGGCTGTTTAGCAGAACTGTATTTCCCCAGGATAGGCTATGTAGCAATTATGATGTCAAGCCGGGCGACCTGCTTAGTACAATCGGCGAGCAACACAAAGTGCCATGGGAGATTCTCAAGGAGGTTAACAAGATTCATTCTCCTGAGTTGCTCAAGGCAGGAGAGACGATAAAAGTAATCAATGGCCCGTTTCATGTCAGGATATATTGTTCAACTTTCACGATGGACTTGTATCTTCAGGACACCTTTATTAAAAGTTTTCCTGTGGGGCTGGGCAAGCCCGGCAGGGAAACACCAACAGGACTTTGGGTTGTCAAGCCAGGCGGCAAAATGATATCACCTCCCTGGACCGATCCGGATACCTTCAAAAGATACGAAGCTGGTGATCCTGATTATCCTTTAGGCTCAAGATGGATAGCACTGGAAGGTACCGAAGGCCAGGCCAAAGGCAGGCTTGGCTTTGCCATTCACGGTACAACAAAACCGGAACAAATCGGCACTGCAGGTTCACGAGGCTGTATTCGTTTGCGCGATGGTGATGTGATATTGACGTATAGCTTATTGATGCCGGGCCTTTCACAAGTGCAGGTACTGGAATAAAAATCAAAATTAAGGAGTCCTGACAAGTTGGGATAACCTCTTCAATTTTACATTTTAGTCTTTAATTTTTTGTTTTGCTGAATCAAAAGGGCTTTGACCTGTCTGAGGCGGGTTGAGGCCTTTTTTGTTGCGCTAGCAAAGCCCCTATGAATTGGGGCCCAAAATCTTTTCCTCACTGACCCATAAAACCTTTCATCTTTCACTTAAAAACCTGTGATAGGCGGTTTTGACCGCTATTTCCTTGTATTGAAACGGCCTTTGTGATACAATCTTACCAATAGTTCGGAGATGGGGGGTAGTTTAACCAAAAGGAATCGGATTAATCACGCCAGAGGCGGGCTGCAAATCTAAACAATCTGAGTGCGAGGTGGGTGTTTTTGAAAAGGGCAGCGTTCAAACGTATCAGGAAAGTTTTTCCAAAGTCAACTGTCACCTCATCTATCATCCGTTTAGCTGTGGTCATCTGCATCCTGGGCTGCATCGTCTGCATAGCACATACAAAGGCGAACAGACCGCTGCTCCTGCTCAGTACGACCGCCACAGAGAAAGATGTCCCTTCGATTTTAGATACTCATAGCTCCGCCGTTAGGCGTCCTGTGGAGGTACCCGTCGAGAACCGGAAATCCAGGATCGAGTCTCTCTCGCGGTCCGACGAGTGGCAAACTGTACGGATGCGTGTAACGGCCTATTGCCCGTGTCAAAAGTGTTGCGGCGAATACTCAGATGGCGTGACAGCTTGCGGTCACAGAATACGCCCGGGTGATGTCTTCGCGGCGTCTGACCGGCAATATCATTTCGGCACCGAGATGATTGTTACAGGCTACAACAACGACCAGCCTATAAAAGTGCTCGACAGAGGCGGCGCAATCCGTGGAGACCGCCTTGATTTATTTTTCCACACTCACGAAGAGGCCCTGCAATGGGGCGTTAAATACGTTGACGTCAAAGTACGTCGCAAATAGCACGGCGGATGCAAGCCAGTAAGTTGTGAAAGTTTTAATAAGTGAAAATCTTCTGCACGGTTACCTGGTCCGCCTTTAACAGGCCGTTGGACACGATGCGCCTCGTCAATTCGATATATTTTTTGTCTTCAGTAAAAACTTTCTTAAAAATGGGTAAGGCCAAATCAACTTTGTTGATGTTAACCAGTGCGACAGCGTGCCAGAATTTCATCTCAATATTGTTGGGAAACATCTTTTCCGCTGCACCGTATTCTTGCTGCGCTGCTTTTTCGTCCCCTTTTTCAAGGGCCAGGTCGCCGTTATTCATATGTTCGTAGGCGCGGAAGACCGCCAGAACCCGGGCAAGCTCTTTGACCGCATTGGGATGGTCCTCGACTCGCAAGTCGATTAAAAGGTCTTCCCAAATTTTTCCTGTTGCTTTGGCACGCACGATTAAAATTGTCGCTGATTGCTGTCCCCGGATATCGCCTCCGGCTTCTTGTGCCGCCTGCAAAGCCGCCAACATGCGTTCGGCCAGCGGGCCGCTGCTCTGTTCGAAAGCTTTTGACATGGCCGGAACAACTTCTTTGTTCAGCATCATATTAGCCTGAACCGAATAATTTTTGCCGATTATGTGTCCGGCGTCGGCGATGTACTTTTCTCCGGTATGCGTCGCCACGCGGCCGTTGGCGTCTATAATGGCGAGTTGTCTGAAATCGCGTCCCTCATCGCTATTAATTAATTCCTGCAGTGCTTCCTGCACAGAGGAGCCTTTTTTCAATAGTTCAAGAGTACGCGGCCCAAAGGAGACATTCACTAATGATTGTGTGGCTACCGCTCCCACGCCCGGCTCAGCCCAGCAAACTATTGAGCCGACCGAAAACCAGTGTGATTGTACAGCAACGCCGACTTGACCGCTTTGCTGGTCGTATGCCACGATGGAAAATGTATGCGTTAGCGGTTCGCCGCTGAGCATCCTGGCGTTGGTTAAGACAGATAAAAGCACCACTGAAAGCAAAATTAGTCGTTTCATAAAATCCTCCCGTTAGGGGGACACTCACTATTTTATGTGCAATGTCCCCAGCTATTAATAATTGGTTGTCCCTATTATTTATACAAGTTTCATGGATAAATCAAAATCCGTTGACAATGAAACCACCATCAACTGCGATACATTGGCCTGTTATGTATGATGCCGCCGACATACAAAGAAACGCTACTACCGACGCAACCTCTTCAGGTTCAGCAATTCTGCCCATAGGTGTACGTTCAAGGATGTCCGCCAAATAATCTTTATCATCCAACAGACGCTCTACAAGTGGGGTTCGAGTGTACCAGGGAGCTACTGCGTTTACGCGAATACCATCACCAGCCCACTCGACCGCCAGGTTCCTGGTAAGCTGATGGATAGCAGCTTTGCTCATGCCATACGGTGCTCCCGTACGCAAATGAGTAAGCCCCGCGACAGACACAATATTGACCACGGCTCCTGCCTCGGAGTTTCGAAGCAATGAATAGGATCTGCGACACATATCGAAAGTTGCGTGCATATTCGTCGCGATTATTGTTTCGTATTCGCTTTGCGAATATTCAATAGCCTTCTTTCTTATATTGGTCCCAACATTATTTACTAATATATCCAACCTATTCCAGTGACGCATTATATCTTCAAGTAGTTTCTCACGTCCGTCTGCGTTTGAAATATCAACTGCGGAGCCTAAAGCCTTGAAACCTTGTTTACGCCAACAGGCCAGACGTTCCTCAACCAAATCAAAATTACGTGCTACAATATAAACTTGCCCTCCTAACTCCAGAATCTCATTAGCGATTGCTAATCCGATACCTTTTGTTCCACCTGTTACAAGAGCACGCTTGCCATCGAGACGCCATTTATTTTTTTTCATAAATAATATCCTTCAGTATTCTAATATCCTGCGGCTTGTCCATCTTTACGTGACTCAGAGGCTCCATAATATACTTTGTTGTTCCAGTCATATTGAATCGCCTGATAGCCGCCGAAGCTTCCTACATTATACTGAATTTTATGTCCTGCTTTTACTAATTCACGGATGTCTTCGTAAGAAAATCCTGTTTCTAAATATACAGTTCCCCCGCCCGTCATTTCTTCACCGGTTGGTTGTGATGAGCCAAGGTGAAGAATTCGAGGGGCGTCACCGGCTTCCTGGACGTTCATACCAAAATCAACGATGTTCATAACGATCTGTGCATGCATTTGAGGTTGTGCGGCTCCGCCCATTACACCGAAACTCATAAAAGGTTTACCATCTTTTGTTATGAATGCTGGAATAATCGTGTGGAATGGCCGCTTATGAGGAGCATAGGTATTAAAATGTTCTTCTTCCAAGGTAAACAGCTCACCGCGATCCTGAAATATAAATCCGAGTCCGTCAGGGACCAGTCCGCATCCCATACCACGATAATTGCTTTGAATTAGTGATACTATATTTCCTTCGATATCAGCTACGGTAAGGTAAATCGTGTCTCCGTCATCAAGTGAAGGATTACCAGCATCATATCGTTTAGCAGCACGTTGTGGATCGATTAGCTTTCTTCTTACGTTTGCATATTCTTTTGAAATTAGTTGTTCGACTGGAATATCATTAAAAGCCGGGTCTGCATAAAATTTTGCCCTGTCTTCAAAAACGAGCTTCTTGGCCTCAACAAAATGATGGATATGCTGGAAACTGCCGAAGCCCATGCTTTTAATATCATATCCTTCCAATATGTTTAGGATTTGAAGTGCCGCAATTCCCTGGCCGTTTGGCGGTAATTCCCATACGGTATAGCCGCGATAGTTCGCTGATACCGGCTCAACCCATTCGGATTTATGATCGGCCATGTCTTTATATGAAAGGAAGGCTCCTACTCTCTTCATAAAAGCATCAATGGTTCTGGCAATCTGGCCTTTGTAAAAAACATCCAGACCTTCTTCTGCAATTTTTTCGAGTGTGTTTGCCAAATTGGGATTTTTAAAAATCTCACCTGTTTTGGGAGCAGGCATGAACGTTTCCTTAAAGCCTTCATATTCCTGCAAACGGGGCACACTTTTTTGCCAGTAATAAGCAATCAAATCCGAGACGGGAAATCCCTCTCTGGCGTAAGTAATTGCGGGATCGAGAATCGTTTTCATAGGTAATTTGCCAAATTTTATGTGCATTTCAAACCAGCCATCCACACAGCCAGGGACAGTGACAGGCAGTGGGCCATAAGGAGGAATTCGCTTCAACTCAAGCTCTTTAAAATGCTTAAGAGTTAATGAATATGGGGAACGGCCGCTGGCGTTTAATCCATAAAGCTTTTTCGTCTTTGCATCCCATATTATGGCAAATAAATCTCTGCCAATACCGTTACCAGTAGGCTCGACCAGCCCCAGCATAGCGTTGGCCGCAATAGCCGCATCAATAGCATTTCCACCCTGTTTCAAAATATCAATAGCTACCTGGGTTGCAAGTGGTTGACTGGTTGCCGCCATTCCATGCTGAGCAATGATTTGTGAGCGACTGGCGAATGGCTTACCGGTTATACGGTCATATCCAGCTAACGGCCCAGCCATGAGCATCAATAATAATAGAGTTGATTGTGCTTTCATTTTTTCTCCTTGGTTGGCGGTATGAGAAGGACAAATTTTTATAGTATTATTTACTCATTTGCACCAGGTCGAGATTATTTTGACTATACCGATTATTGTCCCATTATTATTTTGTCCCTGTTATTTTAGTACACTTTATAGGATTGGTAAATAGCGCACTGACACAATTCAGTAGTGTTTTGTCGCAAGTTATTTGAGAGATTGTCATTGCGAGGTCACCAGAGGTGGCCGTGGCAATCTCGATTTCTACAAAGCAAAGTTTGGCAACAGATCCTTTTTATGACTGGCATAAATCAATTTTCCGCGTTCACATATGATATACGTAAAGCGCGTAGCTCTCCGTAAGCACCGTAAGGCGTCCCTTGCGGGAGAGTCCCTAGGACTGCCACAGGTACGCGCTTTACGTATGAGCTTTTTCTTTAGGTTTATTGTTAAGGTCGAACAAAAGAATGAGCAATGAATGAGGCCTGTCCTGCCTGTCCCTCCACAGGATGCCTCATGGCAGAGCAAAGTCGAGGGGAGCATGGCCGAAGGGACAGAGGCGGAAGGCAGAGGGCTAAAGGTATGGCTTACTGGTGCTGCTTATTCAGCGTCCGAGTTCAGCCGTTTTATCCTGCGCAGCCTCGTGCGAAGCAGTGAAGGTTCAATTTTCGTTGCGCTCGTGACCTGTGCCTCGTGGCTCGTATTCAGAGAAAATGAAAAAGCAAAGTGCATAAGGTGTAATGCAAAGAAGCAAAAACCATAAATTCAGCTGTAGAATGATTAACCCACAGACCCGTGCCGTGGGCAAGGCCTAATTAATATAGCCCTGCCCAAAGGTGGCGGGACTAATCAATATCTTTTTACTTTTTTTCTTTCAACATCCTAACGCCAAATATGTAGCCTGTAGTCTGTCCAGTATGAGCGGCAAATTTGACTGTCACTTTGCTCTTGTCCTTTATAAGCTCATCGGCCAGTTTATAATCGACGGTAATAAGGCTGTGCCCTTGTTCTCGTGTCGGTGTCAGCTCGGCAATTTTTTGGCCGTCAACGAGAATATCAAATCCCATGTCATTACGGCCGCCGCGATAGCTAATCTGCAGTATCAGCGATTCATCCGGTATCGCTTTAAGATCATACGAGAACCATCCGCCATCGAAGGCACGCCGGCTTTTCGGGCCCCGGCCTCTACTGAGGGCATTTGACTTCTCATATTGAAGATTATGGTCCAATTCCGGCTGCTGCTCACCCGGCTGGACGGTATCTACCGTCCTGGCCTCGAGCTCCAATTTCTCTTTTTGAATATTTTCGTACTCCTTTTGCTTGTCCGCCCAATCCTGCTCGGTGAAGGTGTCCCAATAGATTGTATATCGTTTGTCGTGCATTTTATGGAACGGGTATAGTTCTACATCGCGAGGCTTGCCGACATTGGACAGCATGAAGGTGTTCGGCTTACCCGAAACCGGCTTAACCCATTGCTCGACCGGCCTACCGGAAGTAAGCAGCACGGGCACATACAGCAGATCTTCAGCGTTGGGGTCGTTGACGGGGCCTAATTCACCGGCTAAAACAAGCGGTCCATACATAATAGCGACACGTTTGGGATTATCGGGCATAGCTTCCAGCCGAAGTGACATCGGAAACCTGATTTCAATTACATCGCCATCTTTCCATGTTCTGGATAGTTTAATGAAACTTGATGGTGTGGATGTCACCTGCTGAGCCTGGCCGTTTATCTTTACTTCAACGCCATTCTGTGTCCAGTATGGATGACGGATATAAACTGACAGCTCGACAGGGTCTTTACAGTTGAATGTCAATTTTATTTTATCATCGTCAGGATATTTCGTATCTTGTGTAATTTTTAATCCTTTTTCTTTCCAGCCAAGCTCCGAAGCTATAAACAAATTGACATATAGTTCTTTATCATTGTGGTAATAAATATAATTTCCATATTGTGAATGATTTTCCATCCCGGTGCCTACGCAGCATGTAAAATCGTTTGGGCTTTGATAGTGCTTGAAGCCTCCCATCTCAAGTGTAAGGTTATAAATAACTCTTCCGTCCTGAGGATGCTGTGATGAAAGGATATGATTGTACAAAGCTCTCTCATAAAAATCACCGACACTCGCACGCGGCTCCCAGCAGAATAAATGGCTTGTGAGCTTGAGCATATTATAGACGTTACAGGTTTCGCTTGTGTTTGTGCCGAGCCTGTCGTTGAGTTTGTCCGGCTCGCCGAAATATTCATTCAAACCATGTCCACCGGTGACGTATGAATGATGATTTGCCACCCTGTCCCAGAAAAATTCCGCACCGGTTTTGTAATTATCATATCCGGTCAGCTCATATATTCTCGACATGCCTATCATTTTTGGGACCTGGGTATTGCAATGATAGCCGGGCAAAATGTCCCTTTTTTCAATCATCGGGTCCATCATTTCCTTATGATGGAATTTTTTCCTGGCCATATCCATATACTTACTGTCACCGGTATCGGCTGCAAGGTCAGCCAGTGACTCGGTGATTCCGCCGTGCTCGCAGAACATAACCTTCTGCATCTGCTCGTCTGTTAGGTCGTCAATAATTGTGTTTAACCAGTCGGCGAGTTTAATTTCGACCTGCAGAGCCTTTTCATTTGAGCATAAACGGTAAGCGTCCCGCAGCCCCGACGTTTCTTTATGGAGAGTGTAAATCGGCGCCCAACAGCCGTTAAGACTAAATCTCTGTGTTGTAATGTTGCCCTCAGATACTTCCTTGAATAGCTCTTTGCCGCGTGGAACGCACATCGCGTAGCCGTCTCCGTTTGCGTTTTGGATACCTTCAAGCTCATCGACGATGTAATCGATTCTTTCTTTGAAGCGTTTGTCGCCGGTCGATATATACATTAGCGAACAGGCGCTTAGATAGTGCCCGAGAGAATGTCCCATGAGTGCCTGTGATTCCCAGCCTCCGTAAGGTTTTGCTTTGGGCTCAAGGCCGGCTCTCTTGCGGAAATTGGACAACAGCCGGTCTGGCTCATAGTTCAATAGAGTCTTGACGCCCAGATCCTGGGCGTGTTTGAACGGGCCGTCAAGCAATCGCACATGAGTCGGATCAAACAGCCTGACATGAAGAGCCTTGCCTTCACAGGCTTTCATTTCAGGGTCTTTTACCTCTGCAAAAACTTGACAATGAAGCATTAAAATTAAAACTGCACAGAAAATACGAGCTTTCATTTTGAGTCTCCTAAAATTGTATCATCTACAATTTCTACACAGGACTATATTGCACGTTAAACAGGCTTTTTTCAAGTTTAATTTTGTTTTTCTTGAAGAATGTCCTGAGCCGGGGGCAGAAGGCGGAGGCCTGCCCTGAGCGAAGTTGAAGGGACAGAGGACGGAGGACAGAAGACAGAAGCCTGCCCCTTCGACAGGCTCAGGGAGCGATATTATGATTGGCATTTTTAGAAAGGGCAAGAAAATCTCATATTTCGTATATTGAAAGCTTATTGCGATGATTTTAGAGCGAGCTTTTAGAAATCAAAGACGAAGACTTAATCGGAAACCTCAACCTGACTCAGCTCATACCAACCTTCGCTTGTGCACCCTTTAATAGCAAGCCTTAAAACAGGTTTATCGGTTTGCTCTCCAACGACCCCCACCGCTAAGCGAAGGGTGCCTGAAGGCATATCAGCCGGTAGGATGATTCGGTCAACAACTTTAACAAGGTCGCCCCGCGGCAAATCCGGAGGTTCTTTTAAAAATTCCTCTGTGAAGACTGGGACAGAACCTGGCATCCAATTCTCAACTGTAACTTCTCCGATAAGTGTCTTTGAATAACCAGTGCTGTTTGCGAGCCGGTATGCCACACGATATGGCCTATAACACGGCGCAGAACCAACGTTCTGCCACTTGGTGGTCAGGATAAGTGGCTCATCCCGCCGCACTCGATTAGGATGTTTCAATTCGCTCAGCACAAAACGATAGCCAAGTCGACGCAAGAACCTTTCGATCTCCTGCCGCACATTCTCGCCATCAGGCAAAGGGGCTGATTTGTTGTTGAAGCATGAACCGTGCAGAGCAAGCGCATAATTGAAAATGTAGCGCAGTGACCACTCCTCCTCCACCCATCTGCGCATATCCCAGCAGCTCTCCCAAGCGATGGGAGCCTTTTTCCAAACGTCCTCAGCACCTGCCTCTATGATAAGCTGCGGATACAAATTATACATGTGGCACCATATCTGTGAGAAGCCACCCATGTCACCCAGACAATCTGCCCGCCATCCGGTACCTTGATGAATAGCATAGGTTAGATACTCACGACCACCTATCAGCATCAGTAAAGGGGTCTTACGAAATGCAGCCAGATAGGTATCAATAATCTTCGTGCAGTTTTCCATGATGGGCATCCTGCCGGTTTTCGAGCTACTCATGTACCACTCTCCCCACCAGCCGACCGAGCCAAGGTCTATATGATCGATGTCCGGATGACCATCGTAGCAGGCACCAAGCCTCTTAATGAAGTTAAGGTGCCGTTCTAAAACTATCGGGTCATCAAGGTCAGGAATCGTAAAATTTTGCTGATTCTTATAATCGCAGATAAGTATATTACCCCCGATGTCCTTCAACCAAGCCGGGTGGTACGGCTGGCCAGGCGTTGTGGAACAACACATTACGCGGAATGCAAGGCGTTGGCCCGCCTGCTGAGCCTCTATCAGAATCTTATCCAAGAATGCGTAATCGATCTTGCCTGGTTTTGGCTCAAGCGTGCCCCATCCCCAGCGGGCATAGTAGATGGTCGATGGGATCCACTTGGGTAGATTCCTATCTTTGTAGCAAGTCCGATGGCAGGTTTCCCAGCCGATGCCTGGATTAGCAAGCAACTCGTCCGTTTCCTCAGGCAAAACTGTAACAATATCTGTTTCTGTTGTAGATCTTCCCATCGTAGTTCCAGGTCCAAAACTGTATAAAAACGTATAACCTAATACCAAAATGAAGTATGCAGCTATTCTCGATGCTTTCATAGTAATCTCCAGTAATATGCTTCTCTCATTCCATAGACAACAGTCACCATCGATGTGAGCCTTTCCTTCCAGTAAAACAAAGGTATGAACTACCACTTCTAACAGTATTATTATGGTTGGGATTGTCGGAAAAGACAAGAAATTTTTCGTCGCTCGTCACTCGTATCTCGTGAAGCGTATCTCACACCCAAAGGTATAAGGGGAAGCCTGCCCTTTTAACCATGTTCAAGGCAAGCTCTGAGCATAGCAAAGGGGTAAACTCCATTGAAGGGATTATTTGGTAATGGCGTTAGCCATCTTGACGACTGTTGACCATAGTTACCATACATAATATAATCAGCCGTGATTTGTATGGTAACTATTTCTATCCGAATTCTGGTAATTGGTTATTTTGATTATAAACTATCGACTATCGACTAAAAACTGTCGACTTTCTTTAAATAGAACTATTGCATTTTAATTCTGTATAGATATAATGGCGAGCTTTCAAGCTGGCAGAATGAGCCGGCTCGTGTATAATTATACATAACTCGTCTCAGCGAAGGCTTTCCGAGCCGGAGCGGGAAAGGATTGAGAGTATTAGCAGGGAGTTTGCAGGATTATAGAAGCCGAACGGAGAAGGCCAATAAAATTGGCAACGGTTAGGCCGATAAATAAGAGTTTCGGACGGGGTGCCGAGGAACTCTATTAATAGCTTTGTTATCTTCATATCAGGGTAGCGGGGGAAAAACTGCTAAACTCACGGTGTTAAAAGGCCGATTTTGCCATCGGGCGAATTCTGTCTTTGCAGCAGAAACGGCAAATTTTTTTTGACAAGGCTTTTTGTAAGTCGATAATTAGCGCGAATGGCTTTATTATCGGATGTAGAATTTGTTTTGGGGCTGAAGCCGAACGATAGGCTTGCTCAAGGCGTATGGTTTGCCTGGCTATCCCGACAGGTCGGGGCTATGCCGTGACGAGTTTTTTTAGGGCAAAATGAAGGACGAAACAAGTTACGATACGTTATTTGGCAGGGTAGCGGTAGAACAGGGTCTCTGCACGAAGGAGGAGTTGCGGCGTGCGGTTGAGGAGATGAAAATCCGCCGGGAAACCAATCCTATCGAGCTTGCGAATCTGATGGTCGAGCTTGGTTATATAACGCGGAACCAGGCGGCGCGATTGAGGGTCAGGCTGAGAGAGAGCAAAACCGCACCGCACCAGATTCCGGGCTATAAAATACACGGCAAACTCGGTGCCGGTGCGATGGCGGTTGTTTATAAGGCGACGCAGTTGAGCTTAAATAGAACCGTCGCGATAAAGATTTTGCCGAGGCGCTTCACTGAGAATCCGGAGTATGTGGAGCGGTTTTATAAGGAAGGCCAGGCTGCCGGCAAGCTCAACCATAATAATATTGTCCAGGCCATTGACGTTGGCGAGGCGGGGGGGTACCACTATTTTGTGATGGAGTACGTTGAAGGCAGGGCTGTGGCCGATGATATAGCGGCGGGCAAAATCTTCGAGGAAAAAGAGGCGCTGGACATAATCATTCAGGTTGCCCATGCTCTGGCACACGCCCATGCGAACGGTCTGATTCACCGTGATGTCAAGCCGAAGAACATAATGATAAGTAATGATGGCGTGGTGAAACTCGCGGATATGGGTTTGGCGCGTGAGGTGACGGACATCAAGCTGGCGGAAACCGAGGCCGGCAAAGCTTATGGCACACCTTATTATATCGCACCGGAGCAAATTCGCGGCAAAATCGACATCGACGGCAGAGCGGATATTTACGGTCTCGGAAGTACATTCTACAATATGGTGACTGGTCGGGTTCCCTTCATGGCAGATGACTCTATGGAGGTGATGAAAAAACATCTGCGGGAAAGGCTGATTCCACCTGACCATATAAACACATCTCTGTCGGCCGGCGTGTCCGAAGTCATTGAAATTATGATGGCCAAACGAAGGCAGGACCGCTACGACAATGTAGAGGAACTGCTGATGGATTTGGAGGCTCTTCGCAACGGCCAGCCGCCATTGCGAGCGCACAAAAGATTTGATGTTTCCGTCCTTGAGCAGTTGGGAAAAGGCGAAGCTGTTGACTCCGGTGAATACGCCTATACAGAAGAGACCATCGCCCGCTACCGAATGGCGGTGCTGATCCTAAGCGTCATCGCCGCAATATTCTTTCTAATCATGGTTCTTCAATTGGCGACGTAACTATTCAAATCGTGGCCCAGGATTCGCATCACGAGTGACACCACTTTACGGGAATCCCGCCACGAATACCAGCGACGAGATACGAATCTATGCCCAGAGGCGGTGCACATTTTTCTTCCGAGGAGCTTGCCCGCGTCCTCAGCCATTACGACATCGGCGTAATTCACCAGGTAAAGCCCCTTGCCGCTGGCAGCCGGCGTGTCCCCAAAGTAGTAGTGACATCCGAAAAAGGCAAATTCGTCTTAAAGCGTCGGCCGCGTGGCAGAGACGACCTCGGCTGGGTAGCTTTCGCCCACGCTGTCCAAAACCATCTATCCGATAAAAAATTTCCGTTAGCCTCTCTTGTACCGACCCACAGTGAGCATAATACAATCCTGAATTTAGATAACCACATTTACGAGTTCTTCAAATTCGTCAGAGGCGTCCGCTACGACGGCTCGCCCGAAGCCACCACCCAGGCCGGCCGGAAGTTAGCTAAGTTTCACCTTTGCTTAGCCGATTTTCCCCTGCAAGGAGAACTCGAACGAGTCAGCTTCCACGATTCATCTGCCGTCCGCAGACATATCAAGACCATTGGATCTGGTAAAAAAATCAGTCCGAAGAAGAAATCGCAAACCACCGCTGAGGCCTTGCTCGACCTTTATAATGATTCGAGCATCCACGTTAATAAGCTCGGCTTTGCATCCTGGCGGCAGCAGGTTGTGCACGGCGATTGGCATCCGGGCAATATGCTCTTTTCCGCGCACAAGTTTGCAGCGGTTCTGGACTTCGACGCCGTCAAGGTTGCTCCGCCTGTCACCGACCTTGCCAACGGCATGCTCCAGTTTTCGATAGTTGCTTCCCCGCCGCCCCGACTCGCGTCGGCAGACACGGGGGCAGGTCGTAAGCCTCCAGGTCAAACGGGTGGCAAATCGGATCCAGCCGATTGGCCCGACTATTTCGATGAGAATAGACTTCTTCAATTCTTAAACGGCTACCGTGAACTTGCACGGCTGGATAAAAAGAAGCTGAGTTCCTTGGTTGATTTAATGGTCGAGGCGATGATAGCCGAGGCTGTTTTGCCGGTAGCTGCAACCGGTTTTTTTGGCGACTTCACCGGCTTAGATTTTTTGAAAATGATTCGCCGCAAAGCCGATTGGCTTTCCAAAAATCGCAAGAAACTAACTGAATCGATTATTTTGTGAATGGTGAATGGTGAGCGGTTAATAGCTAACCAGTAACCAATAACCAGTAACAATTTAATCAATTGCGTCATCTGTTTTCCGATTCGAAATTGGCTTTGTTTGGCTTTGTTTTCCAAGCCGACATAGGCGTGGTTCATTTTCACAATCCTTTTGCAAATAGTAGCTTACGTTAATTCTGGCTTTTTTATAATTGGCTTTGTTTTGCATAAAAATAGGCCGATTTGTAGAGAACTCTCGACAATTGTAGAACAAGTTGGGTGTAGATTTTGCCATGATTTTGCTGTCTTCTGTTTTCTGACTTCTGTTTTGAAATTTGTGATTCTGCGGCCATCAATAATCTCCCCCTAATTTACGATTGACTACGAACTATTAACTATGAACAGTCCATTAGTTCGATACATATTATACCCAAAAACGGCTAAAAAACAAGCAAAATCCTTTCTCGATCCTCAAAAAATAAATCGTATGGTGGGGCTTTCATCCTTCGCACCCCTTAGGGGGGAGAATGGATGCCCCACCATTTTCTAACTTCATACGTAAAGCGCGTACCTATGGCAGTCCTAAGGACTCTCCCGCAAGGGACGCCTTACGGAGAGCTACGCGCTTTACGTACGTGACTATTCTGCGATTGATAGTCAAGGTGAAATAAGGTCAAATAAATAACCTGCTGCGACAAGCCATAGGCTGGCGAGGTTGTAAAAAAGATGTGACCCTAATCCCTCCACTAATCCCTCACCTTCCCCTAATCCCTCCAAATTTGATACTCCCTTTTATATTCTGCTGATAAGACATCTATACTTTCCTTTCATTATAAAGGAAGGATTTATAATAATAATACCTAAGATACTTAGGTATTGTTCAAACACCGATCCATCAAAAAGCCAGAAAAATTAAATTGATAATTCCCTGTGGCTTACCATGGGGTGAAGAAGAGAATGTCTCCTTATCAAATCCTTTAATATTCTGCGAATTATCGCAGGCTTCTTCATTTTCTACGTTCTATATAATACCTAAGATACTTAGGTAATGTGCTGACACCAATCCATTAAAAAATCAGCACTTTTAATCTCTATGCTCTATAGAATACCTAAGATACTTAGCAGAAATACATCCCTTTCAGGACTTACGGCAGTGAACCGAAACCGTTTAACGCAGGGGGCATCTGGATTTGTCCGTTCTCCGTAGTCTAAAGGACTCCTTTCGGAGTACTACGAAGGATGAATTCAGGATTTCTTCTCCAGCTACGGCACTCGTCTGGGCGAAGCCAGCCGTAGCCCGACGCTACGCCGTGACGAGTTTTGTTATGGCGTAAGCTATCCTGGCGATTTTGAGAGTTGAGCAAATACTGTATAAGTATATGCGTATATACTTATGGACTGCTTTAAGGATCAAGGATTTTACCTGTGGCAGGGCTAGAGGAACGCAGGGTGCGATGTAGTCTTAATCCCGTAAGGGATCCCTAACGGGAGACTACATGGCTTGGCAGCATCATCGAATTCTAAAGAATAATTGAAGGGATGATTTGAATTTGAGAATCGTCCGCTGGGGGATGGCTTACGCCACTTGATTTTCAAGACAGTCGATCTGCTTTCTGTCCTGCCACGGCTCGACTGAGCTTGTCGAAGTCAGGCGGGTAAACCTCCGTCCTTCCTTCTTCGCTAAAGCCTGCCCGCCGTACACTTTCACCCTTCGCAGTGCTACGGAGAACGGGCTGGGCAGGCGGGCTACGAAGGACAAGCCGTCATCCGCCTTCTGCTCTGGAGTTTATCCGCCATTAGGCGGACACTTTTTTCTTTTTTCTATTTGCCTTTTCCGACAATCCCGACCATAATAAATCCAGCAGCGGCGGGAATTCACATCATTGATAAAGAGCAGGAAGAATTGTAGGGTGGCGCTTTAGTCCACCAATACTGAATGCCTAACAAGCGTCTGCATGAGACGGCCCTGACGTGTCGCCGGTTAGCCGCCCCAATGGCCAGAAGGGACAAGAGGACGTAATTCGTTGTCCTAAGGACTCCATAGGAGAAACAAAAAAGATTGGGCCCATTCGACTACGCTCAGGGCAGGCTGGCTGATGCCGTATTGAAGAAGAAACGGGAACTTCTTACCCGCTGCCCCGACTTGCGTCGGGAGACGCAGGGGCCAGTACTGGTAGAAACAGTCTGTTCCCCGCCAGAGGCATGCGGGGACAAGGTTTGGCGTTTTATACAGACTGTATAACCATTGTTCGATAAGAGGAATAAAATGGCAAAACTTCGATATCATCATGTCGGAATTCCTACTAATAAACCTCTACCTAAGGAAGACTACAACCCCGAATACAAGATGACTGCATCTGGGTATTATCAAAATCCGTATGGCATTGAGTGGATGAATTTCGATTCCGATTGCCCCTTGCCAGAGTTGGTGAAAACAGTTCCACATGTAGCTTTTATTGTAGACGACATCGAAGCAGAAATTGCTGGCAAGAACATAATCATCAAGCCAAACAGCCCCACTCAAGGTGTGACAGTTGCTTTCATTGTTGTTAATGGTGCCCCAGTCGAGTTTCTTCAGTTTGATCAGCCAGAGTCAGAAATATGGCCTCATGGGGCTAAGTTCAAGATTGAATAGGAACTTTTTATGCTGGCAGAAACAGTTAGTGTTTCCCGTTTTATACAGACTGTATAATTATCGTTGGCCATAATTCGAGTCGGACGGATAAGATATGAACAGGCTCTGTATATTCATTGGCATGGTAGTCTTTGGTTGGATTGGATGGTGGATAGGAGCCAGATTTGGATTCATGACCGGCTTTGTAGTTAGTAGCATCGGCAGTATTGTTGGAGTTTACGTAGGCTGGCGTATCAACCGCGATTACCTAAGCTGAAACTCCGTTGAATCATCGAGGAACCGGCAACCGATCAGCGCCGCGCAAAATATTGGATAAGCATCGTGAGCGTAACCAATTTAATATTTACTATTTATTATTGTTATTTGAGAATCGCGATTTCTTGGCGAGATACGCTTCACGAGATACGCTTGTCCGGCGTAGCTTTAGCGAAGATGGAAGCGACGAATAGTGTTTCCCGGTTTATGCAGTCTGTATAAGCATTGTTAGGGAGTAGAAGATGATAATACCAATGCCGGCCCTTATACTTTTTTTAGTCATCTACACTGCAGTTGTTATTGCAATTGATCGCATTGTAATTACCAAACCCAAGGGTAGGAACACCCCGGTTAATAGGTTTCCAGAGCCGCTTCCGGCTCTTTCAGACCACGAGAAGGCAGTAATTCCGTTTTACCAAACAGAATGGAAAACCATCATTGAGACGCAAATGCACTTCAATGATTTGATTATACGGTTTCGGTCCATTGTCCTGACGGCTTTCATCACATTAGTTGGGGCAAGCGTGGCCCTGCAGAATACCGAGAAGATTGACGAGAAACAGTTTCTCACACTCTTTTCCATTCTCTTTGTTCTATGGGTAACAGCCTTCGTAATGGACTTCTGCTACTATCATCGGCTTCTCTTGGGCTCGGTGGCGCAGGCAATGAAGTTCGACGAGTCGGAGTTGGGAAAGAGGCTCGGGCTTTTTGGTCTAACTACTTGCATAAGTAAAGTCGTTCATCCTCCGGCTTCCAAAATTATGGTCAGCCTGTTCTATGGAATACCAGCAATTGCAATGTTGGTTCTAATGCTCATAAACAATTACTCATGAGACTATCTCCGATGGAAAGAAGAATTCTTGTGGTAGACGTGGATGGTGTCCTCTGTGACCTTGTTGGTTCAGCAATTCCGTTGATTAATAGTCTGTTTGATTGTAATCTGAACAGAACCGCCATTCGGGACACCATACCAATTTCTTTTTACCGGCGGGTGGCAGGCTCAATCCCGATTCATCGGGATTGGGGATGGTTGTTTAACGTCTCAGGCGTGGTCGGCGACGCCGAGAAGCAAAACGCGACCTTTTGGCAGTTGAAAGCCTGCCTCTGTGCAATCCCAACAGTGGTTTATCGGGTTTGGTGTAGGTAAAGCCGGCACATTCGACCGGTGTAAATTCGCGTCCTATGAATCTTTCAATCAGCCGAAGCTGTTTGTGCTCATCGTGGGCGACAAAGGTAATCGCGTCTCCTGTGGCTTCTGCCCGGCCGGTCCGGCCAATGCGATGAATGTAGTCTTCTGGAAAGGCTGGGACATCGAAATTGATGACATGTGAAATACCTGTGACATCGATGCCGCGAGCGGCGATATCGGTTGCAACCATGATTTGGTATTTTCCCGCTTTGAAGCCGTCCATTGCGCGTGTTCGCTGTGCCTGTGTTCGGCCTGAATGTATCGCCACCGATTCAAGGCTGGCCCGTTCGAGCTGCCGGTTAATCTTGTCCGCTCCCCGCTTAGTGCGGGAGAAGACCAGCACGCTGAACATCTGCCTGACCCGGATCAGGTGCAACAGAAGGTCAATTTTCTGCTCCTTGGGGACAAGATATATATTTTGCGTGATTGTTTCGATGGGGTTTCGCGGTCGGCCAATCTGAATCATTACAGGCGATTTCTGGACACCCGCGGCCAGCGTGCTTATTTCCGGAGTTACTGTGGCTGAAAAGAGCATAGTCTGGCGATTTTTGGGCACAGCGGCGATGATTTTTCGCACATCCATAATGAAACCCATATCGAGCATTCGGTCGGCCTCATCGAGAACGAGCACTTCAATATGCCTGAAGTTTATGGTCCGTCGCTGCATGTGGTCGAGGAGTCGTCCGGGTGTTGCAACAACGATGTCAACGCCGTGATGAAGTGCGTTAAACTGCCCCTTGATACTCACACCGCCATAAACGGCGAGCGTTTGCAAATGCAGGAATCGGCCATAGCGGAGTATGAACTTTTCGATTTGCACTGCCAGCTCACGGGTCGGGGTAAGAATAAGCGACCTGATAACTCTCCTTTTTGACGAGCGCTCGTGGCTTAGCCGGTTCAGGATGGGCAGGACAAAGGCGGCGGTTTTGCCTGTGCCGGTCTGGGCGCAGCCGATAATATCCCTGCCGGCAATTGCGGCAGGAATCACCTGTGACTGAACTTCGGTGGGAGCGGTGTAGCCGGCAGCAAGAATGCCCTGCACCAGCGGGTCGGAAAGCCCAAATGTCTTGAATGGCATCAGATACTCCTAAAGCATATTAACCTTAACATTGGTTCCGCCAGACGGAAGGCGGACAAACCTGCCAGATGAAACGGCGGAGTAGGCTCGTGGTCGTTCATATCTCGTTAGATGCCTTACCGGCGTAATATCTCATGGGGTGAACTCCCTGTCAATCTTATCTTTCGTAATCAAATTTTGGTGTGCGGACTTTGGCGAGTTCAGCGAAAAACCCCCGGTTGAACCGGGGGCTAAAACTACCTTCTTCTTTCTTCGGTCTTCCGTTCTCTGTTATTTATCTGCTTTTCATTCTCCGCCATAGCCACTGCCGCTTTGTCCACCCTGTCCGGGAGGCACACCATCTCCATAACCACCATAACCTCCTAACGGAGGCGCGCCGAGGGTTCTGGGCACTGGCCTATCGAGACCCAGCTTCTCAGCTTGTCCCGGTGAGAGAATGGTCGGCTTGACCAACACTAATAACATCTTCTCTTCTTTGGGTATGTTGTAGCTGTTCAAGAATTCCTCGATAGCAGATGGTTCATCTGATTTTGGCCCACTTGGGACATTATCAAGAAATTTGGTTATTTTTGGGCCACCGATGAGCATTGTTTTGCCGATGGGAATGACACATTGGGTATTTATACTGGCCATATCGACGGTTGGAACCTTATGTTTATATTTGCCCTTGTATGTATGGTCTTCGAAACCCTGTAGCTGACGAATCTCCAGTGTGAAATCCAGCTTGATGTTTTCGGTATCAGTCAGCACCGGCTCGACCCAAAAGATACTACCCAGCATTATCGAATCGATTTTCGGCGTCGGCTTTTCAGAGGGATTATTCGGTTCGCTATAGCCGGACACATAAGGCATTGCACGTTGAATTGCAAGCTGTGCCTCTTTACTCTCTAAAACTGTAAATCTTGGTGCAGTGAGCATCGATGAGTCTTTGCGAGCCTGAGCAGCTTTGAGAATAGAGCTGACAATAAGGTCATCAATGGTCACACTGAAAGTTTCAGAGGTTGTCGAACCTGTT
>Ga0315533_1000920_pt1 | contig 23838 bp, 25 predicted proteins | sample SalMarSW160130MG_FD_203081 | JGI IMG/M metagenome (GOLD analysis project Ga0315533, IMG submission 203081) | Salt marsh sediment microbial communities from the Plum Island Ecosystem LTER, Massachusetts, United States - Salt Marsh Sediment SW1601-30 ... | reverse complement strand
GGTCTACGCTCTCTACAGCATACTCAGCTTGGTCTTGACAAGAGAAGCAGCAGAAAACATTGGAAGACCAGACAAAGCAGTCTCACCAACATACTTCAACACATAATTTAGGGACAAGCCAGCGCGCCAGAATCTTCTAATTGCAAATATGGTTCTACCGACCGCTTTAACATCGCTTTTTCCTTTACCTTTAAATGAAGGGCTACAACACAATTCCAATTATGAAGAAAGTGAAAGACTTCGAGATAGAAAAGTCAGGCGACTTGAGAGAGATTTTGGCCCAAATGGAAGACTTAGGCGGCTTCCAAGGAAACAAGGTAGCCGAAGCCGTGAACATCCTAGAAAGAATGATCAAAGATAAAAAATCGCTGAATTTCCTGTCCTTCCCAGCGTGTTTGGTGGCAACAGGGATAAGAGGCATTTTTAAAGAGATGGTGAAGAGGAAATGGTTCGATCTAGTCATCACAACCTGTGGAACCTTAGATCACGATTTAGCGAGAAGCTGGGGCGACTATTACTGCGGTTCGTTCGGACTAAACGATGAAGCGGTAAAGAAAAAGGGTTTCAGCCGGCTGGGCAACGTTTTGGTTCCAGACAAAGTTTACGCTAAACAGGTTGAAAAGAACGTTCAAAGATTTCTGAGCGAAATTTACGAAGAAAAGAAAGAGTTAGCAACCTATGAGCTGGTTTGGGAATTTGGAAAAAGATTGGACTCTGAGGATTCGATAATTTATTGGGCGACTATAAACAAAATTCCAGTCGTAATTCCAGGCATAACTGACGGAATGATTGGATACCAGCTGTGGATGTTCTCCCAAGACAAAGATTTCAAGATTAATGTTCTGAAAGATGAACAGCTATTGAACGATCGAGTTTGGGAGGCTGAGAAAACTGGGGCTTTAATAGTTGGTGGAGGAATATCAAAGCATCACACGATTTGGTGGAACCAGTTTAAAGGCGGATTAGATTACGCTGTTTATTTAACCACAGCCATTGAAGAGGACGGTTCTTTGTCCGGAGCAAGACCGAGAGAGGCTGTGTCTTGGGGACAGATAAAAGAGAACGCTGAAAAAGTCTTCATCTATGGCGAAGCGAGCACGATTCTGCCTCTCATGATCTCCTCCCTAGCGGAAAGATTGCAGCACAGATGAATTCGATGCACGCGTTAACAATTTTCCGAAAGATCGCTTCATTTCTTCTTGAAAAAGGTCTCTAGCTTTCTGGTTTTTGATCTTTTTAGTATTCTGCCGCACTTTTTAGGGTCTAAATCCTTGAAATCCAATTCAAGGGTTGCTAAGAGCCTTTGAACTCCTTTGGCGATGTTTGGTGCAACAAGAATTCCCCGAACTTTGCGGTTTGCCTTACTTTTAATTGCATCAACATACTTTGCGAGTTGAAGCACAGCTTCGTTGCCTGCTGTTTTACGCTTGATCTCCACAACAACAAAATTACCATCTTTGTCCACGCCATAAACATCCACGAAGCCCGGCTCGACTTTTTTCTCGTAGCTTATAGGTTTGAATCCTTCCTCAACAAGCGAAGGTTTTAATAAAATTGCTTTTTGCATGTCTTCCTCGCTTGCGTAGAGGGAGAACTCTCCAGAATCGACGAGGCTTAGAGCAGAAACCATGTGGATTTTGTCAAAAAACATCGCAACGGATTCGGCTGGTTTGCGCCTTACCGCATGAATCTGCAACGAGTTGTCTGTAACTTGAATGTGAAAAATGCAGCCAGGGGGCTGCCAGTTGACAGGCTCATAGCCAACTGAACGGTGAACAAGAAGAGAGCCATCCTCCTTGATTATTAATATGCGCTCTCCAGGCTCCAGTTTTGAGCTTGCCCTTCCACTGTAGTGAACCCAACAATCACCAATAACGAGTATTGTTTTACGTTTAGAAACAGCATCCTTAAGGACTTTTTCTGCTTCCTCAACGCTTGGACTCACTAAAACAGTAAAGGGCTTGAAGTTCATCACAATATTCGCCAATAGTTTTAGAAGCTTTCTGTATAGATAAGATTTCTGAAGGATTCGGCATGAGCGAGTGGGATAAGAAACGCGATGTGATGCATCGTTACGATTTAACGGCACACATTTATGATATACGATACGCGGAGGAGCAAACGGCAAAAATTAAGGCTGTTATGGAAAGCATAAACATGGAAAAAGAAGGTTTAGTTTTAGATGTTGGGTGTGGAACAGGGCTTTTATTTGAATATGTTGCAAACAAAGCTGAAGCAATTGTTGGATTGGATATTTCAAGAGAAACTCTGTTTCAAGCAAAGAAACATGCGAAAAAATTTGCGAATGTACATTTGATTTTGGCTGACAGTGACAATGCGCCTCTCAAAGAAGACGTATTTAGTCACGTTTTTGCTCTAACTCTTATTCAGAACACACCTAACCCTTTCAAAACTTTGAACGAGATTAGACGGGTTTCAAAAGAGAATGCTGTAATTGTAGTTACTGGTTTAAAGAAAAAGTTCCCAATAAAAGCTTTCAAAAGGTTATTACGCGATGCTGGTTTGGATGTCATTGCTTCAAAGAGTGAAAGCTTAAAATGTCATGTTGCGGTTTGCACCAAGTTTTTTCATTAAATTCTTACGAGATTTAGAACTAAACTATATATGAAAGTAAAATATTAGAGCATGCTCTAATGCATCTCACATCGCATGCTTGGTGGGTTAACGGATGCCTCTGAAAACAGTGAAAACGGACACGGCGGAAGCATTAACGTTAGAATGGATTTTACATATTAGAAACTACAAGTTAACCCTTGACAAAAACTTGTGTGTAGGCTGTCAAATCTGCACTCTTGCATGCCCGAAAGAAGCAATTGAACTTGAAAAGCAGCCAAAAATTCTGGGAGAGAAGGCTAAACACGCAAAAGTTGACATAGATCTGGAAAAATGCAATTTCTGCGCCATATGCGATATATTGTGTCCTTACGGCGCAATAAAAATAACCGTGAATGGAGAACACCTTCTGTCAGTTGTCGAAAAGGAAAGCTTCCCGCAACTGATTCGAGAAATCCAAGTAGACACGAGCAAATGCCCCGTGGACTGCGTTGAATGCGAAGAAGCATGTCCATTAGACTTGATTAAGGTAACGAGGTTGACGGCTGACAGAAAAATTGTTGACGACGCAGACTCCTTATCTGAAAGGGAAAAGAGCGAACTTCAAGTCAAAATTGACATTCAAGAGGAGCGTTGTCCATGTTGCAGAATTTGCGAATTCAACTGCCCCGAGGGAGTCCTGACTGTGCGAAAGATCTTTCATGGAAAAATAAATATTCACCCAGAAAAGTGTCCGGAAGGCTGCACGGATTGCTTAGATGTTTGCCCAATAACAGGTGCACTTTACCTTTCTGGTGAGGATAAAAAAGTGCATGTAAACGAAATGTTTTGCGTTTATTGTGGAGCGTGTAAAATTGTTTGTCCGGTTGAGGAGGCATTGGAGCTTAAACGCACGTCGATAAGACATACGCCAGTTAGTTCAGGAGCGTGGAACAAGGCCCTAGAAAGGCTAGCTTCACCGATTGAGATGACTAAAGAGTTGAAGGCGAAGGGTTCTCGAAAAGTGGTGGAATCTGTTGAGAAGAGGTTAGGATGGAAGATGGTGTAGATGACCCAAAAAAAAGCCCGGAAGCAAGCAGAAACTGAGGAGTTACGGATAGGGGTCTTCATATGTCACTGCGGCTTAAACATAGCTGGCGTGTTAGACATAAAGGAGCTAGTTAAATTTGCGAAAGCTTTGCCAGACGTTGTCTACGTGAAGGACAATCGTTACACGTGTGCAGACCCTGGGCAAGATGAAATTAGAAAAGGCATAAAGGAGCATAATCTTAATCGTGTCATTGTGGCAGCATGTTCGCCACGGATGCACGAGCCTACATTTCGAAGAACAGTTTCTGAAGCAGGTTTGAATCCTTTCCTTTTTGAAATGGCTAACATACGGGAATTCTCATCATGGTGTCATCCGAGCACGCCGAAGGAGGCAACTGAAAAAGCTAAGGACCTAATAAAGATGGCTGTCGCAAAAGCAAGGCTGTTTCGCCCGCTTGAAACAATGGAAGTTCCAGTAACCAATAAAGCGTTAGTCGTAGGCGGTGGCATAGCTGGAATGAACGCTGCATTGGACTTAGCTGATATGGGTTTCAAGACGTATTTGCTTGAGAAGGGGGAAAGCATAGGGGGCCACATGGCGCAGTTGGATAAAACGTTTCCAACCCTTGATTGTTCCATATGTATTGAAGGTCCAAAGATGGTTGATGTCGGGCGGCATCCCAATATTGAGATAATATCTTTTGCTGATTTGCTGAGTGTCAGCGGTTTTATAGGCAATTTCAAGGTTAAGATTCGGAAAAACTCGCGATATGTGATTGCTGAAAACTGCACGGGTTGTGGTGAATGTAGAGAGGTTTGTCCGATTGAGTATCCCAACGAGTGGGACATGAGTTTAGGTGTTAGAACGGCCATATCTGTCCCCTTTGATCAGGCAGTTCCACTTATCTACACGATAAACAAGGATTATTGTATTGAATGTTTCAAGTGTGTTGACGCTTGTGGAGCAAGACGGGCTATAAATTTTGAGCAGGAACCCGAAGAAATCGAGCTAGAAGTGGGAACGATAATTGTGTCAACAGGTTATGACATTTACTTGCCTTATGACGATCCGCTCTACGGATATGGTAAATATCCGAACGTGATAACTTCCCTCGAGTTTGAAAGACTTATACTTGCTGCGGGTCCAACCGTTGGAAAAGTTGTTAGAGCCTCAGATGGAAAGAAACCGCACACCATTGCTTTCATCCAATGCGTCGGCTCACGTGACATAAACAAGTATCCGTATTGTTCAAACTTCTGTTGCATGTACACCTTAAAACATGCTGTCCAGCTTAAAGAGAAGTATAAAGAAGACATAGAAGTCTACGTGTTCTACATGGACATGCGGAGCAACTTTAAAGGCTTCGAGGAATTTTATCAACGGGCAAGAGAACTTGGTGCAAACTTTGTTCGTGGAAGGGTAAGCCGAGTTTTTGAGGTTCCCGAAACAAAGAATCTGATTATACATGTTGAGGACACGGCTCTTGGTCAGCCTATAGAAGTTGAGGCTGAAATGGTTGTTTTGGCGACTGCAGCCATACCCAAAAAAGGTACAGATGAGATGGCACGCATACTTAACGTGACACGTGGAGCAGACGGCTTCTTCATGGAAAGCCACCCCAAACTCAAGCCTATAGACGCACCTACGGCTGGAATATTCTTCGCTGGAGCATGCCAAGCACCAAAAGACATACCATACTGTGTCTCGCAAGGCAGCGGTGCAGCATCAAGAGCGGCAACCGTGCTTTCGAAGCCAACTTGGAAGATTGAGCCGATAATAGCTGTTGTGGACCCGGACAAGTGCAGAAACGTCAAGACGAAATGTGGAATATGCGCCCAGAAGTGTCCTTACGGGGCAATAAAGGCTGAGGAAGGGAAACCAGCTCAGGTGACAATAGCCATGTGCCACGGATGCGGAACATGCGTGGCAGAATGCCCGGCAGATGCCATAACACAAATGCACTTCGCAGACGTCCAGATCTTCGCCCAGATAAGAGCAGCCCTAGAAACAAATTCTGAAGACAAGATTTTGGGTTTCCTCTGCAACTGGTGTAGCTATGCTGGGGCGGACCTAGCGGGAACAAGTAGGTTTGAATATCCGCCAACAATAAGACCTATACGAGTTATGTGCTCTGGAAGGGTTGACCGAGACTTTATTCTAGAAGCCTTCAGACTCGGTGCAGGCGCTGTTCTAGTCAGTGGCTGTCACCTGCCATACGACTGTCACTACATTAGTGGAAATGTGCAAATGAAAGCCAGGATGGATGCGTTGGCGCCTATGCTTCAAAAACTCGGGTTAAGCCCTGAAAGGTTTCGTGTGGAATTCATTTCAGCCTCTGAGGGCGTGAAGTTTGCAGAAGTCGTTAGAGAAATGACTGAACGAATGCATGCCCTAGGCAAGGATAGAATTGAAGCTGAAAATGAGAAACTCCGTCCCATATTAGAGAAAATGTTGAAAAGAAAGGGACTTATTTAACTCGCATTCAATACAACTATTCGAAGCTTTGAGTAAAATTTATCAGATCAGAAGAGTAATTGTGGGCTATGCCAAAGCAAAAAATGATAGACCTGCTCTACGAGCTTATGAAAAACTCGAAACGAAGCGACAGAGAACTCGCAAAAGTTGTGAAAGTGTCGCAACCAACAATAACGAGGATGCGGAAAAACCTTGAAAAAGAGGAATACATCCGCGAATACACAATAGTGCCTGCTGTTGAAAAACTGGGATTTGAGATTACAGCATTAACCTTTCTGTCAACAAGCACAAGGCCAAAAGACGTGAAGGAAATGCAGAAATGGATTTCTGAAAGCCAGAAAATATTTTTCTCAAGCTTGGGTGAAGGTCTTAATGGAAAAACGCTTTTACTGGTTTCAGTTCACAGAGATTTCACTGATTTTTCAGAGTTTACCCGTGAAGTCAGAGGTATTCTTGGCTTGAAGGGTGCTTCAATGGAGAGCTTTCTGGTTTCACTAAAAACAGACATGATTAAACATTTCTCGTTCAAGAATCTAGAACGAATTTAATCCATATTTTAGAATCATTCGTATGCTGACGATAATCAGCACTAAGCCGAAGATTCTGCGAAGGTTTCTGCCAGAAATCCTTTTAGATGCGTAAGCGCCTAGTTGAGCGCCAAAAATTGTTCCTAAAACCAGTAGAAACGCGTATTCAATGTTTATGTGATCTAGTCTGAAATGTTCTATGACACCGGATGTTGAAGTGAAAATCATTGTGAACATAGAAGTTGCCACTGTAATGTGCATCGGCATGCCCATAGCCAACACCATTATCGGCACCATAAGTGAACCTCCGCCAATGCCTAACAAACCAGATGATAGCCCTGCAAAAAAACCTAATACTACACCTGATAAAACTCTATTTTTAGATTCGAACAATGAACTCTCAGAATCTGCGGGGTTACGTTTTTCTGTATCTGAGTGTTTATTTTTGGAAAAACTTAGTTTCAAGATCATGCGCAAAGCAACAAAAAACAGGAAGCCCCCGAAAATTAAGCCCAATAACTGTTCATCTATGACTGAGGTTATGTGCGCACCTAGAACAGCTCCTGGAACGGTTGTTATTGCTAAGATTAAGCCAGTCTTGTAGTATATTCGCTTTTGCCTTGAATAATTTTCAGTTGAAGCTAACGAAGTAAAGATGATTGTCGTTAGACTTGTTCCCGCGGCATGAGAGGGAGAAAAGCCATATACTAAAGTCAGTAGAGGCACTATGAAGACACCGCCTCCGACACCAACCATAGAAGCAATCGTCCCAATAAGAAACCCAAATATAGGTAGCAAAATTTCCATCATATTTACATCACCCCAAAGCCATATCTTTTGGAAAGCTCTTTAAATCCCTGTTTAGCAGTCAGAGAATTCTTTCTAAAACTATTCAAGTATTAAAACGTTAACATATCTAACTACTTAAACGAGAAATGGTCTTCCTTGTTTTCCCAGTATTCTCTTGTTCGTAGGTATTGGATTTTCGTTTTTGAAAGGTCCATGTAAAATTCATCTTTTTCTACTACTGAGTAGACAATATTCTAGATGGTAGAGTTTCAACTAGTAATTCGAAAATAAGAAGGATGTGAAAGGGAGATTTGTTATGGTTCTGATGATCCTGTGATGTATGCCCAAACGCTTACTAAGACTAGTGTTAGACATGCTCCAGCAAATCCTGAAACCAGAAATCTTATTTGAATCAGTTCTGGTAATATTGTCACAAGCCATGGAATTGCATATTCTGCGGTCAGATCAGCTATGATTCCCGCCATGAATCCTAAGACCGCTACTAGCCCGAAAACCTTTATTCTGTCACCCACTTTTTTCACCTTTGCTTACATTAGGATTCTAAGCCCCTTTTTAGTTTAACTTACACGTTTTTGTCTATTACAGTGAAAACAGCAAGCAGTTCTTTTCATTGTAAAATTAAAGCTCAAAACGGTTTTTAGAAGCGTGTATAGCTCTACGTATATACGTGAATGTTTTCAGCATGTTAACAATGTATAAGATTTGTTTAAGCGTAGTCTTCTGTTCGGAGGTATTAAATTTGTCAGAAAGATTCAGTAAAAAGTGGGAAGATAGGCGTAATGAGCAACCGCTAACAGACCGCATTAAAGGGGCAGTGAGGCCGCCAGGTCCATTAAAGCCAAGACTTAACATGGCAGTTAGACGCTTAGACTTGCAAATACAAAAGCTAGATCAAGCGGGTGAAAGGTTCAGCAAAAGAGACCAATCGATATTCGCAAGAATCGTAGATGCTTACACAAAGCATGACATGGCACGGGCAAATGTCTTCGCTAGTGAATTAGCTGAAATTAGAAAAATGGAAAAAATGATTATGCATGCAAGACTCGCCCTCGAACAAATTGGGTTAAGATTGCGAACAGTGTCAGAGCTTGGAGATGTGGTTTCAACACTGGGGCCAGCAGTAAGTGTTTTAAGCGCAGTCAAAGGGGGAATGGCAAACATGTTCCCAGAAGCGGAAAGGGAATTGGGACAGATAGGCGATATACTCAGCGGAATAATAATGGAAGCTGGACAAAACACAGGGTTCTCGATGAACTTTGAAACCAGTAATGAAGACGCCCAGAAAATTCTCACAGAAGCCGCAACCGTTGCAGAACAGAAAATCAAAGAGAAATTCCCAGAATTGCCAGCGGGAATCCCTTCCATACCCTTAGGAGAAAAATCCCCTACTGAAACGTCCTAAACTCAAACACATAGGAGACCACTATTATGACACAAAATTCCAACCTTTTTATCTCAATCGGCAAACAAATAAAAGATGAATACGGACGCACAATCGGCAAAGCCACATCTTTCGCTGTAAATCCAAACGGCAGAATTAACTCAATCTACATTGAACAGGGAAACGGCAAAATCATGAAATGTCCTGCAGAAAACCTGAAAGTCGAAGATTCGGGGATCATTCTTCTATCCAGAGTAAAAATGGAAGCTAAAACCCTTTCCGATCAAATTCCATTAATATGGCGGAAAGACCAGGCTTTAAACGAGCTTCTGGAGAAAAAGAAGATTTCACTAGAAGTACATGAAGATTTGCACAAAAGTTTTGAAGGAGTCCTAAACCAACTAAAAGACGAAGCTAAAACTCTGATGGAAAATGTGGATAAGGAAACTGTTAGGTGCGCTAAAGAAATTAAGGAATTAAACTATGCTTTGGTTAATCTTGAAATTGAACATGAAATAGGAGAAATCGATGAGCAATCCTATCAGACATCTTTCGCAACAATACAAGAATATCTAAAAAAGGCTAATACGGAGAAAAGCGAACTAGAAGCGATGGAGAGTAAGCTTTCAAATATCCTTCTGGGAGAAACGCCTTCGCTGATAGAGCAAGAAACTAGGGAAGAACCTGCCGAAGAATCAAAAGCTCAAGAGCAAGTGCAAACGGATGCTCTGACTTCTCCGATTCCGTCACCGAATCTTCCAGAGCCACCTGTAGTAGTTTACGTGAAAGAAGTGGGCGAGTCCAGCGCTTAGGCTGAAGCGTAGCGGGCGGAGGGAACTGGCATCAGAAAACTTTTCCAAAAGAACCCTCCACTACTACGAGAAGTGATTGGTAAGTCAATGCGTAAACTGAAGATTGAACAAAGTAGGATCGAACAAGTCTCTTTCAGGTTGAAGAAAAGAGACAATGTGTTATTTCAAACGTGCGTCCATGCCTTAAAAAAGCAGAACAAAGGTAGGGCTACCATATTAGCGAACGAGATTGCAGAAATCAAGAAGCTTACAAAGTTTCTCTATCATGTGGAACTAGCAATCGAACGGGTAATTCTTAGACTTGAAACAATAAGGGAACTCAGCGACATAGTTATCGACTTGAAACCAGCATTAAGGATGCTTCAAAACGTTTCAAAAGAGCTTTTCGAAGTCCTACCAGATGTCTCATCAGAACTAGGCAAAGTTAACGACGTAATAAGCGAAACCCTTTACTCAACAAGAATAACAACAGATGAGTCATTAATCCCAGTAAACAGAACTACGTCAGGCGGAGAGGAAATACTAAAAGAGGTTTCAAGCTTCGTAGAACAAAGAGTAGCTGAAAAGCTTCCTGAACCGCCCTCTGCTCTAGAAACTCCTGTGGAAACTCCTGTTAGGCAAATGGTTGCATTGGCGGCAACATGCTCACAAACAATCGGTCAAGAAACTAGTGAAACAGAAACCATATCTTCCCAAAATCTCTTTTCTTTCAAGAAGGCGGAAGTTCAAGAAGTTTCGTTAAAAGTTGAAAAGCCCTCACTGCAGGATGTCCTCTTCGAATATGTTAAGAAAAGCAAAGGAGAAGTTGATTTGACGCAATGCTCCCTTCAATTGAATGCATCATATGAAGAGATCGAAAAGGCTCTTCACGACTTGGGGGCTAAGGGTAAGATAATAGTTGAGACCAAAGCTAGGTGAAGAGCTTATGGGTGCACCACAAGAACTGGAAAAATCTGCAACAAATTATGCTTTAGAAGCCGTCCGCTTGGACAAGCAAAGTTCAAGAGGCATGGCGATAACAATGTACCAGAAGGCTATAGAAATTCTTCTCAAACTGGTTCAATTATATCCGGAATACAACTTGAACAAGGTCTACATACAGAGGGCAATAGCCTACCAAGAAAGGATAAAAGTACTGCAAGGGACAACACCGATCGAATCGCATGCAGGAGCTGGAAAAACAGTTGAAAGTGCCAAAACCACCCAAAGCGAAAAGGCGAGTTATGACGAGCTGATAGTAAAGGAAAAACCAAACGTGAGATGGGAACAAGTAGTTGGACTCGAACATGCAAAGAAGGCAATAAAAGAAGCCATAGTTTATCCAGTTCAGAGACCAGACCTATTCCCGTTGGGTTGGCCTCGAGGAATTCTCCTGTTTGGACCGCCAGGTTGTGGAAAAACGTTGTTAGCGGCAGCCGTAGCCACAGAAATAGATGCTACCTTCATATCTGTTGATGCCGCATCAATAATGTCTAAATGGTTGGGTGAAGCTGAGCAAAATGTTGCCAGACTCTGCAATTCTGCCAGAAAATCAGCTATAGAGGGAAAACCAGCCATTGTTTTCATAGACGAGTTAGACTCTCTCATGGGAAAGCACTCGAACGAAGTCGGCGGAGAAGTTCGCGTTCGAAACCAATTCTTGAAAGAAATGGACGGCATCATAGACAAGGGTAAAAACTTACATGTTTACATTATTGGAGCAACAAACAAGCCGTGGGACTTGGATTGGCCTTTTATTAGAAGGTACCAAAAAAGGATTTTGGTGCCGCTTCCTGATCACCACGCGCGCCTAATGATGTTGAAGCTGTACACACGCAGTTTGCAGTTAGCCCCGGACATAGATTTGCATGAGTTAGCTAGGCTGTCAGAGGGATTTTCCGGAAGCGACATAAGGGATGTATGTCAATCAGCACATCTAAAGGTTATAGGTGATTTCTTCGAGTCAGGCCAAGCGGCTAACAAGTTGGCTAAGCCAAGACTGTTGAGGATGAACGACTTTAGACAAATACTTGAAGAGAGGAAACCGAGTGTTTCGCTCAACATGATAGCTTCATACAACAGATGGTTCGATGCGTTTAAAGCTCTCTAGGGGAGGTGAAGTTACAAGTCTTAAAGAGTCGCAAAGAGTGGAAAGGTTTGGAGAATCCCATCCTTCGTTTTGAAGAGATCTCTCCTTTCTCCCTTCTCCCCCTTTAAACAGGATCTCCAAGCCCCACAGTTCAACTGCGAAAAGCAGACTCAGGCGGCTCCCATGACCTTTATTTCAATGTTTTCATTGCCTTGAATTTCAACGCCCTTCAAGGTTGAGAGCATAGCCAAAACTGTTTTTCTTATTATCCTTTGAACGAAGGGATGCATGGGCAAATTTTTCCCATTAATTTCCACTATCAGCTTTCCATCATTTTTTGACATTTTTCTCCACTATATCCACAATTTCTTTCCTATTTTCAAACACGTTCAAATAGGGAACACTCAGATTTAGAGTTTCTATCGAGTAAAGACCCGTAAAGGCTAATATGGGTTTAAAGGTTTCTTTGGCTTCTAGGGCTTCTTTCGCAGATTTTACGGTTACAATTTTTGGCACATCATAGTTCTTGCCTACAAGTTTTTTGAAGCCCTCTAAGAAAACAAAGTCAACGTCTCTGCATCTATGCAAAATCTCTTCCAAGGAAAAACTTGTTGTATCCATCTTTTCTATTGTGGCTATTTCATCGGATGCCACGCCAACAATTATTTTGGCTCCAGACTGAGCAAATCTCCACGTGTCCTTTCCTTCTGTGTCTATTGTAAAGTTTGATTCAGGAATATGCTTTACTACCGCGATTTTGTAGCCTTTTTTAGTCAGCTGCTCAGTTAAAACTTCTATTGTTGTTGTTTTTCCAGAGCTTTTACTGCCAACAACTGCGATAACAGTTGTTTTCAACTATTTTCACCTTTGCCTACTTCATTTCTTCCATGAAGATTTTTTCTAACAATTCCTTGTTTATATGTAGTTTTTCTGAAAGAGTTTTCACCCATTTTACATACACTCTAAAAATGTTTTGCAATATTTCCCCTTTTTCTTCTTCAGATAAGTCTTTTTCTTCAGCAAGTAACAAAGCAAACCACTTACCCAAATCTGAGAGTTGATAAGCTTTAACCCATATGACGCGTCCGTCTTTTTCCGTTTTCTCCATTTCCTCCATCAAAACTCCGAGGTTAGTTAGAGCTTTTAAGTTTCCAATAATTGTCTTATTTGAATAGGGAAGTTCTTTCATAAGGTCTTTCTGATAAATTTTGTTTGAGATACCTTGGCTGAGTGAAAATTTCAAAGTATCAACAGCCGACCTAGAACCGAAAATCGCGCTTAGTATCTTAGTTTTTTGTTGTGTTGGAAGAAACACTACATAGGGATGTACTTTCACTTCAAATCACTATCAAAAGTGTTTATCTTAGCCATCTTAAATATTGCGCTGGTCTGAGCAGTATGCTTTTTAATTGTTTCAACTAGATTCTCATTAAGGTGTTTCAAAAACGGTTATTCCGAAAGATTGGGTTCCAACTGACGGAGACACGTTCGTAACTAAAGAAGGATTCATATTCAATGTTTTCGGGTATGAGCACCCAAACAATCGAGTTTTCTCGTTCTTAAAATATGTTCCTTCCGAATTCAAGAACTTTTTTCATGTTCGCTTTTTAGAACGAACATGGAAATACGGAAAGCTAGAACTCTTCCGAGCTGAAAAACTCTACACAGCAAAAAATTACCAAATGTTTCTCAGGACTTTTCAAAATAATTTCCCAAACTACGTTTACTTCTGTCCATTTAGACAAAAAGAAGTAATTAACACGCCCATAAATTCTATCAAAAGAGTTTACGTTCCAAGAAAATGCCTTAGTTCGTTGAAAAAAATAAAAAATAAGGACAGCCTCCAGAAGAAAACCTTAGACCTTATTGAGTTACTATCCAGCGAATCAGGCATCAGACCAGAAGATTTCGGCGTCCATGGTTCCATTGCCTTAAACATGCACACCGTCGAGTCCGACGTAGACCTTGCAGTGTATGGAGCCCAAAACTTCCGTAAACTAGAGAAAACGATAGCCAAGCTTGTTGAAGAAGGAACATTAACCTATATGATCAACAATCGACTGGATGCAGCGAGACTGTATAAAGGTCGCTATTTAAACAAGATTTTCATGTATAACGCAGTTCGCAAACCAGAAGAGGTTAATTCGAAATATGGAACGCACAAGTATCTGCCAGTCAGTCCTGTCTGGTTTCAGTGCACAGTTAAGGATGATAGTGAAGCCGTGTTTCGGCCAGCAATCTATAAAATTGAGAACTACGAACCAGTCTGTTCAGCTTCGGTGCTTTCTGAAGACAAGATTCCGAAGGTTGTGATTTCCATGATTGGGTGTTACAGGAACGTTGCCAAACGGGGAAATAAAATCGATGTTTCCGGAATGCTGGAACGAGTTGAAAACGTTAAAACAGGTGAGGTTTTTCATCAAGTTGTTGTTGGAACGGGCATGAATGAGAATGAATGTATTCGGCCACTTTAGGGCTTAGGAATCGTGACGAAATAGTCTGACGGTTTGTTTCCCAGCAAGAGTCTAAAATGTTTGCGGGTTCGTTTATTGTCTATGACATGCTCAATCTTTCCTTGTGCGATGACACCTTCGCCGTTTCTGGCTTGTTCACAGAATCTACCACGAAAAGACGCAATCTCTTCTAACGGTTTTATTTGAGGGCCTTCAAGAATTCGCACATCACTGATCTTATAAACGCAGGGTGTGAAAATTGATTCTGAATCGTCCGCAACTGTAGCCTTAACTCTTGCATAGCCAACATTCACATATTGAACATCCCCATACTTCTCGCTAATTTCACTCCAATCCTTCACAAAACGAATGAAATAGTCTGTTCCCATGAACTTGCCTTGCAAAACTTTTCTAGATTCGCTTCGAACGAAGTCTTCAAAGCCTACAACTGTGTCCTTCGAACGGAAATCGAACAGAGTCTTTAAACCTCTACGAGTATAAGGCTTGAAAGATCCTTGTTTTCCACCCAATAGGTTTTCCATTGTTGAATGAACTTTTCGGCAATTCTTAGAACCATAAACAATTACGTCGATGTCAGAACTTAGCTTATGAAGTCTCGCCATAATTGAGCCGGAAATGCCAATTGCATTCCATGGAATATTCGCGTTCTCTTTCAGCACTTTAGTTAACTGCAGAGCTAGGTTTTCAAGCTCATCTGGACTACTAGAGCTGCGAAGTTCTTGAAGCTTCTGAGCGGGCTTGTAATGTTTTTTAACTGCATCAACCGGAACTTCGCAGAGTGTTACATCAAAAACGGGATTGTAAACAAGGTATTGGGGAAATCTGTTCTCTAGTAATGCGTAGCGTTTTGAAAGGGAGTAGACTTTGCTGTAACGTTCGCTATTCTTTTTTCTTTCGCCCTTTTCGTCTGGAAAATAGCGCAAGAAAGCAATTATTCGGTTTGACGGATGTATTAGGCCTTTCACGTCAAACATTAGACCTTCAGAAGTTTCTATGAAGTCTCCTTCTCGCGCTTTGAATCTCATAATTTAGCATTCCACTGAAAACTTATTTACGTTTTCTTGATAGTAATCCTGCTTTGTATAATGCCATCAACAAGCCTACTCCAAATATCGTTGCAATAACCGTTAAAAGTATTCTTTCAGCGGCTGACACTGGGATCATATACATGAAGAGTGAAGAAACATCCGGAAGCCCCATAGGCTCTAAAAAGGTATTCTGAATGTACTCAAGTGGAATGAATACATCGATAACTCCAATAAAAATTAGGTTTCCAAGCATGTGATCCGCTACAATGCCGCAGTAACTTCCCAAGAAAATGGAAGATATGAATGAAAACCTACCTCCACCGAAAATTCCATATAAAATCAAGATTGCTGCAATTATATATAGGGGAAGTGAAAGGTAAGGTAGTGTCCAAATTTCTTCGCTTACATAAGGCTTAGAAAACATGTAGGCACAAACTATATAAATTATTCCCAGAAGTATGTGGCTTGGTTTGAATTGCCACCCTTCCTTTTTCAATCCAATTTCGCTAAAGGAGTTAGCAGTCCAGTTTCTTGTAATTAGGATAGCGAAGAGTCCTGCAAGGTGCAGAATTGGGTACAGTGGGGCTTGGATGCCAACCCATGTCATGTACCATCCAATAATTAACGCGCCTAATATCGCGGCTGCCACGATCCATCCAGGAATTCTACCTCTTTCTGTTACTTTTTTAGATGTGAGGAAACCTGCAATCATTGCTGAAACGGCAGGGGCGAAGGATGTGAGAAAGCTGAAGGGACTACCAGCGGTTATTAATCCGCCTATTAAGGCGGCTAAGAAGCCCAAGTATGGTCCTATGACTATTCCGTAGATGGGGGCAATTGCAGCATCAAATTTTATACTGGACCCTGAAACTCCCACTATTGGTATCCCCGGAACAATTTTGATCACTATTACTGATAACGCTGAGAAAATAGCTAGAAAAGCCACATCTTTTGTGGAAGGTTTCAAGCCAGACATTAGAAACACCTGTGTAATTAAAGTAATTACTGTGTAACTTTTTACACAATACTAATAAAACTTTCCACGGCAATCATACATGTAAGAGGGCTGTTCTTGCAGATAAATCCACGTGAGAAAGCAAAGCACATCTCAAAGTGTCTCGAGTTAGCTATTCTGTTAGAGGCTAGTGCCAACAAACCTGGAAATGTGAACAGAACAGCAGGCTTTGAAAATACGCGTTATGAACATTTTCTTGCTTCGGCAGTTGCTGTAGCCTCCTCTTTCGAGTGTGCAGCGTTACGGGGAGTTTTGGTTTCCCGAAGAGAAACTCATCTTGGCGATGTTGGGCTTGGGCAGGTTATAGGGAATAGTATAGCGGATGTTAATGCTTGGCAACGCGGTGGAAACACGTTGCTTGGCACAGCGATTTTGCTTTCACCTATCGCGGTCGCAGCTGGGATGACCACGGTTAAAGAAGATGTCTTCAGGATTTCAAAGATTAGGGAAAATGTGAAGCTTGTCGTGGAGTCAACTACGCCGGAAGATGCAATTAACGTTTATGAGGCTATAAAAGACGCTAGCCCCGGCGGATTGGGCAAGGTTTCAGAATTTGACATCAACGACCCAGGCTCCATAAATAGAATACGTAAGGAGAAAATTTCGTTGTACCAGATCTTCAAAATAGGCTCAAAATATGACACGATCTGTTCGGAATGGGTTAATAATTATCCAATAACTTTCGACATTGCCTACCCTTTCCTAATGGAGCAAACTAGACAAACAGATGACTTAAACGCCGCCATAGTTCACACCTTCCTGAAGGTTCTAGCTGAGTGCCCAGATACGTTAATAGCTAGAAAAACCAGTCTTGAAAAGGCTTTAGAAGTTTCGTTTAGAGCTAAGGAAATTTTGAAATCCGGAGGACTTGAAACCTCAAGTGGCAAGAAAAACCTCCGTGAATTTGATCAGGAACTCAGAAAGGCGGGTAATCTTTTGAATCCTGGAACAACTGCTGACATAATTGCAGCTGCTCTGGCCCTAACGGTTCTAAGCGGATACAGACCATAGTTGAAGATGGATTTTATTCTTTTGGAAATCATGTTTTGTGAAGGGGAACTGCAATCGCGCGTAGAATGATTGTTGTGTCAGCTTAAAGTCTCTTTAGAGATAGTTTGTATGCTATTATCCCTAGAGCAAATAGAATCAGACCGGAGATTGTCATGTAGATGATTTCCGGCATTACTGCTTCAAGTGGAAGATTCTTAGTCATAATGTCCTGCATGGCATAGACTAATTTAGTGAACGGAAGAGCCTCGCCGAAGATTTGAGCTGATTCGGGCATTATGTCTAGAGGGAAGAAAGATCCGATGAAGAATTGGAGTGGGACGCTGATTAAAACTGCGATAGAATTGGCAGCCTCTTCGTTTTTTGCAAGAGATGAGATTATCAGTCCGATCCCAATTGCAGAAAGTGCACCTAAGAAGACTGTCAAGATAATTGCGGGAATATTCCAGTAGAGATTGACTTGGAAAATAAATATGCCGCTAGCTAGCATGATGACCACAGATAAATAGACGATTGTTAGAGAGGAGATGAACTTCCCCGCTAGAACAGTTATAGGAGAGACAGGCGCGATAACCATTCGCTGAAAGGTTCCTCTTGTGCGCTCACTTGCGATAGCCACAGAAGCATGGTTTAACCCGCTCCAAAGAAGGACAAGACCCAGTGTGCCTGGAACCATGTAGTCAATCCACCTTAGCGGGCGTCCAGAAACATCTGCTTCACTGATTGAAACCGTGATCGGGTCGGCGAGAACTTTAGCATGGTCCCGCATTTGCGCATCTGAAATTTGACTAATCGCGATTTGTTGATAAGATTCTGTAAATCTCGAGATAAAGCCGAATATGCTTTGCTGTACGATTAGAGAGCCTGTGGGGTCGCTCGGGTCCGTGTAGAGATCAAGGTGGGCTTTTGTTGGGATTGCATATTGGTAAGAAAGTGCTTCTGTAAAGTTGTCTGGTATAACCACGGCGATTTTGATCTGCCCGCGACTGATATCATATGCAGCAGTGCCATCGGTATCTTTATCGCCGTACTTACTATATTCGTAAACTGTGAAGTTAGCGTCTTTCAGCGCTTGAACAAATGCGTCTCCAATTGTACTGTTTTGAGAATCAGTGCCATTTACATAGGTCATTTCTCCGTCGAGGTTAACTATTCCGACGGTGATGCGACTTGCTTCTTCTGTGCCTGTGCCGCCGAACGTGAAGCCAATTATGATTAGGAAAAACAGAGGAAAGAGCAATGTGAAGAAGATGGCGGTTTTGTTGCGTACAATTCCGAGAAAGTCCGTTTTTGCAATTGCGAATACTTGGTGAACAGTTCTCTTGAGTTTCATAGCTGTTTCTCCTCCTCTGTCAAGCTTCGTCCTGTGAGTAGAATGAACATGTCTTCAAGGGTGACGCGTGAAAGTTGAACGGATAGGATTTTTGTTCCCGCTGCGGCAATGGCTGATACTACATCGGGAAGGATATCCTCCGCTCTTTCTGTGATTATTTTTAGTGCTTCGATTTTTTCGTTTTCATCGTAGGCTCTGTAGGAGCTCTTAACTCCTGGAATCTTCTGCACGACTTCTATTAGTTTAGGAGGTATTTTGTCTGGAACTACGGTTATTGTATTTTCCACTTTGACTTTCTTGATGAGTTGACGAGGGCTGCCTAGCGCGATGATTTTGCCCTTGTCCATGATTGCCACTTGATTGCACAGTTCTTCTGCTTCGTCCATCATGTGTGTTGTTAGCACTATGGTTTTTCCTTCCTTGTGTAACGTCTGAATTATTTCCCAGAGGGCAAGCTTGTTCTTTGGGTCGAGCCCCGCGGTAGGTTCGTCCAACAGTATAACTTGAGGCTCATGTAGAAGAGCAGCCGCTATGTTGACGCGGCGTTTCATGCCGCCAGAGTAGGTGGAAATGTGGCGTTTTACAGCTTTCTGGTCCAACTGAGTGAATTTCAAAAGCTCCTCGATTCTATTCCTAAGTTTGCTTCCTGACAATCCGTAAAGTCTTCCGAAAAAGGCGAGGTTTTCGCGAGCGTTCATGTAATCGTACAGAACAATGTCTTGGGGAACAACGCCGAGTGATTCTTTCACTTTCATGGGATCATCTCTAATGTTGTATCCTCCAACTTTGATTGTGCCTGAAGTAGAGTTTATCATTCCAGAAAGCATCTTTGTAAGCGTAGACTTTCCGGCACCATTTGGTCCCAACAAGCCAAAGAGTTCTCCTCTCGCGACTTTCATCGAGACATTGTCCACAGCTACGGTGTCTTGAAAACGTTTAGTGACTGAATCTACTTCAATGTCATTTAAATCCAAGGCTTTAGAGTCTCCTTTCCAGCGAAAACAAATCAGTTCGGCTTACGGTTAAAAATGTTTCCTGTACGGACCCTGCAGCTTCTTACGTAAAATGAAAACTTCCCTACCCTCACGCCCACACTAAATCCTCAACCTAGATAATCATTTTGCCATCAACTAATCATCAGCCTGATTTGTTTGAAACATCTCAGCGATAACATGTCCAGCTTAAGTTTCTAATTTATATGAGACAAAAATTATAGGTTAAATCATGCATGTTAGCTTCCATTGATGCATGTAAGATTTAAGGTGGAGAAGTGTTTAAACAAGTTAGATTGGGGTTACTGAATGAGTGGGAAGCCGAAATTGAAGGTGACGTTGCTTACTGGGCGGACAATAGAGCAGGGTGTAGCAAAAGAACGTGGAAAATTCTCTGAAGAATATATGGAAAGCGTTTCAGTCTGTTATGTGGATCCTGAAGACTTGAAGAAGCTTGGAGTAAAGGAAAAGACTAACGTTCTTGTTTCAACCGATCAGGGTTCGATGGTTGTTAAAGCCTTGAAGTCTTTGAGGGGTCCGCATCCTAGAGTGATTTTTGTTCCGTATGGTCCGTGGGCAAACGTTGTGGTTGACCCGGAGACTCATGGCGTGGGAATGCCTTCTTTGAAGGGGATTCCAGCAGAGGTTGAGCCTGCTCCAGACAAGCCTGTTTTGAGTCTTGAAGAGCTTCTTAGAGAACAGTTTGGGATGGAATAGGGATTTCTGTCGATGTGCTAAGCCCAGGCGTGCAGTTTTCAATGTTGAGTTATCTAATTTGGATTTTACTTTAACTTATCTCTCCGTGGTTTGGTAGTGTCGTTTTGGCAATGGTTTTTTATGGGTTTGATTTGTATTTGGGTCAACATGCCTAAGCCATATTATTGGACTCGCGCGGAAGAGGCTAAACTTCTTGATTTGTGGAAGAAAGGCATACATGACTTTCAAGTGCTGAGCAAAGAGTTAGGGCGTAAGCCTAGAGCCATAGAAATGAAGTTGAAACGGTTGGGAGTTGTGGTGTTGAAGCAGAAAACCAGTCACACAACCACAACTGCAATTGCGAGTAAGGATATTTTGACGCATGAGGAGGCTGTGAAGATTTTAGCTGGTGCTATTGAGGCTCTTCGTAAGTCTGGTCAAGATAGGTTGGAGTTGCAGCGTTTGCGTATTTTGGTTGATGCTGTTCAAACTTATGATAGTGTGTTGGAAAAATTTGAGAGGTGGGTGGAAATTGAGGCGCGGCTTTTGGAGATGGATAAAAAGATTGAGGAACTCAAAAAAGCCAAGGACCATGCGTCCTAAGAATCGTTCTTCTCGTCTAGACATTTTTGAGGAGAAGCTTAGTGAAATTTGGGCTGAGGTTGAAGAAGATCGAGAGAGACTCAGTGAAGATCCTGTTACGTTTTTTGAGCAGGTAGTGGGTTTTAAGCTAACAGCTTATCAGATGGATCTGACGGAAAAGTTTGAAAATAATCAGTTTACTGCTATGCGATGGAATCGCCAGAGTGGAAAAAGTTTTACAGCTTCTGGTCTCTTGTTGAATTATGCTTTAACTCATCCAGGGGCTTACATTGGTGTTGTGGCTCCAGGCTGGCGTCAATCAAAATTGGTGATAAGGCGAATACGATATTTCTTGAGGAAGCTTCCAAACCAGATTTGTCCTAAACCTCAACGCACAATATTATACTTTTATAATGGCAGCGTAATTGAGGCTTTTCCAAACAACCCGGAAACAATCAGAGGCCCTACGTTAGACTGTATTTTTTGGGATGAAGCTAATCATACGCCTAGAGATGAGGATTTGTACACGGCTATTTTGTTCACGATAAGCACGACTAAAGGCAAGGTTTTAATCAGCAGCACGCCTTGGAATACGGATTCGGTTTTTTACAAAATTTTTAATCATAAAGATTACGGAGATTTTGCTCGGAGTCATGTTACTTGGCGGGAGAGCATGGATCCTAACGGGCCTTTAGATGAGGGCACGCTTGAGAAAATCCGCCGTCAGTTTGGTGATGATCCGTGGCGTTGGAAAAGGGAGATGGAAGCTGAATGGGCTGAGGATGAGGCAGCATGGTTAAGTCAATCGCTTATTACCAAGTGTATTGCGACTGAGAAGACGCTTGGTGAAGAATTGGAGTTGTGGGATTTTGAGAAATATTATAAGGGCAATCTTTATGCGGGTTTAGACTTGGGACGCGTGAAAGATTATAGTGCTCTCGTGGTAATTGATGAGGTTAGAGGTCGTTTCTTTCTGCGTCACTTGAAACTTTTTCCGTTAGGCACAAGCTACGCCAGCGTTATCGGTTACATTAAAACGTTGCAGGATCGTTGGGGGGGCTTCATTAAGATTCGTGTGGACAGTACTAATCAGGATTATGTTGTTGAAGATATGAAGAACGCGGAAATTGATAATGTGGAAGGTGTGCGTTTCAGTTTACCGCGTAAGCAGGAGATGGCTACTCTAGTGAAGCAAAGAATGATTAATAATCGGTTTTGGTATCCGTATTTTACGTGGGAAAGGCCTTATCGGAGTGAATGGGTTTCAGAGTTGAATGTGGAACGTTTTGAATTGCGTAAAGACGGCAGCATAGCTTTTAATCATCCAAGCGGAACACATGACGATGTCTTTTGGGCGGCAGCCCTTGCCTTATACTCTTCAGTTGAAATGGTCGAAGAGCCGGAGGTTTGGGTAGTTCCTAGGTAAGAAAAAGATCTCGAACCTCTTCATCAGTGCCTTATTGAATTTTACGTTTGGAGCGATAATTAACTAGAAACATTTATGATATTCGTGAGCATGAAGAATATAAGAGGGAAGCCATGAACAGATTGTGGAAAATCTCCGTTTACTTGTTGTTGCTTTTATCTATCTGGGTGTCTGTTTCTCAAGTCGCTGAAGTTTATGCAACAGATTTGGAAACTTTGGCAAGAAATGGAATAGATTCTGCAGAATGGCAGATTCGAGAGGCATCTGATATCCTAGAAGAATTTTGGGGCAACGTAACTGATGATACTCGTAGAGAAGCGAGCAAGGATATCAATTTAGCTTCGGACCACTTGCATGATGCTAAATCACTCTTGCAAGTGGGTGAATATAACATGTCTTTATGTGAAGCATGTAGTTCTCTTTTTCTAGCTGCAAGGTCAAAATACCGAATGTACCTTAACATGACAAATTTGCGTATTGAAAAAGCCAATGAAACAATACGGAATATCCCTTCGCACTTTGGAAAACCTTGGTATGCGATAGATGTGTTGCAAAATGCAACTAAAATCTACAGGGATCATGAGCTTTCTTCCTACTTTGAACACCTCCCGTATGCTGACAATGTCCTTCAACAATACGAAATCACTCAATACATTGTCTTTGATCGAATGGAAGAAGCAAGAAAAGAATTATTTTCAAATGACTACAGTGCATACAACCTAGCAGCAAAAGCTGAGAACTTAGCAATTCTGTATCAAAGAGAACAAAGCAAAGTTTTCATGCATGTACACATGCGTATGGAAATTGAAGGAAAAGGTACCAAAAAAATATACCAAAAGGCTCTACATTCTATACAGTATATCTCAAAGATGGTGAGCGGAGAAACGATGTCTACAAATCGATTCGTACCTGATGATTTCGAGGTTCCCGCCTCGCTCGAGACAGACCGTTTCCGCCTTCGCATGCTATCTGTAGACGACGTCGAAAAAGACTGCGAAGCAGTCATCGAGAGTCGAGAGCTTCTTCACAAGATGTTTGGCGGTCCTTGGCCGAGACGGGGGTTCACCCTTGAAGAGAACATCGCTGACCTGAAAAGGCATCAACAAGAATTTCTCAGTCGCCGGGCGTTTGCCTATACGGTCGTGTCCTTAGATGAAACAAGGGTTCTGGGCTGTGTCTACATCGACCCTCCAGAAAATACGGACTCAGACGCGGTTGTTGTCATGTGGGTGCGTCAGACCGAATACGATAAAGGACTGGACGAGATCTTGTTCAATACAGTGAGGGATTGGATCAGCTCAGACTGGCCCTTCAAAAAGGTCGATTACCCTGGGAGAGTATAGGTAGTAAAAGGTCAAAGCGCGCGCGACTCATGGTTGCTTTGGTGCAAACAAGAAAATATTTATTACATTAGAAGCACACGCACCCAAAAAAAGAGGGAGAATGCGGGAAATTTCGGGTGATATCTCCCTTGTGGGGAGCGCGCTGGCTTGTCCCTAAATTATGTGTTGAAGTATGTTGGTGAGACTGCTTTGTCTGGTCTTCCAATGTTTTCTGCTGCTTCTCTTGTCAAGACCAAGCTGAGTATGCTGTAGAGAGCGTAGACC
>Ga0315533_1000918_pt1 | contig 23882 bp, 24 predicted proteins | sample SalMarSW160130MG_FD_203081 | JGI IMG/M metagenome (GOLD analysis project Ga0315533, IMG submission 203081) | Salt marsh sediment microbial communities from the Plum Island Ecosystem LTER, Massachusetts, United States - Salt Marsh Sediment SW1601-30 ... | reverse complement strand
AAACCTCTCCTTGCTCCACTTCCCGGGTTAAACCCTCTATTATTTTGATTGCTTTCTGGGCTGCCTCTTCGTTTGGAGAGCCAACGATAACCGTACCATCATTCTTTATATCTATACTTGTCTTGGTTTCATCTATAATAGACCTTATAACCCTACCCCCAGGACCAATGACGCTCCCAATCTTACTCTGATCGATCGTCATTTCATACATCCTGGGAGCATAGGGACTAAGCTCAGAGCGACTAGCACTAATAGCTAAACCCATTTTCCCCAGTATTTCCAACCTTGCCTCACGAGCCTGACTTAAGGCTTCAGCTAGTATGCCATAATCTATCCCCTGAAGCTTGATATCAAGCTGCAAAGCCGTGAGCCCACGAGCCGTGCCAGCAACTTTGAAATCCATGTCACCATAGGCATCTTCCACACCCACAATGTCAGTTAGAACAACATAGTCCTCATCCTTTCCGGTAACTAAACCCATGGCTATCCCAGCCACAGACGCCTTGATAGGTACACCAGCATCCATCAGGGAGAGGGTCGAGGCACAAGCGCTAGCCATAGATGTGCTTCCGTAAGAACTAAGCACCTCGGAAACCAGACGTATGGTGTAAGGGAAATCCTCCTCTGACGGCAATACTGGTGCAATAGCCCGTTCCACTAAAGCGCCATGCCCAATCTCGCGCCTCCCTGTTGTTCCTATTCGTTTCACTTCACCAGTAGAAAATGGAGGGAAATTATAATGATGCATAAAGCGTTTAGTTTCCTCCAGACCTAAGCCATCCAATAACTGCTCTCGCTTTGTAGACCCCAAAGTGGTAATAGTCAACACCTGTGTTTCCCCACGGGCAAATACTCCTGAGCCATGGGTGCGAGGAAGGATACCGACTTCACAGCTAATAGGACGAATTTCTTTAGTTTGGCGGCCGTCCAAGTGTCGCCTCGTCTGCAATATTTTTTCCCTCACCGCAGCTCTAAGCTGGGTTTCAAAAGTAAAATTGATTTCATCTTCAGAAAAAGAATCAACCAACTTGTCCCTTGTTTCTTCCTTGAGAGACGTCAAAGTCTTCTCTCTTTGCAGTTTCTCTGGTTCCTCTAGAACCTGGCTTAATCTCCCACCAAGTATGGAAGCGATTTGAGATGAAAGCTCGGGAGCAAGTTCCTTAGATTTGATTTCTACCTTGGCTTTGCCGTAAATTTGCCTTAGCTCTTCCTGAAGCTCAATGACCTCCTGATTCACCTTGTGTCCTAGCTTAATTGCCTCCAGCACTATTTCTTCGGAAACTTCCCTGGCACCTGCTTCTACCATCACAACGTTTTCTTTACTGCTAGCAACAATCAGGTCAAGCAAGCTATCTTCCACTTGGGGCAGGGTGGGATTCACAACTAAAGCATCATCTATGTAGCCAACATGTATTGCTGATATAGGACCAAAGAACGGGATCTTCGATAATGTCAAGGCTGCTGAAGCGCCAATAAGGGCGCAAATATCTGGGTCATTTTCTTGGTCAACAGATAGCACTGTCGCCACAACTTGAACATCATAATGAAACTCCTTGGAAAGAAGAGGGCGCAGGGAGCGATCGATGAGCCGACTAGTTATAACTGCCTCCTCCGTAGGACGTCCTTCTCGCCTGATGAAGCTGCCCGGTATTTTACCCGCGGCATAGAGCCTTTCTTCGTAATCCACTGTTAGAGGTATAAAATCAATTCCCTCTCGGGGCTCAGAGCTTACACAGGCAGTAACCAAGACAACCGTGTTGCCGTACTGAACAGCAACAGCGCCATGGGCTTGCTGAGCGAATTTCCCTACCTGAATGCTAAGCGCCCTACCAGCTACTGAACGCTCTAAAACATCAGACATATTATTCCTTCAAACCCAATCTGGCAATAAGAGAATGATACCGCTCGGGCGCCGTCCTGTTCAAGTAGCCCAAAAAACGCCTCCGCTTCCCTATCACCCCGTGGAGCGCATGTCGGGTGTGCCGATCCTGGGGATACAACTTAAGATGCTCCGTTAACCGATTTATCCTCTCGGTAAGCAAAGCCACCTGGACCTCGACAGACCCACTATCATTTTCCGTAAGTCTAAATTGAGTGATGATTTCCCCTTTTTTTTCTTTATCCACTGTTATAGACTCCCTAACTTAGTAATGCCGTATATCATATCACGACAAAAAAATCTTGTATAGAAATTGACCAAAAGAGCGAGATGCTTTATAATTGGCTAGTAAAGGCAACTTTTTATGCACGAAAGTTGCGGTGTTTTTGGAGTTTACGCCCCGGGCATAAATGTAGCTCAGACGACTTTTTTTGCCCTCTTTGCTTTACAACATCGTGGTCAAGAAAGTGCCGGCATCGCTGTCACTGATGGCAACGAAATAAAAATACATACCCGTATGGGATTGGTTTCCCAGGCATTCACGGAAACTGACCTCGCTTTGCTCAAAGGACATATTAGCATCGGGCATAACCGCTACTCCACTACAGGCTCAAACAGACCCATGAATGCCCAGCCCATTATAGCGAAATCAGAGGGGTTGACCATTGCCCTGGCACATAATGGCAATATCATCAACTCCAAACTGCTCCGCGATGAACTCCAGGAGCGTGGCTATCATTTTCACACTAGCATTGATTCCGAAGTCATTGCCAACCTGATTTTGGCCTCCCCTGGCCAGAACTGGCAGGAAAAAATAGAACACGCCATGCACCGCCTCCAAGGAGCTTATTCCTTGGTGATCTTAACTGAAGATAAGCTGATCGGAGTTCGTGACCCCTTCGGTGTTCGTCCTCTTTGTCTCGGAACTATTAACGGTGGATGGTGCATCGCCTCGGAAAGTTGCGCCTTAGACCATATAGGTGCCCAATTCGTAAGGGAAATCGAACCCGGAGAAATTGTAACCATTGATAGCCAGGGAGTGAAGAGTTTTAAGAAGGAAAGCGATAAAAAGGCCTTATGCATCTTTGAATACATTTATTTCGCCCGTCCCGACAGCATCATCCAAGGCAAACTACTCTACCCAACAAGGGAAGCTATGGGTAGAATATTGGCTGAAGAATATCCTGTCGATGCTGATTTCGTCATGGGTGTTCCTGATTCAGCTACTGCCGCCGGCATTGGCTATTCTCATGCCTCAGGTATCCCGTATTGCGAAGGCCTGTTAAAAAACCGCTATGTAGGCCGTACCTTTATTGAGCCTGACCAAAGGATACGGGAGCTCGGCGTCCAATTAAAATTCAACCCCCTTTCCCGCATAATTGCTGGGAAAAGGTTAGTAGTTGTCGACGACAGTATTGTTCGTGGCACCACTACTCCTCGTGTGGTTAGTCTGCTCAAAAAAGCAGGTGCTGCCGAGGTTCATCTCCGCATCTGCGCTCCTCCTATCCGTTACCCCTGCTTCTTTGGAGTAGATATGGCCACTAAATGGGAACTCATCGCCGCAAGGAAAACTGTCCCGGAAATCAAGGAATACCTCGGTGCTGATTCGCTAGGATACCTTAGCCTCGATGGCCTAATTCGGGCTGTGGACCTACCCAAAGATATTTTCTGCCTTGCTTGTTTTACCGGAGCATACCCCATTCCAGTCCAAATAGAAATGGACAAACTAGCCTTGGAAGTACTCCCCCAGGAGGAACTCAGTGAAATCCACCTCTAAGGAAGCTTACGCCCTCGCTGGTGTAGACATTCATCTTGCTGACAAAGTAAAGGGAATCGTTGCTCAGCAAGCTCGAGCTACTTTTCGACCCGAAGTCATCGGCTCAGAATTTTTCGGCAGTATGTTCCAGCTCAAAGGATACGACGAGCCGGTTTTGGTCTCCAGCACTGATGGGGTAGGCACCAAGCTCAAAATAGCCTCGCTTTTGGGCAAAAACGATACCGTGGGCATTGACATCGTTAACCACTGCGTGAACGATATCTTTTGTTGTGGCGCCGAGCCCCTTTTCTTCCTCGACTATATCGCCATGGGCAAACTTAGGCCTGAGCAAATAGAAGCCATCATTTCGGGTATAGCCCAGGCCTGCCGAGAAGCTGGCTGTTCGTTAATTGGCGGTGAAACCGCCGAGATGCCCGGCATATACTCCCAGGATAGCTATGACCTGGTGGGTTTCATTGTCGGAGTGGTGGAAAAAAAGAATATCATCGACGGCAGTTCCATTGTTCCAGATGACGCAATCCTTGGCCTGCCTTCCTCCGGCTTACACACCAATGGTTATTCATTGGTACGAAGAGTCTTTGGCATAGATGCTAACCCTTCGTGCTTAAACAAATTTTATCCTGAACTGGGAAAGAGCCTCGGTGAAGAATTGCTCCAGGTCCACCGTTGCTACTATCCGCAACTTAAGCCAGCCTTGCCCTTAATCAAAGGTATAGCTCATATTACCGGTGGCGGTTTTGCAGGCAATATACCTCGCATCCTACCCCAAGACCTTGCCACCCATCTTCATAAAGACTCCTGGGATATCCTGCCAATTTTCAAGCTTATCCAAGAAAAAGGCGATATAGAAGAATCAGAAATGTATCGAGTGTTCAACATGGGGATAGGCATGACCATTGTTTGTTCCCCCCAGCAGGTAGCCAAGATTGTCAGTATCTTGCCCCAGGCTAAAGTTATCGGCGAGATAATTAAGAAAGAAGACGAGGAAAGAGTAATAATAAATTAAAGGAGGTTCTGTGCGGGCCATAATTAGTGTTTCGGATAAATCAGGCGTGGTTGACTTTGCCCGAGGTCTAAAAGAACTGGGCATTGACATATTTAGCACCGGTGGCACCAAGAAGTCTTTAGAGGCTGCTGGAGTAAAAATACATAGCGTCTCAGAGCTTACTGGTTTTCCCGAAATCCTCGATGGCCGGGTAAAGACTTTGCATCCCGCAGTGCATGGAGGCATCTTAGCCCGACGTGACCTTCCCCAGCACCTATCCGAGCTAACCCAGAACCGCATTGAGCCCATTGATATGGTGGTGGTCAACCTCTATCCCTTTGTGGAAACGGTGACCAAGGCCGGGGTTTCCTTAGACGAGGCACTAGAGAACATCGATATTGGCGGACCAAGCATGCTTCGCTCCGCAGCCAAAAATTTCCCCTCTGTCCTGGTGGTAGTCGACCCCGGGGACTACGATGCAATCTTGCAAAAGCTGCGCCAGGGCAATGTGGATTCAGAATATAGAAAAGGTTTAGCCCAGAAAGCTTTCCAGCATGTTGCTCTTTATGATACGGCCATCGCTCAATACCTTAACGAAGAAGCCTTTCCCGAAGAGATGACCATAGCCTTAAGGAAGTGCTATAACCTTCGTTATGGCGAGAATCCCCATCAGCAAGCTGCCTTTTACGTTGAACAAAACGTGAGACGAAGGCAAGATGGCCTGGTATCCCTGGAACAGCTTGGCGGGCCCGAAATTTCCTTTAATAACCTTCTCGATTTAGATGCTGCTTTAAACGTGTTGAGCGATTTTACTGCTCCCACCATTGCCATAATGAAGCACACTAATTCCTGCGGACTTGCCTCCCATAATGATTTAGCCGAGGCTTATCAACGAGCTTTAACTGGCGACCCTGTAGCTTCCTTTGGCGGTATAGTTGCCAGTAACCGAAGCATAGATTTAGCTACCGCCAGGGAAATAGATAAGACTCATTACGACGCCGTTGTTGCTCCGGAATATCAGAAGGAGGCTCTGGAATTGCTGAGCAGGAAACAAAGTCTGCGCCTTGTTAAAGTTGCCCCCTATCATCGTCCTTCACCCTCCGAATCGTGCTTCGATTTCCGTTACATCAGAGGTGGCTTCCTGGCGCAAGCGCCAGACCTGCTAACCGAGTCGGAGCTTCAGCCCCGCACAGTAAGCAAGCGCCAGCCTTCAGATGCCGAGTTATCAGACCTGCTCTTTGCTTGGAAGGCGGTTAAAGGCATAAAATCCAACGCCATAGTTATCGCCAAGGACAAAACGTTGTTAGGCATGGGAGCCGGACAGCCGAGCCGAGTGGTAAGCGTTGAGTTAGCTTTAAAAAGAGCTGGCGAGCGAGCTAAGGACAGCGTCCTTGCCTCAGATGCCTTCTTCCCCTTCACCGATGGCCCGGAATTGGCAATCAAGCACGGAGTTACCGCCATTATCCAGCCCGGTGGCTCGGTAAGAGATAAAGAGGTAATTGAGCTGGCAGACAAGTACAATGTAGCCATGGTATTTACCGGTGTTCGCCATTTTAGACACTGAAACGGGAAATACGAAGCCCTAAGCTATAAATCCTAAACACGGGGGTTTTGAATTTTGGAATTAGGATTTGGAATTTGTTTAGGATTTAGATATTAGGATTTAGGATTTCTGTGTATTGCCCAAATGGAAATATGATAAAAATAAAGGAATCCCATTTGGAAGATTACATCGCCTCCCTGCAAGAAAGCTATAGACCTGAACCTGAGCATTGGTAACACCATGGCTAGAGTAGTAATTGTATCAGACATGTTACGTGGCTTTCTCGAGGAAGGTTACCCACTTTATTGCGGCATCGAGGCCCGTAGTATCATACCCAATATCCAGAAATTACTGGAGCGAGAGTTAGAACAGGGCTCGAAAATCTTCTACTTATGTGACCACCATATACCCAACGACCCGGAATTCAAAATGTTCCCACCCCATTGCATTGAAGGTACTGAGGAATCTGAACTCATACCCGAGCTTTCGCAATATCCCGGTGAAATAATACCCAAAAGAACTTTTAGCAGTTTCTACAACACTTCTTTAGACAAGAAACTGGAGGCAATCAAGCCCGAAACCATAGTCGTCTGCGGCGTAAGCACCCATATTTGTGTTCTGAACGCAGTAATTGATGCCAGAAACAGAGGCTATGAAGTTGAAGTTCCCGTTGATTGTGTTGCTTCCTTCGACAAAAAAGCTCACTTCTTCGCCCTGGACTATATGGAGAAGGTGCTGGGAGCCAAGCTTGTTAAACCCTTAGTTAAGGTTTCTCCGCCTCGTTTCGAAATCCCCGACTCATGGTTGAACGGGGAAACTGCCGACATCTATTTTCCCCGCACCGTGGAAATACTTAAGAAAGAGGGGATTAATCCCGTAGCAACTATGGAGATATTTTCTCGCCGAGCTGGTATCTTGTGCGGCATAGAAGAAGTAAAATCTTTGCTTGCCGAGGTTCTTCCTGAGGATAATTGTGAAGTATGGGCGTTATCTCAAGGCGAACCTTTCGACAGAAAAGAAGTAGTCTTGCGCATAAAAGCCCCTTATCAAAGCTACGGAACTTATGAAACAGCTTATCTGGGCATACTCTCCCATTGTAGCGGCTGGGCCACCGCTGCCCGAGAATGCGTTGATGCTGCCCAAGGCATTCCTGTCATCAGCTTCGGCGCCCGCCATGTCCACCCCTCAGTGGTCGGCATTATGGAATACTCCGCTATAGTCGGAGGCTGCACTGGCTGCGCCAGTACCGCTGGAGCAAAACTTGCCGACATCCAACCCACAGGGACTATTCCCCACGCCCTCATCATTATTATGGACAGCACTGCTAAGGCCACTCTTGCTTTTGACAAGCATATGCCTCCCGAAGTGCCACGCATTGCCCTGGTGGATACTTTTGAGGACGAGGTTAGAGAAAGTGTAACTGTGGCCAAAGCGATGCAGGGAAAGTTACAAGGCGTAAGATTAGACACACCTTCAGAAAGAGGTCGAGTTACTGCTGACTTGGTCAAAGAAGTTAGAGCCTGGCTGGACCTCGAGGGGTTTAAAGACGTGAAGATAGTCGCCAGCGGTGGACTTGACCCAGAACGAATCAGATATTTTATCGATGAAGGGGCACCTGTGGATATTTTCGCTGTTGGCAGCCATATCAGCGATGCCAAGCCCATTGACTTCACCGCTGACCTTCACGAAATAGAAGGCAAACCCATCGCCAAAAGAGGCAGAATGCCCGGCATCACCTCCAACCCCAGGCTGAAAAAGGTGATGTAAAACTCGCAGAAGAGCTTTATTACGCTTATTCATGTAATTAGTGGTACATACATTTGCTTTTATGCTTTTATGTCTTTGTGCTTTTCTTAACCTCTTCCACTATCAGGGGCAATATCTCACCTGTCCTTCCCTGAATTAAATAGTCTGATATGCCTTCGTGGGTGAGCGGTGTAGGGTCTGCATTCACCTCTATTATCTTCACATTAGCCTTATGCCTCATTACATCCAAGCCCGTGACTGATCTACCCGAATGAAATCTTGCCATCCTGGGCAGATTGGCAAAAGGATAGACCACTGCTGATGTTCCGCAGATAAGCATCAAGTCACATCTCGAAGCTTCTTTTTCCGATTCCTCCATGACGTCTAAAGGTATTGGCTCCTTGAAGTGAACCACATCATATTTCAGGGCAGCACCACACTTGCAGCGAGGCGGAAGCTCATCCAGGGAGATTTCTTCTCTGGCAAACCTTGAGCCGCAGGAAATACACCTCACCGTATGGACGCTGCCGTGATATTCTAAAACCTTCTTGCTTCCCGCCTTCTTATGTAGACCATCAATGTTTTGCGTGATTACGCACTTTAGTATTCCCAGAGCTTCGAGCTCAGCTAGGGCATAGTGACCTGGATTTGGCTTAGCCTGCCTGATTTGTTCATAAAACGTCCCGTACGTCCCCTGAACCCCCAACATCTCCTCCCAATACGCCCTGGGGTTGTTCAGGAAAAGCTCGTATCTTTTATAAGCCTTAGCCTCTGCCTCTTTATTCGTGGTCCAGATGCCCTTTGGTCCCCTGAAATCAGGTATGTCTGATTCGGTTGACATGCCCGCCCCGGTTAAGGCAATGGCATATTTGCTTTCCGCCAAATCCTTTGCTGCCCGCTTGACCAGGTCTTCCATTTAGGCGAAGCCAACCCCTTTTATCTCTATGAAATTGCTACTAACCTTTGTTCTGGCGCCAAGAAATTCCTCGATAAGCCACAGGTTTGTCTCCACATGTTCAGTAATGCGGGGGACCGAATACCTTGTAAACCCCTCGGCTAAGCCAGCATAGATTATGAGTTGGTCTGCGATATATCTATCAACTGCGGCGCCAGTTTTAACATCTTCTATAAACCTCTCAGCCACATATCTTCCTATGGATTCCGAGCTTCTGCCTGGCCTCCCTGCCCTATCGGAACCCACCCGGTTACCCAGGCTCGTCTCGGCATATATCGCCAGGGCTGCTCCTTCTTGAAGGGAGCTTTCGTCCTCGATTTTCTCAATTTCTGCTTTATACCCATAAGAGCTTAATGCCCTCTGGCATTCCGCTGCCATCCTCTGGCTTACCCTCTTTTCTTTCAAATGTGAGGAAAGCGCTATGCCTTTGATACTGAAAATCTCCCCCTGCTCGGTAAGATTTAACGGCTTCAATTTCCCCGCCGGCTCAACTCTAACTTCTATAATCCCACCACCTCTTGGCACATAGCCAGGACGGATTATGTCAAGTTCAGCCCGGACACCCATTCGCTTTAGAAACGGAAGCAAAACAAACTTCATATGATAAGCCGAAGGGGCAAAATCTTGAAATAGCCCGCCTTCCAGCCTGAATTTGGAGGGCTTTCGGGCAAAGCAAGCCAAAGGCAAAAGCGTCTGGGCCATCATGGTGGTTGAGCCCGCCGTCCCTATGTCCCAGCTATACTCTCCACCGTTGAACCTTCCTCCTGGTGTGTAGGTAATCTCCTTAGAGCCCACCGCAACATTTTCCACCACCCCATGGCACATCTCCTGGCAAGCCTGCACCACTTTAAGATGCTGCGCCCTTAAGCCTGGCTTATCCCTCCCAGCCCTGATATTTTCTATCCTTATTTCCTTACCCAGCAGGCTAGCCAGCGCTACTGAATAGCGAACTATGGTTCCACTTCCCGACTTCGCTCCACCGTCTATAAGCATCACGACTGCTCATTCTTATTTCATTGCTTCCATAAACTCTTCGACGGTTATACCAGCACGTGTGATTAGTTTCCTTAGTGTTCCTTTTGCAATCTCTTTGTGATCAGGAACGGACAATGTTGCAATGTGACTCCCTTTCTGGCACGCTATCTCCCAGCCCAGCGCTCCAAAAATCTTTGCTACCTCACGTCCACTGAGGAGCGGGAATCTCATTAAACCAGAACCTCAACCTCGCGTGTCATAACAGTTAAAGGCATTCCTTTCTCTGCTCGTACCTCCAAACACTGCTTAATAGCATCTTCAATATTTTCTAAAGCTTCTTGCTCCGTTTTACCTTGACTTATGCACCCTGGAATACTTGGACACTCGACAACGAATACGCCCTCTTCATCCTGTTCAATAGTTATAACGAACTTCATAGCTTTCTCCTCCCTAGCTTCTTTTTGAGTCCTTAAAAGATTATAGTAGGCTCATCTCGACGTTCAGCAATAATTGCCAGGCCGTGTATATCTTCTAGAAGCTCCTTATATTCCTCCCCTTTAACTCCCCAGCTTATGAATTCTATCATTGCTGAAATTCGAATGCCAACTACGAGTCTATTCCTTCCCAAAGCAGGCTGGCCAGGGCTACAGAACAGCGGACTATGGTTCCGCTCCCCAACTTGGCCCCACCATCTATAGTTATCATGTGGCCCCACTTTTATCTCATTATCAGGAATTTACCCAAACACCTCCAGGCTTCAACGCAACTTAGTGCCCAGGAAAGTTGTCTTTGTGCTGGCTAATTTATTAACGCCGAAATCCCCACCCTAGTTTCCCCAGACCTACTCTTTTTTGAACGCTCCCGGTCAGCAACCTGTCTGAATTGAAAATGCGGACCGCTACCGCTATCATTATTACAGTGAAAACTGCTGCATAAGCAATACCGCCGATTACCAGCGGATAATTATCCAGCATAAGAGCCCGCACAGCCATCATAGGGTGGGAAAAGGGTATGGCAAACAGCAAAACTCTTAAGACGGCGGGAATGGTGTCGAAATCTTTAAACATGATTGTGAACGAGGAGATCATAGCAAGAGCGGTTATAGGGAAGATTAGTGCCTGGGCACTTCTGTAATTCTTAGCAAATGTTCCCAGAACTATACATAGTGAAAGCCCGGCTAAAAGAGCTGCGAATAACGAAATTCCTACCAATAAATAATCCTGCATACCCAGGGTCAACCCAAAATCCGCCAGATTTATATCTGAAATCTGGAACGAACGCATGTAGTATAAAAATCCAATCATATAGATGGCTGCCATCAGCACCCCTACCAGAGCGCTACCAACTACTTTGCCAATTACTATATGGCTTCTTCTTACAGGCAGGGTTAACAATGTCTCCAGGGTTTTGTTTTCCTTTTCCAATCCCATCGAAGATATTACGGCAACCCCTGCCATGATTATGAGCATCATTACTACAACTGGCATAACTACCGATTGTGAAATTAGCATACTGCTCAGTTGACTTGGCGATAGCCCTTCGACCTTCTTTCCCTTGAAAAATGTGGTTTCAATTCTTGTCGTCGGGGCCAAGACGAGGGCTGGATCTAATGAGTTATCTTGTTGTATCAGTTCCTTCGATATCTCCTGATTCACTGATTGGATAAGCCCTTCAGCCACGCCCGAGGATACGGAATCCAGCATCCCCGCCCCTCTCATTATCCAGTAAATTTCTATTTCCCCGGGATGATTGGCATAAATGTTTTGGCTGAAGTTTTCAGGTATTACCAGAAGCGCAACTCCATTTTCTTCCCTTACTTCTTTCAAGCCCTCTTCAGCATCACTACCATCATAGATAACCTCTGCCTTCTCGATAAGAACGGACATGGCTATATCAGAAAAATCGCCACCGTCCATATCCGCGATTCCTATGACTGGCTTCTCCTCTATTGTTTCCCCGACGTTGCCAACCATTTGCCCCACAAAGCCAAATACTAGGGCAACAACCACTATTGGGAGCAGGGTTGAGAGGGTAAACAACTCCTTGAATTCTTTCTTTATTATGTTGCCAATCATTTAATCGCCTTAACAAAAGCCTCTTCTATATTTCCGGCGTCATATTCCTTTTTGAGTTCTGCGGCAGTCCCGCTGGCGACTATTTTCCCATCGTTTATCAAAGCGATGCGGTGACACAAGAGCTCTACCTCAAGCATATTATGCGAAGACAATAAAACTGCCGCTCCTGCCTCGACTGAGCTATTTATTATCCTCCTCACCTCTTGAGCATTCACCACATCCAGGCCGGAGGTAGGCTCATCTAATATTGCCAATCTCGGGTTCACCATTAAAGCTCTGCCCACGAGCAAAAGCCGTGTCATTCCCTTGCTATATGTATCAACTTTATCGTTTATTCTCTCTCCCAAATTGGCTATTTCCAACCCTCTCTGGACCATACTCTGGAATTTCTCCCCCTCGCCGAAGAATTTGGCGATAAAATTCAGGTACTCTTTGCCCGTGAGATTTTTATAGGCGCCGGCCTCTTCAGGCAAATAGCTTATTATCTTTCTCACCTCTCCCGCCTCTTTAGGAAGTTCATAGTCAAAGACTGTTACCGAGCCAGAGGTTATTTGAAGCAGCGTGGCAACAACTCTCAATGCGGTTGTCTTTCCCGCACCATTAGGACCTATCAGACCAAATATCTCCCCTTCGCTTACTTCAAAAGAGATTCCCTTTATTGCCCTGAAGTTCCCGTAGTCCTTGACCAGTTCCTTAACTTCTACTGCTTTCATTTATCTCACGTGTCGCAACAGTTAAAGAAAGTTCTTGCGAAGCAAAAATTCTGGTGCGTACCATAACAGACGAACCTTCTACGCTGTGTTATACCTGCCGCCACTCTATCACTTTTGTCCTTCCTTGTTACCCTCCACCATTTTTAGATGTCCTTTGATTGCTTCCTGAACAAAATCAATCGGATGAACCGCTGCGAGCCCCGAGTTTTCTTCAAAAATAATTCTTTCACGTTTCGACTGTAAACTAACCGCCACATCTCGATATGAAACATACGACTTTATGATACCTATAAGATATGCGGCATCTTGTGATTTTGTGCCCTTGATCGCAAGAGCCTCAGGTTTGGAAACCACAGGCCCTCCGCTATTCCCTGGAAATATGAAGGCGTCTATCAAGTATTCCTGATTGGCCCGAACAAGGGCGTCTCGTATTCGCGCGATCGAACCACTACGAACAATCACCGTGCTTCTCTCACCCCCAACAATGCCCATTGGAAAACCAAGAGCATATACAAAGTCTCCTTCAGTAACTCCTAGCTCGTTTAATTTATCCACGTTTGCCACGTTATTCACACTTTGGAAATACGATACTTGCATAGCATGTTCCCTAAGCAACTTGATGTTTATTGGGATAACAGCAACATCTACCTCAGCTTTAGGGTGGGGAAACCATAACTTGGCACCATTTTTATCTAAGAGGCTAAGCGGATATTCACGTGCAGGTTCATTTGATATTGGATTGAAGCGGAGATAAACATTGGGTAAATTTTCAAATACATGTCGATTGGTAGCAAGATAAACTCTATATTGTTTCGTACCATCTTCATTATCTCTAACATAATCACCATATAGAAAACCTGAAGCTACCCATCTTCGCTCATCGTCATTTAGCGGATCGACCCCAATAGCAACAACACAATCCGCAAAGTATGGTGGAATCAGTGCCATTTTTACCTCCTTACATCCTTAACGATAAGGTCTCTCTTCCAACTTTAGGTACAATCAACTTACTTGCTCCTTGTTAATTTTATCATCGCCGAAATCGCCACATTACGCTTTCAGCCCCAGATCTCTCGCCCGCAAAAATGGAACGCCTGTCTGTGAGGCGTAGCGAACTTTCCTCTTAAGCAGGTCATGAAAATCGACAAGTCCTTGGAGCACAAGTGCAAGGTCTTCGCCATCCATCAGGATTATTGAAGGTCTCGAGCCGCTAAAGGCCCCCAACCCACCCTCAGTGAATCCATTCAACGCTACAAACAAGCCTAAAGTGTTCTCGAGTTTCCGTTCCACCTTTTTGGAAAAAGAATCCAAAGGTGCTGCCCCAACCGGCTTTTTCTGCCACTTCGCCTCGAGAAGAAATTGAGTCATATCAAACTCAAATGCTCCATCGATTTCCTCACCAATAATCCGGAACGAACCACGTGGGTTAAGGTCGTGCGCCTTAAAAAGATCCCACAGGAAATTCTGAAAGAGGAACCCTCTCCTTTGGGCATCGTCAGTCGCTACCAATTCATAGAATTGACTCTGCAAGCGTGCTATCTCGTCATTTCGATGCTTCATAGCCTGGGCAAGCCTGTCAGTGTGAACTGCTTGCTCTTCGCGCTCCTTACAAAATGTGGCGTCGTGTTTCAAAACAAGCCCTCGGAGATTCTCCACACTCTTGCGGGCTGCACTGACCTTAGCCACCCCATCTTCCAAGTTACGCAGGTGATCAAAATTTGGGATATCCAGAATCGCCTTGATTATGCGACGTATATAACCAAGACCTCCTTCCTCCATTGAAATCAATTCATCTAGAATCTTCCCGGCAATAGATACCTTGTATTCTTGGGGATCATGCCACCCTTGTTTCGCCACCATATTGACTGGTAGCCCACATGCGAGAAAAAATAGGCGCAGCTCGCCTTTGTACCAATAAATGTTTCGCAACGCATCCCTAAGTGCTTGAATTACTTCAGGTGGATACATTTGTTTTCTCGCCTCAGCGATTCCTCCCAATCTAAGTATACACAAAATCCATTCAATGTTCAGTAGTATGTACGACGAGTAATGGGCGTAGTTTTCCATGTCAAAACTGCAATGTCATTAGGGTAATACTATTGTATAATATCCCTACGATAAGAGATGCTTAGCTCGGGACTGAGGACGGGGATTGCTAATTTGCCTTTGCATTATGGCAAGGTGCCGCCGTGGCTATTCGGGCGGGTGTGCCAGCTTGCCCGGGAGATTACCATTGTTACTGTAACTGAGTTTGGCACTGAGGAGATGCTGCGCCGTCTTTCCGACCCCTTCTGGTTCCAGGCTTTCGGCTGCGTCCTGGGCTATGACTGGCATTCCAGCGGCGTTACCACCACCGTCTGCGGCGCATTAAAAGAAGGAATGCGAGGGCTGGAAAGAGAGCTTGGCTTATTTGTCGCCGGGGGCAAGGGCAGGACTTCACGGAAAACGCCCACCGAGATAGAAAACACCGGGCATCTGCTGAAGGTAAATCCATCGTCTCTGGTTTACGCCAGCCGGATGTCAGCCAAGGTGGATAGTTCCGCCCTTCAGGATGGCTATCAGCTCTATCACCACAGCTTCTTCTTTACCCAAGACGGCTCCTGGACAGTTATCCAGCAAGGTATGAATGAGGTTAACCGCTATGCGCGCCGCTACCACTGGCTGGGGGAGAATGTCGTTGACTTTGTCTGCGAGCCCGAGGCCGCTATCTGTTCCCAAGCCAGAGGCGAGTCATTGAATCTGGTGGCCCTGGAGAGCACAAAGGTGAGGGATGTCATTGCCCGGGTTGCTGCCGAAGAAAAGCCAGATAAAATCGTAGGCCAGCTAAATAAGCTAAAGACCTTAAACTTGCCCCGGCGACCTTACATCAGCCTGGAAGATATTCACCCTGACAGGCTGAGCAAGATTTTCCTCAAAGCTTATGAGCATAAACCCGAAACCTTTGAATCACTGCTAGCCCTGGAGGGCGTCGGAGCTAAAACGCTTCGCGCGCTGAGTCTTATTTCAGAGCTGGTTTATGAGACACCGGTCAGCCTGCGAGACCCGGCGAGCTACAGCTTTGCCCATGGCGGCAAGGATGGCCATCCTTATCCTGTGGACAGGAAGACCTACGATAGCAGCATCCAATTTCTGACACAGGCGGTGGAAAAGGCTAAAATCGGAGACAGAGAGAAGCTCGAAGCCTTCAGGCGCCTGAGGGCCTGGCAGCGAGAATTGTAGCAAGAGGTGCGAGATTGTTTCGCTTGTCACCCTCATCCTTCGATAATCTCAGGACAGGCTCTTGATCCTCTCCCGTCAAGGGAGAGGAGATTGCTTCGGCCCGATAAATCGGGCCTCGCAATGACATGGGAGTTCGAGGGAGAGGGAATCTGGCTCGCAATGCTAGAATGAAGTTATTTCTGCGACAAAATACTATAATAAGGTAGTGCAATGAGTGACTTTGACATCGCATCTTATGTTTCCCACATTGAAGCAAACCGCTCGGTTAAGGATGCTTTAATGCAAAGCTTAAAGACGCGCCGCCCTCCATATCGCATCTCCGTAACTGACTTACTCAACCTCAAACAGGCTTACTTCAGGAGGAAGCATCCTGAAGTCGTGCCGCCTCTGGAGAAACAGCAGCTTATGTGGGCTGGCACCGGCTTTCACAAGACCTTCGGCTCAGCCGTATCCAGCGAAGAATACCTGGAGCAATTCGTAGAGGCTGAGGGCATTGTGGGCAAGATTGATATCTACGACAAGATTCCCGTAGAGGTTAAGACCACCTCCACACCTGTAGACACGAAGGATTTATTGAAATACAGGCCAACTTATATCGAGCAATTGGGCATGTACTGTACTATGGTCAATGCCCACGAGGGAGAAATTATCATCTATCAGCGCCAAGGAGAGGAATCGCCCTCAACTTCCCCTCTGCTTGTCTATCACGTTACTTTCCCCGACCTGGAGGCAATTCGAGAGGAAATGCGGCGGAGACGAGACCTCCTGGTGCAAGCGCTCATTTCCAACGACCCCAGCAATCTCCCCGTTTGCACCTGGTTCAACAGGCAGTGTGATTATTCCCAGGTATGCGACTGCGCAACCACATCGGTGCCAGCATCGCACGAGATAGCTGAGTTAGCCGGGGAAATTTATGTCGATAGCACAACTTGCGAGCAACTCCTCAGCAAAATGGCTGGGTCTCAACCATCCCAACTGTTTGGCATCAACGATATTGTTTTCCCCCGCAAAGCATATTTTGAGCGCCTCAAGTTGACTGAAGGAGTTCGGGAAGAGAAGGAAGAGTATCTTCGTTCCATGGATGAGCGTGGCTTTCTCGATGCACTCCGCGATTCATTACGCTACGGTGCCCCGGGCGAAGCGCAGAGGATTCCCGTGAAGCATGCGCCACTAGCCGACCTGGTCCAAATCTGGCAGAACTTGCCTACCATCCTGCGCGACCCAAAATTTACTTCACTGGTGGAAAGGGAACGTTTGCCCAGAGCATTCCCCCATTACTTCCTCCGCCTGGGATTTGACTGTGCCTTAACAGAGAACACAAAAGGCAGGCTGCTGCTCTACTATGTTAGAGTTCCCAAAGAGGATGCCAAACTGATGGTCTATGATGTAAACTTCAGGAATTTGAATGCTGTTAAAGCTGAAGCATTACGCCGACTTGAGCTTTTGGAAAAGGCGACATCACCACTTCAGCTTCCCAAATGCCCCTCATGGATGTGCTCTTACTGCGACTACAGGCTTGAATGTGGCGAAGCGTGACATAGGTGTGAATCTAAGAGGAATCTGGTCTACCGAATGGCTCGGGAGGGAACCTCCCACGAAGCTAATTGACTTGGCAAGAGGCAAAAAAGAAGTGCGTATGTCAGCGGATAAAAAGGAAATCAAGGATTTCCCTAAATTGCCTTTGACAACTTCCTTTACCCGCAAACTGTTATCGGCCATTCGGCTTGGAAGTTGAGTGCATTTGAGAGTATAATCCTCATAGGAGGTGTTGATATGGCAGTGCAAATCTTTACCGCAGTTCTTCGTAAAGAGGAAGATCTATACGTTGCGGAGTGTCCCGAAGTTGGGACAGTTAGTCAGGGGTACACCGTTGAAGAAGCCATCGCCAATCTCAAAGAGGCGACAGAGTTATACCTGGAAGAATTCCCCCCACCTGAAGTCACTCGACCTTTGGTAACGACTTTTGAGGTGGTTGTCCACGCCTGAACTGCGTCGGGTGTCAGGGCAAGAAGCCATCCGAGCGTTGGAAAGGCTGGGGTTTGTGCAGATACGTCAACGTGGTAGCCATGTTGTGCTCAAAAAGCAGACGCCTGAAGGTGAAGTAGGCTGTGTTGTGCCACTACACCGTGAACTAGCGATTGGGACACTACGCAGCGTTCTGAAACAGGCTAAAGTTACGCCTGTTGAGTTCATGGAGAACCTTTAGCAATTGATGATCGAACGTCAGATAAAACGGACTTTGTGTTTGCTTGATTTCGTCGGCCTAAAAATTGAAATCGAAGAGGTACTCGGTAGGAAAATTGATTTGGTGGAGTACAGCACGATTAAACCGGTCGTTAAAGAAAAAGGATATTGAGCAAACAGGTGGTTATCTTATGATAAAATGAAGGGTTGGAGAGGTAAGCAATGAATTGGTTAGACATAGTCATAATAGTTGTGGCAGTCTTGTTGGGTCTTGCGGGCTTGCGGCAAGGGATCATTAGAACAGTATTTGGCATTGCTGGGTTAATAGGTGGCATAGTTTTAGCCGGGCGTTATTACGGCGGGCTTGCTGCATTGCTCTCTCCCTCCGGTGCTACCTGGGCCAACATAGCTGCTTACGCCATCATCCTATTCGCTACTTTAATTGTAGCTGGCGTGGTTGGCTCGCTCGTAGCCAAGCTGGTTCACTTCGTCATGCTTGGTTGGCTGGATAGGCTTGTGGGCTGTATCCTTGGCGTCATTATAGGGGGCCTGTTATGTGCTGCCGTTCTCGCTATTGTAGGTAAGTATTACCCGGGCACGGAGGCAGTTATTAGTCAATCGGTAATAGCCAAATTCTTGATGGAGCAATTTCCCTTGTTATTAGCACTTCTGCCTGAGGAATTTGACTTCATTCGCAACTTCTTTTCACCATCCGGGTAGATTTATTAAGAGCTAGCGTATAATTTACTCCTCAAGAACTTCATCCAATACCTTTTTGAGTTCCTTCTTAGGCTTGTAACCAATAATTTGCCGAACAGGCTGACTATCCGTAAAGATGAGCATGGTGGGAATAGCAGCTATGCCATACTTGGCAGCCAGTGGGGTATTCTCATCCACATCTACTCTAGCGAAGTCTATCTTACCAGTATATTCTTTCGCTAGTTCCTCCAGAATAGGAGCAGCAGCCAGGCAAGGACCGCACCATTGTGCCCAGAAATCTACCACAACTGGCGACTTCGATTGCAAAACAACATTTTGAAAGTTATCCTCACCTACTATTGATTGTATCACGGAACTGACCTCCTTATTTAAAATGCTATATCTAAAGAAAAAAAGTTAATGGCATTTCTCGTTGTCTGTTCAGCAATTGTAGCTTCAGCAACTCCTTTAAGTTGGGACACGGCCTCCAGGTCTCTTACAATATCAGCGGGCCTGGACTCATACCGTGCTGCCCTTCCATAAGTGACAGGGCAATCTGTCTCCAGAAGTAATCTCTGCAAAGGTGCTTCTTTGACTGCCCTTCTATGCTCTTCATGGTACTCCGCAGCTGGCGTGGCAGAAACAAAATAGCCACCATCAATTATACCCTTAAGAACACTGGAAAAGCCAGTGAACCAGTGAAAAACGGCTTTCTCAATGCCGACATCCTGAATCAGGTGTAGTGCATCCTTCCAGGCATATCTACTGTGAATTACCGCTGGCTTAGCATATTTCCTGGCTATATTCAGAAGCCGACCAAGAACCTCCTTCTGCAATTCCTTGGACGCTGCTTTCAACACCCTCTTGTCATAGTCCAGACCTATTTCACCAACAGCAATCGCTGAAGCAATATTTTGCTCAATAAATCGCAAATTATCATCTATCTCAAAGGTTCCAAGATTACCTAGCTCCCAGGGATGTAAGCCTAAAGCAGGATAGACAAAACGGCGATGTTTTTGCGATATTTCCAATGTTTTTATGTTCGATTGGCGGTTCGACCCCACAGCTACTATAGCAATAACGCCTGCTTCTTTAGCTTCCTCGAGCATCAAATCGAGGTTTTTCAGTTCGTCAAGATGGGCATGAGTATCGATGAGCTTGTACATTAGATTTTCTTCTCGTCAAGCATGGCCTTGTAATACTTAAGCCCTATCTCAGTCGGCTTGTAGCCATAGAGGGCAAACCTATCTTCTGGTTCTTTGGTAATTAAATTTGCCGATACCAACGCTCGCAACATTGCCTCGCCAAAGTACCCAGCCAAATTAAGATGATGGTCAGGAACTGCTTTGTTAGCCACTTCGTACTCCCGGCAAATAACGGCCAAGAGCTTCGCCGGCTCCCTTTCCAGGTTCTGGAGGAGGGCTTGCATAGTCTCTGTCTGCTTTACTACGTCAACAAAATCTTCGAAAGCACCCATGTCCGCTAACTCTTAATTTTAACAGTAATGAAGAGGTCACCGGGAGTCTTCCCTTCCAATCCCATTCCCCTCAGCCTTACCTTCGTGCCCTGGGTAACTCCTGGTGGGACTTTGACTATAAGTTTTTTCTTTTCCTTGCCTCTCTTATATTTTATTTTCTTATCGACACCGGATGCAGCTTCTTCCTGAGAGAGATAGATTTCATGGTACAAATCCTCTCCTTTGCTCTGCCAGGAGAGTTCCGGCACACCTAGCATTTTCTTAAGAGTAAACCTGATGACCTTGCCGAAAAGCCGTAATAATAAAGGGGGTCTATACTCCGAAGTCGCTGTGGACCAATCTCTCTCTGATGGTTGACCTGAGGAGGTGAAAACAAAACCTCTGCCACCAAAGAACAAATTATCCACAAATCCCTCATCGAACCTCAAACCAGCTTCCTGAAACATCCTTGCCAGCTCTTGAAATAAATAAGGATTGGTAAAGGCATCCGCAAATACCCGTTCCTGGCTATAATAGCGGCCACCAGCATATTGAGCACCATATCCAGCAAAACCGGCCTGTCTCATTCTATCATATTCCTGCCGCTTCAGTTCGTCGCCCAACACGGCATAGGCCTCGTTGATTTCCTTAAATTTTTCCCCGGCCCAATTCTCATTTCCTAAATTTTTGTCGGGATGATATTTCATAGCAAGCTTTCTGAAAGCACGTCTTATTTCCTCGTGACTAGCCTTCTCAGAAACACCAAGCATAGAATAATAATCCTTCGTACTGCTATACATTTGCCCAAAAAGATATTTTAGCGATTAAAGCCCACTGCGGCAAATCAAACAAGTTCCTGCAAAGCTCCTCTCCCTCGACCCCCCTGTCATTGCGAGGCCCGATTTATCGGGCCGAAGCAATCTCCTCTCCCTCGATGGGAGAGATTAAGGTGAAAATATCTGAAAGTTATCCTGCCTGCTTAGTTTCTTGGTGGCGGGGGTTGGATTTGAACCAACGACTTCCGAGTTATCGACCCCACAAAGGTGAGTTTTTAGTTACGGAGTTATGGCTGGGAGAAGCTGGATATGGTGCTGAGATGTACCAGATTAGTGGAGTTTGAGGATAGCTCGAGGCTTTGTCAGATGCTTGACAAACATAGGTGAGCCAGCTATATTTCCTCTTAATCAAGCTACTATGACCTGAAAAACTGGGCTTAAAGGCCTGCGGGATAGAATCTTAACAAAGGAGGGCCAAGATGGGAAAGGAAATTTCTATTTACAACCTGGCCGATGGTGTAACTGATGAGCAGTACCGGGAGTACGTTAAAAATATCAAGGGCCCCTTCCTGGAGAGCTTGCCCTCGGTTAGTAAGTTCGAGCTGGTCAGGATAAAGGGGGCGGTGACGGGGGAGTCCCCCTATACCTATGTCGGCATCCTGCATGTGGACAACCTGGATGAATTCTACCAGAGAGATGTCCCATCTCAGCAATTCCAGGACTTTCTAAAGGAAGTGATGCCGATGATTAAGCAGGAAGGCTATCATATGATGTACGGGGAGGAAATCTATTAATCTGTAAAAGGCGCTGTGTTTCCTTGGCGGCAAGGGTAAAAGGGCCAGCGGGCTTATAAAACTATTAGAGAAATGAGGGTTGCCAGCATTTGTTGTGCTAATTGTTGGGCAAGCGCCTGAAGGTGGGGTTCCAAGCCGGATGTTGCAGCCCCATTGAACATTTGGGTTGTTGGCCCCAAAAATTGAAGGGGAGCATTATCGCTCCCCTTAGCTTTGTCTTGGTGGCGGGGGGTCGGATTTGAACCAACGACCCTCCGGGCTGCGGGACTGAAATCGCGTTCAGCGGCTATGTCTTGGATACCGCACAAAAACTAGTGACAATTTCCTTAATGAAAATTTAATAATTGTACCATATAATAGTACCATGAGCATTTTAAGGAGAATATAGGGAATGACACAAAGGACAAGTTTTGTCATACAAGCATTTGGATTTCGGGTGCTCGCAATGACAAAAAGCAGAGTGTCTCATAAGTCATGCTACTACAAAATCTGGAGGAGACATATGAAGAAAGGGCTGATAGCCGCACCGCTGATCGCTGTTCTGTTTCTATTGTCGGCAATGGCTATCCCTGTCCTTGCCGATGGGGGATTTTTCGTGGAGGCCGAATACTTGGATGTTTACCAATCCGCTCAGAGAGCTGTCATACTATATGGGAACAGTACTGAGCATTTGATTCTATCGGTCAGCTTTGAGGGTGATGCTGAGGACTTCGCCTGGGTTATCCCCGTGCCTGAAAAGCCTGAGATAGCAGTTTCCGACCCCGAGCTATTCTGGGAGTTGTCCGACTTCACCACAATAGAATTCCCCGGAGGTGGGGGCTGGGGGTGCGCCAGCGCTGTTGGTCCACCAGGGGATCAGGATGGAGTGGATGTTATTGAGGAACAGGTGGTCGGTCCTTATGCTACGGCGGTTTTATCAGCGACGAACGCGACAGCATTGGTAGACTGGCTGAACGCAAACGGGTACATTTTCCCGGAAGAGGGTGAGGAAATCATCAGTGAGTACATCGAGAAGGAATGGTATTTTGTAGCCACCAAAATCAACGCAGTTGAAGAAGACACCGGCTATGCCCTGGCAGAGGGAGCCATTGAGCCCATAGTACTGAGCTTTGCATCCGACGAGATAGTCTATCCACTGCGAATCACTTCGCTGAGTGCAACGTCGCCTGAAGTGCTTTTGTATGTGCTTACTGACCATATAATGGTACCTGAACAATACCCGTTATATATTGGATATGGTTACTGGGAAGAAAACGCGTTTACCTTAGAATTCGGGGACAACGTGTCTGTTGAGGACCTGTCTGATTATGAGATACTACCTGAGCTGGTTTCTACTTATTTGCCTGGTGATGAATTTTATCTGACGAAATTGAGAGGTAGTATCAGTGCCGACCAAATGGTAGATATCGAGATGCTTAGCTATGAGGAAGGGGATTCTTTAGGTTCGCTTGCCAAGACTAACGCGAACAGTGGCGATATTTTTGTGCTCGCAACCATTGTCGGACCTGTGTGTGGCCTTTACCTCTGGCGAAGAAATCGGAGGAAGGTGTCAGGCGCAAACTAGCCAGGTAACTAATAAAGAGCACGGGGCCAAGCCGGTAACAGTTAACCTGGCTGATAGAGAGGTCGCAGAGTGGTAATACTTGATTCGAGGAGACGCCGTTACGCGGCAAGAGTTAGCATCCTTTTGATTACGGCGGCCTTAATTGCTGGGATGGCAGGCTGTAATGGCGCTTATATTCCTCCGCCTCCGCCTTCACAAAACCTGGAAATACGGGATTGGTATGATTTGGATGAGGTCAGGAACAACGTGTGCGGCAACCACACTCTGATGAACGACCTCGATTCCACTACTCCCGGTTATGAGGAGCTGGCCAGCCCGACAGCCAATGGGGGAAAGGGCTGGCAGCCAATTGGAACTTTTATCCCTGAGTGGGGCTTCATGCGTTTTATGGGCACTTTCGACGGGCAAGGATACGAGATACGTGACCTATTTATAAACCGCCCTGACGAGGATGCTGTCGGGCTTTTTATTGGGCTCGATGTAATATATGGGGACGGGGTCATCAAAGATATCGGCGTGGTGAACGCCACTGTGACTGGCAA
>Ga0315533_1000916_pt1 | contig 23900 bp, 20 predicted proteins | sample SalMarSW160130MG_FD_203081 | JGI IMG/M metagenome (GOLD analysis project Ga0315533, IMG submission 203081) | Salt marsh sediment microbial communities from the Plum Island Ecosystem LTER, Massachusetts, United States - Salt Marsh Sediment SW1601-30 ... | reverse complement strand
GGTAATCCTTTTACCCTTGCAAAAGATGAGTTTTTCGTTCTTGGTGACAACAGTCCCAACAGCGAGGATGGCAGATGGTGGGACACTAAAGGCGTAGCTAATAACGGGCGGTTCTATCGCAAAGGTACTGTTCCGCGTGACTATTTAGTCGGCAAAGCGCTGTTTGTCTATTGGCCCAGTGGATTTGCATTTCCCTGGCCGGGAGGCCTGAAAACATATCTTTCGAACAAGAGCCGCCGAAACCTTCCAATGAGAATAATTTATGGTATTACTTCGCTGCGGTGGATACCGAATGTAGGCCAGATGCGCTTCATCTACGGCGGCTCAAATAATTCTCATTGATAGATAAAATAGTTTTATTGTACTGTGGAGTATAAGAGTGGGATGACCGGATACTAGGGAACGAATATCCGGTTGCGGTTGCTAAATATTTCGTCAATCGGTTGCGGTTACGATTCTCGTCACGTTATACGTATGACGTTAACCGCAACGAGTTGCGCAACCGATAAACGTATAACGATTGTTTTACAGTTGCGCAATCTTTGTCGTCGGATTTTCGATTTATGAGTAGAGGACAGAAATCAACCCTCATCGAACGGCTCGATGCGCTCTATGAATACGAACGCGAACCGGTAACCAAGGATAAGCTGCACGGCTGGAAGACTTTTATAGCCATGTTCTCGGGTGAACACATCGCCGGGACCGAGTTTGTGCTGGGGCCGCTGATGGTCATGCATGGTGTGTCGACCAGGGATTTCTTCCTCGGATTGCTGGTCGGCAATTTTTTAGCAGTGCTGAGCTGGGCCCTGCTGTGCGCTCCCGTGGGTGTCAAGACTCGCCTGACGATCTACTGGCAATTACGCAGGATTTGCGGTCCCTACCTGACGATCGCCTACAGCGCGTTTTACGCGATCATCCTGTGTCTGTTGGCGGGGGCGATGGTCAACGTCGCAGTGACAGCGGTGTCGATTCCGTTCAACATCCCAAACCCCGATTTCGCGGCGGGCGAGGTGATTCCAACGGTGCCGTGGATATTGCTGGCGGTAATCGTGGGCGCGGTGATTGCGGCACTGGCAGTGCTGGGATTCGAGAAAATTGCGCATTTTTCCAAAATCTGTGCGCCATGGATGGTTCTGGTCTTTTTTGCCGGAGCGATTGCGGTGCTGGCGGATATCGGCTGCTCTTCAATCGGGGATTTCTGGCGCGTGGCCAATGAGAAGATTTTCACCGGTATACCAGCCGGATTGAACACCAAGTACACATTCTGGCATGTGATGGGTTTTGCATGGTTGTGCAACGCAACGCAGCACATCGGCATGGCCGACATCACAATCTTCCGCTACGCCAAGAAATGGACGCAGGGATTTGCCTCGGCGTTCGGAATGTATCTGGGCCATTACGGTGCCTGGGTCTGCTCGGGCATTCTTTGCGCGGCTTACCTGGCCGCTGGGAACACCAATCCTCAACCCGGAAACATCGCGCTGTTCGGGGCGGGCTTTGCCGGGGCCGTATGCGTGGTGATCGCCGGCTGGACAACGGCCAATCCAACGCTCTACCGGGCGGGTCTGGCGATCCAGGTGGCGACACCGAACTGGAAACGCTGGAAGGTCACATTTGCGGCCGGTGTATTCATGGTCATAACAGCCTGTATTCCGGCGGTCAATGCCAACCTGGATCGTATCGTCGGGTATTACGGATTGTTCTTCATGCCGCTCGGGGCGTTCATTTTCATCGACATCTGGGTCTTCCCGAAATTAGGTCTGATTAGCGACTATGCCCAGAAAGCCAAGTTGATGATTAGCTGGCCGGCGACGTTCGCGTGGATCGGCGCTTTCCTGTTTTCTGTTTTCCTTTACGGCAAAGATCATTACGGCTGGCTATCGAGACTGCTCGAAGGCAAACAACCGGCCTGGCTGGCGAACATCAAGGCTGACCTGTTGTTCCTGGTGGCGCCCGAGTGGATTGTTGCTGTAACGCTATACACGATATTTAGTGTCATTCAACAAAAAGCTGCTGGCACCCGGATTCAAACCCAGGAGGTCGGACAATGAAACGCATACTCAAAATAATCTCCTATCTCGGGTTGGTGCTGACGATCGTGCCCTCGCTGCTTGTCTTCAAGGCCGTTTTCGATACCAAAGTGCATTATAATCTTATGATCGTGGGCATGGTCTTGTGGTTCGCCACGGCCCCCTTCTGCATGAGGAGCAAATCGCTGGATGAAAAAGAACAATAAAATTGTTATTATTACGATAAAATTGTTATTATTATCTATTCTCTCGACTACGCTCGGGACAAGTTTAGGTTGCATGGACAAAGTCACGATGTTCACAAAAGGCACTGGAATCTGCCAGCTTACCGTCACGCAATTGCGTTGCGAGTACCGTGTCAATCCCCTCGGAATTGATATTCTTCAGCCTCGGCTAAGCTGGATTATGGAGTCCAATCAGCGGGGCCAGATGCAAAGTGCCTACCAGATTTTAGCGGCCAGCAGCAAGAACCTTCTCGACCTCAAAGTAAGTAATCTTTGGGACAGTGGCAAGATCAGCTCTGATCAGAGCAATCAGGTAGTGTATGCGGGCAAGCCGTTAATGTCACGCATGCAATGCTATTGGAAGGTGCGCGTATGGGATAAAAATGACAAAGTTTCCGCCTGGAGCAAACCAGCATTTTGGACGATGGGGCTGCTCAGTACGGCAGACTGGCAGGCGAAATGGATAGGTTATGATGCACCCCATTGGGAAGTTTTAGGCACAGAAGAGGCAAAGGCGATTAGTCTTGATGACTGCAAGTGGGTGTGGTTTGGTGAGGGTGATCCGCGGAAAAGTCCACCCTCCGCAGTGCTACGGAGGACGGGCGACCAGAAGGGCAGGCGGTTTTTCCGACGTAAAATTGAAATAAGCCGTGATAAAAAAATAAAACGTGCGCGCTTTCGATTAGCTGCGAACAATGACGTAATACTCTTTCTCAACGGCAAGGAAATACATCGTATTCCGGGATTAAAGCTTTCTCAGACGATTGATATAAGTGACAAGCTCAAGGCTGGCAGCAATACTCTGGCAATAGAAAGTACAAATGAGAATGATGCCGCTAATCATGCAGTACTTGCAGGCAAGTTACTAATCGAATTTAAAACCGGCCAGGCCCGCCTGCCCAAAGTCTGGTACGGCGGGCAGGAATCTATTTCAATTGACGGTTCCTGGAAGGCATCTGATACCAGGCAGAAAAATTGGCAAAAGCCGGCTTTCAATGATGCAAGCTGGCATAACGCCGAGGAAATTGCCAAAGTTGGCGATAAGCCTTGGGGCAAACTCTCAGCCGATGAGCTGGTTTTACCCGCGCTTGCTTATCTACGCAAAGCTTTTTCGGTTAAAAGACCTGTCAAGAAAGCTTTCGTTTATGTCTCTGCTTTGGGTCTTTATGAGCTGCATATCAACGGCAAACGCGTAGGCAATGATTACTTCACGCCCGGCTGGACCGATTATCCCACGCGTCTGTACTATCAGACTTATGAAGTTACCGACATGATTAACAAGGGTGACAACGCCGTGGGTGCAATCCTTGCCGACGGCTGGTACGCAGGGTATGTGGGTTTTGGCCAGAAGAGGGAAAACTACGGCAGCCAGCCACGGTTGCTCATGCAGCTTGAAATCGAATATGCCGACGGCGGCAGAAAGGTCATTTCGACCGACAAGTCCTGGAAGGCAGAATACGGCCCGATTGTCGAGGCGGACTTTCAGATGGGTGAAACATACGATGGTCTTAAGGAAATGACTGGTTGGGACAAGTATAGCTTCGATGATTCGACCTGGGATGCGGTAGCGGTGACGGAAAAGATTAGTGGCAAAGTACAGTCATTTCCGGGCGTACCGGTGAAAAAAATCATGGAAATAAAGCCCAAAAAGTGCACAGAGCCGAGCAATGGCGTGTACGTTTTTGATATGGGTCAGAACTTTGCCGGCTGGGCTCGCTTGAAGGTTAAAGGAAATGCCGGCACAGAGATAGTGCTGCGATTTGCTGAGATGCTCAATCCCGATGGAACAATTTATACCGAGAATCTTCGTGACGCCCGCTGTACCGACACGTATGTTCTAAAGGGCAAGGGCCGAGAGGTTTGGCAGCCGCGATTTACCTTTCATGGATTTCGATATGTGGAAGTAACCGGCTATCCAGGTAAGCCGGGGCTTGATGATATTACTGGCATTGTTGTACATTCAGACACGCCACAAGTCGGCTCATTCGAGTGTTCCAATCCAATGATCAATCAACTATACAGTAATATAGCATGGAGCCAACGGAGCAATTTTATCGAGGTGCCGACCGACTGTCCGCAGCGTGACGAGCGTCTGGGCTGGACCGGTGACGCTCAAATTTTCATCCGAACTGCAACGTATAATATGGATGTGGCGGCGTTTTTCACCAAATGGCTGATAGACCTTGAAGATGCCCAGAGCGAAGAAGGTGCATTTCCGGATGTAGCTCCGCGCAAGATAGCCGTGGGCGATGGCACAGCCGCCTGGGGTGACGCCGGTGTTATCTGTCCCTGGACAATTTACGATGTCTACGGTGACAAGCGAGTTATCGAAAGACACTACGACTCAATGAAAAAATGGGTCGCATATCTAAACGCCAACAGTAAAGACTTGTTGCGACCGGCTACCGGTTATGGTGACTGGGTTGCCATCGCTGAAGAGACGCCTAAAGACGTAATTGCGACCGCTTATTTTGCGTATAGCACGCGGCTGCTATCAAAAATGGCCTCTGCCATTGGCAAAAACCAGGACGCAAAAGAATATGAAGCTTTTTTTGAGCAAATTAAAGAAGCTTTCAATAAAGCATATGTCTCCGACGATGCTAAAATTAAGGGTGACACGCAGACCTGCTATTGCCTGGGCCTTTACTTTGATTTACTGCCCGAAAGCAAACGCCAGCTTGCCGCCCAACATTTGGTAGAAACGGTCAAAAGAAGGAACTGGCATTTGACTACGGGATTCGTAGGCTTAAGTTATCTTCTGCCGACACTTACTCAAACCGGCAATCTCAATATTGCTTATCGCCTGCTTAATAACAACACTTTCCCAAGCTGGGGCTACAGCATTAGAAATGGAGCCACTACCATTTGGGAGCGATGGGACGGCTGGACTAAGGAGAAGGGTTTCCATGACCCGGGTATGAATTCATTTAATCACTACTCTTTCGGCTCTGTTGGCCGGTGGCTCTTCGGGACTGTTGCAGGCATCGATACAGATGGGCCCGGCTATAAACATATTATTATTCATCCCAGACCCGGTGGTGGACTGACCTACGCTAAAACCAGCTATAAATCCATTTATGGCAATATTGTCAGCGACTGGAAGACCGAAGATGACTCGTTTATATTGAACATCACGATTCCTGCTAATACTATTGCCACTGTATATGTGCCGGCTAAATCTGCTGAAAGTATCACCGAAGGCAGGCGACCCATAAATGAATCTGAGCAGATAAAATTCCTCCGCATGGAGGATGGCTGTGCAATCTTTGCTGTAGGCTCGGGGAACTATCGATTTGTATCAAGTTTTGAAGTGCCAAAAGTTGGGAGTGACTAAAGTGCCTAAAGTTCGTTTAACGGTTGCGGTTGCGAGGCTCGTTTCGCCAAACGTCTAACGATAAACGTAACCGTAACGAGTCGCGCAACCGTAAAACGATTAACGAAACCGTTATTCGTTTACACTTTAACCAATAACCATTTACCATTCTTTGATTTTTCGGAAACTCTTTTGTGCTGCTTCGATTGTTTTTTCGATGTCCTCTTTTGTATGGGCGAGCGATACAAACATCGCTTCATAAGCACTTGGGGCTAAGTAGATGCCCTGCTTGAGCATCTCTGTGAAGAACGTTTTGAATTGTTTTATATTGGTAGCCTGCACATCGGTAAAATTTCTCACTTTTCTTTCGGTAAAGAAGCAGCTCATAATTGAGCCGACACGATTAATCGTAATCGAGACACCAGCCTGTTTCGCTGCGTCAGCAAGTCCGGCCTTTAATTTTGCAGATCTGGATTCAAGTTTTTTATAGATTGATGGATGATGGACAATGGATGATGGATGATGGACGCCTGTTTTACATCGTCTCTCGTCTTTCGTCCCGCGTCCCTCGTCCCTCGCATCAAGCAGGTCCAATGTTGCGATTGCTGCTGCGGTTGCGATTGGGTTGCCGCTAAGCGTTCCTGCCTGATAAACCAGCCCTTTGGGGGCAAGCATATCCATAATATCAGCTCGACCACCGATAGCACCGATTGGCAGTCCCCCGCCTATTATTTTGCCCAGGCATGTAAGATCGGCTTTAACGCCGTAAAGCTCCTGTGCCCCGCCTAAGCTTACCCGAAATCCGCTTATCACCTCATCAAATATCAGAAGTGCACTATTTTTGTTGCACAATTCTCGTAACGTCTGCAGATAACCATCGACCGGCGGCACAACACCCATATTTGCAGCGACCGGCTCAATTAAAACGGCAGCGATTTTGTCTTTATGTTTATCGAATGCGGCTTTTGCCCCTAAGGGGTCATTATATGGTATAACGATTGTCAGTTTAGCCAGCGCTTCAGGAACGCCGGCGCTGGCGGCGATGCCGGCTTCAGCAACACCGGAGCCTGCAGCCACTAACAGAGAGTCGCTGTGGCCGTGATAACAGCCAGCCATCTTTATAATCATGTCTCTTTTGGTATATGCACGGGCCAGACGAATCGCGGTCATTACAGCCTCTGTGCCGCTGCTGACTAATCGAATCTTTTGGATAGATTTGAATGCAGAGATAATTTTTTCAGCCAAGGCGGTTTCAGCCAACGTCGGTGCGCCGAAGGACGTTCCCTTCTTCGCTGCATTCTGAACCGCTTCTACAACCATCGGATGGGCGTGCCCAAGTATCATTGGACCCCAGGAGCCTACGTAATCGATATACTCATTTCCGTCGAGACAATAAACTTTAGAGCCAGCTGCTCGGTCTATGAACAGTGGCGTTGCATTTATACCCAGAAAGGCCCGTACAGGTGAATTGACGCCGCCCGGTAAAAGATGGCACGCCTCTGCGAAGGCCCGAATCGATTTGGTATTATTGCTTTTTCTCGTCACGAATTTTGCTCGATAAATCCCACGTGTAACATGGGGTTACATTTCACATTCATATTGCTTTGTAGAAAAGAAATTCAGAATGTCATTTCGAGCGGAGTCCGGTCCTACTTTAGACGGAACGGACGAAGTCGAGAAATCCAGCCACGAAGCCAATAAGGCAGATTTCTCCACTTCACCCCCGTGCTTTCTGCGAAAGTAGAAACAGGGGCTTCGGTCGAAATGACAAGCGTGGTCTTTTCTACATTTCACATTCATATCATAAAAAATCTGCGGTGAAATTCAATACAGAATTATTCCTTTAATAGTGTGGCATAAATGCAGATTAGACATGGACAAAAACTGCCTGGTTTTTCCATGCACGGAAATGTCCGGATACATCTGGCGTAAGCCATCCCTTAGCGGAGTACCAACGCGAGCTCAAGCATCCACGGATGTTAAGCCTTCTCGTATGGCATATTTTATCAGATGTGCGAAGCTTTCGATATTAAGTTTCTGCATTATCCTGCGACGTGTGGCATCGACGGTCTTAACACTTACGTCCTTGATAAGAGCAATTTCTTTTGAGGGTTTGCCCTCCGCCAGTAGTTTGAGGACCTCACGCTCCCGTTTGGTTAATGATCCATCCGAGGGGTAATCGGCCAAAAAGCGGCCTCGAATATAGTCATTTACGAGGACGTTTGTGGTCTTCGAACAAAGATATACTTCACCCGTCCGGACAGTCTCAATAGCCGTTACGAGGTGGTGGAAGGCACATTCCTTGGGGATATATCCTGATGCGCCCGCTCTTAGAATCTCTGAAATAAAGTTTCTTTTCAAGCTCGTCGAAATTGCAACTACCTTGACAGGATGATTTTCACAAGTTAACTGTCGAGTGGCATCAATGCCGTCCATTCCGGGCATGTCGACGTCCATTACGGCAACATCCGGTTTGAGCTGACGCGCGAGACGCACTGCTGTCGGACCGTCTGCTGCTTCACCAACTACTTCCATATCCGATCTGTTTTGGAGCAATGAGCGTAAACCTTCTCTCAGCATTGCATGGCGACCAACTAATAAAATTTTTACCGACATAAAATACCGTACATCCAAAAACTGATGTTGTCTTCAACCAACCTATGTCGAAAACCAACAAAATTCAATTAACCTTAGTTGAAAACCCGCTCTGATGAATTCCGCCTATTTAGGAGCAGTCTCCACCAGCATTTTGCCTATTTTGGCATTAGGCCAATTAACCAAATTGCCGATATTGTCGGAATTATACATTTTCTTTTCTTCAGGTCAAGAAGAATCACGGAAGATTATATCAAGATATTTTTACACAAATCCTTCGACCCGGTTCGTCACGAATCCGGCGTGCCTCCCTTTGGGGACACCTTGCGGCGGAATCGACGGACTCAGGACGGGTTAGTCCGTATTTCTCACCGCGGAGAACACCGAAATTGCAGAGCTCCTTGATATATAAAAACTTACGCTTGTTTGCGACTGTTGTTATCAATGACAGTATGATGGGCAGGGAATTTGCGTTAAACGGTTGCGGTTGCGAAGCTCGTTACGGTCCGGCCTTCGTAGCCACTACGGCGGAGAAGGCTTGCGTTGAACGTAAAACGTTTTTTAAGACGCAACCGTTAAACGTATTACGAAACGAGCAGCGCAACCGATAAACAAAAAACGTAACCTGCGATCTCCTTCGACCTTACTCAGGACGGCGTCTGCGGTTTGTTAGAAATGCAGGTTAAGGGGCTGTATGGTTAAGCTGCCACAGAGAATGCTGTTACTGCTCCACTATAGTTAGGGAAAAACAACTGAATTCTAATGAGGGCAATATTCTCGCGCTGTAAGCCTTTTTGATTAAAGGCTATACTTATCACAAAATTCGCCGCAGAAACTATCCTTGCTAACATTTGGAAAAACGTTGTATGCAAATTGTTGTCTTTTAATAACCGCGGGTGGATAGCGATGACATTCACCATGTTCATGGTTGTTGGAGTTTCCCGAGAAGAATTTACAATTTTCACATCGATATTGCATGACTTTCTGACAAGATTGCATTACAGCCTCTTACTCTGAATGATAATGAAAAACCAAGATTCATACACATATAAAGCATGTTGGGTGGAAAGTATGATTAGGAATTGGCTAATATAGGTAGTATTTTGCTAATACAAGGGTTAAAAATGCTACAGCCGTGCATGATAATAAAAGCGATATTTGTTATCAAACCCAATGACAAAAACTTGTCTCTCCTTTGGAGAATTTGGCTTAACAAAGTGTATAAAAAAGGCCGGGTGTAAAAAAGCCCGACCTTGCGTTGCATACCTATATATTCGCTATTCGGATGGAAGTTTGTAATTTTTTTCAAGTTTAGACAAATCTTTAGCGGCCAGGTCTTTGGTGGTCAAATTGCCAAAAACTATGCGGGATTTATCTTCTCTAATCCTCCAGCGAATAAGGACTTTGTTGCTGTCTTTGGCGGTGACTTTCTCGCCATAGTATATTACGTCCTTTTTCTCCCTGACTAATTTATCATAATATGCACAGGCAAAGAATATGTCCTGCAATTTCTGCTCTTTCACCTCTTTGGACATGTTGCGAAATATATCTGCACCAAGTCCGTTGGTCTCTTTGAGTGTTGATTTTGTGTCCAACTTGCTTGGGTAACGCCCATCAGAAAGCTCCGAAAAGACCCTTAAACCTGCAATCAGGTCCTTCTCATTCAGACTAAACATGCGTTCCACAACATCTCTTTTCTCGGCCGGTATATCCGCTCCCATCGCATTTGCCTTATCGATCAAAGCCTGTCCATCGGATGTATTCCCCGAGATGGGTTTGGCCTCAGAACTTTCAGGCAATTGGTCAGCAGACACTTCGCGGATACTTAAATCGCCATAGATAACACGGTAGGCCTCAGAGCCTTTAGGACGGTACCAAAAGACAGGTGTGTTGGCATCACCGAATTTTACGCCTTTACCGAAATAGTGCCAATCGCTCTCTTTGGGAAGACTCTGTATAAACATTAAACCGCGTCCCATCCTCAAAATGATTTTTTGCAGCTCAAGCACACTTTCTTCGGAAGGTTCCCGGCCTTCTTTCATAGCTTTTTTTACCTGATATTTCATAAATTCCATCGGTGCGTTCATATCTAAAGCGGAAGGCAGGCTGTTGTCCATATACTCGGCCCATGTTTGAAACATCTCGGTCAGATCTTTTTCTGTTGCTTCAGAGGCATCGACCTGCATGGTTTGGATAGTGTATTCGGCCGGAACCTCCAGGCTGAAGAGCGATTCATCTAATTCAACGTCAAAAACAATATCGTCCATTATGTAGCTTATAGGGCCGGTGACTTGTTCTATTTGCACAGGAAGTTTGGTTTGCGGGTCAGCCCAGACGGTTATATCGAAACCTGCTTTCTGAACGTGATACCCAATAACAGTAAGGCCGTTGATTTTCTTTTCGCCTAAAAACTGTATCGATTCATCTTTTTTTTCCTGAGCTTCCTGAATGTGTTTTCTGATTTCACCAAACATATTAAACTGGCTTTGTTTCTGGTTATCCGGCCTGTTTTCAAGTTCCATAACTACAGCTTTTTTCTGTGCCGGCATGAGAGTAACAATCTTACCCTGTTGAAGATCGCTTATTACGATAGCGTTGTTCTCTTTGTTGGTTTGACGCATACGGATAGGTTCGGCATATATGCAGTCAAAGGTTTGGGTAGGTGACCCTTCAACTTTCATCTCCATCTCGAATGTAGCGGTTCGAGCGGTAAGTAAAGGCTTAACGATTTCGGCAAAAGCGGGGGTTGAAACGTCTAATATATTGAAGCTGATAAGCACTGCAAAGATTATCACCGCCGCAGCGGCTAATTTTGTTATCTTACTTTTCATAATTGTTCTCCCTAAGGTTCTAAAGACGATTGTCCGAGTTGCAGGCCGCTGACCAGCTTCGTTGAATGCCGAGAGCATTTGCCGACGCAGGTTTCCCCGATGCGCAGAATTGGGTTTATCATCGATATTGAGCCGGTCAGTCAGCCTTTTGAAATCGGCTTCGTTCTTAAACATTTATTTCTTCTCCTTTTGGGATCACTGGGAAAATCGAGATTGCTTCGTCGCTTTGCTCCTCGCAATGACAAAAAATGGTTCAAAGTCATTGCGAGCAATCCGAAGGATTACGTGGCAATCTCAAAACGCTACTTTGTTGTTTTTTTCTCACCGACTGCATCTACCGAAGGCCGCAAATAGTTACGCAATTGCTTTAGAATCCTATGTAACGTCACCCGCACGGTTGCAGGTTTTATCCTTGTGATTCGGCCTATTTCATCAAAATCCATATTCTCAAAAAATCTAAGCGTGACGATGGTTTGGTGCTTTGGCTTAAGTCTCAAAACAGCCTTATAAAGCATTGGCCAATCTGGTGCATCTGAATCGTCGGCATTATCGGTGTCAGAAACTCCCACTGAAGGAGCGGCTTCTGCCAGCAGCTTTTTACGGCGAGACGTCTTCCTTATGTACGAATTTGTATGGTTGACTGCTATGGCGTAAAGCCAATTTCTAAAATCTGCCTCATTTTGGCCATTGAAGTTTCTGATACTATCAGCGATAGTCAAAAAAACCGAAGATGTAACGTCCTCAGCAATATCTCTGCTAAAAAGCCTGTGCACGCAAAATCTAAAAATCCGGTCATAGTATAAGTCGTAAAGCTCGCCCAAGGCGTCCGCATCACTGCCGGCCTTAAGGACTAATTCATCGGTTTCTGTTTGCTTTACAATTGCTGCCATAGCATCAACCATCGTCACAAACATAATTGCGCCGTAAGCAAATATGTTACAAAAATCGCTAAAATTATCATCTAAAACATGTTTTTCATAACAGTATAGCCAATGCAAATCCGGGTGCACTTCATCTTTGTAGGTAAAAAGGCATATTTTGGAGAAAGCCATCCCCAATCCCGATGAATCGGGTTTGAGGATGCCACCCAAATAAATTAGAAAAGAATGTGTGTGGCAGCCCCAAACGCAGTTTGGGGATGGGTGCTTGATTACAGAACAATTTTTGTTAAAGGCCCTAAAAATCTACCTATAAACTTGACACGCACCCTGCAAATCCTCTATTTAGAATAAATTCTTGACAGAAAAAGAGGTAATCAATAAAGTACTGTTTCTGTTTATCGCAAAACAATTAAGCCCGCCTTCGCGTAGCTCGCTTCGGCGGACGAAGGAAGGCTGTTAAAGGCCAAATTTATAGTTTTACAAGAAAAGGAGATTTGCAAATGGCAACAAAGGTAGCGATTAACGGGTTCGGCAGAATAGGCAGAGCGGTAGCCAGGTTGATTATGCAAAGAAAAGGCGACCTTGAACTGGTGGCTGTCAACGACCTCTCAGATGCCAAGAGTCTTGCGCATCTTTTCAAATACGATACGGTGATGGGAAGATGGGACGGCACGGTCGAGGTAAAAGACAGCAAGCTAATCATTGACGGCAAACAGATAGATGTATTAGCAATCAAGAATCCGGCTGAGCTGCCCTGGAAGAATATGGGCGTCAAGGTTGTTCTGGAATCGACGGGCATATTTCGCACCGCTGAATCATCCAAAGGCGGCTATGCAGATCATCTCAAAGCTGGCGCCAGCAAAGTTGTCCTTAGTGTCCCGGCAAAGGATGACATCGAAGCGACTATCGTTTTAGGCGTTAATGATGAAAAGTTGACCAAAGACGTCAAGTGTGTCTCGAATGCAAGCTGCACGACTAACTGTCTTGCGCCTGTGGCTAAGGTTCTCAACGATACTTTTGGCATTGAACAAGGGCTTATGACGACCATTCACGCTTATACCAATGACCAAAAAGTTACTGATATGATACACAGTGACCTTCGCCGAGCGCGTGCGGCTGCGGTGAACATTATACCTACCACTACCGGAGCAGCAAAAGCCATCGGCAAAGTTATTCCGGAACTGGACGGCAAATTAGATGGTTTTGCTATCCGAGTGCCGGTCCCGGTCGGTAGCGTTGTTGATTTAGTGGTTAATGTGAAAAAAGATGCTACGGTTGATAGTGTCAATGCAGCGATGAAAAAGGCGGCTGAAGGACCTATGAAGGGTATCCTGGTTTATTGTGATGAACCAATCGTAAGCAGCGATGTTATCAATGACCCAGCTTCAAGCATCTTCGACTCTCTTTGCACAATAGTCCTCGGCAGAACCATTAAAGTCGTTAGTTGGTATGACAATGAATGGGGTTACTCAAACCGCACTGTAGACATAATGGAAAAAATGGCTGCGATATAAAAAAACATTATACACGGTTGCGGTTGCTGAGGATTTCGTCAATCGGTTGCGGTTACGGTAATCGTCACGTTATACGTATGACGTTAACCGAAACCAGTTGCGCAACCGATAAACGAAACACGGTTGCGTCTTTGACCACGAGGGAAGCAGGTAAGAGGAATAAATAAAAAAGACGATACTATGATTATGTTTGTGGGGAATAAAATATGAATGGTTTTGTTGGGGTAAGTACGAAAATGGCTAAAAAGATAGTTGCAGATATTGATGTGAAGGGCAAAAAGGTCCTGATGCGCTGCGATTTTAACGTGCCGTTGGATGATGATTGCAATATTACCAGCAATGACCGAATCGTCAAAGCCCTGCCAACCATAAAAAGCATCCTGGAGCGCGGCGGGGCCCTGATTCTTATGAGCCACCTCGGACGACCCAAGGGCCAGAAAGAGGACAAGTTTTCTTTGACGCCGGTAGCCAGGAGATTATCCGAATTATTAGGCAAAGATGTTATTTTCGCTGACGATTGTATTGGTGCCGAGGTAAAAGAAAAGGCAAAAGCACTATCCAGCGGAGATTGCATGCTGCTTGAGAATTTACGTTTCCATAAGGAAGAAACCATAAAAGACAAAGCCGCAAAAGAGGATGTACAACTGCGAAAGGCTAAAGACGATTTTGCACAGCAGCTTGCCGAGCTGGCTGATATTTATGTCGATGACGCCTTCGGCACCGCACACAGGGACAATGCCTCGATGTACACAGTGCCGATGATGATGAAGGATAAACCTCGTGTTATCGGATTTTTGGTGGAAAAAGAGCTTAAGTTTCTCGGTGAAACGATTAGCGACCCTGAAAGGCCTTTCGTTGCCATATTAGGCGGAGCAAAGGTTTCCGACAAAATAGGTGTAATCGAAAATCTGCTCGATAAAGTTGACTGCATATTAATAGGCGGAGCAATGGCTTACACGTTTTTCAAGGCTGATGGACGGGCTATTGGCAAGAGCTTGTGTGAAGATGGTTTCTTGGATAAAGCCGCTGAATTACAAAAGCAGGCTAAAGAGGTCGGCAGCGAAATAGTGCTGCCGGTAGATACGGTGGTAGCCCGCGCATTTGAGGCCGGTGCTGAGAATAAAGTTATTGATGGTGACATTGAAAACGACTGGCAGGGTATGGATATAGGCCCGGCTACAAGAAAGCTCTTTGTGGAAAAGCTCACCGGCGTAAAGACCATCGTTTGGAACGGCCCTATGGGCGTTTTTGAAATGCCGCCTTTCGATGAAGGTACAAAAGCCGTGGCTTTAGCTGTGGCAGAGGCCACGAAAAAAGGAGCCCGCAGTGTAATCGGAGGTGGTGACAGTGCAAGTGCCGTTGAAAAGCTGAATCTACAGAGCAGAATAAGTCACATTTCCACCGGCGGCGGTGCATCGCTCGAATTGCTGGAAGGTAAAAAATTCAAAGCTATCGAAATCCTCGATGACAAATAACAATGGTTGTTTGTTGTTAGTTGGAGGTGATATTCATCAGTTAGCCGGCGGTTTTACCGCCGGTTATTATAAGTGGATAGATATTGCGAAATGGCAAATACTAATCATGAATTGTTGGAATAAATCCCTCTATACAAAGCTCAGCGCTCGAGGCGGTAAAGCAGCCGAGTATAAGTAATGAAAAGATTCAAAAACAACAAGGGCCTGCTGGACCAAAAAAGATTTAAAGGTCTCCAGCGGGAGAAAGAACGCTGGTTGCGAACCCTGTCCTGGAAGAAAGCGTTGCAGCTTGAGGAAAAAATGCTTTCATCTAAGCTTATCTTAGAATGGCGAGATAATTTCTCACAGGATAATCCCATTTGTCTGAAAAAATCCCTGCAGGATAAACGAAAAAAATGAAGATTCTGTTGGAAGATGTTTATAAGAAAGTTGTGACATTTCTCAACAATGGGAAATACAAGTATTTGATAATCGGAGGAATTGCAGCAGGGACAATCGGTGAACCTCGGATTACTGCGGATGTGGATGTTGATATAATTATCAGCAGGGAGGATGTCCCTGTTTTTTTGGGTAAGGCAAAAGAAGCCGGTTTCAAGGTTATCAAGGCAAGATGTCTCGACTCAGTCGAGCGAACTGGTGTCTTTCAGATAAACTACGAAGATTTCCACATAGATTTTATTATTGCCTCAACTGAACTGGAAACAGAAGCGTTTGAAAGGGCAAAGACGCTTAAGTTATACGGCATAAAGGCGTTCTTTCCTTCTCCGGAGGATTTGATTCTGTTAAAGATTATCCCGGGCCGAGATAAGGACCTGCTCGATGCAAAGAGTATCGTTTTGCGCCATAAGGGGAAACTCGATATGCGATATCTTAAAACATGGGCAAAAAAACTCTGCGACGAGGCCGAAGATATGAGAATATGGAATGTTTTGAACGACCTGCTAAAGGATCGAAGATGAAGCTTCCAAAAGCCGGGACAATTGAGATTGCACCGTCAATCTTGAGCGCTGATTTTGCACGATTGGCTGACGAGATAGCTGTGATTGAGTCCGCCGGCGTGAAAATCGTGCATCTGGATGTTATGGATGGCCACTTCGTGCCGAATATTACTGTTGGCCCGCCGGTGATTGCCAAGCTCCGCAAGTACAGCAATTTGGTTTTTGACAGCCATTTGATGATAAGCGAGCCGGAAAAATTCGCCGAGCGCTTTGTCGAGGCTGGTGCCGATCACGTGACATTCCACGTAGAGGCAGCCAATGAGCCAAAAAAACTCATTGACAAATTACACGCACTCGGAGCTACGGCTGGGATATGCCTGAATCCGGAGACACCGGTGGATATGATCGAGGAGTGTGCACAGCTCTGTGAGATGATCCTGGTGATGACGGTACATCCAGGTTTTGGTGCGCAAAAGTTTATGCCGGAAGCGGCAAAGAAGGTTATCCAGGTCAGAGAGATTGTCGGTCCTGATATAAGAGTCGAAGTTGACGGCGGAATAGATCCCCAGACGACGCCAACAGTAGTCTCATACGGTGCTGATACTCTGGTAGCAGGTAACGCCATTTTTTCAAAACCAGACCGTGTGTCAGCAATAAACGCTATTAGAAAGGCATGTAAAAAAATCAAAAATTAAAATTCAAAATGCTCTGTAGAAAAGACCACGCTTGTCATTTCGACCGAAGCCCCTGTTTCTACTTTCGCAGAAAGCACGGGGGTGAAGTGGAGAAATCTGCCTTATTGGCTTCGTGGCCGGATTTCTCGACTTCGTCCGTTCCGTCTAAAGTAGGACCGGACTCCGCTCGAAATGACATTCTGAAATTCTTTTCTAAAAAGCAAATTCAAAATGTAAAATTAAGGAGTTCGTTGCCGCGTTGCGACAACCCCACAATTTTAATTTTTGATATTTGATTTTATTTTTTGTATGGCCAAAGAAACTAAATCAAAGTGGAACGGCTTTTCATTGAGGCCACGCAAGGAGATGCCCGAAGGGCTGTGGATGCGCTGTCCCGGCTGTGAGCGCATGCTATATAGGAAGAGCGTCGAGGAAAATCTTAATGTCTGTCCTAAATGCGATCAACATTTTCGTATTGGGGCGGCCACTCGAATTGAGTATCTGGTCGATGAAGATTCTTTTCAGCAGTTCCTTGGCGATCTGACGACTAATGACCCGCTCAGCTTCAAGTATAGAGGAACCTCCTATAAAGAGCGTCTGAAAGCGGATGAGAAAAAAAGTGGCGCAAAGGAGGCTATACTGATCGGCAAAGCCTTTATTAAAGGAAGAGGCATCATTCTGGGAGTAATGGAGCCTAACTTCCTGATGGGCTCTATGGGTTATGTGGTCGGCGAAAAACTATGCGCTGCGGTGGACATGGCTCTGAAGGAATCACTGCCCTTGGTAGTAGTTAGCTGCTCCGGCGGAGCCAGGATGCACGAGGGTGTGGTGTCACTGGGACAGATGGCTAAGACCTCTGCAGTGGTGGCGAAATTTAATGAGGCAAAAGGGCTTTTTATCTCGGTTCTAACCGACCCCACGACCGGCGGAGTGACAGCGAGCTTTGCCATGTTAGGTGATGTTATAGTAGCTGAACCGGGCGCACTAATCGGCTTTGCCGGGCCTCGCACCATCGCCGAAACAATAAAGATAGAGCTGCCGGACGGATTTCAGACAGCCGAATTTATGCTTGAGCACGGCTTTGTCGATATGATTGTCCACCGCAAAGACCTGCGGAGTGAAATCGCCCGCCTTATAGATTACTGCCAAAAATAAATTTGGACAGAACATGATAGCATTAGGTGTTTTTCTTCATTGCGTCGGCGGCTTTGCAGCAGGTAGTTTCTACATACCCTTCAAAAAAGTCCGCAACTGGGCATGGGAAAGTTACTGGCTCATAGGTGGTATTTTCTCCTGGATTGTTATGCCCTGGATTGTAGCATTTCTAACGGTGCCGAATTTATTTTCAATTCTGCGCGAAGCACCAGCAAACAGTATTTTCTACAGTTACCTTTTTGGTTTGCTATGGGGCATCGGCGGTTTGACGTTCGGACTTTCGATGCGCTATCTCGGAATGTCGCTCGGATATGCAATTGCATTGGGATTTTGTGCTACTTTTGGAACAATCATTCCGCCGATATACTTCGGCACTTTTGATGACTTGATCACTCATGTATCAGGTTTGACAACACTTGCCGGCGTGCTTGCCTGCATTATCGGTATTGCAGTTTGCGGTTGGGCGGGCATATCAAAAGAGAGAGAGCTATCAGAAGAGAAAAAGAAAGAGACTATTAAAGAGTTCAACTTCACCAGGGGACTCTGGTTTGCAATATTTGCCGGTATAATGAGTGCGTGTATGGCATTCGGTATTGCAGCGGGAAAACCTATTGCTCAGCTTGCAATACAGCGTGGCACACCACATTTGTGGCAGAATAGTGCGGTTTTTGTCTGCATCCTCGCAGGCGGCTTAACAACAAATTTTATCTGGTGCGTGTATCTGAATGTTAAAAATCATACAGCGAAAAATTACCTTCATAGCGGCGGAACATCGCTTCTTGGCAATTACATCTTTTCAGCGCTGGCCGGAAGCACTTGGTATTTTCAGTTTATGTTCTACGGAATGGGCACCACTAAAATGGGTAAATACGACTTTTCAAGCTGGACCATTCACATGGCCTTTATCATCATCTTCAGCAATATATGGGGACTGATTTTCCGGGAATGGAAAGGGGCCAGCCGACGGACGCATCACATTATTTTCTGCGGAATACTTGTGCTGATTGCGTCAACATTTATCGTCGGGTTTGGAAACTATCTCGCATCGCTTGGCAAGTAGAATTAGAAAATTAGTTGATTGGTCATTAGTTAATTAGATATCGTATTTCGTTTTACGGTTACGCTACTCGTTTCGTAAAACGTAACCGACACGAGCCTCGCAACCGCAACCATTTGACGAAACTTTTAGCAACTGAGATAAGTTTATAGCAGAAAGTGACTATGCCAAAGAAAGAGACAATGACCTCAAGGCAGCGTGTTCTAAAGGCTCTCAATCATCAAATTCCCGATAGAGTGCCGATCGACCTTGGAGGGTTTCAAACCGGCATACATAAAAGAGCGTACGCCGAATTGCTCGACTTTCTGGATATTAAACCCGTGAGATGTCACTCAGATGATATAACAATCCTTGACCCTGTGCAGCAGCTTGCCAAGCCGTGTGAAGAGGTTCTGGAGCGTTTCAGAGTCGATATTCGCTATGTATGTGCGCACGGCCCGGATAGTTTCAATGGCGGCATCGAGATAAATACCCGCGATGGCAAGCTCTGGCACGACCTTAAAGATGAATTTGGTGTCGTCTGGTCGATGCCTGATGAGCAACAGCTTTATATGGATATTTCGCACCACCCTCTCGCAAACGCTACAATTTCCGATCTTGATGACTATCCATTTCCGAACGGAGGCGACCCAACTCGTTTTACAGGTGTAAGAGAGCAGGCTTTACAGATGCGTAAGGAAACCCCTTTCGCTATATCGACTGGCATCGGCGGCGTGATTTACGAGACTTGCTGGTATATGAGAGGTTTGGAGCGGTGGTATATGGATATGATCGAGAACCCTGCATTTTGCGAGGCACTTCTCGATAAGATGCTTAAATACTGGATAGATTACTACAATGGTTTTATGGCGGAAGTGGGTGACATTATTGATGTGGTTATGATGGGAGATGATTTAACGGGCCAAAGCGGTCCCCTGTTTTCTCCTGATTTTTACCGCAAAATAGTAAAACCCAGGCAGAAGAAACTCGTTCAGCATGTCAAATCTCTCCTGTCCCGAGCAGGGTCGAGGGAGACAAAAGCTAAAATCTGGTATCACACATGCGGCTCATGTTTAGAGTATATTCCTGACCTCATTGACAATGGCATTGATATTCTTAATCCTGTTCAGATCGGCCTTGTGAATATGGAGCCGAAAAAGCTAAAAGAAAAATTTGGCAAAAAACTGGTTTTCTGGGGCGGCGCCATAGACGCCCAGCATATCCTTCCATTTGTCAAGCCGAGTGAGGTCAGCGAGCATGTCAGGCGAAATCTTGAGATTTTCAAACCCGGCGGTGGCTACGTTTTCAACAATGTTCACAACATTCAGGTTGGCGTGCCTGCCGAGAACATCGTAGCCTTGTTCGACGCAGCATACGATTTCGGCTTCTATGATTAAAATGCTGTTATTCCCCTCCTCTGTCATTCCCGCCCCGCATCGCAGTGCGGGATAAACTCCGGCGGGAATCCATTCCCCATTATTACGAGCCACGTAGGGTGTGATACTCGTGCTTCGTAATAGCACTTCGCACCATTTATTTTACATGTCACCACCACACAGAAAATTTACCACCTGAGGGTGAAGGCGGACACCTTTAATTTTCACTATGGTTGAAATTGCTATGTAGAAAGTAGGATGGGCAACTCGGTTGCCCATGCTGTTTAATATTTCCTATCGAATATTTGTTGGATCGGACCGGTGCGGTCCGTCCCTATTAGTCACTCCGATTTACCTACAGAAGATTTCTCTCCGATTCTTTGCAGAAGAAATTCGCGTTCTTTTGGTGGTATAGACCATTTGTATTCACTCAGAATTTGCTTTATTACTTCATTTTGCTTATTTTCCAAAGATATGAAATAATCTTTCTCGGGAGCAACTTTTTGGAATTTTTTGGCCGACGCAATTTTTTCATTAGGGTCTAGTATCTTCAATAAAAAATCATTATATTCATCGAAAATGAGATTTGCAGTACCAATTTTCATTTCATAAACAGTAATAGTGGAAAGAAACTTCTCCTCTGTTTTGTTACCAATGTCCCAGAGCCCAGAAGACATAACCGCATTTAGGGCAGAAGTCTTCAAGGTAGGAAACGGACGTGGAACCAAGCCTCCATTTTCTTTTCTGTAATAGACCTCTCCTTTTATAGGCGGACTTTCCAAACGTCGGACATTCATCCACAATTCTTGAGCAATGGCTCGGATGAGATTGTTTCTCTGGTCTCCAAGCGATATGACATTCCATCCCTTTGTCATGGACAAGCCACCGAACGCGACAGCAATAGTGCCTCCTACGACGCACAACGTGCTCTTAAGCGTATGCTTTCTCTTACTGGAATGGGGATGCCGAAGTTCCCACCCATACGTTGCTATCAATCCGCCAATCGCAACAAGAATAGTACCTACAATTACCCAAATCCAGCCTAGCCAACAATAGTCCATAATTAAAATCCTGTCTTAAACTGTTTGATTTTTGACGTATTCTAACCATATTTATAGCTATCATACAATTATGATCTTGTCATAATTGGGACTAACGTCCTTTGTTTCTCGATTTTGTTACGGTTATTTTAGGCAGGAAACGCTAATCAATTTGCGATTTACAATTGCCGATTTACAATTGATAATAAAGGTTGTTTAGTCCGGTGTTTATTTCTATGTCGGTTTTTCCGGCAGGTGCTTCTCCAAAAATGCAAGCAATTTTGGTATCTCTACCTCTGCAGCATTCCAAATTTCACGCAAATCCACCCCGCGATAGTGATGTATGAGCTTATCTCGCATACGTGCCATAGCCGACCATGGAATCGATGGATTTGACTTTTTAAAATCATCTGAAATAAGTTTCGCCACCTCGCCGATGAGGAGGAACTGGTGTATTATCGCTGACTGTGTTTTGGCGTCTGCGCGGAACTGCTCTAAGGTTAGTTTGCCTTTGAATTGCAAAATCTGGCTTGCTGCTCGGAACATATCAAGCAAGAGTGATGTGTCACGCTGCATAAATCTGCCTCGCAGAATCAAGTATTTCGCGACGGGTAATCGGATTCGGATTCTCTTCTACGGCCCGGACGCTGATAAGATCGACCTCGCGACCGAGAAGACGCGATAGCTCCTCTTCCATTGTAAAATGGTCGAACATGGTCCAATCCGCATCGCTGCGGAATGTTACCAGCAGGTCTATGTCGCTACCGGGTCGAAGCTCTCCTCGCACCGCAGAGCCAAAAATTGCAAGTCTGTTTATTTTCCACCGCCGGCAAAAGTCCGCTATCCTCTCCATTTCAACCCCTAAGTTCATCGGCGCCATCTCAGACCTCTTGAAAATTGTTATACCTTTTATTCGACCCTCAAAATCCTCATCATAGTCGGCCAAAAAGAAATAATCAATGAATTTTAGCATGTAATGTCCACCGTGCATATCTAAAAATGTCCGGAGATTGCTTCGGCCTAACGGCCTCGCAATGACCGGATGATGGATTCCCGCTCCTTCGACCATGCTCAGTCCTAAGGACTCCTAACGGAGGACAGTCTTCACGGGAATGACAGTTTAAGGCATAGTCTTTTGAATAATTGCAAAATCTTCTCTTTCACTTCTGAGTAAATGTGCGTATAATCTGCAAAAATGACCCCACGTGAAACGTGGGGCTAAAACGGATTGAACGCAATACGCAGAACGCAATTCATCCTTCGTAGCCCCCAAGGGGCGGAGAACGGATACGCAGAACGGTGTGATAATGGGCTACTTTCGGGAAAACATTGAAAAGGCAAAAGGCTATGAGCCGGGCTTTCAGCCGGGGCAAGTGAGTGAGATTCTAAAACTCAATACCAATGAGAACCCTTATCCACCCTCGCCGAATATTCTGAAGGCGCTGGCGGAAATGACCGCGGAGCAGTTCCGCAGGTATCCCGACCCGCAAGGCAATGCCTTCCGGCAGGCAGCGGCTGAAATCAACGGCGTTCAGCCGGACAATATTATGTGCTGCAACGGCGGAGATGAGCTTTTAAGCATGGCTATCCGGGCGTTTTGCGATGAAAATCGCCCCGTCTCGTATCCCGTTCCCACATATTCGCTTTATCCGGTTTTGGCGAATATTCAAAATTGTAAGGCCATTGAAATCCCCTTCGATGGTGAATTTAACCTGCCGGCCAAACTTTCTGCAACCGGTGCGGCTTTAACCATTGTTTGCAACCCGAATGCCCCCACCGGAACCTTTATAAATGTTGGTGAATTAGCGTCATTGGCCTATGAATTGACAGGAGTATTGCTTATTGATGAGGCATACGTAGATTTTGCAGAAGCTAACTGCACATCGCTGGTCAAGGATCTTGATAATGTGATTATATTGCGTTCAATGAGCAAAGGGTACTCACTGGCTGGATTGCGCTTTGGCTATGCGATTGCCCAGACGGAATTGATTGCCGGCTTGATGAAGGTCAAGGATTCTTATAATGTAGATGCGGTAGCCATCGCCCTTGCTACAGCAGCGATAAAAGACCAGCAGTATTTCAAAGAAAATGTCGAAAAAATAAAAGAAAACCGTAAAGAATTGGCAGAGCAGTTACGGCTATTAAACTTCGAGGTTCCAAATAGTTCTACGAATTTTGTATTGGCGAAAAGTAAAAATGGCAAAGCAGGCGAGATTTATGATAAATTAGTGCAACGTAATATTTATGTAAGATATTTTGACCTGCCCGGAGTTGATGATAAATTGAGAATAACTGTTGGGACAAAAGAGCAAAACCAAAAGCTGCTTTCCGCTTTGCAAGATATTCTGTCAGGAGAGATTGCTTCACTTCGCTCGCAATGACGACATAAGGATTATTTTTATGGCCGACAGAAATGCTAAAATTCACAGACAAACAAAAGAAACCGACATTAACTGCGAGCTTAACCTTGATGGCCTCGGCAAATATGAGCTCGATACCGGTATCGGCTTTTTAGACCATATGCTCAGCCATTTGAGCAAGCACGGCAAGATAGATTTGATAGTTAAAGCCGAGGGCGATTTGCAGGTCGATGCGCACCATACTGTCGAAGATATCGCGATATGCCTCGGCGAATGTTTGACCAAAGCCATCGGCAATAAAAAAGGAATTGCTCGGTACGGCCATAGCTCTGTGCCAATGGAGGACGCTCTGTCGAATGTGTCGGTGGATTTGTCGGGTAGGCCTAATTGCGTGTATAATGTCGAGTATCGAACGGATAAAATCGGTGATTTTGATGTCGAGTGCTTGCAGGAGTTTC
>Ga0315533_1000911_pt1 | contig 23933 bp, 11 predicted proteins | sample SalMarSW160130MG_FD_203081 | JGI IMG/M metagenome (GOLD analysis project Ga0315533, IMG submission 203081) | Salt marsh sediment microbial communities from the Plum Island Ecosystem LTER, Massachusetts, United States - Salt Marsh Sediment SW1601-30 ... | reverse complement strand
CATGGTTGTCCATATCAAGGAGTTTTTCCCTAAGTATTTTGAAATCATGGGTAAGCCTATAATTCGAAATGTTATCCAATACGGCATTGATCGAGCGGAGGATTATGACTTTACGACCGAAAGGGATGTAAGTTTGTATATTAGTTTAATGATTATGCTGGGCAGTAACTTTGATGTGGACCCCCAGCTACCCTGGGCTGGCCGGATTCTCACAGATGAATCCATACAAGACTCGATCGCACGAATCGATCGTCTTTACGATACCGCTATGGATTATCTTGATCGGGTGTCAGGTCTTGAGAGTCAATATTATAAGCGGGCCTTGGTTAACGTTCGCGATTACCCCTTTAACGAACTCTCACAGACTGGCGTGTCAAATATTGAGAGAAAAGCAATGAGCCAGCTCCAAAAAATTTGGCCGCAAAAATATGAGTCTATAGATAGCTTAACCGAACGACTGTTTATTAACAGCGGTATCGAAATTGCAAATAATTATAATTTTACCAGCGAACGTGGTGTAGGATTATATATTGCACTTATGTTCATGCTTGGTAGCGGCTTTAATAAAGATCCCCAATTTCCCTGGGCGGCAGCGGTTTTGAACGATAAATCTACAGCAGACCAGGCTACGAGAATTGACCGGCTTTACAATGAGGCGATGGCTTTATTGAAAAAGTGTTTAGCTTGAACCATGAAAAATAAGGGTTAATTATGCCTTTGTCAGGATGTGAAAGAAGGAGAGAAGTAGGAAAGGTTGGCAAGAAAAAACCTCCGAAGCCGGTCAAGAAAAAGGAGGAGAAGTGCCCTCTTAAGCCCAAACTGGTTAAGATCACTGTAACGCAGAACGCTACCCAAACCAATGTAACTGGTGCCAAGAACTGGGCGTGTGTTAAGAAAGCGACCGATGATGTGATTGTAGAGGCAACGACTAGTCCGAATACCGAGGACGCTTGGAAACAAATCAATTGGACTGGTGATTCCGGCACAGCCGTTACCGGTAAACTCAACCAAAGGAAATTGTCTCGCTCTGCAAGTAAAAAGTACCACGTCGAAGCTGAATTGGGAGGGGTAAAAGACGATCTGTACGTTTGGGTTCTCTGGGTTGAAGTTACAATACTCACAAGTGGCACTACACCCACAAATGCTGTTCAATTTGGTGTTAGATATGATGGTACAGAAAATCTGGGTGCCAGATCCTATGATGGAGGCAATAAAGCGCGTGGGAAGGTAGTACCTGTCGCGAAAATCTCTCCTGCCGGAGTTCACAATGTTGTTAAATCTGGTTGGGTCTTCAAGCGTGAGCGTTGGAGCCATGATTGGGTGGATGGCAATAAGTATGAGCCTCCGTCCTACAGTGTGGATTACTGGAATACGTCGTGGGTTTCAGATGATTCATCTCCCTCTTTTCAAAAGCTAAACCCGGATTCTAATGACAAAATATATGACCGGGACGCTCCGGACGTAGCAGCTTACGGGACCAATGATTACGAAACATACAATAACTTCCGGCAATGGATCGAATGGAATAATGAAAAATGCTCAGATTACGCCGAATGGTACTGGAAAGGGCACTGGAAGAGCACTTCCAGCCCTCAAGTTACACTGAAGGATGTTGGGACGGGAAGCATAACTCTTCCCAACGCATCACACTTCCATCCATAAAACCTATTTATAGGATAGTTATAGGGTCGCATTATGAGGTTTTGGATAGGTGCTGTGATAGTTGTTCTTCTCATTGGTTTCGTTGAGATATTGAACGCTATTAACCATAGGAAAGGAGAAGTGAAGATGATAGAGCAACAAGTCATGGAGTTGATGAAGCAGCTTGATACGTTGGATGAACCATCCCGGATGAAACTTTTGTCCCAAGTAGATGAGCAACGCAACGAACTGCTTGGTGTGCTTCTCAAACACATAGGTACGAGTGAATCTAAAAATGTTCAGGCTGCTGCCATCTACCTGATCGGGCGCCACCACCTCTCAGATGGTGTTCAAGAACTTGTTCAGCGTATTGATTTTGCGCCTGGAGGACGACCAACGCGCGGACCTGAGCCGCTTTGGGAACAGTATCCGGCGATGGAGGCTTTGATAACTATTGGCTGGCCATCTGTACAAGCTGCGGTCGAACTCCTTGCTGTGGAGACAGATGATCTACGACGTGATTTGGCGGTCAAAGTTATCCGGTATGCTACGGACGCAGAAGTCGCCAAGTTCATTTTGGAGCGAGCTCACAAGATTGAGAGTGACCCGACTCGCAAAGGCAATCTACAAGACGCTCTTGTGCGTCTTAACAAGCTGCCGCGATGAAATCCAAACTTTAGTGCTGTAAGGCTCTGAAAGATCGGAGTGATGAATCAAGAGTATAGCTTCAACAAGCAAAGCTCGAGTAGGGTAATGAGCTTCTCTAAGACTGTGAGAAGTAGATCTTAATCGAAATATAGGTCTTCGTCGAGTGGTTTGTGGTACAGTAATATGTACTTACGGGTAAATAATGCAAAAAATTCTCTTAAAAGCTGCTTGTCATGTTGGCTGTTTCCGATACAATTAGAATTGTTCTAATAAAGAATGCCAAATAAATGGAGAGTTTGAAATGCCACCAGCAGCGAGAATTAGTGATATGCACACGTGCCCGATGCAGACGCCGGGCACGCCGCCCATTCCGCATGTCGGCGGGCCTATCACGGGCCCTGGTGTGCCGACAGTGCTTATCGGCAGTATGCCGGCAGCAGTCGTGGGCGATATGGCCACGTGCGTCGGCCCACCTGATACCATTGTCAAAGGCTCAGCCACCGTACTTATCGGCAATAAACCCGCCGCCCGCATAGGTGATAACACCGCTCACGGCGGAGTCATCGTCATGGGCTGTCCCACCGTGATTATCGGCGGATGAAGCCGGGTAAGACAGAAGGTAAGCTGAAATTTGGGGGAGGAAATTGCCTTAATTTTTATCCGGCCAATTCTGTCAAAGAAACCATATTGTGTTTTGGCAGCGTTAATTATTCCGCTTGACAGTAGCATACTATCCAGTAGAATTCGTACTAAATAATCCTAAAATGATGTTTTCAGTTAGCGGGTGTCCAAAAAGAACTGGTTTATTTTTAAAGCGAGCTGTTTGTGTCGAATTCTAAAACAAGTAATGCTCTTGCGGCCATACCGGAAGGTTATGCTGCTATACCTATCAGCCAGGACCAGAAAGATGCGGTACTGAAGATTTGTGCTTTGGTAAGGTGCCAGGCCGATCCTGTGGGCGGCCACCTCGTTATGCTACGGGACATGGTTGATGCCAAAGTATTCTTGGGATGCGTTGTTGATACGTCCAGCCAGGTACACGAGTGGCTCGAAATATGGATTCAAAACACCGATGCTCTGGCCGAGCTGGTAGCGGCAAATAGGCAGTCACTTTCAAACGCTATGCTGGACGACCGTTGGCGTAGGCAGTTTCGAGCCCTTGAGCAGCTCGATGAAGCAGTGATAGTAAAAACCGGCTGGGAGGCCGAACATCCGCTGCCGACATACCTGGATATTTCTATGCTTTCGCCGATCCATCCGATGGACGTCAATTCCGCATCGCCCTGGAAGCTGTGCACGGATGAAGGCCTGCTCCAGCAAAAAAATCTTCCAAGCTATAACGGCTCGTTACATCGTTACTTGTATTTGCCGGCAAATGGAGCTGAGTCGCATTTCGTACCTGTTACACAGGGCGCACCAACGAACGATTTAACGAAGCCACTATCCGAAATCTGCCCCGGCTATGATCATCTTGTTGGATTGAATCCCCAAGCTGGGCTGATACTGGTAAAAAAGCATGCTCCGATTGGGCTGGAAACCTTCATCGATATTATCAACGGCACCTCATGGGATGGGCTGAAGCACGGAAAGTCAACACCCGATCTCGGTGCACAGATTAGCTTGCTGAAAAAAGACGAAGCCGCCCTGACCACCGAGGGCTGGCTTCTGCTCGACACCCACGGCCGATGCGGTCGGCTGGTCGAAACCTTTCACCTGAAGCTCCGCCTGCTCGCCGATCTCATTTCGTCGGTGCATTCTATTGTTCGTTATTTTCAAAGTCCGCTTCTTAATATCAGTCCGGATAGCTGGCACATCAAGCTCGGTGAGCCGGGACGCGGACTGCCTGTTCTGTGGACGGCCAGAGCACAACTTGGCGATCCGGGTAATGCAATTCCACTGGCAATAGAAAAAAGCGACGTAAAATATTATTTGCCCGCAATAACAGGTGAAACATCCATTTACCGTCCCTTAGCAACCTCTCAACCAACCAAAGGACGTGCATCCATCCGCATACGTGAAGTCTTACCGGATGTTGATAATACGATAGTTGTTGAGGGGACATTTGCGACACATGAACGCATCGAAACGACGGGTCACGACCTTGCATGGCAGAGGCTTAATCTTGCCTCCGGCGATATAAATCTCTACAGCCGCCTCGAAGCGGATTCAGCGATGGCACCAGGGGAATGGCGTTTTCGCACTATAGCTCAGAGCATAAACGACGCTGAGATTTCAAGCCTGCAGGCTGCAAAAGGGATACCGATGCCCGATGTACCGTTCAGCATCATACCACTTTTAAGTAGTCCCTGTGACCTGTATTCTCTGGCGGTTTTAGCTGTAAGAATCCTTCTCGTTGATAACACAACCAGCCTGCCTGTAGCCCTTGATACAATGTTAAGCCTCGCCCGCCAGGTTGAAGCTGATTACAATGAATTCACCGGCTTGGATATACGTATAAAGGAGATATTCGATAAGGATAAAAGATGGCCTGAATCACTCGGCCCTCAACATCTAAACTTCGATAAGATAACAGCAGGCGAAGCTTTCAGCTTTATCCCATCCGAACTGTGGTGGACAACGCTGGCCATAATTCTGCGGATGTTCCCCGGAATGGGTCCTGACAGTGAATGCAGAGATTATGGTGACGCCCGGCAGGGCGGTCTCCACAAGGTCTTTGAGCGAACAATTACCGATTTAGACAAACTTATATTAAGAACCCGCAGCCTTATCGTCGCCGACTGGAAATCCAACAAGGAAATCGTCGCTGTTATTCAAAAGTATCTCGTGTAAATGGCCGATTACAGTATTAGTTATATAACAAGAAATCCTAATTAGCATGTGTAGTATCGGATAAGTAATGGAGAGTAACTGTAAGGAGTCAGCAATGAAAATAATATTATCTTATGTTCGGACTTTTGTGACGCTTTTAATTGTCTTACTGGCGGTGGGATGCACTAAGGTTAACGTGATAGCAACTAATGATATCTGTCCAAAATCGGTAGAAGTACATCTGGTAGGAGTCAACAGGTTCGAGAAAGACCAATGGGAAGCAGTGTCAATGGCCGATTACTGGAAACCAGGAAACAAGCTTCGGGAAAGTGCTAAAGGATATACCCATGTAATCCGGTTCGGCAAAGGCCCTTGTAAATATACCCTTAGTGAAAAAGACCCTATTTGGCGCGACGTATGGAAGGCGAGAAAAGCTGCTTATCTATTTATCTTAGCGGACCTGCCTGGCATATTCCCCGACCTTGCCGGTAATGCTGATGCAAGGCGGTTGAGTTTGCCTTTGCCGCCGAGGGGCTGGGGAATGACAAAAGAGATTGACATTAGCATCGAACCGAGCAATATCGTTCCCTTAACCTTACCAAAAAGTGATTAGGAATGATGTCTTGTGTTTTGAGTCAATTTCTTAGTTTCTTTTTTGGTTAAAATTACATAGATAAAATGGCAACTTTTGGCCGCTATGAGACTACCCATGAGCTTTATCGAACCGGTCCTGTTGTAGTTTATGCTGGGCGGTCGGCATCTGGCCCCGCAGAACAATTTGTCATCAAGGTCTTGCAGCCTTTAGCTCCCTTCTCGGATGAAAAGCAGTTAGAGCGAGAGTCTGCACTATTCATCAGTAGAGCCCTCACTCAGCAGAAGGTTGCCGACAGCGGTGCTCAGCACTGGGCCCCTATTCTCCAGTATGGCACAACTGCTAAGGGAGCATTTTACGCTACAGATAACTACGACCGCTCGCTCCAGAAGTTAATTGATGGCCACGTCAAGCTGACATCTGAGGCACTTCATACTATTATCGAGTCAATCACCAAAGGACTGCTTGAGTTAAAGCAAGCATGCAGCCGACCTCACGGAAATCTCAAAGCCACTAATGTCCTTATTGCAGGCGACCGAACTATCTCCGATTCTAAAATAGTGCTCACTGACCCATCGCCGGATGAATCTATTGATACAAAACACTGGGCCGGTGATTTACGGGCCATAGCGGAACTCATTTATCAGCTTGTAGTGCACTGCCCAACACCAGCCGTCACCGGCTGGCAAATACCAGACTCGGAAAACTGGACCGGGCTCGGCAGGCAGGCAAACGATTGGAAAAAATTATGCAATCGTTTGTTAAATATCCATGTAGAGCCTGCTCCAATGACCATCGAGAATCTAATCGAGGAGCTGGCCCAATTAAAAAAGGCAAAATCGTCTCTTAAGGCATCTCTACTTACCACAGCAGCAGCATTTTTAATCCTCGTCATCATAATCCTTTCAGTGCCATCAACGCGTCGGCATATCCATGATTTGATTTGGCCACCACCATCAGAAACAGATTGGAAACTTGTGTGCGATGAGTATATAAGCTGGGTTGGTGATTATCGCCAGGAGTTAGGTGAAAAGGTAAAAAACGATGAAAAAAGAGAAGGTATTTGGAGTGAAGATAAGGATCTGCGCAAAATAGCAAATTGGATAAAAGTCGCGTCCTATCCTGATAAAGTAGCAGAAAAGAATTTTACTACCGTTGAGGACCTACAGGGCAAACTTCTGGAAAAGCTTGAAGTACCTCCAACGCAGAATAAAACGCGCGAAGCTCTTAACGCAATTGAATACATCAAGAGCTTTTTTGATCCAAATTCAGATAAGGCATGGCCTGTACTGTCGGATATAAATAACGTCTCGAATAATTTCAAAAACCGCGGCTGGCAAAAATCCACCATACATCTTCAGGATTTGATCGGGGAAATAAAGCCGGGGCCGAATAATAAAAACAGCACCCAAAATGTGGATAAAATTCTCAAGCTTCAGCCTGATTTGGATGACATCGAGTCTCAATGGACAAAAATTGAAGAAAACCAGAAAATTATTGAAAGCACCGGCGACTCAATTCTTGCCAAATTTCCAAACCATGTTCAGTCAAAACTCATTTCCGCCGATCTGGATACTCTCATTCGTGAGCTTAAAGAGGTAAGCAGCTCGGCCGACACACTCGCCACATTTATTAAAAACGATTGGCAAAAAGTCGATCAAAAAACTTTCCTGAAAGATCATGGAAGTGATTCTCAGGAAATCCTCATAGATGAAGATTTTTATAATAGAATTGATACAATTAAGGACTATTTTTATCTAAAACCCAATCCTCTTAATGCGCTTACTAAGTTAGTTAAGTCCATTGAAGATTATATGAAAATGGCGCATCTCTCCAATCCTGTGGAAGCTAATAGATGTGCCGAAATCTTGAAAAAATTGCAGCAAGATATGAAAGGAGTTGAAAAAACACCCGCCATAGAAAAATACAAAAGTAATATCACTGATGCAGTTAATAACTACAAGCCTAAATTAACGACACTTCGAGATAGAGTCATAGCTGCGGCTGAAACGCCAGAAAAATTCCTTGAACGCGTAAGGAAAATAGATGCCATTGTGGTATCTGAAGCAATCAATAAAAAATGGCTTACATTGAGAGGTAACCTGCTCGATAGATATCCTACGTCCATGCTAATAGAGAACTTGACAAAATATGCAGAACTTCGTCAAAGAATAGACGATACAATTCACAACCTTGGAAAATTAAATGAAGAATTTCAGACGAAATTGTCTTCACACCTTGAAGTGGAAATGAAGGACAAAGATTGGAATAGTAAAATAAAGCAGCTCTACGACCAGGAAAGACAGGAAGCTATTACAAATATTGTGGCTAAAATACCGCTACAAGATGGAATTCCGGACATTAATGATCCATCCTTTAAGCAATTTCGCCAAACGCAATTCTTTGAATTTCAGCAGTTACGGGCTGGTTTGAGCGGAATTCTGGCAGCTTTTAATGGAGTCGAGGATGGACTTGACGCATGCTATCTTCTCGATCAAAATTTGACCGAAAGTAATCAGACCATTAGATCATTATGGACTCAGTGGAAAGACACTAATATTTTCAAAGAGCCGAGAATCAATGACACGCTCGTCAAGATAACGCTAAGAATTGGGAACCTTGAAAAAATAGAGAAATTTGAAAATAAAGATACACTTGTTGACATTGCAACTGATCCTAAATCACAAACTGAGACGGTGTATGCTGCATGGACAAGACTCGGCGAACTCTCGGAGCCGTTCTGGCCCGACAAGCCTGAAGAATGGCAAACTGATAAAAAAATCCAGGAGAGATTAAAGGCAGAATTTGAAACAATAAAGGCTGACAACATAGAACGAGGTGGATTTCTTCTTGAAACACTCGCCGATACCAGCACTAAGCATGAAATAATATTTAGAGAAGCAAATATTAGACGCTATAAAACAGAAATCTCGACTCACAACTCTACAGATAAAATACTCAGCAAATTTGAAGCATATGTTCCGTATAGCCCCGCTCCAAACTTGGATGAGGTCAAGGATTTTGAAAACCTCACCAAAGTTATTATGGAGTTTGTCACCGACCCTAATTGGCCGGATGGGTTCCGTACAGACCTTCTCAAGAAAACTTCCACATACGAAAAAGTCACCTTAAAAAAAGAAGATTTCTTGAATTGGCTCAAAGAAGTCGAAGATTACCGCAAGTTAAGTGACGACCCACGCAACAGGTATTCCTGGGATGTGGAAATTACAAATATCGAGACGGAAATCAATAACGAACTTATTCGTAAACAAAAACAGGAACAGTTGAAGGAATTGGAGAGCCTTAAAAAAGATTTTGATGAGACAAAATCACAAATCAGCTCTTTACGCTCTCTACCCGCAATAAAGAAACACGAAGAGGAAATCTCCAAGTGCCGGGATTATTGGGAAAAGCTCCAAACAATCAAGAACAAGCTTAAGCCCGACTATTGCCTGCGCTTAGATTTGGTCAACGAGAGATTGGTTTTTGACGCAGCATATTTGGACCCAAGTTTGTTTGAGCCTGTCAATGCAAACAAGAAAACAGTCACCGTCCCCGGTTGGGATGAAATACGACAGGCAGTCGATAAAGGGCAGAAAGATTGGCTGGACTTCTTCTATACAGTCAATCCTAATGATAGCTGGAACGTAGGCTGGCCTAAGTACGTCAGGTTAACGAAGGATAACAGTGTAATATTTAGATTTATTCCCAGTGATATAAGTCAGAACACAAGGCCTTTTTACATGGCCATTTGCGAAATTACCAATGAGCAATATGTAAGATTTTTGAATCAGGATCGGCAAACCGGCGCAGCTCTTTCTTTCGGAGAGATTGCCGGCAAAAACGGCGCAGTCCTGATTATGCCAAGCTCTTCCGCTCATTCCTATTGTTCGCCGATAGAACACAATGGTGGAGATTTTCAGATCAACGAGACCTCCAAAGCAAAAAACGATAATCCTGTAGTATGGATCACATATCAAGGAGCAATAGCTTACACTCGGTGGCTCAGCACAGAATTACCGACAGCCGCGCAGCACAAATACGCATGCAAATATAATACCACTCGAAATGCACACATCAGGTCGACCGCCTGGCGAAAAGAAGCGGAAGATTACAATACAAAATGTGGCATCAAGATACCCAAACCCTTCCCGCCTGTAGGCGCTGTCAAAGAAGACCTTATGCCTGTAACAGAAGGCGAATATTGGCCAAGAGTTAATATTCAGGACTTTGTTGCTGATGCTCCGTATGAAACAGCCTGGCCATCCAAAACAAACGATGACGGAAACATCTACGGTATAAGCGATCTAATCGGCAATGTATGGGAATGGTGCAACAAGGATGGCTCAGCCGTATTGTGTGGTGGTTCCTGTCTGTCACCACCAAAATATGCAAATCAGGACGCTGAACACAGCTTCAACGAGGAAGGAAGCTCCTGTGATATAGGCTTTCGGGTCGTCTTAAACTTGCTGCAAAACAAACCACAGAATTAACTACGAGCCATATTGATATCGGAAGTACGTGCCATCATGCCACGAGTTGTAGATTCCAGCTTTATTTGCAGGTATCTCCTTATAAATCTGGTCGTTTGTGAGCTCGCGTTACTCGTTGACAAATATGTGTCCATGAATACCTGAACGGCATAATCTGCCGGATGGCCGAGCACAACGTTGACGGTTAGGACAAAATCAAGGGCAGTGTTTATCCACTCTGCCGCAATATTATTTTTTGCTAACGCCTTATCGATTTCACCAATATTGCCCGGCTCCGGCAGAGGCAAAGTTTCCACTAACTTGTTCAAAATCTCAATAGCATCTGCCTTGTTCTCCTCAAGAGCCTGGTCAAGCTCTAATATGTGTTCAGCAATCTTAACCAAGGAGTAATCCGCAGCAAGCATTTCAGGACTGGCATCCGGGTGATAGCGTTGGAGGAATCCCTCGCCAAATTTTTCCTCAACCTGGCTTACCGGGTCTTCGCGCTCAATTTCAACAAAGCCTTCCGGCTCCATAAACACCGCCGGTGCCAGTGGAACGGAGCCGACCATAGCAAGAACTTCTGCCAAAACTAAATCTTTACCACGTAATACATATTTTTCACCATTAAACCAGGATGGAGCCATGTTTCCACCGGCCTCCCGGGCATGAGGAAGCGTCTTATTGTTAATAGCATCGCCCAGGGTTAGTGTGGTTCGTGAGACTACTTCTAATCTATTTGTCGCATTGCTCCAGGGAGCGGAACCCGTAAAGTTACTACCAAAAGCATTAACTGTGTCATAGGCATCAATAACCATTGTGCCATTATCATTCATATTAACAATCGAATCAACCGTTACATTACCACCTGTCATGGTTGTGAAATCGTAACTTCCCAAATAGATTGCAACATCAATTGGGTCACCGGAATCTGCACCAGTGCTTTTGAGTTGGACGCGTGAACGGTCATCGTTGACTGTAGCATCGTATGTTCCGTTGGCTGTAATAGTCGCGGTTGCAGGAGTAGTCAAGTCCGCTATACTCTGAACCCAAACTTCACCTCCGGAAGTCAGATTCCCAATGTTAATTGCATCGTTATTGCCTAAATTCGTCAGGGTCAAATTACCCGAGGCATTAGCTGCTATTGATTTCCAAGACCCTGCTGCTGTCGAAGTAATCGTTCCACCTGTGCTGGTGGCGTCAAGAGCCGTATCTTCGTCGTTTGTTACGACAAAGCTATCCATGTCAAGATTATCACTTTGAGTAAGGGTAAGAGTCTTATCATCGGCAGCCATATTGATTTGAACTTTGCCATCATCGCCGGTTTTTTCAGTTATTCCTCCAGATGTTGCTACTAACGTCAGGTCGCCTTCTCCTGTTAATGTCTTACCTGCACCCATTTTCAGATCATTACCAGCCGTAAGTGTCTTACCATCTGCTACAGTAGTATTGTTGTTCAATTCGATGTCCACAGTTGCGGTAACATCATCATCTATGTCTATAGTACTGTCAGAAGCTGTGATCTTAATATCATTTGCATTGAATGCCTTGCTAATAGTAACATTCGTGGCGCTATTAACAGTCACATTGCCTAAGGCAGTATTACCACCTACAATGTCGCTGAATGCGATATCACCTGTCCCCGCCGTCAGGGTCAGATTCTCGGTAAGTGCGGTGGTACCATTCAACGTACTCTGGAAGGTAATGTTACCTCCTCCAGCACCCGTACTTAGCGCCGAATTGGCAGTTATGGTCGTGGCGCCTAAGTCCATCTGTGTATCGGTGGTCGCTACCGTACCGGCTATGCTCACTCCGCCGGCACTTGTAGCATCCAGACCTCCTGTAAACGTAGAGCTGTCGGCGGCACCGTTGCCTATGGTGGTTAATCCGGTGTTTAAGAAACTGGTATCACTGTCTATAACGCTGGCTGCACCCTGTAAGGTTACTGCGTAATTTTGTGCAAATGTTATCAGGTCGTTGGCAACCACATTGCCGGCAAAGGTTACTGCTCCGGTTGCGCCAGCCACATCTGACTGCAAGGTAAGGTCAAAATCACCGCCCATAGAGGCCACATTAATCGCGCCTGTGCCGCTCTTTAAGGTGGAAGCAGCAGTCATGGTCGTGGCGCCTAAGTCCATCTGTGTATCGGTGGTCGCTACCGTACCGGCTATGTTAACACCACTCGGCGCTGTTGCGGTAAGCCCGCCGTTGAACAATAATATATCGCCTGCGGCATTGCCTAAGGTTAGAGCGCCTGTATTAGTAAAGTCGACAGCAGCGGTTATGATCGTGCCACTGCCAAAGAGCTCAAGGTCATATCCTTGTGCTGCGGTCGTAAGTAGCGGCGTTATCAGTGCGCCGGTAAATTCAATGTCAGCGTCATTTTCTGTATCGGTCAATACTACACTTGTGTCAGTGGTAACTGCGCCGGTAAATGTAGCGCCGTTGGAGCTGGTCACGGTCAAGGTAGCAGGCTGTTTGTCTGCGGTTGCGCCTATTGTGCTGCTAAAAGCGATGGTTCCGGCACTTCCGGCAACAAGGGTAAGGCTCTGTGTGTTATCAGCGGTGCCGTTCACTGCGCCGTCTATTGCAATAGCTCCGCCTGCTGCAGTTCCGCCGTTATTGGTGGTATCAATTATTGATGTTGTTCCGGCAAGCGTTACCCCGGTACCGGCATCGCCTATTGTTATCAGATCGCCTGAGCTGCGAACCTGGCCGTTAAGCGTTACACCACTGGGCGCTGTTGCGGTAAGCCCGCCGTTGAATAATAATGTATCGGCTGCGGCATTGCCTAAGGTTAATGCGCCTGTATTAGTAAAGTCAACAGCATTGGTTATTATCGTGCCACTGCCAAAGAGCTCAAGGTCATATCCTTGTGCTGCGGTCGTAAGTGTCGGCGTTATCAGTGCGCCGGTAAATTCAATGTCAGAACCATCTTCTGTATCGGTCAATACTACACTTGTGTCAGTTGTAACTGCGCCGGTAAATGTAGCGCCGTTGGAGCTGGTCACGGTCAAGGTAGCAGGTGTTGTTACTGCGCCGATTGTACTGCTGGCTGCGATGGTTCCGGCTGTTCCTGCGGTAAGAGTAAGGCTCTGTGTGTTGGCAACCGTGCCTTCTACTGCGCCGTCTATTGCAATAGCTCCGCCTGTGGCAGTTCCGCCGTTATTGGTGGTATCAATTATTGATGTTGTTCCGGCAAGCGTTACCCCGGTACCGGCATCGCCTATTGTTATCAGATCGCCTGAGCTGCGAACCTGGCCGTTAAGCGTTACACCACTGGGCGCTGTTGCGGTAAGCCCGCCGTTGAATAATAATGTATCGGCTGCGGCATTGCCTAAGGTTAATGCGCCTGTATTAGTAAAGTCAACAGCATTGGTTATTATCGTGCCACTGCCAAAGAGCTCAAGGTCATATCCTTGTGCTGCGGTCGTAAGTGTCGGCGTTATCAGTGCGCCGGTAAATTCAATGTCAGAACCATCTTCTGTATCGGTCAATACTACACTTGTGTCAGTTGTAACTGCGCCGGTAAATGTAGCGCCGTTGGAGCTGGTCACGGTCAAGGTAGCAGGCTGTGTCGCTGCGGTTGCGCCTATTGTGCTGCCGAAGCTGATGACTCCGGCACTTCCGGCAACAAGGGTAAGGCTCTGTGTGTTATCAGCTGCGCCGCTTACTGCGCCGTTTACTGTAATGCCTCCGCCTGTAGTGCCGGCGGTGACGGTATCAATTATTGATAGTCCTCCGGCAAGCGTTACCCCGGTACCGGCATCACCTATGGTTATCAGATCATCTGAGCTGCGGATCTGGCCGTTAAGCGTTACACCACTGGGCGCTGTTGCGGTAAGCCCGCCGTTGAATAATAATATATCGCCTGCGGCATCACCTAAGGTTAATGCGCCGGTGTTGGCAAAGGTCACGGCATTGGTTATCGTCGCATCCTCATTAAATGCTACTGCATAACCCTGCCCATAGGTTGTAACCGTATCAGCGGTTACATTGCCGTTAAAAGTCACTGCTCCGTTTTCGGTGCCGTCATTTGACTGCAAGGCTATGGTGCCGAGTGGGGCTCCGCCTCCTACCGCACCGGTAAATGTAGTTGTGCCTGTGCCAGAAATTACGGTTAAGTTTTCTGCTCCACCTCCTGCAGTGCTATTGAGTGTACCACCAAAGGCAATATTACCAGCAATAGCCGCACCTGTAGACAATGTAATACTCAAGCCATCACCTATGATCACAGGATCATTGAAGGTAATTGTCTTAGCTCCAGTAGTTGTAATATTATCTCTGAGGTAAGTATTGTAAGTCGCTCCATCATTATCAAATGTAAGTGGTTTGTCCTGAGTAAGGGGTAACGCTGATCCAATGTAAATATTACCTGCAGTGGATCTACCTATGGTTAATGTTCCTGTCATATTAGTGAAAAGGTCTAATTCAGCATCATCCAGACTAAGGTCACCAGTCCCATCGCTAACTCCTATTGTACGACCTGTTGTCACAGGACGTAAGGTAACATTAGCAGCAGTATCAACTGCACTACCAATCGCCATACTGTTTGCAGTAAAGCTAACATCTCCTGTTGTGGTAAACGCATTTGTCTGGGTTGTAAGTGTCCCTGTGGTTATGAATTCAAAATTCTTATCACTCTGATTTAATACTTCACTTGTACCAATTGTAATATCACCAGTTTGTGAAGTAGCACCTATTGTAATAGTATCTGTGGTAGTTAGATTATCTAATTCGGCATTTGTTAATTGAATATTTGTTGTTGCATCGCCAATTCCAATAGTCCTACTATCCACAGAGCTTATCAGGCCGATAGCCCCATTCCCTGCAGCCATTGTTCCGGTAAAATTAAAATCGGCTGCAGTAACTGAGATTGCTGTATCTGTAGTTATAACTGTAGCACTCGCATTAGTATGCCCGTAAGTTCCTGTGCCATCATTATCAGTATCAGCATCCACAGTATAAGTTCCTGCACCAGTTGTTATATCAGAATTTGCATTATCAAGAGTTACTCCATCAGCGGCATTAAGTATAATATCTCCGCCATTAGTCGCAATAGCTTCACTTATAGTTATGACATTTGTATCGCCACCATCACCACCATCACCTGCATTCATAGTAACATTTCCACCACCTGTTGTAATACTCGCAGTTGTTGTGATATTTCCAGTACCATCGCCATCGTGATCAGACTGGAGGACAAGATTAACACCATTACCGCCACTATTAGTAATTTGCTGACTAATAGCTATGTCATTTTTAGCAGTAAGGGTTAATGTTTTGTCAGCAGCAGTGCCGCCAAGGTCAATTCCGTTGGTCATAGTAATATTACCAGCTTGTCCACCAACACCTGTACCGACAGTAGTAATAGTTACATTGGTAGTTTCTAAATTAGTTTTAATTGTTGCATTATTTACGGTGGAGTCATCATTGTTAGGTGCAAAAGTATTAGTAGGATCGCCACTATCCCAACCGCCATTAAGATCAGCTGCGGCAATATCTACATTGTTATCAGGGTCAATAAAGAACAAACCAGCTTTGCCATTAGCTGCACCTGCATCAACATCGCCATATATCTCGACGTGTTCCCATCCGGAAACTTCCACGAACCCTCCGTTACCGGACAATTGGCCACCTTTGGCTTCGATTTTTGCATTCGGCCAGAATAGTGCAGTATCAGGTGAAAAAACGGTGACATCTCCGCCATCGCTGTTAAGTCCAGCGTTTGCGGTAGTTAAACTATCCGAACTAAGGGCCACTACATCACTTGCCCACAGGTCAATCTCGCCTCCATTACCCTCAGTGCCATCGGCGTGGATTGTCCCAAACTGTCCGACCCGTACCCCTTCCATTGTTACTTGGCCACCATTATTGCCGGAGGCCTCAATTGTGCCATCATTAATAACCGTTCCATCGGCGGCGGCAAGCTTTACAGAGCCGGCATCGCCTGTCGGAGCTGAGGCTGACAATGTGCCGACATTCGAAATCGCCTGTGAATAAATATCACCCGCTGCGGCAAGGATTATCGAGCCGCTTTCGACCTCAACCGTGCCCTCATTGAGAACAGCCGAGCCTTCGATTTTCGCAGCCTCCGGCACAGCCGGCGGATCCACCTCGACCATTACATCAGAGCCAGGCTCACCCAAAAATACCCTGTCTCCAGATGCCATCACCACGAAGCCATCAGGACAGCTTATGCTGCCGGAGTTGGCAACCTGTTTACCGACCAGGTAAACTTTCTCTGCGGTGATATCGCCGCGATTTATTGCAGAGCCATTTCCTCCCGCAAAATTGTACTGGCCGTTTATAAAATCAGCGTTTGTAATATTGAGAGCAGAAGCTATCAACTGATTAACATTGATCCTGGCTCCACTACCAATATAGACACCCGCAGGATTAACAAAGAAAACCCTGCCATTTGCTAACAGTGTACCGTCGATATTCGTCGGATTGGCCGAGAGAATCCGGTTCAAAACAGATGCACTGCTGCTTGGCTGGATGAACTGAACAATCTCCGGTTGAGTAATATCGAACTTGCTGTAGTTGATAATCGCCTTATCGGAAGCAGTTATAGCAGTGTTTAAACCACTTTGTTGGAACGAGACCTGACCGTTCACAACCTGCGCCCCCTCGGGCCCTGCCACGGCAACCGAAGCAGGTAAGCCGAATACCAGATAGAATACCAACAAGCACCTGTTAATTAGACTGCTCAGCGTTTTGCTATGGCTCTTAGACATTATCTTACTCCTATAAAAAACAATGCCTTCAAATACTCTTGTTATCAGCTAAATTGTATTAGCTGCTTAATAATCATTTTAGAAACGATAGATAAAGTTAAAATTAAAGGTACCTTCACCCCTGTCCGTTCTGTCTGTACCTCGCAAAGGTACACCATAATATATCGCTGCTTGTGCATTATTACCTAATTCAACAATAGTTCCCAGGCCGGCGCTCCACAGCTCTTGAGCCCTTTTTTCACCTGGGATTGGGTGTCTTATCTGGGCCCGCCCGTGATCAACAAAAGTCAATAAAGATATATTTGGAGACCAGGCTTGTTTGCTTTTTTGGGAATCCGGCTGCTGTTGTACATGACCCAACAAATCTTTCTCCATATATTTCGTCAAATCAAACTTATACTGAGCTGAAAAGAATATACCGCCGTCAGCAACGACCTCGTCCTCTTCATAACCTCTAACAGTGTATAATCCTCCAAAAGTGGTCATTTTCGCAGGAACCAACCTCTCGTTTGAGGTGATTCTTCTAAAAGAGCCGTTAAGCTCGTGAATCTTGTTTTTATCCAGAAATTGTCTGTGAGCAGCTGATAATGTATATATAGCGAAATCAGGATCAGAATCTACTCTGGCCGTTGTAAAACGCTCTTTGCTGGATGCATCAAAACTTTCAGTTTTGTTGAAGGAAATAGAAGTATCGGAAATACTGTCAGAACGATGTATCTCAAAGCCAAGCCCCAAAAGGTCCATATCAATATCCGTTTTTAAGCCCAATGAAGGCTTGTATTTGCTTTTTTCATGGCTTAATGAGCCATGTAAGTCAAAGAACCAATCATCTATTTGAAGCACATTATAACTTAAGGTATAGCCATGAAACGCCCCATCGCCTCGGAAGCTAATGTCTCCGCCGGTTTCCGGTGTAATATCGAATTCACTGTAACCAGCAAAGACCCCAAGGCGAAGTCGTGGGGACAGAATTGGAAATTCATAATTACCTAATAGGGCATAGTTATCCTGAAACGTGTCCACTTGTGACTGAAACATAAAAGACAAGCTGTCATCCATACCTGTTAAATTAGTATTGATGAATCCATACCGCGGACTCCACTGACGCTGGGCAGTTCCAGCATTGTCGAGCTGAACGTACCAGTGCCAGGGATTTGCTTCGTAAATGTCATAGGTTAAATTCAGAGAGTTCGGTTCAGTACCTTTGGAAATAACCGCAGAGACATGCCTGTCAGGATTGAGGTTAAGTAATCTTACAAGATCATCCAATTCTTTTTTTCGGATCACCTGTCCCTCTTTAACCGGCGACCAAGATTCAACCAGAGAGCTTTTCAACACTCCTTTTTCCACCTGCTCTTGACGACGAAAATCATAGCTTCTTATATTGACATCCGCCACTTTGGCCTCAAGAATCTGTATTGGAAGAATTTTACCTTCCAGTTCAGCCGCTCCTTTTACTGCTTTTGCCGGGACATAAACATAAATACCAGCGTAACCATTTTCCTGATAAACTGATAGGACGTACTGAGTTAGACCGTGAATGGTTTTCATTGAAACTTCACGCTCTTGGCCGGGATTAAGAATCAACTCATGCAAAATTCGAAAATCATATATCTGCTCAACGGATGTTTCGTCTTTTCCTTCAGAAACCTTATAGATCATCGGCAGCTTTTTCAACATCTCGGCTGTTGATATGATAGTATTGCCGCTAATCCGCAGCTCCTTAACAAGGAACCGTGGAGTTGTATCCTCTGGAAGGTTTATCTGCGCATACTTGGCTTTTTCTTTCGTGTATTGAAGCTTCAAGTCTATCTTGGCGACCGCTTCCTTATATTCAGACTTGATCTGGGCCTTTTCTTCAGCTCTCTTTATAGCCAGTGATCCGCTTTTTTCCTGCAAATTTGATATTGCTTTTCTTTGGCCTGCTTCTGCTTTTACTTTTGCCTCTCGGTAATCCGTGTTGATTTTGTTCTTTTCTTCATTTATCGATTTCAGGGCCGCTGCTTTTTCCTTGCTCAGAAATAGGGCCTTAAATCCGTAGACTCCCTCTTTCTTACGTTGCTGATCGAGTTTCTTTTTTGCCTCTGTATATTTCGACTCAGCCTTAGTGAGTCCACTCTTATATTCTTTTTCAATATCAGCTTTTTCGCCGGCGATAACTTTGGAATCAGCTATCGTTTCCTTTTGTAAATCCACTAACTTTTGCTTTTTTGCCGTTTTCGCCTCAGCAAGGTCTCTTTTTGCTTCGGCTTCTGCCTTTTTATACTCTACTCCTATCTCCTTTTTTCGTTCTGCTTCAGCTTGTTTTCTCGTTGAATTTATCTGTGCTATCGTTTGCTCGTATTCTTTCTTGGCATTCGCTTTTTCATTTTTAGATTTGTCCGCCTGAGTCTTGACCTTTGCTTCTAACGTCGTTATTTCTTCCATATAGGTTGCTTTAGCTTTAGCTGTTGTTTCTCTATACTCTGCCTCAATTTTCTTTTCTTCTTCATTTATTGACTTCAATATTGCAGCTTTTTGCTTATTAGGAAATAGAGCATTAAGCCCATAGACTCCCTCTTTTTTCCGCCGCTGGTCAAGCTTCTTTTTTGCCTCTATATATCCCAACTTTGCTGTAGTAAGTGCGTTCTTATACTTTTTCTCTATCTTCGCTTTTTCATCTGCCTTTATCTTTGCCTGTGCTTGTGACTCCGTATCAATCTTTGCCAGCTCTGATTTTAACCTTGTTTTTGCTTCGGAAAGCTTAATTTTATCTGTATTCTCTGCCTTCGCCCCTGCTTTCTCCTTGTGAGGGCTTGAAAATATCGATAAAGTGTTACCAATATCTTTTAATATTTTCTCTATTCCAGAATGATTGCTTTGCTCTGCTGCATTGCTTGTCTGCGTAAAAACGCCTAATCCCAAAAAGAATATCACAATCATTACAGAATAAATGGATATCTTTAACCTCATTCTATTTCTCCTTAATATATCCATATTTCCATTTTCCTAACAAACTCAAGCTGACCATTTGTGTTGTTATGCTGAGTTCCTCTTCTTGCTTTCGCCTGCTGCCACGTCTTGCGGCATGAGTCGCAAAGGTACGCAAGAAAGCAGGGGGCGAAGCATCTGGCTTTTGTAGAAGAAAACCCATATTCTCTTTGGTCCGATTCTTCGCTTCACTTTATTATGCTCAAACCTGTCCTGAGCTTATCGAAGGAATAACAAGGTTCTATATATCTTTGCAAATAAAAGAATTATCAATAATACTGATAGTAAATCGGCCAGTTTGGGTAATAAAATCAATGGGAAAATCTTGATAAAGTGGCAATTTATAGATTTCCTTTTACCAAAGGACTATTCTGCTACTGCTCCTTGTCTCTTATACAGTACCTAAAAAATTAAATACACCAAAAATCCATTTATCTACTCCGCATGGTATGCCCCAAAAACAAAATCTTAAATATACATAATAATACAAGCAAGAAAATTTTCAAATTTTTAAAAAATATTTTCCAAATTTGTTTTATCAAATGTAATAAGTTACAAGCCTAAATTTCCCTTATGTCCTTTGTATGAATCAAATCAGAAGTTATGGTGACAGTAGCAAATGTCAGCGAGCTTCCGAGAGATATAAACAAGGCACTATCGGCAATTCAAATCCTGTATGACGAAGGGCAAAATATAAACTGAACTTCCCAAATCGACGGTTTCAGCTACGTAATCGATGCTTTTACCCTGAAAGGAGCTGAACAAACGGCAGAATCAAAATATCTAATAAAACAAGTCAAAAGCCAAATCCAGCGTCAAATGTAAGGATGAGTCACAAGTAGGTTCGAAAATTTTACAATCTCAACTTAACTGCCGAGATAATGACAAAATAGGCGATGACTGAATTTGGCCTAAGTGTCTGTGTTCACGGTAAGATTTGCAAATTCGCCTGCACAATAACCGACCTATCCAGTGCTGGAAACATCACCGAAACCATAAGTTACCGAAAGTTAAACAGAAAATTACATAACACTATATTACCCAAATTAATGCCCTAAAAAATCCTTAGTAGTATATTATGCCCACAAGAAGCCATAAAAAAATCAAGATAAGGTAAAAAGCACTTGCAAAATAATGAAGAAAACTGTTAACCTGCTTAGTTTTATACCCAAGAAAACTGGGGTGGCTCGTAGTATACAGAATATGCGTCCAGTTTTAAAAATTTTACTCTTTTGTCATAAAAAAGCTTGTTTATTGGCTGTGGCGTTTGTATTATTTCAAACTGAATCTTAAGGGGATAAAGCAGCCATAGCAAATAAGGAGAGTGTGTCGTCTACGGTTTTACGATTCTTTGGGGTATTTTGCTATCCTGGCAGGAGTTTGAGGACATGGATGTTTCACAAAATGACACTTCAAGTAACCAGCCAATTTTAGAGAATTTGCAGGAAAAGCGAGTATCAAGGATTAGAAGATACTACTTGATAACTTCTACTGTTTGTAGAAAAACCAAAGGTGCACGTATTTCCGAATCTTCTGTTAAGAAAACTATGATGGTGTTAGTGGTATTACTAATGATGATGCTTGCAGCTTTGTTTATAAAAGGCATCCAAGAAGACAAGAGTGTTATTAGTAATGAGTTTGTAGGGAAAAGACAAAAGGCGGGGAGTGGTTGATGGAATAGTGCTGATTACCGCATTGCTTCGGCTCTTATGACGAACTAAAAACAGCGGACCAAAAACAGGATTGTGGGTATTTTTCTTCTTTGCGTGTTTCGTGCAGAAATATCACCTGCAACCCACGGACACGGAGTGTGTTTAAATCTGGCTTTTTCAGCTGAAACTGCTGTATAAAACATGAGTGCATAGCACTTTTATCGAGACGATAAGTAACGAACAATTGATAGAAACATGAGGGTATTTTCCCAAATTGTAGATGGTATTTTATGGGGCATTTTTGGGGTCCGATTTTCTAATTTTCTTAAGCGAATCTATACTCATCGTTCAATGATAAAAGCAATCGCAGTGCGTGAGATACAAAGCCGGTATATAGGAACCTTTGGGGGGTTGGTGTGGTCAATAATACATCCTTTGATGATGATACTTGTTTACTGGTTTGTTTTTTCTGTTGGCTTTAAGGTTCGGCCAGCGGGTGGAATGCCTTTTATAGTGGTGTTTTTATGTGGTTTAATACCCTGGGCGATGTTTGCTGAAGCATTAACTACATGTACAAATGCCATTAGTGCTAATGCTAACCTGGTTACAAAAACGGTTTTTCCGACAGAGATACTTCCAATAGCATATCTTCTTGCCAGCCTGATTACCCATGTGATTATGTTGATTGTGCTTATCATAGTTCTATTAATAAATAAGATATCTTTTTCTTTTTATAATTTTCAGTTTTTATATTACCTGTTTGCTTTATTCGTATTTAGTCTCGGACTCGGGTGGCTTTTATCCTCTATAAATGTTTTTTGCCGAGATGTAGGCCAAGCGCTATCTGTGGTTCTCAACATGTGGTTTTGGTTTACGCCTATAGTGTGGGGGATTGAAATAATACCACAAAAATATCAGTATATTGTTAAGTTAAATCCTTTTTATTACATAGTGGATGGATACAAAGCTTCGTTTATTTATCACCTTCCAATATGGCACAACTACCGTATGGGAATCTATTTCTGGGTTATGTGCATATCGTTATTTATTATAGGCGCCCTTACCTTTAGAAAATTAAAGCCGGAATTTGCAGAGGTGCTGTAAGAATGGAATCAATCGCAGTCTCAGTACAAAATGTTTCTAAAAAGTTCCGGCTGTTTAATTCTCCGAAGGAGCGTTTGCTGGAAGTGCTGCACCCTTTTAAGAAAAAGTACCATCGTGAATTTTGGGCGTTAACCGACATAAATCTTGAAGTTGAAAAAGGGACGACTGTTGGAATCATAGGTAGAAACGGGTCAGGCAAATCTACTTTACTGCAGATTATTTGTTCAATTTTAAGGCCGACATCCGGGATTGTTGCAACTAACGGCAGAATTTCGTCATTGTTAACATTGGGTGCCGGTTTTAGCCCGGAATTTACAGGTCGTAATAATGTTCTGATGAACGGTGCTCTGATGGGATTTTCAAGAGAAGAAATGAAGCAGCGCCTGCCTGTAATTGAGGCATTTGCCGATATAGGGGAGTTTATTGATCAGCCGGTAAAGATTTATTCTTCCGGTATGTTTGTACGCCTGGCATTTGCAACGGCAATCAATGTTGACCCGGATATACTCGTAATAGATGAGGTATTAGCGGTTGGTGATGAGAAGTTTCAACATAAATGCTATGGTAAGTTTTTGGAGTTTCAAAAATCCGGCAAAACCATTTTGTTTGTAAGTCACAATACAGATATTATTGTTAAACATTGCGATTATGCGATTCTTCTCGAAAATGGATTTTTATTAAAAGAGGGGGCACCTGCTGATATGGTGAATTCCTATCATGAATTGCTTTATGGGAAACCTTTTCAAGAAACATCTGACTCTGGATTTACAATTAATTCAGAAATGGTAGGGTTAAAAGCAATTTCGACAGAACATACTTCGGGAAAAACTTTTGATAATGATGATTTATTTTCATTTATTAAGATGGACAAAGGTAGCGATGATCGTTGTGCTGGACGACCAAGCTACAATAATGCTGAAACACGCATCGGTGATAGGCGCGCCCTTATCGTAGATTATGCCTTAGTGGCAAATGGAGCCGAACTCGATCCACCAACGATTAAATATGGTTCTCAGATTTCACTTTATTTGAATATACTGTTTCGGGCTGACATCGAGGATATGATAGTGGGATTCGCTCTTTTATCTTTGGACAAGAGCTATGTTTATCACACTAATACAGAACTACAGCAGCTTACACCGCTAAGTGGGCATGCCGGAGATTTTATTATAGTTAAATTTTTATGGAAAGCCTGTTTTGTCGGGGGCCATTACTTTCTTAACATTGGTTGCCATCTAAGTAGAGGTAATGATCATAAGTATTTAGATGTTAGGCGATCAATGGCACATTTACATTTTTCAGAAACAGCTTGGTGTGGTGGCCTTGTGGCTTTACCAGCAAATTT
>Ga0315533_1000910_pt1 | contig 23951 bp, 24 predicted proteins | sample SalMarSW160130MG_FD_203081 | JGI IMG/M metagenome (GOLD analysis project Ga0315533, IMG submission 203081) | Salt marsh sediment microbial communities from the Plum Island Ecosystem LTER, Massachusetts, United States - Salt Marsh Sediment SW1601-30 ... | reverse complement strand
TTCAATCGTCCACATCAATCACTTGGCTATCTTGCTCCCATAGAGTATATTGAAAGGGCACTTGCCAAAATTCATGGCTTAGTGTTACCTATGTGGTCAGCCAGCACAGTCAGTTGACGCAGGGCCGACAAAGGGTTAATATTGGCTTACGATGTGTCATTACTTGAGTGAAATAGAGAGGAAAAATGGACTACGTATATATTCTACTTGGCCTTGCTCTTGTTTTGGGCGGCCTTGTTGGTTACTTCATCAGGCAGATAGTGGCCAATCAGCAGGTTTTGAGCACCAGAAAAGAAGCACAGAGATTATTAAGTGAAGCGACGAGCAAGCATAAGGAGCTACTCAACGAGGCTAGAGAAGAAGCCCGCAAGGTTAGGAACGCTGGTGAGGCAGAGAACCGAGAGCGCCGTGTTCAATTACAGCAGGCAGAAAAACGTCTCAACCAAAAAGAAGAGGCAATAGAGCGGAAATTCGACTCGATAGAGCGGCGCAAGCAGGGCCTAGATAGCAGAGAAAAAGAGATTGAGAGGATAAAGGCTGAGCTCAGAGCTATAGAGGAAAAGGAGCTTGTTCAACTTGAGTCTCTTGCTGGAATATCTAGGGATGAGGCAAAGAACCGGCTGCAGGAAGCGTTGAAGCAGGAAGTTGAGGAGGAAGCGTCACGGCAGGCTCGGATATGGGAAGCCCGGGTAAAGGAAGACGCAGATAGAAGAGCACAATATATTTTAGCTACTGCTGTTCAGCGTTGTGCTACAGACGTTGTTTCAGAGACTACTGTATCTACTATTCCATTGCCGAGCGATGAGATGAAGGGGCGGCTTATCGGGCGTGAGGGGCGGAACATCCGTGCCTTAGAACAGGCTACCGGGGTTGACCTTATTGTTGACGACACTCCAGAGGTGGTCACTATTTCTAGCTTTGACCCGGTAAGGCGTGAGATAGCTCGCATTGCTCTCAATAAGCTTATTCTTGATGGTCGTATTCATCCAGCTCGGATTGAAGAGATAGTTGAGAAGGCCAAGACTGAAGTCGAAGTTATGATTCGCACTGAGGGTGAGCAGGCAGCTTACGATGCTGGGGTGCCAGGTTTGCACCCAGAATTAATTAAGCTGCTTGGTCAGCTCAAATTCCGTACTAGCTATGGACAGAATGTCCTGCTTCATAGTCTTGAGGTTGCCCATCTATCAGGTATGCTGGCCAGCGATCTTGGAGTGGACGCTGGTACAGCCAGGAAAGCTGGTTTGCTTCACGATATTGGGAAGGCGGTGGACTACGAAGTAGAGGGCTCTCATGCCTTGATAGGGGCTAACCTGGTCAAACAGTGGGATAAATCCGCTGAGGTAACTCAAGCCATTGCCGAGCACCATGGTGAAGCAGCAACAGCCAGTGTTTTGGGCTTTGTTGTTGCTGCTGCCGATGCCATAAGTGGCTCGCGTCCTGGTGCCAGGCGGGAGTCTTTGCAGCAATATCTGAAGAGGATTAAGGAATTGGAAGACATAGCTGGCAGTTTCCCGGGGGTAGAAAAAGCCTTTGCTATTCAAGCCGGGCGTGAAGTGCGTGTTTTGGTGAAACCGGAAGAAGTCGACGACTTGACGACTATCAGACTGGCCAGGGATGTCTCCAAAAAGATAGAGGAAAGCTTGACTTATCCTGGTCAAATAAAGGTGGTAGTAGCGCGGCAGACTACGGTAGTGGATTATGCTAAGTAGGATGAACAAGACGAAAAATTGAGAATATTGGCAATAGGGGACATTATTGGTAAACCTGGCAGGTATGCCGTGAGGGAGATCTTGCCAGGCTTGTGCCGTGAGCATGGGATTGATCTGGTTATAGGCAACGGGGAGAACGCTGCCGGCGGTCTAGGATTGACGCCAAGCACTGCGCAGGAGCTTTTTGATTCTGGAATCGATGTAATAACTTCAGGAAATCATATCTGGAAACATAAGGAGATTCTACCTTACCTGGATGGTAGCCTTGCCATTATCCGACCACTGAATTATCCGCCGGTATCTCCCGGGCGTGGCTACTTGTCCTGCGACAATGTACTGGTCGTTAACCTTATTGGGCGTACTTTCATTGGCAATTTTGATTGCCCCTTCAGAGCTATGGACGAATTGTTAGCTGGACTCGAGAAAAAGCCAAACGTCATTGTTGTTGACTTCCATGCTGAAGCGACTTCAGAGAAGGTGGCAATGGGCCGCTATCTTGATGGTCGAGTTAGCGCAGTGCTGGGCACGCATACTCATGTAGGTACTATCGACGCTGGTATATTGCCTAAAGGCACTGCTTATGTTACTGATATAGGTATGGTTGGTCCTACTAACTCGGTTATCGGCGATAATGTGAGCAATGTTATCGAGCGCTTTTTGACTCAGATACCTGGCCGTTTATCAGTGGGAGAGGGGCCTGTTGACTTCAATGCTATCTTGGTGGAGGTGGAAGAGGATACTGGTAGGGCGACAGATATTAAGCGTATTCGGACTCTAATATAATCTTCACTACTCTGTTGATGCCACTTAGGTCGGGAACTAACTCGACACTGGCTTGTGGGAAGTAGCTTTCCACCATCGAACTCACCGCTTTATCCTGTCCTTGGCCAATCTCCAAAAGCAGGCATCCTTCAGGGTGAAGTCTCCCCGGGACTTGATCTAGAAGCAGGCGAATTTTGTCCCAACCATTATTGCCACCAGCAATGGCTAAGCTTGGCTCGAAATGTATTATTTCAGGAGCCAGTGCTTGTAGCTCACAATCCCTTATGTAGGGCAGATTAGCTACTATCATGTCTGCCGCTTCAGGTAGCGGCTCAAGCAAATTACCCTGGAGAAGCTCTACCTGGTTATCAACCTTGTGGCATTGGCGGTTTATGTTGGCTACCTGGAGGGCTGAAGCTGAAATATCGGTGGCATAAATTTTGGCTTGGGGAAGTGCCAGTGCGAGACTAATGGTAATGGCTCCACTGCCTGTGCCGATGTCAGCTATGGTAAGCTGTTTTCCGCGGGCTAAGTGATGCCGAGCAAAGTTGATGGCTTCTTCCACCAGGAGTTCTGTCTCCGGTCTGGGGATGAGAGCGCGGTGGTCAATGTAGAACTCAATGCCGTAGAATTCGCAGCATCTTAAGATGTAGGCAACTGGCTCATGGAGAAGCCGCCGCTGAACAAGATGCCGCAAACGGTTTGCCTCTGTGTTGGTTAACAGCCGCTCTGGTTCAGTGTATAGTTGTGTTCTTGAGATTGCCAGATTGTGGCACAATAGCAGTTCCGCTTCGGTAGTGGCGCAATCAATGTTGGCTTTGGCAAGCTGACATCGGGTTTGGTACAGAACATCGCCTAGAGTCATGGAAGAGCTGCTTCCAGTTGTTCGTCTCTTGTGGCTAAGGCGTCAATGATGCCATCAAGGTCCCCATCCAGAATGCTGTCTAAGTTGTGGAAGCTCTGGTTGATTCGGTGGTCAGTAACTCGGTCTTGAGGAAAATTATAGGTACGTATTTTCTCTGACCGGTCGCCGCTGCCAACCTGGGTGCGTCGTTGATTTTCTATCTTTTCAGATTGTTCGCGCTGTCTCATGTCAAATAGCCTTGCTCGGAGCACCGCCATAGCTTTCATCCTGTTCTTTAGTTGGGAGCGTTCATCTTGACAGACGGCCACTATGCCGGTAGGTACATGTGTAAGACGGACTGCCGTGGTTACCTTATTGACATTTTGTCCTCCAGCGCCACTGCTGTGGAAGAAGTCCATCTTGATGTCATCTGGATTGATATCCAGTTCGATTTCCTCTGCCTCCGGAAGCACAGCCACGGTGGCTGCTGAAGTGTGCAGCCTGCCGGAAGACTCAGTAATGGGGACTCTTTGTACCCGATGAACGCCGCGTTCATATTTGAGCTGGCTGAATGCTCCCTTGCCTCTAACCTCGAATACTACCTCCTTAAAGCCTCTTATCCCGCTCTGGTTGCTGTCGACGATGTCCACTTGCCAACCTTTCCCCTGGGCATAACGACTGTACATACGGAACAGGTCTGCAGCAAAGAGGCTTGCTTCCTCGCCACCGGTACCGGCTCTTATTTCAACGATAACATCCTTGTTGTCATTAGGGTCCCTGGGTAACAAGGACAGCTTGAGTTGGCGAAGCAGGTCGTCCTGCCGTTGTTGGAGCTTGCCTATTTCCTCCTTAACGGTGGTCTTCATATCTGGCTCGGTGGTCTCGGCAAGCAGCGTCTCCCACTCAACTAGCTCTTTGGAAACCTTCTGGTATTCCCGGTATGTAGTGACAACGCTTTGGAGGCTGGCTCTTTCTCTAGTTAGCTCTTGCAGCCGCTTGTGGTCAGCAACTACGTCTGGTTGAGCCATGAGCTGGCTGAGCTCTGCATAGCGTTTTTGTGCTGAATCTAGTTTATCAAACATGGTTTAGGGTATTATAATACGGCGATGTAAGCTACTCAAATTGAGGCTGAGAGAGCAGGATGAAACTTACGAGGCAATGTTACGATTGTTTGAGGGGTCTGATTTGCCAGGCTGCTGAGCTGGCCACCGACGATGCGTTGACCAGAGGAAAAGCGATAGAGGAAGCGGTAAAGGTACTTGATGGCGAGTTCTCCTATGAGCAAATGTCCATTGTGGTCGCCACCAAGATTCACAAAGTGATTCAGGAAATAACCGGCAACTCTGATCCTTATCGAGCGGTGAAGAAAAGGGAAATGGCAATCGCCAGGGAATTATGCCCTGAGCTTTCATTGGGAGCCGAAGCTGAAAGCCGAAAGCATGGCCGGAAGCGAGGCAATCTCTATAGGGATGATTTCCAAGGCTGTCTCAGGCTTGCCGCAGCGGCGAACACCATAGATTTCTTCAGGGAGCCTGACTCCATTAGGGAAGAGGTGAGCAAACCCATAGACTTCGTTGTAGATGACTCGCAAGGGTTTGAACTCCGGCTAAGAGATGCGAGCAAAATTTTGTATCTGGCTGACAATGCCGGCGAGATTTACTTGGACTTGCCACTGGTGAAATATATGCGTCGGTTTACAAATGTCATCTACGTGGTCAAGCCTTCGCCTGTCCAGGACGATGCCACTTTGGAGGATGTCAGAGAAGCAGGCCTGGAAAGTGAGTTTGGAGCGATCATGACTACCGGTGTAGCTTCGCCGGGGGTAATCTTCGCTTTAGCCTCGGATGAGTTCAAACGGGAATTTGAATCAGCGGACCTCATATTTGCCAAGGGGATGGGGCATTATGAATCGTTATCCGAGCTTCCCAGGCAGGGAAGGTTCTTGTACTGTCTTATGGCCAAATGTGAGCCTGTAGCCCGTTCGCTGGGGGTGCCTCTGAATAGCTATGTGGTTATGCTGCAGTAATTCTAGTTAATCTGGAGATTCCTTGGTTCTTGCCTGCGCTAGCGGGAGGGAGTGCACCTGTTCGGTAGATTTCTCGGCCCCTTCATTTCCCTGTTAAAGCTTTTGGCTTTCTGTTGCGTCTAAATCGGCTAGGTGTATGCCGAGTATCACAACCATGTGTCTAAGCCTATGACTGGCGACTGGGCAATTCAGTGTCCTTTCTGTCTGCCTCCTTCTCTAAACCCGCCACCTCTCCTGTCACCGTAGGAACCACCGCGTCCTTTGCTAAATTGCCTGATCCGCTGCACACTGGGATGATATACATAGGCCAGGTAACCCTGGCCTATGTATATCCTTCAGACCGGACCAGCATTATCTACTGACTCTGATTTTACGGTAGCAATCGCTACAGTAGACCGGGCTGCCATTGCGAGGCTCAAAAGGTACTTGGGTGGCTTTGCCGCACTCGGCACATATTGCAGGAAACATTTGGCGTGGGGATCCGTAGCTCTGGCCGCCATTTCCGTATCGCTCTGCCTTCCTTACCTGTCGGCATGAGGGGCAGCGCTTGGGCTCATTAGTATAGCCCTTGGATTGGAAAAACTCTTGTTCCTCAGCGGTGAAAGTGAAGGTAGTCCCACAATCGGAACACTGGATCGACTTGTCCTGAAAACTCATTGGATGACCTCCTTTCTTAGAAACTTTAGTTAGAGCTCTGGTCATCCAACACTCGGAGAAAACTGAGGTGACTTAAGTATGTAATAACCTAAACTGCAACTACTAGGTTAATTCTACACCAAAGCGACTCGCTTTGCAAATAAATAGCCTAACCCTGTTAGTAAGAGGAAGGCCACCACTAAAGTCCAACGACCTTGGTGGACACTGATGACATGATTTATCGCTTGGTGCCTCACAGTACGTCGCCCAATTAGTAACAACATACCATTTGAATCGTTATCCGAGTTTCCCAGGCAGGGGAAGTTTTTCTACTGCCTTATGGCGAAATGCAGACCTGTGGCGGAATCCCTTGGTGTGCCCCTGAATAGCTATTTAGCTGTGCCTTGGTATGCAACGAATCTATGGGGCTACCCTCTATAGGACGCTTTAAGCACCAAAAAAACATTCCGATGTTTTATCCAGTTTTGCTAAGAGGCGACAAGTTGCAAAATTGACGGAAGTAGCTGGAGATGTTGAATTCAGTTCGAGTCAATATTCTGGGGTAAGGGCATTGAACATGGGGAGGAATTAAACCAGATGAAGCAATATAGATTGCCAGTGATAATGTATGAGCCGAGCGATGAGACAGAGAATACGTACATGGCCGAGATTCGTGTGCTGGCAGGGTGTCGTGCATGGGGCAGTACTCCCGCAGAAACGCTGGAATACCTCCAAAGCGTGGCGACTCAATTCATTCTATCGTATGAGACTCATGCACATGTTCTACCAAAGGTTGTTGAAGAATGTGCTTATGAATTGGTAGGCCCGTTCTACCATCCCGAATTGGGGTAGTAAAGATTTAAAGTCAGGAACTATCTCCAGAATTTTGAAAGACCTTGGGATAAGCAAAGAGGATTTTGAAAACGTTTAGGTTTGGGGATGTTTCATGCCTCCCAGTTTTTCTTCGCTTAACAAAATGGCTTATTGTGGCGTTCCGCTCACCTAACAATCTTACGACATAGAGTTGCGGGTTCGGGAACGAGTGGTTTGATCAATTGCCTTGACAAGTAAGTATAGCAGAACTAAAGTGAATGAAACCGGAGCATCTGGACGTGAAAAAGAAACTAGGTAGAAACGATCCGTGTTGGTGTGGCTCTGGCCTAAAGTACAAAAGGTGCCACATGGGCCGGGAAAAGCAAGAGCCACTTAGTATTGGGCAAGTAGCCAGAGAACACAGAAAGGCCTTTAGCACCAAGGATTGCCTGGCGCCGGCGCCTATGAAACTCGATTGTTCCGGGACCATCGTCAAAGCCCACACAGTCCCTAAAAGTGGGAGCCTGCAACAAATCGCTCGCAATGGTCACGTGTATAGCTTCATCCCGAGCGTGGAAAACATGATTAAGTATAATGGTAGATTGGAACCCGAATTGATAGGCATAAACAGGGCTTCTACCTTCACCGGCTTTTGTTCGATACACGACAATAGAATCTTCTCCAAGATCGAGGATCAGCCTTTTGAAAGTTCTCAAGAACAGTGTTTTCTGCTTGCTTATCGCGCCCTGGCGAGGGAAATCTATACGAAAAAGGCACTAGCGTCCTCATCAAATATACCCCGCCAAGCTGATCGGGGTAAGCCCTTAGAGGAACAGCTCGCTATCCAGGATATGAACTGGCTTCTCGATACAGGTGCATGTGCCGGATTACGTGACATCGAGTACCACAAAGAAATGTATGACGAGGTCTTGCTTAGTAGAGATTTCAGTAGTGTTCGCGCGTATACCATTGAATTGGACTCCCCACCTCCAATAATGTGTAGCACCGGTTTATTCCCAGAACAGGATTTTGAGGGCAACCAACTGCAAAATGTAGCTGATCTTAAGATAACTTCACACCTAATTAATTTCACTTCTTTCTGCAGTGGAGATCGCGGACTAATCGTGTTCACATGGCTGTTGGAGAGTGATCCTGCCTGCCAGCCATTCATCAACAGTCTGAGAGCACTATCGCCAGATAGAATGACAGATGCTCTCATAAGGTTCTTTTTCGAGTTCTCTGAGAATCTTCACATCCGGCCTGAGTGGTGGGAAAACCTTGCAGATGATAAGAGAGATGCTCTTATTGATAGACTGGCTGTTTCAGCAAATCCAGTGTTGCCCAGAAACTCAGGTTGCATCGCTGAAGACGGCATCAGGTTCGACAATTGGCCCATCTCACAGACAAAAGCCATTGGTTATTGGTAATCATTACTCCTTTGAAGTCAATAACATTCTGACGTTTTGTGGCGTCCACAGCCACCTCTACTTGGAAATGCTCAATGGCTTGTTAGCCCCACGCAGCGGGGTATAATACAAGCAAAAGCCCCAACATTCTGTATGAGATTGCTTCGCTTCGCTCGCAATGACAGAAAAGGGACATCATAAATGACGGAAGAGGAGATGTGATAACAGAAGAGAAAATGCAATGAGATGGGATGCTATAACCTATCCAAACTAAGTTTCCTTGCTTGTTAACTCTTGCAAAGCGGAGCAATAGCTTTCATAGGTCCTGGAGTCGAAAAGGACGAAGACTACCTGTCTAATATAAGTGGTTTGCTCCTTGAGGAATGAGACCACGGTGCTTACGGCTATTCTGGCTGCTTCAGCTACCGGATAGCCATAGGCTCCCGTGCTTATAGAGGGGAATGAGATGCTGTCTAGTTCACACTCGGTGGCTAACTTCAAGCACTCGTAATAGGCGCTTTCCAGGAGCTTAGCTTCATCTCCGCTGCTGCCATGCCAGATGGGGCCAACAGTGTGTATCACATACTCTGCTTTAAGATTTCCACCGGTGGTGATTACAGCTTTTCCCGTGGGCAATCGCCCCTGCCTGGCGACAATCTGCTTGCACTCTTCCAGAATAGCCGGGCCTCCAGCCCGATGTATGGCTCCGTCTACTCCTCCGCCTCCCATCAAGCTGGGATTGGCGGCATTGACTATAGCATCGGTAGCTTGATTGGTGATGTCTCCTTGAACTATGGACAGTTTTGTCCGGTTGATAATTGTTTCCATGTTTCCTCCTTTAATCCGCCAGCACTGATTTTGTCGTCTTGAAATGGAGTTTAGCCACTTCGTTCAGTCTTTCTCCTCCATACCTGTTAACAAATTGCTTTCCTGCCTCGATTACTGCTGGCGAAGCTCCTTTGGGGAAGTCCATTCCGTATTTTGCCGATAGCATTGCCAGCCTGCGGAGGAACTCCGCCCTGGCTAGAATTGAGGCGGCCGCCACTCCGATGTTGCTTTCGGCTCTGACTTCCTGTTTCACCTTTATGCTCTTACCCTTTTCCATTAAGGCGTCCGTTATGAACTTCTCATCCCCGAACTGGTCGGCCAGGGCATAGTCGCAGGTTTCCCTGTCTAGAATGTTTTCTATGGCTCTGGAATGTCCCCAGGCAAGCAAGCGATTCAGGTTTCCTATCTTGCTATATAGCTCATTATATTTTTCCGGGCCGATGGGTACCACTGAGCGCAGGCACTGTCTGTTTATCCTGGCGGCTAATTCTGTCACCGATTTGTCTGAGAGTCTCTTGCTATCTTTTACTCCCAACTCCTGGAGCCACTTAGCAGTTGGGTTATCTACTAATACGGCGGCAACTACCAGGGGACCGAAGTAATCGCCTTTGCCGGCCTCATCGCTTCCTATCCATCTGGCCGATTCATTTGACATAACAATACGTCTGTTTCCTTAGCGGCTATTACAATGATAGCAACTTTCCCCGGTATAGGCACGCAGCATAGATAAAGACCGATTTAATCAGCTTTCCTGAAGGCGTGGTGAGGAGTTAAAAGGGGGCAGAAGGCAGTTCCACTTCAGCGCAAATATACCCTTGGAACTCGTTTTCCTATACTACAAGCCACTTCATTTATAATGGTATTTGTCTTGTCGGCTATTTCATCCATAGGTATCTCAGCATCCCCTTGTTTGCCAAACAAGACCACCTCATCACCCATTTTGACCTCGGGGATGTGGCTCACGTCTATCATAGTCATATCCATACACACCCTGCCCACTATAGGAGCTCTTCTGCCCTTAACAAGTACCTCTCCTTTATTGGACAGCAGCCGATTGTAACCATCGGCGTAGCCAACGGGCAGAGTGGCGATGATACTCTCTTTTTCAGTAACGAAGGTCCTTCCGTAGCTGATGCTGGTTTCAGGTGGCACGGTCTTCAGATGGATTATGGCTGTCTTGAAACTCATAGCTGGCTGAAGATTCTCGGCCACTGCTACTTCTCTGGAATAATATAATCCATAGAGCATGATTCCGGGGCGTACCATGTCGAAGTAGGAAGAAGGAAAGTTTAGCACCCCGGCGCTATTGGCTGCGTGCTTTATGGGAATTTGTATCCCGTTCTCTTCTAACCTGGCAACTACCTGCTTAAACTTATCAATCTGTAACTCGGTGAAGGTTTTATCTTCAGCATTGGATATAGAATCGGATACAGAAAAATGAGTGAAGATTCCTTCTATCTGAATAGCTTTCAATTGTGATATCTGTTTAACGAAGTTGAGGGCATCTTCGGGTGGGACTCCTATTCTGCTCATGCCGGTATCAACCTTGACATGCACTTTGGCTGCTTTGCCAAGTTCTTGAGCTTCAATTGATAGAGCCTCAGCTAATTCCTTGGTTGAGACAGTCTGACTGAGATCATGCTTTATGACCTCCTGGACTTCATGGGGAGGAGTCAGGCCGAAAATTAGAATAGGTGCTTTAATTCCTGATGAGCGTAGTTCTATGCCTTCTTCTGGAATAGCCACCCCTAAACAGGCGGCTCCGCTTTGTAAAGCTACATTAGCCACTTCTGTTGCGCCATGCCCATACCCATCAGCCTTCACCACGGCCATAATCTTGACTTCGCCACCAACTTTCCTGCGTACTGCTTGAATATTATGAGCAATAGCATTGAGGTCTATCTCTACTCTGGTGGGCCTTATCCTAAGTCTACTCATCACTGCAAGAGCCTATGTAGCCGCGTGCAGGGCAATACTAGAAATCGGTCTTGTGTTATCTTCACCCCCATATTGTGGGAACCAAGTTAGGAGAAAGCAAATGGGGCAGGGTCAAAGCGAGAGGAGGGAAGTAGGTGGTGATCAACACTACCGGCAGAGAGCCGAGGAGCAGGTAAATCGTTGTTGGTTTCAGCATTTTGTCAATGGTGACGCCCCCAATTCGGGCTCCTAAATAAAGGATAGGAGCGCAGGGCGGCGTCATATTACCCAGCCCCAGATTGGTACCCATGATAGCGGCGAAGTGGAAGGGATGCACTCCTATCGCCGTCATCAAAGGGAATAGCAACGGGGCTGCCAAGAGCGTGCCGCTGAAGTCATCCATGAGCATTCCGATAATAATCAAGAACAGGTTGACCATGAGCAGTATTACATACTTGTTGTCCGAGATGCCAGTCAGAAGCACGATAAGGCGTTGGGGCACATTCTCCATAGTATAGATGCGGGACAAAATCATGACAAAGTAGACCATGAGTATAATCACTCCAGTAGTAGTGCCTGCCGTTACTAGACTATTCCTGAATTCGCCCAACTTTATGCTGCGGTAAACAACAAAACCGATTAAGATGCTGACCACGAGTCCTATTGCTGCTGCCTCAGTAGGGGTAGCAATACCACCCCAGATAGTTCCCAAGACAGCAAGGGGTATTAGTATGGCAATAGCTGCGCGATAGCTGGCGTGTCCTACCCCCATGACCCACGTCCTTCGGCTAGTCGGGGGCTCAACCTTTACGCTTGGCATTTTACGACAAAACATGTAGTTAATGAAGCTATATATTATTACCAACAGAATCCCTGGAACAATAGTTGCCAGCCAGCAAGGTCCCACCGGTTGAAAGGTCGCCCAGGCGAAGAAAATCATGGGCACGCTGGGCGGGATAAGCTGCCCCAGTATCGAGGCACAGGTTACTAAGGCCGAGGAATATCCCTTTGGGTAGCCATTCTCCTGCAGGCGAGGAATCATTATACTGCCTACCGCAGCCACAGCGGCACTGCAAGTGCCAGCAATAGCTCCAACCAAAGCACAGGATACTACCGAGACTGCCCCCAGCCCGCCTCTGACCCTGCCCAACAAGGCATTGGCAAATTCCACCAGACGCTTGCCGATGCCCGTGGTGCTCAGGAGCTCCCCCAGCAGAATAAAGAATGGAACAGCTAAAAGGACTATTGAGTTTAATTTGTAGAAGCCGACAGGCAGTAAGAAATTGAAGTCATAACCATGTACTAGCGCCATAAATAACACAGCTGCCATAAAGCAAAAAGGGATCGGTACTCCCCAGACAAGGAGCCCCACCAGAACTACCGTGTCGGCAACTATATCCACTTTCTATCCCTCCTTCTTAACAATAGGGTCTCTTCCCATGGCTTGGCGGACCATGTCGACCAGTTCAGTGGCGAAGTAAAGGAACATCAAAATAGCCCCGAAGAAGATACTGCTCTGGGACAAGACCATAGGCATGTACAAAATTCGTGACCGCTCTCCCCGGGTAATGCCCCAGATGAAATAGTTGAGGCCCCAGGAAAGCATGATTCCCGCTAATACAAGCGCAACAGCGACAGACGAAGCTCTGGCGATGGCTAGCTTCTTTGGGTCTTTGAACATAAGGTAAGTTATGTCTGCCTTAATATGGCTGCGGTCATAAGTGCCGTAGGCGGCTCCCATAAAGTAAAGCCAAAAGGCGAGCAACGTGGCTATCTCTTCAACTTCCATACCAGGGTAGTGAATGACGTAACGCATGACCACTTCGGAAGTAAGCAGGATGATAAGAAAGGTTGCGCTAGCAACTAGGATGCCTCTCTGCACGTGTAACAGAGCACGCCAGGCGGCCAGCGCAACCTTCTTCATCTTGAAAATCTACTCCTCGGGCCTTAACGCGCTGTACCTAAGGCGGCGTAAATCTCATCCATGATAGCCTTGCCAACAACTTCCTCCATAATAGGCCAGGTCTCCTTACGGACCTTCTCAGCAATTACCTCCAGCTCTGCATCGGTGAGCATTATTATCTCGAGGCCGAAGTCTTCCATTTCCGTCAGGTATTTGTCGTCCTCCTCCTCGATGTAATCCCAGCGACCCATTATCTGTGTGTTAGCGGCATCTGTAATAACCTTTTGATCTGCCTCACTGAGTCCATCCCACAGGTCCTTGTTTATGACCCAGCACCACTGCTCAACATATTCATTGTACTGGATCCAGCAGCCCTGGATGTCACGGAACTGGTAGCCCTGGAAAGGAGGGCCACCCATTTCCCCATCAACAATGCCAGTGGCGATGGCAGTGTAAGCCTCGGCATAAGGGATAGCCGTGGGAATGTAACCCAGGGACTCCCAGCAAATCTCGCACATTTTGAGCGGCATGACCCTTATTTTCATGTTCTTGGGCACGTAAGGGTCACCCGGGCTGGGAGGCACGTCCCTTAGAGTGCACCCCGACATCCCTATAGGCAGAAAGCCCAAATTGTGCGAACCCACTCCTTCAAACATGGGAGCAGTCAATTCGTAGATGAGGCCACCCGGCGTATAGATTTTCCTGGCGTCCTCGTAGGTGGTTACCACATAGGGAAGATAATAAGCTATGTTCAACCTGGGGTCGTAGTCGGGGCTTGTGGGTACACAGGCCATCTCAAGGGCACCTCTCATCACCATTTCGTTGTTCTCCACCCAGTCTCCAAGTGTGCCACCGGAGTAGACGGTGATGTCAATTCGGTCGTCGGTCTTCTCTCTCACCTCGTCGGCAAAGGCCACCATCCTGAGGTCATAGTCGCTGCCTACGGGATGGACCTGAGCCAAGCGCCATTCCTGCTTAGCTGGCGCTGAAGGGGCACAGCCGGGTGCCAAAGATATGGCTAATGCCAATACCACGAGAATGCCTACTAGAACTTGCCACTTTCGAAACATGTCTCACCTCCTTTCTCTTTGTCCCTCGATTTACCTACGTGCTGTTCTTCCTTTTTGCTCTCATTACATGCCACACCTCCTTCTCAGTTCGCTTTCAAGGGGCTTCTGTAAAGTGCTATGGCCTTACCCCTTCTCTAACATATCTTATTATCTGCTCTCTGGATAAATTGTCAATGCCCAGTTCTTCCAGAGACCTTCCCTCTTTAAAGAAATCCTGCTTACAGATTGCCGATCCCAGCAATATCATCGCTTCTATTAAGGGTACCTCTACACCAAATTTCTTGGCCAGATTGTAACGCATAACCGTTCCAACCGGTATATCCTCGGTGAAGTACCTGTGTTCGGTAGAAGTGGGGCCGACTATTGGTGGCATAATGACATCCACAAATGGACCCCAGAACTCCACACCCATAATGCCACCCTTCCAGAAGAACTGGTCCTCGCGGAACTCAGCCATCTGTATCCCCATGGCCTTGGCGATTCTCTTCTCTTCCTGATGAAAGGCGAACTGCACCCTGGCGACTGCCGGGCTCATTCCGTACTTGTACATTGAGTATTTACCCTTGGGAATGCCCAGAGTCCCTTCCATTTCCGAGACCTCCATGGCGCCTACATTGAGGATTGAGCCAGGAACGTGAACAACAGGATTGGGATTGGAAAGGTCGACTCCGATGACTGTGTCTCCTCTTTTGAGTTCCACTGCGCCATCGAATGCCGGGATTCCTCTCAAGGTCTCAAAGAATTTGTCTCCGTCCTTGCTTGGCAAAGCGTCGCCAAGAAGCTCGCGTGTCCTCATTAGGCAGTCAAGTTTACCTGGCCCTACTACTCTGACCCCGTATGGCATGGAACTCCATCCCCCAATAACGACGTCTGCATTGCAGCCTTTGTCACGCATCATCTTTCTGAGCATCAAGGAGCCAAAATTGTCGGGGAAAATGCTTATCACCTGCCCATCCTGTAGAGATGGAATGATTCTCTCAAAGAAGGGCCTATGGCCCTTGGCCGGGACAGCTACCAGCACCAAACCAGCATCCTCCAATGCCTCAGATATCTCTGTGGTGACAACGTCAATCCTGGCAACTCCTGCTCTCTTGAACCACTTGAAATTGGTCTGAGTGCCTCCAAACTCTATCTCATGAGTGCTCAGAACTTCTCCCAGGGTCTGTTGAGCAAGTTCTCGTAATTCATACAGGCGCACCTTATATCCAGCAAGAGTAAACTCTGCGGCAAAAGCTTGGGCACAGGCACCTCCACCAAGGACTGCTACTGGCTTATCGAGTATCCTACTCATATCTCTATTCCCCCTTTCTTTATGCTTCGCAGGGGAAACTCTGACTTACTAAGACTGTATGTTCGTCATTGCCCAACTTTGGAGCAAAGTCAGATTTCTAGGCATAGGGAACAGGAGTAAGCATCTCTCTATTTTCTGTTCTATCCTTTTGAAAAAGATCCGAAAGCCGATGAAAGACTGGTCCTGGTCTGCCCGTACCAATTGTCCTTCCATCATATTTGACCACCGGCACTATAAAGAAACTACTGGTTAGTACAAGCATTTCTGAGCTGTCATACACCTCTTGTTGGGTGATATCTGTTTGGGAGACACCTGCCAGTCCTCCGTTTTTGACCAACTCTGTGGCAAGGTCAACTGCCCGGAGTAGGGTGGTACCTCTTAGCATATGGTCAAACCTAGGGTATTCCAATATCTTTTCTTTAGTCACAATAGCCACATTTTCGGTTGATGACTCAGTCAGGTGTCCTTCTTGATCGTACCAAATACCATAATGTGCATTATTCCGGCGCGCCTCTAGGTCAACCAGTGCATTAAGCAGATAACAAGTTGATTTTACTTGAGCGTAGAATCCTGGTTTTGTGGGAACATGAGTCGTTATGGCCGCCGTTCCTTCGGTGTAGATCTGTGGGGGAATTTGAGGGAACTTCGGAACAACAACGTACAAAAGACTTTTCTTTGGTGTTGTTGGGTCACAGGTAAAATCGCCCAGTCCGCGAGAAAGAAAAACACGGATGCTGCAGTCTCTACCACCTGATATGGCTATGGTTTCTAAAATAATCTGCTTAATAGTATCTATGTCGAAAGGTAGATTCAATGAGACTATCTCCGCGGATCTCTTAAATCTAGCTAGATGAGCATCAAGATTGTAGGCGAAGCCGTTCACAACATCAAAATATTCGAAAATGCCATCCCCGCGGTTTATTATGTGGTCATCCAATGGGATGACCATCAGAGCTGGATCCGTCACTACACCTCCGAAAACGCTGGAGTACATAGCAAGGTAATTTGAACCTCCGGGCTCCCGCCATTCAGGCGTCTCAGCAAAGACCTCGTCTCTGGACAGAATTCTAAGACCCATGATGACCTTCCTTCCTGACGTCCGGCGAGAGTGGAGTCCCGGCACAGACACCCCTAAGCACGGATCGCCGCCGGCTTTCCATCCCTGCGACTTTGTCCACGTTTATGTCCTTCTTCCTCCCCGATTTCACTGAATTGTAACACATCTCTAACGATTTTTTAATAGTTGTTGATGGCTTCAAGGCGAAAATGAGAGATTGAGGATGGGCGTGTTGCCTTGTGGAGCAAGGAGATACCCTCGAAGCATTGTTAGCCATCAACTTAATATCATTTGAGGGATGATCACGATTTGCGTTCTTGCATCAATCTGCTAATGATATTCCCAGCAGCGGAGTATGGATCGGTTCTTCTGCTTACTAGATCATCTACTAGCTTATCCAGGTAGTCATCTCTATTGGCTATTCGAAGGACGTGATCCATCAAGGAACTCCTGAGGACTTCAATTAGCTCTAGCCTTCCCTTCTCTCTAAGATACGCATCGTACTTCCCGGTGGCAACGAGAAACTCTCTATGCTGGTAGATCCCTTCCACTAGCTCATCGATTCCTTTGTTGTTGATCGCTTCGGTCAAGAATATCTTCGGCTTCCATGCCTCTGAAGAATAGGCATTCATGTGGAGCATAGTCTGCAGCTCGACTTTCAGTGCGTTAGCGCCATCCTTGTCTGCTTTGTTTACCACAAAAATATCGGCTATCTCCAGGATGCCAGCTTTAAGCGTTTGAACCCAATCCCCTGTCCCGGGCACCAGGGTTACTATAGAGGTATGAGCAAAATCAATTATATCCACCTCAGCCTGACCGGCACCTACAGTCTCCACCAATATGATGTCCTTTCCCATGGCATCCATAATGTGAATCACATTGGCTGTAGCTCTGGATAGTCCGCCATAGCAACCTCTGCTAGCTAGGCTCCTGATGAAGACGCCATCATCTGTGGCATGTCTCTGCATTCTTATTCTGTCGCCGAGTATCGCCCCACCGCTGAAGGGACTGGACGGATCGACAGCAATAACACCGACAGTCTTACCGCTCCTCCTGAAGGCATCTATCAGCACGTCTACCAGAGTGCTTTTTCCTGAGCCTGGGGAACCAGTAATACCAATGATGTAAGCCTTTCCAGTATGAGGATAAAGGATTTTCAGTTCTTCAATAGCGCTGGGTAGCTCATCTTCCACGCATCTTATCAATCTTGCTGCTGCTTTTACATTGCCCTGCAATACTTCTTTGGCCAGTTTCATGGAAGCCCTTCCTCAGTCTCTTTCTGCATAGTGGTGAGGTTTTACATTGGCTCTTGTCCAATTTACTATTTCACTGAGCGATGTGCCCGGTAGGAATACTTCTTTGATGCCGGCTGTCTTGAGTTTCAGGGCGTCATCTTCAGGGATAATACCACCACCCACGACTGCTATATCGTCTGCCTTGTTCGCCTTCAATAGCTCGACTATCCGTGGAAACAGATACATATGAGCTCCAGAAAGGCAACTCAACCCGATTAGGTCGACATCTTCCTGTAAAGCTGTGTTGACAATTTGTTCTGGTGTCTGGTGTAGACCGCTATACACCACTTCAAACCCTGCATCCCTATAGGCCCGAGCTATGATCTTCGCACCTCGGTCATGGCCATCAAGCCCCGGCTTGGCAACTAGGATCCTAATCTTTCTCGCCGATTGCTTCGCTCGTAGTGACATTGCTCATCTACTCCTCCTAAAGGCGGACAGATGACTCGCGGTATTCTCCAAAAACGTCTCTCCATACATCACAAATCTCCTGCTCTGTGGCACATTCCTTTACTGCCTCTATGACATAAGGCATCAGATTCTTATCAGTTTTAGAGACAGCACGAAGATCATTCAAGGTCTGGATCACTCTTCGATTATCTCTCGTTCTTTTTGTCTCATTTGTTCTGGCAATTTGCTCCTGTTCCAGCTTATCAGACATTTGCAGTAGCGGAGGATAAATTTGTTCACCAGTAGAATATTTATTGACTCCTACCACGACCTTTTCTCCGTCTTCTATTTGCTGCTGATAATGATAGGCAGCATCAGCAATCTCGCTTTGAGGGAAACCCCTCTCGATAGCAACAAGCATGCCTCCCATATCATCTATCTTATTAATGTATTCCCAAGCTATCTCCTCTATCTGGTTGGTGAGGGCTTCTACGAAATAAGAGCCCGCCAGTGGGTCTATTGTGTTGGTAACGCCTGTCTCATCGGCGATAATCTGCTGAGTGCGGAGCGCGATAGTGGCAGCGAACTCGGAAGGCAAGGCTAGCGTCTCATCCAGGGAGTTGGTGTGGAGAGATTGTGTCCCACCTAGAACCGCTGCCAGAGCCTGGGTGGTAGTTCTGATGATGTTGTTATAGGGCTGTTGAGCAACGAGCGAGCAACCCGCAGTTTGAGTATGAAACCTCATCCACCAAGAACGATGGTTCTTGGCCCTAAACCGATCCCTCATAATTCTGGCCCACATCCTTCTTGAAGCCCTGAATTTGGCAAGCTCCTCAAAGAAATCAAGATGGGAGTTAAAGAAAAAGGAGAGACGAGGAGCAAACGAGTCAACATCCAGATGCTTCCTCTCAATGACGTCCTGCACATATGCTATTCCGTCAGCCAAGGTGAAAGCCAATTCCTGAGCAGCGGTAGAACCTGCTTCACGAATATGGTAGCCGCTGATGCTTATAGTATTCCAGCTTGGAACATACTTGGTGCCGAATTCGATAGTGTCGCTTATCAGTCTAACCGATGGCTCAGGTGGAAGCATTAGCGTTTTCTGAGCAATGAATTCCTTAAGCATATCGTTTTGGATTGTTCCTCCGATCTTATCCCAGCTTATCCCCTCTTTTTCGGCCACAACTAAATACATGGCCCAGAGTATAGGCGCTGGAGGATTGATGGTCATGGAAGTGGTGACTTTGTCGAGCGGAATCCCATCGGTCAGGGTTTGGAAATCTCTCAAGGTATCAATTGCCACACCACACTTTCCACACTCACCTCTAGCTTTAGGGGAATCGGTATCGTAGCCCATCAAGGTGGGAAAGTCGAAGGCAGTGCTTAATCCCGTCTCACCCTGATTTAGCAAGAGGTGCCATCGTTTATTGGTATCAGCGGCACTACCCATTCCAGAGAACATACGAAAGGTCCACTCCCTACCTCGATACATGGTAGGCTGACATCCCCTAGTAAAGGGGAAGGTGCCAGGATAGCCAACATCCCGGGCGAAATCCAAGTCCAAGATATGTTCTGGGGTATAGATTCTCTCTATTTCCAGATCGGAAACGGTAGAGAATCTTTGCTTCCTTTCAGGTTTCTGCTCAATAGTCTTCTCCACCTCCGTTTCCCACTGCCGCCTGCCTTCGTGTACCTGCCTTAAAGTCTCCTGTGTAAACATAACCTCCCCCTTAGCAAATGGCAAGTTATTTAACTTCAGCAGAGAAGTGTATCTGAGGCTAAGGGCGAAGTCAAACGTTTGGAGCCAGGTGGCAGGTATGGAGAAAATGGCAGGATATTATGATATTATCGTAATGGAATTTGAATTAGCTGAGACAAGGCAGGAAATGAACCTAGCTGCAAAACTTGAGCAGTATTTGCCTGGCCAGATTCTAGAATTGGTTGCAAGCATCAGCAAAGAAGCTGACCAGATGGGGCAGAGGGCATATCTGGTCGGTGGTGTGGTACGAGACTTGCTTCTAGGTTACCCCAACTTCGATCTAGATTTGGTAGTTGAAGGTGACGCGATAGGATTGGCCCAGCAGATAGCCAAAACTAGGACGATAAAGTTGATTACACATCCTCGCTTCGGCACCGCTAAACTGAGCTGTGGCGGTTTCACTCTAGACATGGCTACCGCTAGAGGAGAGACTTATGCCAAGCCTGGTGCACTACCAAGGGTCACGGCTGGTATTCTAGACGATGACCTCTTCCGCAGAGATTTCTCCATAAATGCCATGGCTATTTCTTTGGCACCAAACGACCATGGAGAACTCATTGACCCCCATCACGGTAAGAGGGATCTGGAGCACCGCTTTATTCGTGTCTTGCATACAAGAAGTTTCCAGGACGATGCGACCAGAATCTTGAGGGCTATCCGCTATGAGCAACGGCTGAATTTCAAACTCGAGACACAAACGGCTCAACTGCTTAAGCGAGATGTCCCTATGCTACGGACTATAAGTGCTGACCGCATAAGGCATGAGTTAGAGCTAATTCTTAGGGAGAAGTACCCAGAACATGCTATTGAGCGGCTGGACCAGGTGGGAGTGCTACAAGAAATAAATCCCTGCCTCAACTACGATGGCTGGATGGCGAGGAAATTTGACAAGGCGCGCAAACTCAATCAGCCTGGACAGCTTCACTTGCTTTATCTATGTCTACTTGCTTACCGTCTCAGCGAAGAGGAGAATGAGCGACTTATTCACCGCCTTAATTTACCCAAAAAGCTAGCTTGCACATTGCATCACACGCTTCGCTTAAGGAGTCAGCTTCCGCTGCTGGACAGACCTGCCGTGAAGCACAGTGAAGTCTATTGCTTGCTTCATGAATATAACCCGCTGGCTATTCAAGCCAATGCTATAGCGGCAGAATCCTCGGTGGTGTGTTTCAACCTCGAGCTATTTCTGAGCAAATTACGCTATGTGAAAGCTTCCCTTAATGGGGAAAAGCTGAAAGGACTGGGCATTCCTGCTGGACCAGAGTTAGGAAAAATCCTCCAAGTATTACATAAGGCCAAATTGAATGGGGAAGTCAAGACTAGGGCAGACGAGGAGAAACTAGCTCTATCACTAAGACAATGAAGAGCATAGGTGGAAGATTTCGGAACCGAAATAGCAGAATGAAATATGCTTAGGGAATTTCCCTGCCCAACAGGGCAACAGGAACTTCCACAGTGGTATTCGTGACGCTGCAGCAAGGCGTCCAGTTATGTCAACGGGCATAGCGGGCTAAAGGGATGAAAGTGAAATAGCCAACAGCGCATATTGTCTGATCCGTATCGAAAAAGCCCTCTAGGGCAGAACTAGCCCTGAGATAACTGTAGTATTCGTGTCTCCTTTTGCTAGCATATGAGCCAGCCAGCTAGGTACCATTAGGTAGGGCGGCTGATAAATAGCATTCCAGGCCCTGGTTCTTCAGGCGCAAATATAACTTCTTAGCTTTCTCTTGCTCACGGATAGGAGTGAAAAGGCATGGCCCAGAGCCGACCAGGCAAACCTTTGATGCTCCCGCCTCCTCAAACCTCCTTCTGTATTCAGTAAGTTTGGGAAAGAAATCGAAAGCTACTTTCTCAAAAGTATTGAACATGAGAGCGGGAGGAATGGTTTTCCCCCTCCTTAGAACCAGCAAGGCTGCGTGAACGAGTTCTCCCTTAGTAAAATGAGCAGCGTTCAGTTTGCTGTACAGTCTTTTTGTCTTGCCAGGAATCTTGGCCAGCGGTGGCACCAACAAGACAAAGTAAGTTGGGTATGAAGGTGGTAAGGGGGTCACCTTTTCTCCCGTTCCCTCTATCAAAGCTGTACCCCCGTATATGAAGAAGGGAACATCTGAGCCTAGTTTCGACGCTAACCGAAGTAGCTCTGAAACCGGTAGGTTCAGCTTCCAGAGCCTGGTAAGAGCCAAAAGAGCGCTAGCAGCATCGCTGCTGCCACCTCCCAGGCCTACTCCCCAGGGTATGTGCTTACGTAGTTCGATTTGTGCCCCCTTATCATATCTGGTCGCTTTCTTGAGAAGCATGGCAGCCTCTGCTACCAGGTTGTTGCCTTCCAAGCTTGGCTCACTGCACTTAAGAGAAATCTGCTCAGCCAGCTCAAAATTGAGCACATCGCATAGGTCTATTGTTTCGAGAATGCTGGAGATTTGGTGATAATTGTCATATTCTCCCAACACCTCGAGAACAAGATTTACTTTCGCTGGGGCATAAACAGTTAGCATGCCATTATTCCTTTGGGGGGGCTAGAACTTCCCATAGTTTTTTCCATTCCTCCAAACTGAGGGTTTCAGCCCGCCGTTTGGCTTCTATGCCAGCCTTTTCTAGCGACAAAGCAATCCGGCTGGCTGGTATTCCCAAAGCCTGAGATAGGGAGTTACGGAGCTGTTTGCGAGGCGAGCTAAAGCCACAGTTGACTATACTGAAGAAACTATCGAGGTCGGAAACCTCAATAGCTGGTTTGGGGCGAACATCAAGCCGCAAAATAAGAGAATCTACTTTCGGGGAGGGATAGAAACTTCTGGCTGGCACGTAGCTTACGATGGCTGGTCTGGCATGGAATTGAGTCATAATGCTGATCAAGCTCATATTACCGGGTATAGCAGCTATAGCCTCGCCAACTTCCTTTTGCACCATCACTACCATCAGTGAAGGTTTGGCATCAGCTTGCAAAAAGTGGCGCAATACCGGTGAGGTAATATAGTAGGGAAGGTTAGCCACTACTTTGTACCCTTGGGCGCGCTCAGGGAAAGCTGAATAGTTCTTAAGAAGCTGCTGTGGAGCAATCTTGAGTATGTCAGCATGGATAATCTTGACGTTAGGGAAGGGAGATAGTATTTTCCTCAGTATGCTAGCCAACCTGGAATCAAGCTCAACAGCAATGACCGTAGCTACTTGCTCAGCCAATCTTTTGGTTAACACGCCTAATCCAGGACCCACTTCAATTACAGTATCTTCATGGTCAAGCTCAGCAGTGGCTATAATGCGTTGCAACACGTCTTCGTCAACCAAGAAATGCTGCCCCAACTTTTTCCTTGCTCTAAGGTTGAACTGATGAAGCGAAGCTTTAACCTGATATAGGGCTCCATTGTTCATGTCTACTCTTATCACAGGTATCCTAGCACATTGGCTCGGCTAGCCGCATCAATTCGTGAACATAGACGATGGAGGCAGCGCGTCTTGCCCCAAGGCTGAAATGATATCTTGGCTCTTCCTTCAATTGATCTGAGCCGCCTAACTGGGTCGTTTGTGCCAGAGTAGGAAAACTCCAGGTATCCGGCTGACTCTCATTGGTTGTTTGCTTCACTATAACCGACGTAAGCATCCCATGTCTTTGCAGCGACTCTGGCATGTCTACCTCGTCTACAAGATAATGCCTCCTTTCTCAAGGGAGCGTACCTATTAGAGTCTGAAGAGTGGACTGTTGAGATTTACCCATGGTTGCATCACCTTCCCCCTAACTGCTGGCAGAAAGGTGTTATTGCAAAATGATAATGTCAGGGCAGGGAGATTCAGGAAATGGGGTTTAAATTAGATGCAGGAACTTAAGTCTGAAACACGCTGTTGGCTTTGGGACAGCAAAGATTTCTGCCAACTTACTTACATCATTGATCTCCAGCCATCCTTCCCTCACTAGCTTGTTGGGCATCAGGATGCAGGCAGCGAACTGTTCAGCCAACAGCTCATTAAAGCAGCGGGTTTCAGCTCCTCTTTTCCCAAACACGGCGGTGGCTCTTCGATGGGCTAAGATGTGGAAAGCCTCGTGGAATAGGGTAAACCTCCTGGTAGCAGGTGTGTCACTTTTATTGAGTTGTATCACCCAGCTGTCCTCCAGATACCAGATAGCGCCATGAGAGGCGACTAATGGCACTAAACGGACTTCTACAGGATACTGCTCGTCAACCAGCGAAACAAGCTCTGTTGGCACCGGCGGGTAGTAAACCTTCCCTTTCTTGAGGTACTTTTGTGCTAGCA
>Ga0315533_1000909_pt1 | contig 23962 bp, 24 predicted proteins | sample SalMarSW160130MG_FD_203081 | JGI IMG/M metagenome (GOLD analysis project Ga0315533, IMG submission 203081) | Salt marsh sediment microbial communities from the Plum Island Ecosystem LTER, Massachusetts, United States - Salt Marsh Sediment SW1601-30 ... | reverse complement strand
GTGTTTATATCCCGGCATCGTGCAATAAACATTCATAATGCAACCATTATAGTGCCCTTTCATAATCCATGCATGTGTCACCCATCTATCTGAACTAGATCAGTCAATAACCTGGGTCGGCTGACTTTCTCATTCCGGTAACTCCTGTGGTAGGTTATTATCCGTAAACACACCATGAGTGTTACCTATGTGGTCAGCCAGCACAGAATATTGACAAACTTTCAAAGGCAAGTTATTATACAACCTTATGGTGCTTGCCTGTCAGCGAGTAACAGGTAAGTTTTCCTGAAAAACCTGGCGAATTTTCTAGCTTATGAGCTTGCTATTATGAGTTGGTATGAGAGCCGGCGCTCAGCATCTATCACCAAATTTACTGAAATTTACCGACTTTTTTACCAATCCGACGGAAATCTCGGAAAATCCTGAAGAAATGCGTGACAGTGGGGGGGGGTGATACGCGATGGACTAATATTTTGGAAAAGCTAAGCTATTACGTCAGGGAAAATACCGGAGAAATGTCAGCTCTTTGACATACTACCAAAAAATTGAAGAGGAGGTAGAACAAATGGCGATGGATTGGTTGCCAAGAGATAATGAACTGAAGGATCACCAGCTTGTCGGCGATGAGTTCTTTGGAACAGAGCCGCCGTGCACCATGTATGAGAAGAAACCTTTGGTTAACCCCCAGACCGGGGAAACGGTAGATGGGCTATACACGGCATGGGTTACCCTCAATAATCCGGCCCAGTATAATTCCTACACCACCGAGATGGTCAAGGGCGTCATAGCTGGAATGAAGAAGGCCTCGGCAGATAGGAGTGTTGTGGCCATCATCTTCACCGCTGTTGGCGATAGAGCCTTTTGTACTGGTGGCAATACCAAGGAATATGCCGAATATTACACCCTCAGGCCCAGGGAATACAGGGACTACATTAATCTGTTTTCCGGGATGGTGGATTCCATCCTTGATGCCGGAGCGCCGGTCATTTGTCGAGTTAATGGGATAAGGGTGGCGGGAGGACAGGAAATCGGTCAGGCCTGTGATCTGGCTATTGCCTCTGACCTTGCTAATTTTGGTCAGGCTGGTACCGGGGTTGGCTCAACGCCGGATGGAGGCTCAACTGATTTTCTCCCCTGGCAGCTACCTACTACAGAGCTAGCCATATGGAGTTGCGTCTCCAACGAACTGTGGAGTGCCTACAAAATGCACAGGCTGGGCTTCATAACCGATTTAATGCCCGTGAAGAAGCTCGATGGTGAGTGGATTAGGAACCCTCTGGTGATTACCGACAGGTATGTAGAGGATGGGAGGATTGTCTATGGAGAACCTAAGACCGGTGACGAGGCCAAGAAGGCAAAGGAGATTATAAAGACGTCCGAGACCGATTTCTCGCTTCTGGACCGGAGGATAAACGAGATTGTCTGGACCCTTACCAATCTCATGCCCATGTGCTTGATGAAGAGCATCGAGACTATCAGGTGGAAAAAGAAACACTTCTGGGATGCCAACAAGATTAGCGCCAAGTACTGGCTGGGGGCGAATATGAATATGGAAGCCTATCTTGGATTCAATGCCTTCAATACGGAGGCTATGACGGGTCAGCGCAGGATAGACTTTGTTAAATTCCGTCAGTTGATTGCCCAGGGGCATAGCTTCGATGATGATCTGGCAGAACAGGTCATGCCGAAGCCGAAGCAGTAAACTGATAAGGATGGCGTAAATACGAAAGCCCAGGGATGAACCGTGGGCTTTCGCTTTTTGGCGAAAAGTGCGCTTCGCTGTATAATAGGAACGAAATGTATCCTGAAAGGAGGGAAACATGGAATTTCAAAACATTTCACTGGATAAGAAAGAGGGAATAGCGAATCTTACACTTAACCGCCCGCCACTTAACATAATAGATTATGATACGTTAGTGGAGCTAAATACCGCCCTGGAGCAACTGGCGAAGGATGATGAAGTTAAGGTACTGTTGCTCCGCGGCTCTGGGAACAAGGCCTTCAGTGCTGGTGTGGAGGTAAAGGACCATATCGGGGAGAAGATGCCGAAGATGATGAAGGAGTTTGGCCGTGTCTTCCATCTCCTGAGAGGTCTTGGCAAGCCGAGTATTGCTGTGGTCAATGGCGTAGCGCTGGGAGGTGGATGCGAGCTTGTTGCCGGCTGTGACATGGCTATTGCCTCCGAGAAAGCCCAGCTCGGTCAGCCGGAGATAAAACTGGGGGGACTGGCGCCGGCGGCTGCTCCCTTGTTTCCCAGGATAATGGGGGAGAAGAAAGCGTTTGAGCTGCTGGTGATGGGAGAAAATGTCAGTGCCCGGGAAGCGGAACGAATTGGCCTCGTTAATAAGGTTGTTCCGGAAGAAGAACTGGACCAGACTGCAGAGGAGTTCGCACGCAAGTTCCTGGAAAAGAGCGCGCTGAGCGTCAGGCTCGTGAGGGATGCGCTGTATGATTGTGCGGAAACGCTCTCGCTTGAGGCTTCGCTGGAAAAGGGAGTGGAGCACGGTATCAAGAGCTGGCAGACTGAAGATGGCCAGGAGGGGTTGCAGTCGTATTTGGATAAACGCAAGCCTGAATGGAAGAACAGGTAACTAAATTTTGGGGGTATTATGAGATTGCAGTATAAGAAGGTAATTGTTACTGGTGGGGGGAGGGGTATTGGCAGGGCTGTGGCCCTGGCTTTTGCTAGGGAAGGCGCCGATGTAGCGATAAACTATCGTAGCAATGACGCCACTGCTAAGGAGGTAGTGGACGAGATAAGGATGCTCGGCAGGAAGGCTGTGGCCTTGAAAGCGGATGTCGGCAGTTACCAGGATGCCAGGTCAATGGTCGACCAGGCGGTGCGGGAGTTGGGGGGGGTGGATATCCTGGTTAACAATGCTGGAGTGTCCAGGCCCGCTTTGCTTTTGAAGATGGACGAGGAGACGTGGGACCAGGTTGTCGATATTCATCTCAAGGGCACCTTCAATTGTACGCAGGCTGCAGCTAACTATATGAAGGAAAACAAGTACGGGAAGATTATCAATGTCATCTCCACTGCCGGATTGTATGGGACGATGGGGCAAATAAACTACGCCTCGGCGAAAGCGGGAGTTATCGGGTTCACCAAGTCCGCATCCAGGGAGCTCGCCAGATACGGGATAAATGTTAATGCCATATCCATGGGAATTATCACAACGGAGATGACGGACAAGGTAAGAGAGGATGAAAAGCTAAAGGAAATATACCTCTCGAGAATACAGCTGGGACGTTTTGGCGAACCTGAGGAGGTAGCGCCGGCATTTGTGTTTCTGGCATCGGAGGATGCGCGGTACATCACCGGACAGGTGCTATCCGTCGATGGGGGGTATGTCGGATAGTGGCCTTGTTTGTCACCACTGAGAGGAACCTGCTACTAATGTCAGCTCGTTGGCTTTAAAAATCGGGGGTCAGTACTATCCTCTTTTCCAATCCCCCCCTGTGAGCTCCTTCAAATGCTTGCTGAATTTGGCTCATTGGTCTGGTCTCAACAAAAGGTTCTATCTGTATCTTGCCGTCCAAGACCATCTTCAAAACTTCAGGGTAATACTTAGGTAAACAGCCCCAGGAACCCAGAATATCAGCGTCAAATGCCATCAACCGTGATAGAGCATACTCGTTCTTTTGCATGCCGAAGCCGCAAATCAGCAGCTTGCCGATAAATGACAGCAGCTCCAGACCAATTGCCTGACCATCAGCGGTGCCCGTCCACTCAAAAATCTTCCAGCCGTAACCGGGCAGGCCTTTTTCTTTACAGTAGCTTCGAAATGCATCCCTAACATCTCTGGCACTCTTATCCACTGTACTAATAGTATGAGTTGCCCCATATTTCAAAGCTCTTTCGAGCTTCTTGGGATTGCGGGCAATGCCAATAACCTCTTTAGCGCCCAGTGCCGAGCAAATCTGGGTGGCATATACCCCCAGACCACCGGTGGCCCCGACAATGATAGTTAGATCCCCCGGTTTAACCTCAGCCTTCATTGCTGCCTGATAGGGCGAGGTCACGGCATCGGCAATCACGGCAAAATGAGAAAGAGGTATTCCTTTCTTGTCTGTGATGACACACAAATCCTGAGCAGGGACGACGATGTGACTGGAATTACCACCGTAGATTTCCATACTATTGCCGGGCATCTTCTGCGCCAGGCAGCGGTTGCCCCTTCCAGCAGCACAAATGGGGCAGTTATTGCACGGCATCACCGCCGGTATAATTACCTCCTTGCCCAGCCATTTATCATCGCCAGCTATCACTGTGCCGCTGATTTCATGCCCCAGGGTCAGCGGCGGTTTGTTGACCGTGGGCACGCCATCATAAAAATAGCCCAGGTCGGTATGGCATACCCCGCAGCCAGCAATTTCAACCAGCACCTCGCCGGGTTTAAGCTCAGGGACGTCAATGCTTACCCTCTTCAGTTTGCCCGGCTCTACCATCTGCCAGGTTTCAATTTTGTCCGGTATTTTTGCCATAATTCTCACTCCTTATTCTACAGTCTGCTGATAAATCCAAAAGACAAAGTTCGACCATTCATCTTTAGCAGGTTCACCACCTCCCCACTAATCTGAAGGCGTTTTACCATAATTTTAATTAATCTGTCAAGCACAGTTTGGCTCCCGTCGCTGTGCATTTTTAATAGGTGAGGATTGATATAGGGTGAGAGACGCCGTAAAATTCTGGGTGGCTTGGCTCACACACCAAATATGCTTGAAAGTACGGAGGATGATATAGTATAGGCTAGAATTTTAGAGAAATAAGCTATTACCAGCGTCTTTCACAGTGACCTCTACTGTGGAAATACATTGTTTAAGGAGGTTAATATGAGACCACTTCAAACTGATTTATCCATATTCAACAAACTTAAATTTGAGAAGCCACCTGTAGGTTTCAAGTTCCTGTACTTCAAGCCAGAAGGAATAAAGCAAATAGACAAACGTCTGGCTTTCTGCGAAATGATCAAAGAAGCACAGCAAAGGGAATCCCCATTTTATTTCGCTAAGGAGAATGAAGATTGCTTCGGAACAGTATCACTGGGGATGGAGCTGATGTCCTCATGGGGCAAAGGCGGAGAATTTGGAGCTGCATTGGAAATCTTTCAGGAACCAAGGGCTAACGCCAGAATATATCAATACGTTCCCAAATTTCCGGAAGGTACGGTTAACTATGTCGCTGTGTCCGCGCTGGACAAACTGACATTCGATCCAGACATCTTAATTCTTGTGGCCACTCCTGCCCAGGCAGAAATCGTGCTGAGGGCGATGTCTTATTCAACTGGCGAGATATGGGAGAGCAAGACAACAGGGGTATTGGGATGTGCCTGGATTTTCGTTTATCCATATCAAAGCGGCAAAATCAATTACGTGCCTACCGGGATGACCTTCTGCGGGAAAGCACTCCAACGATTCCCGGAGGGAGGGATACTTATATCTATCCCTTGGGATTGGATACCGACTATAACGCAGAACCTGAAGGAAATGAAATGGGTCCTTCCCTCGTACACCGATGGGAGGGAAAAGTATCTGAAGCGAAGAGACAACTGCATTGCGAAATTAACCCAAAAATCTGCGAACCCCTAAATTTAAGTAGAATAATTACCTATATACTGCCAATTTGAAAGGCGGGGTGCTTCCACGTCAAATCGCTAGCTTGACATCGGGCAATTTGGGGTGCTAGAATTCCCCTTTCTGTATGGGGGTGAGAAGATTTACGCTATTATTGAAATAGGTGGCAAGCAGTACAAGGTAGCCCCAAAGCAAACAATAGAAGTTGAGCGTTTAGATGTCCCTGAAGGCGACATAGTTGAGCTTGATAAAGTATTATTTATTGGGGAAGATAAAAATACCCTTGTAGGAAGTCCTATTATTAAGGGGGCTAAGGTTGTGGCTACTTCTTTAGGGGAAACTAAGGGAGAAAAGGTTATCGTATTTAGATATAAGTCCAAAGTTCGCTACCGAAGCAAAAGGGGACATCGCCAGACTTACACTAAAATATTAGTAAACGAAATTATTAAGGGTGAAGGAGAATAGGCATGGCACATAAAAAGGGCGGTGGCAGCACAACTTATGGGCGGGATAGTGTATCTAAGCGCTTGGGAGTGAAGAAGTATGGTGGAGAACAAGTTCGCGCTGGAGCTATCTTGGTTCGGCAACGAGGGACTCGTATACGGCCGGGAAACAATGTTGGCCTGGGGAGAGATTATACCCTCTTTGCCTTAATAGACGGCTATGTTAAATATGAGCCGGCAACCAGATACAAAAAGAAGGTGAGCGTTTACAAATGAAGGATAAAATCCATCCTAAGTATTATGATAATGCTAAAGTGACTTGCCTTTGTGGTAATACCTTCACCATTGGTTCAACTAAGCCAGAAATCAGAGTAGAAGTATGTGGTAAATGCCACCCCTTTTATACGGGTGAACAAAGGATAGTCGACTCCATGGGAAGGGTGGAGCGCTTTAAGAAGCGATACAAGATGAAATGATGGAATACATTCAACTCTCTATTTCTTTATGCCAGGTTGGAGGCTTGGGGGGATATTATTTCTTGTTGTGACAGCGGCTGTTTGACCGCGGGCAGTGTTTACTTTTAAGCTTACCTTGGGAAACTGGAAATTCATTCATCGCTGCTACTTTAGGAGATAAACTTTACATTTTCAGCCGTTTTTATCATAATACGATTAGGGATTTTTCATAATGAGACAGGATTGCAGTCTTCGCTTTAGGCAGCTAGGGAGATTGAGGCGCTAATGGAAAAATCTTTTCATTACGGTGGCCAGGCAGTCATTGAGGGGGTGATGATACGGGGGAAGGAAGGCGTGGCTATATCTGTACGCCAGCCCAATGGAGAATTAAACACAGTGAAGCAGCCCCTGGCCAGCATATACAAAGGGCGCCTCAGAGAAATGCCTTTAGTAAGAGGAATCATCGTTCTCGTTGAAACCCTGGTTTTGGGCACGCAGTCATTACTTCATTCTGCTCAGGTCGCCGCAGCAGAGGAAATAGGAGAGAAAATACCTACAGCGCTTTTATGGGGAACCGTAGCCGCGAGCCTTGCTTTGGGTGTAGCTCTCTTCTTCATGGTTCCTCTCTTCGCCACCCGCTACCTTATCGACCCTTACGTCAATTCTGCTCTACTGAGTGTTGTCCTTGAGGGACTTATCCGCATTGGTATTTTCATCGCTTACCTCAAGTTGATAAGTTTAATACCTGATATTAAGAGGGTCTTTGCGTATCACGGAGCCGAGCATAAAGTAGTGAATGCCTATGAGGCAGGCGTCCCTTTGGAAGTGGAGTCGGTTAAGAATTATTCTACTGCCCATGCTCGCTGCGGCACCGCCTTTATATTCATCGTTCTAATCATAGCTATCTTTGTCTTCGCCTTGGTTGGTCAACCAACCCTATGGATACGCATACTGTCCCGCATAGCCCTCATCCCGGTTATCGCTGTTATTAGCTATGAAATCATGAAATTCGGGGCAGGCCACATCAATAACAAGATAATCCGAGTTCTTCTGGCCCCGGGGCTGATGTTGCAAGCTATAACCACCAGGGAACCTGACGATAGTCAACTAGAGGCTGCTATAGCGGCACTAAAAGAGGTCATCGAGATTGACAAGGCTGCTGATTCTAGCGGCAGTACATAATAAAAGGGGTGAAGAGGTTGCAGTGTTTACACTGTGTCTTCGTTCTCCAATTGCTGGAAGAAGCAAGTCCGATTGCCGGTGTGACATACGGGACCTGTAGGCTCAGCCTTTATAAGTAAAGTATCGCTGTCGCAGTCCTTGATGATGGACTTCAGCCTGAGAAAATTGCCTGAGGTTTCTCCCTTGTGCCACAGTTCTTGCCGACTGCGGCTATAGAACCAGACGTCGCCGCTGGCTAATGTGCGCTTTAGCGACTCTTGGTTCATATAGCCCAGCATCAGGACTTCACTATTCCTGGCATCCTGGACAATAGCTGGAATCAAACCTTTATCATCAAAGTTTAACATTTGCCTCCTAAGTTCCGAAATTGATTATAGCTTCCCCCAAATCAATATCCCCGGTATAAAGAGCTTTGCCTATAATGGCTCCTTCCACACCGAGTTCCTTAAGCCTCCATAAATGCTCCAGCTTGGAAACCCCCCCGGCCACAATGACGGGGACATTTGCTTCAGCAAGCAATCTGTTTATCATGTCAAAGTTAGGCTCGGTAAGGGTGCCATCCCTTTTTATATCAGTATAAATGAAGCGCCTCACTCCCGCATCAACCATCTCTCGGCTTAACTGGAGAACCTCAAAAAGCGTGTCCTTCTGCCAGCCGTGGATGGCTATCTTGCCATCTCGGGCATCAAGGCTAACTGCGATAGCCTCGCCAAATTGCTGGCATAGCTTTTTTACCAGTTCCCTGTTCTCTATCGCCGCAGTTCCCAAAATTATCCGGCTTATCCCCTGACGCAACAGTTTTTCTGCCACCTTTTCTTGCCTGATACCGCCGCCTAATTCTATTAGCAGGCCACTCTCTTTTATTATCTCCTCGACCACCTCCATATTTTGGGGCTCACCAGCAACCGCCCCATCCAAATCTACAATATGGAGCCATCGTGCCCCCTGGGAATACCAGGTCAAGGCTGCTGTCACAGGGTCCTCATCAAAAACAGTTTCCTGGTTATAATCACCCTGATATAGCCTGACGCACTTACCGCCCCTGATGTCAACGGCTGGGATTATCTCCATCTCCGACCTCTGCACCATCTCCAGCTTGACTGTTTTTCTTTTGCCGCTAAGTTGAATGTCTGCACTAAACTATCCCGGGCAATCAAGTTTTACCTTATGATACAATACCCTATATCATTGGACAAGCTTACATGGTATTTACAAAGGCAGGAAATCGGGCTATGACGTAGTGCAGCCCTTAAGCATCCCATCCTACAGGATCAGGTTCTGCAAGCTACCCATTATTAGTGCGGCTGCTATCATTATTCCCACAGCTTTAAGCAAGTCTCGTACCCCCAGCTCCCGAGCCAATATCACAAAAGTAGCTACACAAGGGAAAAACATAGCCAGAACTGTGCTGCTGATAACCAGTTGCTTAGCAGTTAGAGCCAGGGGAGCTAACATGCCCATGGCCACATCTTTACGCAGAAAGCCAACGGCCAGGGCTGTAATTGTCTCCTTGGGCAGCCCCCACAGCCCGGTCAGTACCGGGGCAGCGATATTAGCAATAACATCGAAAACTCCCAAAGTGTATAGGATGTTTACCACTAACACGGTGCCGAGGACTATGGGCAAGGCTTCTTTAATAAAGCCAGAGACCCGTAGCCAGAGCTTTTCACCAATGACCCGCCACGGAGGCAAGCGGTAGGGGGGGATCTCTACCAGGAGTTCCGGGTTGAACCCTTTGACAGTACGATTAAGGATTAGCCCTATGATAACCCAGGATATAAACAGGCCCCCATAGACCATAGCGACGTATTCCACCCCACCCACCTCAGGCTGCCCCACCAGTTTGATTATCATAGCCTGCAGGGCAACACAGGGAACGCCAATAGAAATCAAAGTCGCCGCAATAAACCTTTGTTTACGGCTCTCCAAAATACGAGTTGCCATAACCGCAGGCACATTACATCCAAAGCCCAGAATGGTGGGGATGATGGCATAACCGTGTAGTCCCAACCGGTGCATTATGGTGTCCATCAATACCGCCAGGCGGGGCAGGTAACCAACATCTTCCAGTATTCCTAATGCCAAGTAAAAAGAGACGATATACGGCAACACCGCAGCGAGGGGAATGTAAAGTCCAGTGCTAAGCAAACCGAAGGACTGAAAATAGTCGATTTCTCCCCCAATAAGGTTACCTATCAAGACGTTGTGCCAGAAACCCCCTGCCCCTAAAGCAAGGCTCAGTCTGTCTAGCAACGGTGTCCACAGCCCTTCGAAGAGGGGCTCGCCCACATAGCCAATTATTCCTTCGCCAACGAATCGGACGAACCAGAAGGTGGCAAAAAGGACCAGCAGGGCGATAACTATCCCCCATACCCGATGACTACTGGCATCTTCCAAATGCTCATACCAGCGATGGTGGCGATGGCTCAGCGATTGCACCTGGCTCACGATGTCACCCACTCTCGCCCACCGCTCATCACTATTAGAATAAGTACGAGCGTTTTCAGGCAGCTTCGCTTCGGGAAGACGCCTGACTAATTCCCTTACTCCCTGTCCGGTAACACCTACCGTGGGTACAACTGGCACTCCGAGAAGTTCCTCCAGCTTGGCAACATCAACATTTATACCTCGATGCCGAGTATCATCCCACATGTTGAGGGCAATTATTGCTGGAGTCTGTCTCTCCAGCAACTGCAAGGTCAGATTGAGATTTCTTTCCAGATTGGTGGCGTCGACGACATTTATGACCAAGTCTCCATTTTTGAGCATCTCCACAGCCACTTCTTCCGCCTTAGAACTTGGTTCAAGGGTATAGTTGCCGGGGACATCGATAAGCTCAGCCCGCTCCTCCCCCAGCTTCAGATACCCTTTAGTGAACCCCACGGTGGTGCCGGGATAGTTGGAAGCGATAATGTGTGTACCGGTCAGTCGAGAAAAAAGGGCGCTTTTGCCCACATTGGGATTACCCACAAGCAGGATACGCAGCATCTTAGGAAGCTCGCGGTAGATATTTATCTACTTCGACTATTATTTTCCTGGCCATGCCAAAACCGACAGCCACCTGAGCATTATCCACCCTGAGAATAACCGGGCCGCGAAATATCGTAGAACTCAGCTTGGTCACTTTCTTTCCTGGCCTGATACCCAAAGCATCCAGACGCCGAATTAAGCCATGTCCTCCCAGAACCCCAGCCACAGTGCCTGTCTGCCCAGTCCTCATCTCAGCCAGGGTCAATTGTCCTTCTTGATGCATGGTCATAGCTTATCCCCTATCTCTAATAAGTTAGCCTTGTTTAACTTATAAATTCCAAAAAATTTTGCCGTTTTCACTTCCCTCCCCTCACACTCTTTTCCAGGCACTCTTCAGGAGGTTGTCCATGGTCCAGATAATATTTAAACCTCTTGGGAAAGTTAGCCTCTCCCAATGGACATGCCTCTATGAACTCTATGAACTTAATCACCCTTTCCAAGCTAAGCGAGCTAATGACATGCTCAATTTTGCAGGCATCCTCTTCGGCTGTTTCTCGGTCAATGCCCAGAGCTTGCACAAAAAAGCGGGTCAACGCCTTATGACGGCGGAGCACCTCTCCAGCAACCTTGTCACCCTCAGGAGTGAGCTTTATGTGGCCATATCTCTCATGCTCCACAAGCTCCTGTTCTGAGAGTTTTTTCAAGGCAGAGGTAACGCTGGGCATTGTAACTTTCAGTTTTCGGCTGATCTGACTTACCCTCACTACCTTCCCTTTTCCCCGAAGCATAGCCACTGCCTCAAGATAATCTTCCATACTAGCAGTCTGCTCTCTTTGCGCTTCTTGTTTTACCATCGCCTACTCCCATAATTGTTAGTCATGTCTAACAATTATAATTTAAATTGTTTTCCCTGTCAAAATCCTGTTGGGCTTCTACAAAATGGAAAGGGTTTTATTATGGTCGGGGTGAGAGGATTTGAACCTCCGACCTCATGGTCCCAAACCATGCGCGCTAGCCGCTGCGCCACACCCCGAAGTGTTAAGAATTATAATGCGAAAAAGACATTTAACGCAATTAGCCTGTTGGCTGTCCTTGGGCTGCGCATTGCTATTTGGCGAAGATGCCGAGTCCTTGAAAATATCTCTGGATACTAAAGTTTTCCGGCAAGGTAGTCATCAACGGAAAAACCATCGAAAACCACAAAATCGGTTTCGGAGGGAATCTTGCCTGTGGGACATAAATCGAAACAAGCCTGACAGGTGAGGCAGGCCCTGGCTTTTTCCGGGAAAAACGCCGCCCGCCGCTCTATCCCCCTTCCGACAAAGCCTATAGCATGCTCCCCGACAACCTCATCACAGTAGCGTACACATTGTCCACAAAGAATGCATCTCGTTGGCTTCGCTCTGAAGCGAGATTCAAATCTATGGATATTCGCACCATATTCTTTAGCCAGTTTCCTTATCTCTCCAGCGACCTCCCCATCAACCATTGTCGTCGGTGCGATTAATTCGATGAGAACCTTTCGAATCCTGTCTATCCTGGGAGAGCGTGTCCTCACTACTAATCCTTGTTCCACGGGATAGCCACAAGAAGCCACTATTCGAACTCTCCCTTTTCTTTCTACCTCCACGCTGCAAATTCGACAGGCGCCGTAGGGCTTCAATTTCTCGTGATAACACAGTGTTGGTATCTCTATGCCTGCCTCTTTCGCTGCTTCCAATATGGTCATCGCCTCCTCGGCCTTGACTTCCTTTCCATCTATTCGCAGAGTTATGGTCATTGCTATTTACCTCTTCTTCTCACGGATAACCTTGGTCCCGGGAGCTGGAGGCGGAGGCAGAGGCTCTCCCGAAATTCTTCTTACGGCACTAAAACGAGGCGGACAGACCTCAAAACAGGTATTGCACTTAATGCACTTCTCCTGTTCAATCCAGTGGACTGTGTTTTTGTCTCCATGAATTGCTTCGGTAGGGCAATTCTTGAAGCAAATCATACAGGCGGTACATTTCTCAGGGTCAATATAGTAGGAAGTGAGAGCTTTACAAGCTTTTGCCGGGCAGCGCTTCTCCTTTATATGAGCTTCATATTCATCCCTGAAGTATTTCAAAGTGGTAAGGGCAGGGTTGGCGGCGGTAGTGCCCAGAGCGCACAGGGAAGCATCCTGCATCACTTCAGCTATATCTTCAATCGCCTCTATATCTCCTTCCTCTCCTTTCCCTTCACAAATATCAGTCAAAATCTCCCGAAGTGTTCTTAATCCTTCACGGCAAGGGATGCACTTCCCACACGATTCTTCACAGCAAAAGCTGATGAAATACCTCGCTGTGTCCACCATGCAGGTATCCTCATCCATAACCACCGTACCCCCGGAGCCCATCATAGAGCCAAGTTTAGTGAGTTCATCAAAATCAATTGGAGTGTCTAAATACTGCTCGGGAATTACCCCTCCCGAAGGACCTCCAGTTTGAACTGCTTTGAATCTCTTTCCCTGCGGTATTCCCCCACCAATATCATAGATTAGCTGTCTCAAGGTCATGCCCATGGGCACTTCCACAAGTCCGGTGTTATTTACTTTGCCCACCAGGGAGAAGATTTTGCTTCCCTTACTCCCATCTGTACCAATTGAATTGAACCACATAGCTCCTTTGTTGATGATGGGAGGAACATTTGCCCAGGTCTCTACATTGTTCAAGCATGACGGCTTGCCCTTTATCCCGCTTACCGCAGTATGGATATATTTCATCTTTGGTTCGCCCACTCTTCCCTCTATGGCACTCATAAGGGCTGTTGACTCCCCAGAGACAAATGCCCCTGCCCCAAGGTGGACCTTGACCTTAAAATCAAACCCAGAGCCGAGGATGTTTTCCTCTAAAAATCCATACTCCTCGGCCTGCTTTATAGCCTGAATGGTGGTTTCGTAGGCTATGGGATATTCCTGCCTAACATAAATAAAACCTTCGTGTGACCCTATGGCATAGGCACCAATAACAAGCCCTTCCAATACGGCATGTGGATTTCCTTCCATGAGAGACCTATCCATATATGCCCCGGGGTCTCCTTCATCGCAATTAACAATTACATATTTGGTTTTCCCGGGGGCATTCCTTGTCGTCTCCCACTTTATTCCTGTGGGAAATCCTCCTCCCCCCCTGCCTCGTAGATTAGATTTCTTTATCTCCTCCAAAACCTGCCCGGGAGTCATTTGGAACAAAGCCCGGGATAATGCACTATATCCGCCAAGGGCTATGTAGTCATCTATGTGTCTGGGATTTATGTACCTGTTATTCCCAAATACGATGCGCATTTGATTTTTATAGAAGGAGATGTCAGATTCCTTCGCTCCCTTTTTACCCGTGGTAGGATCTGTATAGAGAAGTCGATCTACGAGTTCCCTTTTGACCAATGTTGTAGAAATTATCTCGGGGACGTCGTCAGGCTTGACGTTCACATAGTAAATCCCCTCGGGGAAAATGATAACAACTGGCTCTCTCTCACAAAACCCTTGACATCCAGTCTCCCTAATATCTACCTTATCTTCGAAACCAGCACGCCTTATCTCCTCCTTAAATCTTTCACAAACATCCAAACTTCCACGGCTTTGTCCACAGACTGACATTGTGCATATGCTAATGATAAGCTTATTGGGATCTCTCTTCGATAAAATCCCCTTTCTCAATTGTTCAAGCCCTTCCGGGGAGGAAATTCTTTTACCCGCCATATTCTCCTTCTATTTAGCCGATTCAAATATTTTCCTGAGGTCTGAAGGCGAAGGCTTTGTATAGTACGTCTCATCTACTACAACCACAGGACCCATAGCGCAACAGCCAAGACAATTGACCGTTTCTAGAGTAAAACGCATATCCTCTGAGGTCTCATGCGGCTTCATACCAAGCATGGCTGAGATTGTATCCAGAAGCCTTGGCGAGCCACGCACCTGGCATGCTGTGCCCAGACATACCTTGATAATATGACGACCTCTGGGCGTAAGGCTGAAAGCCTTGTAGTAACTTGCGATTTGATAAACCTGGGTGATAGGTACTTCTAATTGCTTGCTTACCTCTGTTAATACTTCCTGGGACAACCACCCAAACATGCTTTGTAAATCCAAAAGGATTTGAATTAACATGTCTTTATCCCGTTGGTAGTTACGTATAACTCTACTTACCGTTGTGGAAACCTTGGTCAATTTTGTGCTCTTTGTTTTTGAAACCATCGTTTTTGCACCTTAATTCACAAAGGAAAAGCTGCCACCTTTTCCTTAATCTTGGCGTAATCCTCGTTTACCATTTCCTGGATTCTTTGAATCTGCTCACCTGTCAAATGTCGATATCGTCCTTGTAGCTTCAGGTATTCCTCAATAGGCTTAAGTTTAGGTGGGTCGGCATTCAGTCTGTAGCGTCCATACTCTATTTCGTAAAGAGGGAAGATACCTGTCTGCACAGCGAGTTGACCTATTTCAATAGCTAAATCGCTCCTGTATCTCCAGCCTGTAGGGCAAGGAGAGAGGATATGGACATAGGCCGGGCCTTTAAGCTCTGCCCCTTTCCTGACCTTTTTCATTAAATCAAAGCGGTAGCTGGGACAGGCTGTTGCCACATAAGGTATATCGTGAGCAGCAGCAATAGCGAGCATGTTTTTCTTCCGGGTAACCTGTCCCATGCTGAATTTCCCTGCTGGAGCCGTGGTAGTCGAAGCTCCGTAGGGCGTGGCACTCGACCTTTGGATTCCCGTGTTCATGTAGGCCTCGTTGTCAAGGCAAATATATATGAAATCATGGCCTCTTTCGAACGCCCCAGACAGGGCCTGGATTCCTATATCGCTGGTGGCGCCGTCCCCGCCCATGGCAACACATATAATATCCCTTTCAGGCATCCTGCCCTTTTTCACCAAAATCTTTAGACCTGCTTCTACGCCCGAGATTTCAGCAGCAGTATTTTCGAAAAGCGTATGCATCCAGGGGACTCGCCAGGAGGTATAAGGAAGCGGCGTGGTGCAAACTTCGTCACAGCCTGTAGCCATAGCCATTATCACATTCTCTCCCAGGGCTTTCATAGCAAGCCTGATTGCTAAAGCCTCCCCACAGCCAATGCAAAAACTATGTCCTTCCGCCAGGAACTCCTTGGTAGTTACCAGCCTTTCCCCAAATTTTACGGCTTTCGTTTCCATTTCTTACCTTTCGTCAAATTCTCAGCTGCAATTTCTAAATCCTGAATATGGTTAGGATTTCGTGCTTAGAATTTAGAGTTTCTTCATCTTATGCCCACTGTCTCAAGCATCCTGTCTGACCCCTTTTTCGCAATTTCCCTACCTCTATTAATAACATAGTCAAAATTCTCTTCGGACATATCCCTGCCACCCAAACCCCCTATGATGCCGACCACCTTCGGCCTGGACTCTTCATCATACAGGGCAGACCTGATTTCTGAAAAGACCGGGCCTCCCAGTCCAAAAGAAATACACCTGTCGAAAACGATGAGTAATTGGGCGCCTTTCATTGTTCGGCGAAATTCCTCAAATGGGAAAGGCCTCCAGAGGCGCAAGCTTATAAGTCCTATGGCCTCACCTTTGTCTCTCCTGTCATCTATTACAAGCTTTGCCGTCTCGGTGAAAGCGCCCATGGTCAGAAGTAATGTTTCGGCATTTTCCGTTTTGTATTCCTCTACAGGGTGATAATGACGACCAAAGATGTCTCCAAATTCCTTCCACCCCTGGAGTATTACCTCCTTGGAGTTCCTGAATGCCACTTCTTGAGCTAGCTTTGTCTCCGAGTATATTTCAGGCGGTCCAAAGGCTCCGTGGGTCATGGGCTTATCAGGGTTTAGGGCAAAGGGGTATTGGAATCTAGGGAGAAATCTATCCACCCCACTTTGCTCCGGTAAAATCACTGGCTCTGTCACGTGTGATAAAGTGAACCCATCAAGATGAACCATAACCGGAAATAAGACCTTAGGGTCCTCCCCAACCCGAAAGGCCCATAAAGTCAGGTCGAACGCCTCCTGGCCATTCTGGCAAAATACCTGTATCCAGCCAGTATCCCTGACAGCCATGGCATCGGAGTGGTCCCCCCAAACGCTTAAGGGAGCAGAAAGAGCCCTGTTGCACACTGCCATGACCACAGGATATCTCATGGAAGAAGCGACATATACCACCTCATGCATGAGTTCCAATCCCTGGCCAGCAGTAGCTGTGAAAGTTCTGGCACCTACCGCGGCAGCTCCAAGGCACGTACTCATGGCCGAGTGCTCCGACTCCACCGGAATATAAGCAGCGCTTAACTCGCCATCGGCTACCATCTCGGCAAGCCGCTCGGGGATATGTGTCTGGGGCGTTATGGGATAGGCAGCAATGACATCAACATCAGCCATTCTGACTGCCTCAGCCACAGCATGGGAGGCCTCTAATGCGACTCTTCTGCTCATTTTTCCTCCTCCGCTATCATCTTTATAGCTCCCGCAGGACATATACTAGCGCAGATACCACAGCCCTTACAGTAATAAAGGTCAGCTTCATAATATCCTTCCTCACCAGGCTTTATGGCGGCATCAGGGCAATAAATCCAGCACAAGGCACATTTAATGCACTTTTCCTTATCCAGTATGGGCCTTTCCGTCCTCCAGTCACCAGTCTTCCGAAAGCTACCATTTCCCGCTTCTGTTACGATATTGCCAACTTCCAGGTCCTTCCAGGTTAGCTCTTCTACCATTGCTTACTCCTTTACTACTGTTTCATCGTAAGCCCTCTTCATGGCTTCGATATTCGCCTTGGCCCGGGGCCCAAAGCGCTCCTGCAACTGTGTCACCAGAGAGTCCATTTTCACAATTTCGGTAACCTTCAGTAGTGCCCCAATCAGCGCAGTATTGGTTATAGGCAAGCCTATCGTTTCCCTGGCAATCTTTGTGGCATTAACCGCAGCTATAGGCCACTTATATCCAAATTCAGACTTCAGTTCAGCGGGTGATTTCCTTGAATTGATTATGATTTTACCATTCTCCTTAAGCCCTGAGGTCACGTCAACTGCGTGCAACAACCCTGGATCGAGCACAGCCACTACGTCAGGCGCGTAGATAACTGTCCTGCTCTTGATAAATTCATCGCTTATCCTGAGGAAAGCAAGGACCGGTGCTCCCCTCCTTTCGGGTCCAAAGCTAGGGAATGACTGAGCATATTTTCCTTCGCTTATAGCAGCACGAGCAACTAACTCCGCAGAAGTTACCGCCCCCAGCCCTCCTCTGCCATGCCACCTTATCTCAAGAAGCTCAGCCATAAGAAAACACCTGTTTACCCATAGAAACTGTAACAGTTTAGCTTTTCCGAAAGCCTAAACTATATTAAATCACCCCTCCGCTGTCAAGGGTTTTGTTTTTTGGGGGGGACTTACCTATTACAAGAAACTGCCCCTGAAGGGACTCGAACCCTTGCACCTGGCTCCGGAGGCCAGCGCTCTATCCTCTGAGCTACAGGGGCCAAGAGTACAAAAAATAATGTAAGATGGTAACACAGGACAACATTTTGTTCAACGCCCATTCCTACTGATGCTTTGACAGCTACCACTGTGTTATTGTATTATAACAACCTTGCCAGGCAAGAAAGAAGCAAAATGCTTAATGCCTTGTGGATAGTTCTGTTAGGAATGGCGATCATTTTCGCTGTCCTGGGAATTTTACTCTTGGTCATGATTCTCCTGGGTAAACTGCTTAAACCCAGGGAGAAACAAGAAAAAAAAGGATAAACAATGGACATGGCTACAGGCGAATTCCTCGGCTTTCTCAATTTGAGTTGGCAGGCCGTGGCAATGTTAGTTATCGGCGGCGTACTCATGTGGTTGGGGATTGCTAAAAAGGTGGAACCAGTTCTACTTGTGCCTATTGGTTTTGGATGTATGTTAGCTAATATACCGCTAGGTGGGGCGGCGGAGGCAGGTGGGTTTTTAGCCGTTCTAAGAGAAGCTGGCATCCATACCGAGATATTTCCCCTGCTTATCTTTATTGGCATAGGAGCCATGATTGACTTTGAGCCCTTTCTACAAAGGCCCTATACCATTCTTCTTGGTGCTGCCGCCCAATTCGGCATTTTCGGGACTTTCTTTTTGGCTTATTTGTTGGGTGATGGTTGGCTCCACGTATTGGATTTCAGCTTACAAGATGCAGCTTCCATCGGCATAATCGGCTCTGCCGATGGTCCTACCTCGATTTACGTCGCGACTACACTGCAATCCAAATACACTGCTGCCATTGTTGTGGCTGCTTATTCTTATATGGCTATGGTGCCTATCATCCAGCCACCTATAATAAAGGCGATGTGTAGTAAAGAGGAAAGGGCTTTAAAAATGCCTTCGGTTGCGGGAACAATTTCGCAGAGGGCAAAGATACTCTTTCCTATAATTACTGTGCTTGTGGTAGGCTTGCTTGCCCCAAAAGCCACTCCACTTATCGGCTGTCTCATGTTTGGCAATCTGTTACGAGCATGCGGAGTGGTGGAGAGACTTTCCCTGGCAGCTCAAAATGAACTGGCTAACATCGTAACTATTCTTCTGGGCATCACCGTAGGAGGAATGATGGCTGGAACTGAGTTTCTCAGACCCGAGACCATATTAGTGTTTATACTGGGAATAGTAGCTTTCAGTCTGGATACTGTGGCAGGTGTTCTGCTAGGCAAGCTAATGTGTGTTCTGTCAGGGCGAAAGATCAATCCTATGATTGGCGCTTGCGGCATTTCAGCTTTCCCCATGTCGTCCCGTGTAGTGCAGAAGCTAGGGCTGGAAGCTAATCCTTACAATCATCTACTGATGCACGCTGCTGGAGCCAATGTTGCCGGACAAATCGCCTCAGTGGTAGCTGGTGGAGTGATGCTTATGCTGGTGCCTATGTTCATTTGATGTAGCATATCATGTCTATAGAAAGAATTTGGCACAATCTAAGCGTAAGTGAAGTTATTGAGTCGCTAAACTCAGGCATCCAGGGGTTAACTGGAGAGGAAGCCGAGCGCCGTCTAGCCCAGTTTGGGCCGAATGAACTGGTGGAGAAAGGGAAAAAACCCCCGTGGGTACTTTTCCTGGGACAGTTCAAAAATTTCCTTATTATTATCCTTCTGGTGGCTGCTGTCGTCTCTGGGGTACTGGCGCTCATGGACAGGGGAAATATATGGGATCCCATCCTCATTGCAATCATCGTTTTCTTTGCTGCCGGCTTGGGCTTTTTCCAGGAATCTCGCTCGGAGAAAGCCATGGAGGCATTGAAACAGATGACTGCTTCTACCGCCACTGTGATACGAGACGGAGAGGAGGAAGACATCCCTGCCAGGGACTTAGTTCCCGGAGACATAATTTTGCTACAAACCGGTGACCGCATTCCTGCTGATTCTCGTCTCACTGAGGCAGTTAACCTGAAAATTGACGAAGCACCTTTGACCGGGGAATCTGTTTCTGTGGGAAAAAAGACCGAAATTATCTCCGGTGATATACCTGTAGCCGATAGAAAAAACATGGCATATATGGGCACTACCGTGGTTTACGGTAGAGGCAAAGCGCTAGTGACAGCAACAGGCATGGCTACAGAGTTTGGCAAGATTGCCGTTATGCTCCAGGAGGTAAAACCACCACCGACACCACTGCAAGTCAGCCTGGACAAGATAGGCAAGATATTGGGAATTGCCTGTTTAGTCATCTGTGCCGTTGTCGCTGGCGTGGGGATTCTTGTCGGTATGTTCAGTCATATCCTGGAAGCCTTTATCTGGGGAGTTAGTTTAGCCGTAGCTGCTGTGCCTGAAGCTCTGCCTGCCGTGACGACCATTTGCCTGGCTCTGGGGGTGCAAAGGATGGTAAAACGCCATGCTTTAGTGCGCCGTTTACCTGCCGTGGAGACCCTGGGCTGCACCACCTTCATTTGCTCTGATAAGACCGGGACATTAACTCAAAATGAGATGACCGTGCGCAAGATTTATGTTAATGACAAGACAATAGACGTAGGTGGTGCAGGCTACGAGCCTAGCGGAAGCTTTCACCTAAACGATGCCTCTCTCAACCCAAAGGACGAACCCCATTTGCTTCGCTTGCTCACCGCTGCAATGCTGTGCAACGATTCTCATCTTATTGATACTGACGGGGTCTGGCAGGTCAAAGGAGACCCTACAGAAGGAGCTCTAACAGTAGTCGCCGCTAAGGCAGGAATAAAAGCGCAAGAGCTAATTACCCCCCGCATAGCCGAGGTCCCGTTTTCCTCGGAGAGAAAAAGGATGACCACCATTCATGATACTCCACAGGGCATAGTGGCATACTCCAAGGGGGCGCCTGAGATTATCTTGGATTCCTGCACTCACATTTATGCCGATGGGATAGAGCGAGAGCTTACAGAGCAAGATAGAAAAAGAATCCTTCAAGTGAATCAGGAGATGGCTGCAGGAGCTTTGCGGGTTCTTGGTCTGGCATATAAGTCCTTGCCAGGTAAAGAGCTGGGCAATGAAGTGGTGGAGGGGGCAGAAGAAGAAATGGTTTGGTTAGGGCTGGTGGGGATGATTGACCCGCCTCGTGAGGAGGTCAAAGGCGCGGTAAAGCTTTGCGACCAAGCCGGTATAAAGTCGGTTATGATTACTGGTGACCACAAATTGACAGCCGTAGCCATTGCCAAGGAACTAGGCATTCTAAAAGAACGGGGTATGGCTCTGACTGGGGCTGAGGTTGATAAACTTAGTGACGAAGAATTTGAAGCATTAGTAGGCAAGATAGACGTCTATGCTAGGGTTTCACCAGCCCATAAGTTGAGAGTTATTGAGGCCTTACAAGGCAAAGGACATGTGGTGGCTATGACGGGCGATGGGGTAAATGATGCCCCGGCTTTGAAGAAAGCTGACATTGGTGTAGCTATGGGCATTACCGGGACGGATGTGAGCAAAGAGGCCGGAGCTATGATATTGACCGACGATAACTTTGCCTCCATCGTGGCAGCAGTAGAGGAGGGCAGGAACATTTTTGCCAATATAAGAAAGTATCTTATCTACCTTCTCTCTTGCAATGTTGGTGAGGTCTTGCTGATGCTGGTAGCATTTGTTATCGGCACGGTAACTGGTTTATACAAAATCTTGCCTCTGGTAGCTCTACAAATTTTAGTTGTTAACCTAACTACAGATGGCCTGCCCGCGTTGGCTTTGGCAGTAGAGCCCGGTGACCCCGATGTGATGCAACAGCCCCCGCGTGACCCTAAGAAGACTATTTTTGATCGGCCTATGGTGAGCTGGATCTTGGGAATGGGCCTCTGGATTACGGTCGCTACGCTGGGAGTGTTCCTCTGGGCACTCAATTCAGGGCGAAGCACTGTAGAGGCACAGTGTTTATGTTTTGCTAGCTTGGTCACGGAAGAACTTTTCCGCTGCTTTGAGTGCCGTTCAGAGACATATTCCATATTCCGAATTGGGCCTTTCAGCAACAAATGGCTTGTAGCAGCAGTTGCTTCGAGTTTTGCTATTCTGCTAGCTATAGTTTATGTGCCTTTCCTACAAAGTCCGTTCCATACTTATGCTATGAGCCTGCAGGATTGGGGGATAGTACTCCTGGCTGGCGTCTCAGTGCTTATCCCAGCAGAAATAGCCAAGCTTATCATGGCACGGCGAACCCACGCTTCTGCCAAGGTGGTATAATAGCCACCGGGAGAGGTGGCCGAGTGGTTTATGGTGCCGCTCTCGAAAAGCGGTGGGCAGAAATGCCTCGTGGGTTCGAATCCCACCCTCTCCGTGGAGAGGTGCTGGAGTGGTCTAACAGGCACGCCTGGAGAGCGTGTGTCGGGTTTCCCGACCGTGGGTTCGAATCCCACCCTCTCCGCCAAATTACCGGAAAAAGCAAATTTCCCACCTATGTTGTGAATAATTTACACTATTTCTCTTTTCAGAGACCAGTTTAAGTAACTAAAAAAGCCTAAGTTCGAATCCTAACACCACAGCAGTCTAGTGCTTGGTATCGAGAGACGAGACACAATCATACCGTGTATAATTATGACATGTATAATTATGAATTCTATGGAAGGATTATCCCTGAAGGATTGAATTTAGGCTTTAAAACTGACCGAGTCGTTAAAGTTAGTAATGATGAATTTGGGATTTACGGATCCATAACTTTTGAATGTGCAAAATCCATTGCGAATGTAATTTTTACTACAGATCGTATATATTCCGAAGATTTACTTCCAACTATAAGAAATATTGTTTGCGAATACGGGAAATTAATTATTAATTTTTATTGTTACCTTAGATCAATAAACTGTGAGTTAGATATACAAGGGGTCCGTTGCAAGGAGCTTGATATCGATAGAAAATTTAGTATTCAATTGGAAACAGATATTAAAACAGATGCCCAAGAAATTGGCCTAAGAGTAGATAAAATTTTATCTCTGATATCTGAAGATAAAAAGCTATTTCTTCTATTAGGAGATGTTTTTGCTGATTTTCGAAGGGCGATACAAGAGGTAAAAATGTCAGGAGCTTTTTTCTATAGAGCGGTAGAAACAGTTCGGGCTAGATATTTTGAAAATCCTTCAGAAAATAATACTGACAAGAGAAGATCGGACGGATGGGGAAAAATGAATTCAGCGTTGGAAGTAAATCAGAGTTTTTATCGAGATTTGCTAAGATTCGCAACCCCCAATAGGCATGGAGAATATCCTTCAATTACTGGAGAGGAAAGAATAAAATTGGCTAAAGATACACGACATATTATAGAAAAATTTATTAACTATATAGAAAAAATTTAGACCCCGACCGGGTTGGGTCGGTAGAGAAGTCTAAAAAGGGCCGAATTTCCTCTTACAATCTCGGTTCCATACCGGATGCCAGCGACAAGATTAGTTAATCTATGCACTTATCAAAAGAAGCGATAGAAGAATTCCGCCAAATCTATAAACAAGAATTCGGAGAAGAAATCTCCGTAGAAAAAGCCGACCAGTTAGGCACCAGCCTAATTGACTTATTTAAGATAATCTGTAAAAAGATACCAGAGGAATCAGGCGAAGAGCTTAAAAAGAAGGGATAGATGTATCATCAGGATACATCATTATCCAAGTTCGAACTTCGTCTAATCCTCTCCGCCAATAACAAGCAATAGTGTACGTAGTCAATGTAGCCGGTATCGTTATCCGGCAGCAGCGCCCTCCGGTCCTCCACCGGCATATCTGTCATGGCGGCGAATGGCTCTCCAATCGAGGATAAAAATACAACTCCTCGCTTTCAGAGAAGCCCAACCTTTACATTGTCGTTAGTTCGAAACTAACTTAGCAAAAGAGTCGGGGAAATAACTTCCTCCATGTACAGCTCTTATGCCCGCTATAAGCTGCTCACTAGCAGCTTTCTTGGGAATGA
>Ga0315533_1000906_pt1 | contig 23970 bp, 23 predicted proteins | sample SalMarSW160130MG_FD_203081 | JGI IMG/M metagenome (GOLD analysis project Ga0315533, IMG submission 203081) | Salt marsh sediment microbial communities from the Plum Island Ecosystem LTER, Massachusetts, United States - Salt Marsh Sediment SW1601-30 ... | reverse complement strand
GTACTATTTCTTCTTTGAATTCCTGGGAGTGTTTCCTCTTTTTATTACCCATTAACTTATGCCCCTCCTTTGTTCTACTTGCTTGTTATTTTATTATATAACAAGTCTTATTTTTCTCTAAATGTGTCCAGTTGGAGGGGTTCACTCCAAATCTTTGATCCCGGAGGTGATCCAGGAATCTCCATCTCCACCGAAGATAACCTTTTTTACTTTGGAAAGGGAAAGTCTTTCTTCTGCCTGAAGGCCTAATCGTCTCATAAAGTCTTTCCCTGTACCGATAAAGGTAAATTTCTCCTTCAGTCTTTTAGATTTACCTGTTTTATAACGGGCTTCTTTACCGGTATAGCCTACACCCACTTTTGCTTCCAGCTTTCCTCCTTTTTCTTTGCCTTTTTTCTGTAAGGTGATATAGGTAGCATCTGCTTCCATGTAGGCAGTATCGGTGGCCTCTTTATCCGGGTAATCTAAGTTCTCTATCTGTTTTAACTTTTTCTCCTGGTTTTCTATGATTAATTTGCCCTCTTTTATTACCGATTGTCTTATGGCCTCATGGCAGCGGGGACCACTGATTAGGAGCCTCATTCCTTCTACTACCTCCCGATAAGAAGAAAGGCTGGAAAGAAAACACTCTATCCTGGCTCGAGATAGACTGATGCGTTGGTTTTGAACTATACTTAAGGCCTCATCTAAGAGATAATGGCTTTTGTTGTCCTTGTCTTTATAACGGGTACGGGCATAGAGGATATCACCGAAACGGGTGAGAAAGTATTTTTCTCTTTTACCGGTGTTCTTAAGTTTTCCTCTTTCTCTCTTATTACGCAGGTAATTATCTATATCGGTAATGGCTTTTTCAAATACTCTACGGGCTATATTCTGGGATATTTCAAAGATCATATCTTCTATGTTATCAAAGGTTAAATCTTTTATCTCTGTATCTACCTTGACCTTGGGGAAAGTTATTGCTATAGTATTCATGGGTGTAGCTTACCTCCTTTTTGTAAAGGGTTTTTGTTTATATTTATATAGGTAAGTCTACACCTTTTTATTATATTTTTACAATCCTTCTCTTGCTACTTGTCTTATTACTAACCAAAGAAGGTATTATTAAATATAAATATTTTTTCTTCTAACTACCCCACTAAAGTTTACACTAACGTTATTTCTTCCCCATCTTCTCGACCAATGTTTTTATTTATTTTTTCTTTTTTAGTTATCAGTAAAATTACCAGAGCATTCTCCTCTTCGAAGTATTAAATAAAAAATCCTTCATTATTTAGCACGACTCGTGCATTAAAAGTAAATAAATTTCTAATTAATTTTTATCTTAAAAAATATAATCGCTCTAATAAGATTAAATTTTATCTGAAGACATTTTAGATAAATACTTAGCTGAATCAAAATCAAGAAAGACAAAACAATTTTTATGTTTTTTTAATATTGAAGAAGGATGCATGGTTGAAATCTTATCTGTTCCGAAGCAGTCCTTTACTGCTTGGGCTTTTCTTTTTCCAGGTATTGTACAGATAATATTTTTCGATTTCATAATTTGTTTAATAGACATAGAAATTGCTTGCCGAGGGACATCTTCTATAGAGTCGAACCATCCCTCTCCTACCTGTTGTTTTCTACAATGCTCATCAAGATTTACAATAATGTAAGGATCTTCGATTTTAAAATTTGCTGGAGGATCATTAAAGGCCAGATGACCATTCTCCCCTATCCCCACAAATGCTATGTCCACAATTTCATTTTGTAAAATTTTATTGAGACGGTCACACTCTTTTTGAGGATCCGCTGCATCCCCGTTGATAAGATTAATCTCTTTAATTCTATCCGCCTTAGAAATAAATTTTTCCCTTAAATACTTTCTAAAACTCGCTGGATGAGTTTCGGGAAGACCGATGTATTCATCAAGATGAAACATCCTGGTTTTGCTCCAATCAACATTGCCTTCAGTGACTAAATGTTCGATAAAGTCCAGCTGGGAAACACCGGTAGCAATTACAAAGGCAGCAGTACCTTTTTTATGAATGGTTTCGTTTAATAGTAACGCAGCTTTTAAGGCTGCTTTTTTGCTGGTTTCTTTTTTGTTTTTGTAAATATTAGTTTTCATATATGTTTCTATAAATTCTCCTTTATTTTCTTATAAGCTTGATAAATCGATTCTATATTTATTTATTATTCATTTTGTTTACAATGACGGGCGAGATGCCTGTCCTACATTGTGAATAGGTCGGGATAGAAATATGGCGCGCTCTGCATTAGATAGAGAGTTTACAATTCACACTCTTTCGATTGTGTAATGGGTTCCTATCTCCATCATAACTCACGTTTCCATAAGCCTCCCTACGATCCCGGACAGTCGGTTTTCCCGAATCCAGTTCTGACCTTGTATCAATCACGCTTAGCCTTCTTAAAATTATCTAAAAAATTTAAAAGTTCCTCTAACATGCTGGTTAGAGTAGTAGATATAATAAAAGTAGTTGCAAACTGCATATGAGCTTTGTTTGCTTCTTTTCTTACTTTTCATAAGGGGTCTACTAATCAATTTCTCCGTATCTTCTTAGATAATTACATTCAAAAAAGAATAAATTCTGCCTACTCTTCAAAGAAAGAGTCAAAAAAAAGTCTTAATCTACCCCAAAAAATTTAGTAAAAGAAGGAAATTTTCTATTCTTTTGTTTAAATAAATTAGAATATTGATTATTAAAATATAATAAAAATTCTTTTTACTATTTTAATGAATAACCAACATCTTTCAATAGTTTTATAACACGTCGTCCATATCCTAAATAATTATTAAATCTATATTTATTTCCCGAATGAACACTCTCATTATGAAAAACTACTGCCATGTGAGGTTCAATAGAAAAACCACCATTATATCCATTTCTAAATAAGTCTTTTAATATTTTTTTAATATTAGCCTGTCCTTCGCCAGGAAAGGTATATTTTTCCTTATTTGTCATTTTATCAAAATAAGAATCTTTAATATGTACATAAATAATATACTCTTTTATATGTGAATAAAACTCCCAAGATGACTGCTTTGGATAAGGATAATTCTTTGTAAAATCATCGGTTAGAGGCGGATTCCCGATATCGAACACAAGGCGTAGTCCAGGAACATTCTCTAATAACTTAAGGGTATAAGTCCAACCCATACCTCCATAATTCATGCAATTCTCGTGAACCGGAGTGATGCCTGTTTCTATAAACATTCTGCAAATTTCACTAAGTCGGCTAAATCGTTCTTTTTCCATCTGCTTTTTCAATGCCATACCTTTATTATCCCTTAGTATGGCATAACTCATAATACGTACTAATTTTGTACCTAATCTTTGCATTCGTGGAATAGCACGTTGAACTTCCTTAATGGTAATCTCAAAAGGATCCGTAACCTGCTTTTCCCAATTAGCAATAGCAGACGCAAAACAATTAATCTTAATGCTTGATTCTTCAAGTTTAGTACAAAACAATTTAAACTCATCCTCTTTAAGGTCATAAATATTTTTACCATTTACATTCCGGGCTTCTATATATTTCCAGCCCAACTTTTGTGTTACCAGTATCTGTCCATCTATATCTGTAGCTGCTTCATCTGCAAAACCTGTAAGGTACATTAGCTTAAACTCCTTTAATTTTTTGATATTTATAATTACACACACCAATTAAAAATTATTCAATTTAAAATAATATAAAATATTTACAGGGGCAATTTTACTTTTTTCCCTTCTCTTGCACTTTTATAAATTGCAAGTATTATTTCAACTGCTTTTCTTGCCTCATATCCATCAACGAGTGGTTTGCTGTCTGTTTCTAGCGCTCTTACCATATCTTCAAATTGCCTTTGATGTCCATGGAATCCAATCGCTGCCGGATTCGCAGCTCCTCCTCCTATTTCCGTTTTTATAGCAAAACGTTTCCTAATAATTTTATCCTCTAATTTTTCATTAACAAAACTCCAACCCTTTAAGTTCTCTTCTTCCATAATTGCACTTCCTTTTGTTCCAGAAATCTCAATTCTCTTCAAGAAACCAGGATAAACAGAAGTAGATCCTTCAATAACTCCTAAAGCTCCATTTTTGAATCGGATAATGGCTACGGCATTATCTTCAACTTTTATTCTTTTATGACCGATAGTCTCGGTAAATGATTGTACCTCTTCTACAGGACCCATAAAATATTGAAGAAGGTCAATAGCATGAATTGATTGATTCATAAGTGCTCCTCCTCCATCAAGTTCCCATGTACCATGCCATCCTCCCCTATTATAATATTCCTGAGATCTATACCACTTAACATAAGCATCACCCAAAACAAGTTTTCCAAATCTTCCTTCATCAATTTCACTCTTAATAACTTTAGTGATATCATGAAATCTTGAAGGAAATATCCCTGCCAATTTTACTTTATTTTTCTCACAAACCTCTATTATTTTATCGCATCTTTCAAGACTAATTTCGAGTGGTTTCTCCACGATAAGTTGTTTACCTACTTTAGCAATCTTAAGTGATGGTTCGAGATGTGCACCAGAGGGAGTACATATTGTCACAATATCAAGACCAGGGTGAGAGCAAAACTCCTTAATCGATGAATAACCTGTGCAATTGTATTTTGTTGCAAAAATATCTACTTTAGCTTGACTTCGTGAACAACATGCAACCAGTTTACCTTTTTTCATTGCTTTTATGGCTTTAGCATGAAATTCTGCAATTAATCCCAGTCCTACAATTCCAAAACCATATGTCATTATTATCCCTCCTTTGTAAAATCAAAAATAAATAAAATTGAAAATAATCTTGACTTTACAATTATTATTTTCTATACATTTTTTATTAATTTTGCCACGTATCTTATTGGTTGAAATAATAATCCAAAAGCTGACTTCACTACCCTAGTCTTACCAAATAAAGTTAAGAAGACAGCCACTACAAGAATAATCGATATTGTACTTTTAAAAAATGGTAAGAAATTACCATTAGTAAGAATTAAACCTCTTCGCAAATTTTCATCTACCATTGGTCCTAAGATTAAACCCAATACTAATGGTGCTGAAGGATAACCAAATTTTCTCATAGGGTATCCAATGATTCCAAAAATAATCATTACCCATATATCGAAAAGCCTTCCGTTAATTGCAAAAGTCCCTATTGTACATAATAAAAAGATTATAGGCATTAAAATTGAATTCTTAATAAGAAGAATCTTTAACAAAGGCTTTACAATCAAAAGTCCTATGATAAGCATAGCCAATGATGCATAAAAAAACATTGCCGAAAATTCGAAAATATAGTTTGGATTTTCTATTTGTAGCAAAGGACCTGGCCTTAGACCATGTAGCCATAAAGCTGCTAAGAGAACTGCTGCAGGAGGGCTTCCAGGAATTGCAAGAGAAAGTACAGGAACTAAAGCTCCTCCTACACAGGCATTATTACCAGTTTCTGAAGCAATAAGACCTTCAACAGATCCTTTTCCAAATTTTTCCGGATGTTTACTTGATCGTTTAGCAAAATCATAAGCTACATATGAAGCAATAATCTCACCTACCCCAGGTATAATCCCTATAAAAACTCCAATAATGCCTGATCGAACTATATTAACACCATTTTTAATAATATCTTTGAAATAAGGTATTACTCTTCCCACATTCATTATAACTGCTTTAATATCACCTATTGTAAGGTTATCTAAAATTTCCACCAAACCATATGTTCCAACTAAAACCGGAATAATACTAAAGCCAGCGTTAAGTTCTAAAATTCCAAATGTAAAACGAGGATATCCTTGAATCGCTTCCATTCCTACAAAAGACAATAATATACCCACAATACCTGCTATCCATCCTTTAATTGGATCTGTAGGAGCAGTAAGATTACCACATATAGCAACGCCGAATAGTGTTAACCAAAAAAGTTCAAAAGATTTAAAATCAAGAGCCATTCTTCCTAAAATAGGTGCAAAGAGTACAAGAGCAAGTAATCCAATAAAAGAACCTAAAAAAGACGACATAGTGGCTAATCCAATGGCTTGAGCTCCTTTTCCGCTTTTAGCCAGAGGGAATCCATCAAGACAAGTAGCTGCATTAGCTGGGGTACCAGGAATATTAATTAAAATAGCTGACCGACTTCCTCCGTAGATAGCACCTACATAAATTGCTATTAAAACAATTATAGCATTCCCTGTGGCCCATCTAAAAGTTAAACTAGTAAGTAAGGCAATCCCCATTGTAGCAGTAAGACCAGGAAGCATTCCAAAAATAATACCAAGCTGAACTGCTAAAAGTACAGTTATTAAGTTTAAAGGATTAAATAATCTTACTATTTCAGTGAATAAATTTATAATTCCCATATATATAATCCTTTCTTAAAAAAATATTCTTTTTTATGGAAGTGGTACTAAAAAAATAACTTTAAATAATAACCAAATTGCAAAAGATGTTGCAATAGATATTATGAAATTAATCCACCAAACAGTCCCTTTAAATATATAAATATTTACAAATATATAAGTAGCACTAATTATAACAAAATGAATCTTTCCCAACAAAAAAGAATAAAAAATTACAAGACTCAAGGCGATAGTAAATCTTCTTACAGCCACAGAATGATATAGACGAAGTAAATAATCTTTTTTAACCCGTATTTTATATCCCTGCACGAAAATGCTTCTTCTTAAAAGAATTATTCCCATAATCAATAAAATAGAAGAAAAAATAAAAGGAGGCATACCAGGTGTAGCATACAAACCCCATTCGTCATATTTTGGCATAATAATGCACTTATAAATCACAAAAAGGCTGAAAATTATAATAATGATTGAACATATAAAATCAAGTTTTGCCATCTGTTGTTTATTATTCATTACTCTTTTACCTCTATATTTTTCTAATTTAATAAACGAGAAGAACAGATTATAAAAAACCTGTTCTTCTCGTTTTACTTGCTTCTAAAGTCTTGGAATATCATACTCTTCTGGGGAAGTTTCTATAACTCCAACATCATAAAGAAGCCAACCGAACTGAGAAGCTGCTCTTTCCATTTCTTTAATTCCTTCTTCTCCATAAATAGAAACAGCAACACTGCTTTTAGCTTCAGCCATTTTCTTTATAGCCTCACTATTAGCTGCAATCTTAAAGGCTTTACTAATTGTTTCCTTTGCATCTTCTGGAATATCTTTAGGCATTAAGAGTCCAAAGTAAAACCCCACAGAGGAAAAATCCTTAACAAAATCTGTAACCGAAGGTATTTTATCTACACCGCTAATTAAAAGAGGTTCATCCGCCATAACAGCAATAGCTCTAAGTTTCTTTGCTCGGAGCATATCGGCTACTTCCATAGAAAGCTGCATGACAACTTCGGTTTCACCTGCAACTGTTGATACAATAGCAGGATTCCCTCCTTTGTAAGGAACATGTTTGTATTTGACATCCATCTTTGCAGCAAAAGTTTCCGCAGCAGTATGTCCACCAGCACCAATCCCAGCAGATGCTACAGCAACCTCTCTAGTTTTAAAGGCTTTTACAAGGCTTTCCCAATCTGTTATTACTGAATCAGGATTTACACAAATTACACATGGTGTATAGATTGCAAAATATGCTTGCCATACAGTATGAGAAATGTCTGGCGTTAATCCTTGCACTTGATAAGTAGCTGTGGGCGAATTTGAACTACCAAGCCAAGTATAACCATCATGTTTTGCATCAAAAACTGATTTTGCTCCGATAGAACCTGATGCACCTGGTTGATTCACTACAGCTATTTTGGTACCAAGTATTGGTTCCATTTCTGCTGCGAGTATTCTCGCTGTCAGATCACTTGCACCCCCTGCTCCCCATGGTACAATTAGAGTAATTGTTCTTTTAGGTTGCCATACTTCGCTAGAAAAAGCTATTCCGGTAAGGCAAAAGAACAAAACGAAAATTAATAAATAAATTAAAATCTTTTTCATAACTTTCCTCCTATTTAATTAATATTTTTTCCAAAAAGTAAATAAAATCACTTATAAAATTATTATGACATAATCACTTCACCTCCTTGACCAATTTTTGTTTTACGCTCCATTTCGATAAGAAAGTTTCTTGTTTTTGAAAGTATTAATTCAGGATTATACGGTTTATGAAATATCTCTAAAGAAATCCATCCTTTATAATTCTTTTGAGACAATTTCAGGAAAGCAGGTATAAAATTGATATTTTTGGTGCTAGGATAACATCCATTTACTCCATTTAGATGAACATGTTGAATAATATCAAAATTATTTTCTATGAGTTCGGACCACGGGATATTTTCATCTGCACAATTATGAAAATCAAACATTCCGTTGATACCAACTTTATTGACACTTTGAATTAACTGTTTGGACTCTTCTAATGTATTAATTGTATTAGTATATTTTTTTGGTAAAGCCTCAATTAAGATTGTAGAATTCCTTTCTACAGCATATTGAGCAATTTTAGATAAATCCCTTTTAAAATATTTTAATGCTTCTTTAGGAGAAATCCCTATAGCATTTCTCTGTTTTGGTGAGCCTAATACTAGAACACCACCTCCTAATTCTCCTGTAATATCAATCAATCTTCTTAGATGATCCCATGACTTCTCTCTGATAGTTAGATCAGGAGTGGTAATATGAAGTCCTTTAGGACTTAAAAAAAGCCAATGAAATCCTACAAAATCCAATCCGCTTTTTTTTAAAACTCGCTTAATCTTACGAATCTTTTTGCTATCAACGTTTTTAGGATTATCAAAAAGAGTAAAGGGAGCTATTTCGACCCCCTGAAAACCATATCTTGCCGTCATTAGACAAGATTCTTCAAAATCTAACTTTCCAAAAAGTTCGTTACAAACTGCATATCTCATAATATAACTTAATATTTCCTATAAGATTTTAGAGTTTCAAACATAGAAATTATATTTTTTATTGGAACATCTGCCTGGATATTATGTACAGTTGTGAAAACATATCCACCTCCAGGTGCCATAATATCAATAACTCTTTTTACTTCATCTTCTACGGCTTTTGAAGTTCCAAAAGGAAGTATTTTTTGAGTATCAATTCCTCCTCCCCAAAAAACTATTTCCTTTCCAAAAGCTTTCTTCAGTTCTTTAAGATCCATCCCAGCTAATTTATATTGTATTGGATTTAATATATCAATCCCAATATCTATAAGATCAGGAATTATTCCCCTTATAGCTCCATCGGAATGAAAAAATACCCTTGCTTTGGGATTTTTTTCTTTAATAAACTTAAATAATTTTTTAAGTCTCGGGAAGAAAATATCTTTTAACATTTTTGGAGAAATTAGCAAAGAAGATTCTGTTCCATAATCATCTGCCTCAGAAATAATAACTTCTCCTTCTCCAAAAGAATCAAGGACGATATCCCAATACGCTAATTTATATTCAAGAATTTTATCGATTAAAGCTTCTGCAAATTTTTTGTCAAAATAGAGATCCGCAAAAAATTTTTCTACTCCTCTTAGTCGAGTAGACATTTCTAAAAGTCCCGCACAATCACGATCTAAAATTGGATAAAAAGTGGAATTCTTTCTAACAATCTTCTTAATAACTTTCTTTAGATAATTCTTATCAGGTTTTGGAAAATTATAAGCTAATATAGCATCTTTTAAATTATTTTCTTTTGCTAAGGGCCATGAAACTTGGTTAAAATAATACTCATTTTCTTTCATTAAATATTCAATATTCCAGAAATCTATTATTTTTTTTCTATGATTTATTTTTTTTACTTTTCTATCAAAATCAGGGATTCTATGTGGACCTATTCTTTTTGTATCAACATTTAAAAAACTAAGGAAAGGTGGAGAGGGAATACCTATCTGCTGGATATGGTCAGGAATATCAATTTTACTTTTCCAATTATATTTCTTTAATAGTTTTTTTAATATATTTATTGCTATACCTGTAACGGTAGTTCCGCAAATATCTAATGGAACACGGTCGGATTCTTTAAAATTAATAGCTTTTGAAACTCGTTTAAAAGAATCCATTAGTTAACCCTCCTATTTTAAACGCGATTTAAATTGGTTTACTATTTACTCAAAATTCTTAAGATCATATTTAAGCCCATGTTGTATATGTCGATGTATTGCTTCCTGAGCTCTCTGAGGATCACCTGAAAGTATTTCTTCCACTAGATCTCTATGCCAATGTTCCCAGTTCTCGATTCTCTTCGCCCAAGTCATTTTTGCACTTTGAAATAAAATTTGCCTTACGTTTAATCGATCGAATTCTTTTAATAAAAGCGAATTATTTGTGCACTTTATTAGAAAACGATGTAATTCCATATGCTTCTCATAGAATTGAGAAACATATTTTTTATCAACAGAAGACATAGAATCACACTGCTTAGCTAAATCTCTTATTATAGCAGCCTTTTCTTTCGTAATATTCTTTGTTATAAGATATGCCGCCATTACTTCGATGGCCTCACGCATAATATAAAATTCTTTAAGGCTTTCTTTTGTTATGATCGGGATTCTAACACCCCATCGAGGGATTGATTCAATAAGTCCTTCATACTCTAATTTTTTTAGTGCCTCTCGGACAGAAACAACCGAAGTGTCTGCCATTTTAGCCAGCATTCGCTGAGAAAGAAACTTACCCTTGGGTAATTCATTCTCAAGAATTGCTTGCTGGAGTCTTTTATAAGCTTTATCATTACTTAGTAATAGATCGTTTTTCATTGTAAAAACTATTATAACAGTTATTACAATAAATATCAACTATTTGTTTAAGTCGTTTTTATTTACTGCCCTACTAAAATTTTACACTATCTATAACTTTTCTTTTCTTATTCTAATATTTCTCTAACTACCCCACTAAAGTTTACACTAACTATAACTTTTTGTATAAAATCATAATAAAATACTCATTAGAAATAAAAAATTAGTGGACAAGGAATTGATATGAATGGAAAATCGAAAAGTAAACTTCATTCTTTTATCGACTTTAATAATAATTACTAAATGATAAAATACTTATTGGATAATATATTCTATTAGTTTTTATGAAACCAAAAATAGCAGCACACACTTAAATATGAAAAAATCTAAATACTTTTTTAAAAACCAAGAAATAATTAAAATTCTCATTTTTAAAAAACAAATCAATTTAAAATTCAATAAAATTAATTAATGTTCAATTTATTCAATGTCTCAGCAGTAATTCGGGCACAATTATCCGGGTCAGGAAAGGGGAGAATTTCTGCAGAGACATAACTCTGGTAATCTATCTTCTTTAAAGTTTGGACTATCTTTGCAAAATCAAGATGGCCGCAACCGGGTGCCCAGCGATTACTGTCGGCAAAATGGACATGAGTTATATAATCTTTGGCTTGAATAATACTATCGTAGATTGAAACTTCTTCAATATTCATATGAAAAGTATCTGCTAACAACCCTAAATTTGATGCTCCTACTCTCTTAATAAATTCAATCCCCTCACTAAGGGTATTAATAAAATTACTCTCATATCTGTTTACCGGTTCTAAAGTAAGCCCTATATTGTATTCTTTTGCAAATTCTGTACATTTTCTCAAACAATCAATAGTCCATTCTTCAGCTTCTGCCCTGTTTACGCCTTCCTCAATATTCCCTCTTATTAATCCGATAATTACCTGGGCATCAAAATGGGAAGCAAATACTATTTGATCATTTATTCTTTCGATTGCCATTTTCCTGATAAGTTCATCAGGGTCAGAAAAACTCAAACTTTCTTCTCCGTAGGCCTGTCCGGTGCCGATGGCCGGGACCTCTAAATTATTTTCTTTTATTATGTTGGTAACATCATCTATTTTTAAATCTTTAGGATTTCTAACTGCTAATTCTGCTCCATCAAAACCTAAATCAGCGACTTTTTTAATACTTTCTTCAAAGTCCTCTTTGAAGGCTAAAGCTGAAAAATTAGTAGGCTGAATAGAAACTACTATGCTTTTTTTCATTGTTTTATACTCCAATTATAATTAAAATTAATCTGGTAACTATCAACTCGCAACTATTTCTTCTTCTTTGTTATATACTATTAGTAGACAGGCGAGACGCCTGTCCTACGGGTTACTTATCTAGGGCAGACACGAGGTCTGCCCTTACAATTATCTCCTAAATTCTGATTCCCTCTTTCATAACTATACGCTATACGCTAACCCTTGAGATTGCCGCGCTTGCTCCACTCGCTCGCAATGACAAATAACTATTCACTATAGACTGTTTATCTGCCCGATATATGGTAACTCAAATACAGACTTCCAACCTTTACTCATCGGTTCTTTTAAGAAAGGCTCCATCTCTTTTGGGTCACGCAAACTAATCTTTTCTACCGGAGGTATTTTACCAGCCGGATAGGTCTCCATAATCTCATCATGAACCAAAGTCAAATAGCTTAGAATTGCAGCAATAGGACGTTTTGCTTTCTCAGCACTCGCTCGAGTCGGATAACCTACTACTCCTTCCGGAACAGCCGATCTTTCAATAGCAGATTGACCTTCCCCTTGCTGCCACCCTTGAGGTCGATGATAAGGATCAACTGATGTATCAAAATGACCTCCCGGCAACAATGAATCACCCTCTGTGTCTACAGCATACTTCATATCTATCATATCAGGGAAGAGTAATTTGGCAACTGAAGCCTCTGCTTCATCAGCATGAATGAAGTCAGTGGTGAGACTATCTTTTCTATCTATAGGAATAAAGAATTCTCTGATTGAGCGATGCCAGTCAATTACCCGATAGATACCAGGTAATTGGTAGCGTTTACAGAATTCCTGTATGGCTGATTCTAATACCCACAATTGTCCATGGTTGTTCACCCACATCTGTTTGCGGAATCCATCATTCCAGAGTCCGTACATCACATTAATCATAGTTTCCCTTACTACATCTTCGGGCATAATAATAGTACCGGCCATACCGCAATGATGATAAGGGTGTGCACCATAATTTAGGGGAGGTAGAGCTAAACTACAGCCTACTCCATCCCTGTTTTTTATAAAACGGCGTACTCCTTCACAGATTTGGGTGACCATAAAAGTATCCAGACCGGTATTAGCATAATCACCATGGCATTCGGTACACCCTACCGGGACAAAGACAAAATCATTTTTTCGTCTGTTTTCTATAACATGCATGCGGGGAGTGGTCTGAATATAACTTCCCGCTTTCCCTAATTCAGAAGGGAAAGGAACTTCGTATTCTTTAAGTATCCCTTCTATCTTACTCATCGGTGCATCAAATAATTCTTTTTTTAATCTGCCTACCTGACTATTTTCAAAAACTATCTGAGGATAATCAGTAGTCAGCCATTTTTCATTTTTTTTATTATCAGTCATTTTATTTTCTCCTTTTCATTAAATTAAATTATTAAAATAAACAGGTAATTTTACATTCTGTTCTATCGGTTCGTAACAAAACTATGTTTTCCGGAACTTTATCTAAAGTTATCTTTTTAGTAATCAATGGAGTCATATCCATTCCGGAAGCCATTGAGCTGATAACTCGGGGGAAAGTTCCATGGCCGGAATGACCCTGGGAACCTACAATAGAAGCCCTTCTAACCTGAAAGACTTCTCCGGTTACCGGAATCTTCTTATCTGAACGGGCTACAATTACTACTGTACTGTTAATCATTTTACCTTCCCAGATAGATTGTTCGATATCTCCCCAGACCTTATCAGGTAAACCGGTTGCTTCTAAGTACAGTTTAGCTCCCAAGCCACCGGTTATATCTAACACTCTCTCAGTAAAGTTTTCTTTAAGAGGATTGATGATATGGTCTGCGCCCATTAATTTGCCTAATTTTGCTCTTGGTTCAGAAGGCTCAGAAAGAATTACATTGGAGGCTCCGGCTTTTTTCATTATAGCTACTGCAGCAAGACCAATAGGTCCTCCACCTAAAATTACTGCATTATCTCCGGGTCTTATTCCTCCCCCTCGCTCTATTACCGCATTATAAGCTACTGAAGTAGGTTCAACTACACTACCAGCCAGGAACAGGTCATCACCTTTATAAACTCTCTTTAATTCCTCCAGGCTCCAAATATAGCGGGAATCAACTTTGACATATTCTGCAAAGGCACCGTCGCAACTAAAACCAAGTTCTTGCAATTTTTCACAGTGATTAGGGTACCCATCAGCACAGGGTCGGCAAGAAGCACACCAAAACATCTCTTCAGCAGTCACTGCTTCTCCTTCTTCAAATTTCTTCCCTGTTCTTTTATTAATAGACTGTTCACCTGCCTCCACTACAATTCCTGAAAATTCATGGCCTAAGGTTGTTGGAAAAGCAGTAAGTCCGGGATACCAGGTATAACCATTATCATCAGGTTGGGCCATATGGACATCACTACCACAGATTCCGCAAGCCTTAACTTTAATTAAAACCTCTGTGGGCCCAATTTTGGGAACATCCTTCTCTACTATTTTAAGTTCCGGATTTTTCCAAACTTTGCTTCCTAAATAAGTAAGTTTTCCGTCAATATCTTTTGCTCCTAATTTAAAATCTGGCTTAGGTTGCCAATCAGCATACAAAGTAACAGTTTTCATTTTTGTTTCTCCTTTTTTTAATTTTAATTTAATAATTTATTTCTTACATTTTATTCTAATTATTTTTTTTACAAGATTCTCTGATGATTAATTTAGATTCTAACACTTCTTTTCTTTGATTAAATTCTCCCTCCTCTATTATTCTTAATAACATCTTCACTGCTAATACCCCCATCTCCAACATCGGCTGGCGAATAGTAGTCAAAGGGGGATAAACAAAAGATGCCAAACGAATATCATCAAATCCAATAATACAAAAATCTTTGGGAATATGATATTTCCTCTTCTGAATAGCCTGCATTGCCCCTAAAGCCAGCAAATCATTGGCAGCAAATATTGCAGTAGGCGGCTTAGACAGTTTAAGAAATTTTTTCATAGCCTGGTAACCACCATTTATTCTAAAATCCCCTTCTTCAATTAATTCTTCTTTATATTCAATTTTATGTTTTTTTAAAGCAAACTTATAACCTTCTAAACGGTTGATAGAACCTCTTACTTTAAGGGGACCGGTAATATGAGCGATTCTTCGATATCCAAGCTTAATCAGATACTCGGTTGCCATTATTCCTCCAGCCACATCATCAACAATAATACAATTCTTATCCAAACCTTCAATATTACGGGAAACTAATATATAAGGAAAACTATTTTTTTCTAATTCCAGGATGCTCTTATCTTTAATGTGAGCAGTTCCTAAAATCAGACCATCTACCCGCTTTTCCTTTAATATATCTAGATAGGTTCTTTCCTTTTCTAATTTATCATCAGTATTGCACAATATTATATTAAATCCATTTACATTAGCCGCATCTTCCGCTCCTCGGGCTATCTCCGCAAAAAAAGGATTGGTAATATCAGGAATCAACATTCCCAGGGTATATGTTCTTTTCGTCTTTAGCCCCCGAGCAATTGCATTGGGAGTATATCCTAATTTTTTAATTATTAAAAGAACTTTGTTTTTAGTCTTTTCACTTATTCGAGAATCACCATTTATTACCCGGGATACTGTAGAGGGATGGACCTCTGCTAATTCTGCCACATCCTTAATAGTAGGATTCATAATCTATCTTTATTCTTTCCTTTCTTTTCCCCGATTTTTTACTCGGTTATTTTTACAAAACTCCCCTTAGTTAGAGATTCTTTGGCTGCGTATCCCATCTGAACAGAGATTTTACCATCCAATCCACCCACTGACGGCTTTTTATCTTCTCTAATACAATTAATAAATTCTTCCATTTCAGCTAAATAAGCATTTTGATATCGTTCTATGAAAAAATAAAGAGGTTTATCGCTTATGGTATCCTTAGCGCTATTAATAATTACTTCTGTTGGCTTTGGATTCCCTACTATTACGCAGCCTTCTGAACCAAAAATTTCTATCCGTTGGTCATATCCATAAACAGCTTTACGACTGTTATCTATGGTTCCCCATGCACCACCTTCGTATTTCAAAGTAACTATTGCTGTATCAATATCCCCTGCCTCTCCGATAGCCGGGTCAACCAAACAACTGCCCACTGCCATCAACTCAACCACCTCTTGACCTAAAAGGAAACGAGCCATATCAAAATCATGGATCATCATATCTAAAAAGATTCCCCCGGATACTTTAACATAACTAATCGGTGGTGGTTCAGGATCTCTGCTGGTTATTCGCACCAGGTGAGGTATGCCGATTGTGCCTTTTACCACTAGATCTTTTGCTTTTTTAAAGCTGGGGTCAAATCGTCGATTAAATCCCACCTGTAGTTTTACCCCTGTTTTTTTGACCGCAGTTATAGCTTGGTCAATTTTACCAAGTTCTAAAGCAATAGGTTTTTCACAGAAGATGTGTTTACCCGCTTCAGCTGCTTCGGAAATTATTTGAGCATGGGTATCGGTAGATGAACAAATTACCACTGCATCAATATCCTTATTTTCCAATAAAATCCGATAATCTTTTTCAGCGATAGGTATTTCTAATTGGGATGCCACTTCCCTAGCACTCTTTTCAAATATATCAGCAACTGCCGCTAACTTTACTCCCGGAATTTGATATTTTAAATTGCAAGCATGTAATCTTCCAATTCTACCCACACCAATTACACCTATATTAACTTTTTCCATAATTTATATTTCCTTTCTTTAATTTTTTAAAAGTAAAATTATTCTTCTCGAGTTACAATAATATCCTCAGGTGATAGATAAAAAGTCACTTCTTCTCCAATTTTAAAGTTGTATTTAGCATCACTATTCGTTCGAATTTCCCAACTACCCACTTTAATTTTATAATCAATAATATTTCCTAAATAAGAAGATTGAATAATCTTTCCTTTAAATATATTTACTCTATTTTTATCGCTTTTATTTTCATCTTGAATAAATTTAATTACATTCATTCTCATAGCAACCGAAACTTTTTGTCCTATATTAAAACTATTATCAAAACCATGAATAACAAGGCCATCATCAGTTTTAACAACAACCTTTTTCTTTTCTTCAGTAAATGAATCAATTCTGCCATTAATAAAACTGGTAACGGCAATAAACCCTGCCACAAATTTATTTTTTGGATTAGAATAAATTTCTTTTGGTGAACCAGATTGAACTATCTTACCCTGATTAAGAATTACAATTTTATCAGAGATTACTAATGCCTCTGCCTGATCATGAGTTACATAGATTGCAGTAATTCCGAGTTTCCTTTGTAATTCAGTAAATTCAAAACGCATCTCTTCTCTTAATTGTGCATCTAAATTACTTAATGGTTCATCAAGCAACATTATCTCTGGTTCAAATACCAGTGCTCGTGCCATGGCAATGCGCTGCTGCTGACCGCCACTCATTTGTCGGGGATACCTATTTTCGTAACCTTCCAGCTGCACCATACTTAAAACCTTTTTTATTCTTTTATCAATTTCGGATTTAGGTACTTTTCTAATTTGCAAACCAAAAGCTAAATTTCCATAAACAGTCATATGGGGCCAAAGAGCATAATTTTGAAAAACCATTCCAATGCCCCTCTTTTCGGGTGGAAAAGGGGTAATGTTTCTATTATCTAAATATATCTCTCCTTGGTCAGGATTCTCAAAGCCGGCAATGCATCGAAGCGTAGTCGTTTTACCACATCCACTGGGGCCCAAAAGGCTTAAAACTTTACCCTCTGTTGCTTCAAAATTAACGTCTTGAACAGCTTTTACCTTTCCGAAATTTTTACTTAAATTTTTTACTTTAAGAATTGCCATAAAACAGTTTACCTCCAAGTAATATCTGCTTATTTTAAAAACTTTAATTTATCCTCCCATTCCTCCTAAATGTTCAGCCTTGAGGAATTTTTGAATCAATATCATAAAAAGAATTGAAGGAATCAATAACAATATAGCGATTACCGATGCAAATTGAATATTAGAACCGCTTGCTGAATAAAGGGTCATAGGAAGAGTTGTTACAAAAGGCAGCCCTACAAAGAATGTACCAGTAAATTCATCCATTGAAGTAAGGAATACAAACACTGCACTGGCTATAAGCCCAGGAGTTGAAATAGGTAAAGTTACTTTAAAAAATGCCTTTAATCTTGTAGCACCAACGCTTCGAGCAGCTTCTTCGAACTCCGGAGGGATTGAACTAAAAGTACTTGCAGTAATCCACACCGCAAAGACTAACCCCACCACTATATGAACAAAAATCACTCCTAACACTGTTCCGGTTAATCCTATTTTATTAAACATCAACATTAAATTAAGAAATACCGGCTGTTGAGGAAATGCCCGGGGCAATAAAAATAATATTAAAATTATTCCCTTTAAAAGAGCAGGAATCTTAAGTTTTGCTAACGAATAACCTGCCGGAATGGCAATCGCCATAGTTATTATAACTACAATAATGGCAATGCCCAAGCTTAATAGAAAAGCTGGAATTACATTTACTGCCCCCAGGGTTAAACTTTTAGTAATTCCTAAAGCCTGGAGCCAGTAATCAAATCCTATTTCTTGGGGAAGTGTATGGGGCCAATACCATCTTAAAGCCACAGACCAAATCCCCAGACTCAATAAGGGAGCAAAAAGAAAAAATATAAATACTGTAAAAATAATTATTTCGATAGTCTTTCTAAAAACACTCTTTTGCATTAACAACCTCCATCAATCATAAAGACCTTTTTTCATCATACTTCTTACATAATAAAGTGCTAATAAACTAACCATAATATACGAAAAAACTCCCAATGCATTTGCCACTCCATAATCACCAAAATAATTTACACGATGAGCAATATCGACAGTTATAGTAACCGGGGATTTCCCCCCGATAAGCATATAGGGAAAACTAAAACATCCAACCAGAGAACAAAAAACCAAAGTTACCGCAATAAGAATGGTAGGTTTATTCATAGGAATAAGAATCTTGGTAATAATCTGAGGTAACTTTGCTCCTACACTTCTTGCCGCTTCGATATAAGAATTGTCGATCATCTGAAAGCCACCTAAAATTATTAATATCATAAAGGGTGCTTGTTTCCATACAAAACCGAAAGTTAGACCAGCCCAATTAAAAAGTTGCAAAGGATTTTCTATATCAACTAAATTAAACTTTGCTAGAAAAAGATTCATTGTTCCATGGGGAGCTAAAAAACTTCTCATCATCTGGGCAATTACTACAAAAGGAAGAAAAATAGGTAACCTATATAAAATTCCAATACTGTTGGATAGCCAGCCCTTAGATAATCTTAAATATACTGCTACAATAATACTTAAAACTGTAGCAATAAAAGTACTAAGTGCAGTTACTCCTAAAGTAAATAAAATATCATACCGATATAAACGAAGTGTTTTCTCATAATTTGCTACACTTAAAGCCCCTTCTTTACTGATAAAGCTTTTCCAGAATGAAGCAAGGAAAGGATATAAATATAATAATAAAATTACCATTACTGCAGGAAATACTAACATATAAGGAAGAATATTAGTATAGGAGCGGGGTCTTTCGACCCCAACTCCTATTTCACTCTTTTCAACATCTAGTTCATTCTTTAAATTGTTTCCCATTTAATTTCTCCTAAGTTAGTTGTATCCTAATTCTATTCGACGGCTTCTAATATTGCATCAAAATAGTCTCCCAGCGGGAAAGCCCGACCAAATTCAGCTAACATTGCCGGAGTTACATCTTGATATATTACATCAAAAGTTTCTTTGGGAACAAAATCTTTAATGTAACTTCCGTCAATCCCCGGATACCAGTTAAATCTCTTTACAATCTCCTCAGCCTGTACTGCTGGTGAAGTAACGAATTCAACAAATTTTTTCGCTTCTTCGGGGTGAGGTGAATTCTTAGGAATTACAAAATACATAGGTTGTCCGGGCATACCTGGTTCAGGAAGAAGAATACGGGAAGCAGGGTCTAATTTGCCCTCTGCCATCCAGCTTAAGAACATATCAACCCAGACTGGTCCCATCCAGATTTCACCCCTATTAAGAGCATCGAGGGTAGCTACATTTCCACCGGTTAAAGTAACATTTTTATTAAATTCTTTCAACTCTTTAATTGGTTCTTCCCAGGTGGCAATTTCGGCTTCATCAAAAGGCCCGGTAACTGCATACTTTTCATATTTACCTGTCTTCCAATAAATCCAACCACAGGTAAATGCTACTCCGGACATTCCGCCTTTTATTCCATTGTAACCAAATTTTCCCGGATGTTCTGCAGCCCATTTGACTATTTCTTCATAAGTTTTAGGTGGATCGGGAACATATTTTGGATTAAAAGCGACAACTGCCTGACTATGGAACATGGGCATACAATAACCTTCTACATCAACACCGAGAGATTTTTTAGCAAATGGTGAAGTAATATATTGCCATGTATCTATATCTTTAGCATATCCAAGTAGAAGATTTTCTTCCATTGCCCATTTTAAGAAAATTTGATGTATCATTACTACATCTACATCACCCTCTTTTTTATCCTTGTCTGCCATAATCTTTTCAAAAATTCTACGGGATCCTGCATTCCCCGGGCCAGTATGAACTGTCATCACACTAACATTAGGATACTTTTCGCTAAACTGAGGACCTATTACATGTTGGCCAAGAGCAAGCATATTCACATCTCCGGCAGTCATGTATACTAACTTAACTTTTTCTTCAGCGCCGATATTTAAAGAAAAAATAGCCAAAACCATTACAATTAACAACAAACTTATTACCCAAGTATTTAAAATCCTCTTAAACATTAACTTTACCTCCTTTTTAAATGTAACAATATTTAAGCAGCCTTATTTATTCACCACCTCCTTCCTGGCTCTATTCTTATGCTTTCCCCTTTTAAGAGAAAGCACTAACTCTAAAATCATGGTATGTGTATCTATGCTTTTGAGTAATTATTATTTCTTTTTTATAAATCAATTGACTGAATCCACTCGTAGAGTTTTTTATAAGTGAAACTTTTTTCTTTAACAAAAAATTCAAATCCTACAAACCCTGAATAAACTTTAGAGAGTTCTTTAAGAATAAATTTGAATTCAAGTTCCCCGGTCCAGGGCTCACATCTGTAAGGAACATTCGCTACATGAATATATCCTATGAATTGGTGATATTTCTGTAAGGTGTCTAATATATTCCCCTCCATAATTTGCATATGGTATATATCATAAAGTATTTTAAGATGCTCAGAATTAACTGATTGAATTAATTCAAGAGTTTTTCGGAAATTATCTAAATAATAATTTTTATGGTCTTTTAAAGAATTTAAGGGTTCAATTACCAATATAATGTCTCTCTTTTTAGCAACCTCAATAAGAACTCTAAGATTATCATATAAGCGAAGTAATTTTTTTTCACTACTTATTGAATTAATCTTTACGCTTCCATCACCTTCTAATACATCTGACAGCAACATGATACGTTTACACTTTAATTTCCTTGCTACATCTATAGAAGCATTTACTTCTTGAATAACCTTCTCTCTATTGTCTAAGGTTAAAGATGATAATCTGTTCCCGCTAAAATTTGAAACTTTTAATCCGCTATTTATGATTACTTCAAGATCTTTATCTCTCCAGTCCCAAAATTCAATAAATTTAAATCTCGCCTGCTTTATTCTCTCTAATTTTTCTTTTAAACCATCTTCAGGATATATAGAATCAATACATAACGAAAATTCCATCTTCTTTCCTTTTTATAATTAAAATTTAAATTCCTTTATAGTTTGAAACATCGCTACAAGATTTTCAATAGGGACTTTAGATTGAATATTATGGATGGTGTTAAATACAAAACCACCATCCTTCCCAAATATCTGGCAACGCTCGTTGACTTCTTTTCTTACCTCTTCAGGGGTACCAAAGGGAAGCGTCCTCTGTGTGTCTACTCCACCTCCCCAGAATACTAATTTATCTCCGTATCTTTCCTTTAATATTTTTGGATCCATATCTTTTGCTGAAGTCTGAACAGGATTTAAAATATCCACTCCAGCTTCCACAAAGTCTTCTAAAAAGAGAGCAACAGAACCACAACTATGATAAAAAGTCTTCCATGGTGTATTCTTGTGAATCCAATCATTTATCCTCTTATGAAAGGGTTTATAAAACTCCCGATACATATCAGGTGATATAAAGGGGGCATTTTGAGCCCCAAAATCTGTTCCACTAACCATAATTACATCTATCTTATTTCCTACTGCTTCATAAGAGAGTTTCAAGTTTTTCAGTGCTATTTCACATTGCAATTCAAAGATTCCCTTTATATAATCGGGATATTCAATATGGGCGGTAATCCATCTTACTGGTTCCCTGATCCCCTTAGGATTTTTAATGACTGGACCTGGCACCATAGAAATATCTCCAAAGCCTGCATCTATAAACTCTCCGACAATACAAAGATCTGTATTTTTATATAGCTCATCTGCCCTGTTCTCTAAATATCTTAATGTTTCTTCTGAAAAAATCGAGTATTGTTGTTTTGCCCAATCTTCGGGATTTAAATTTCTCTCGTCAAAGGGTTCTTGACGTACTAAAAGATCAAAATAATAACCACCTTTAGGCATCTTCGCACAAGGAGGAACTGAACTGTCCCCTTGAGGATAGAGATAAATATTACCTTCGTCATCCCTTTTAGTGGTAAATTTTTCAGGCACTAATACCTTAGTGCCATCAAATAGTTTCCAGGGTTTCCATTTCTCGTTTTTAAATCCAAAAAAATTAGTTGGAAGCCATAATCCTATGGTATCAATCCCTAATTTCTCCATTACCTCCATCTCAACTTCGCCAAGCATCTGAAAAGGATCGGCAATCCTTACTGATTTATCCTTTAAGCCCATGAACTGCCTTAATTTAGCGTAAGTGCTTGCCTGGATTCCAGTCACCAAAGTTGAACCTAAATCAAGAGGAATACGATCGGTTTCTTTATGATTAATGGCTTTTCTTACCCTTTCTCGAGAATTCATTAGCATATCTCCTAAAAAATATGAGGTAAATTAGAAATCTTTACTTTAATTTTCAAGTTTTTAATGTCTTTGACATCTTTCCCGTGGCTATTATCTCTATAATATCTTCCGGACTAGCATCTTTTTTATCCACTTCTCCTATTTTTATCCCCCTATCTAACATCACAAATCTTTCCGCAACAGGATAAACATGATAAACATTGTGAGTGATAAAAATAACTGAAACTCCTGACTCTCTTACTTTTTCTACTTGTCTAAGCACTTCCCTTGTTTCTCTAACCGATAAGGCTGCAAGAGGCTCATCAAGGATAAGGAGTTTGACTTTAAAATGCATAGCTCTTCCTATAGATATTGCCTGTCTCTCTCCTCCGGATAAAATCGATACAAATTCATTTGGTGACCTTACTCTTACACCTAATCTCGTAACAGCCTTTTCGCATTCTTCGTTCATCTTTTTCCTATCAAGTAGATGTATCGGCCCTATTTTTCTGATTGGTTCTCTTCCCAAAAAAAAGTTCCTGGAGATACTCATTATATCTACCAAAGATAGTGCCTGATGAACTGTTTCAATCCCCATTGCTCTTGTATCTCTTGGGGATGAAAAATTTACCCGACTGCCTTCGAAAAAAATTTCACCTCTATCTGGAGGAAAAACACCGGCCAGGATCTTTATAAGAGTAGATTTACCTGCTCCATTATCCCCTAAAAGACCCAAGATTTCTCCAGATCGAACCTCAATACTTACCTTTTTTAATGCCTGAACTGCTCCAAAATATTTTTCTATATTGACCATTTTTGCTAATGAGGTAGCTTCCTGCATAAATTATGAACCTCCTTCACCTTATGTCATTACGAACTTCGATTTATCGAAACGTGGTAATCTTGTCGGTCGGGATAGAAATATAGCGCGCGCTGCCTTAGATGAAGAGTTTCCGATTCACACTCTTTCGATTGTGTGACGGGTTCCTAGCTCCATCATAACCCACGTTTCCATAAGC